>Ga0272440_1000646_pt1 | contig 29250 bp, 20 predicted proteins | sample SSMMMBAug17_FD_192440 | JGI IMG/M metagenome (GOLD analysis project Ga0272440, IMG submission 192440) | Marine sediment archaeal communities from Little Sippewissett salt marsh, Falmouth, MA, United States - SSM-MMB-Aug17 | ecosystem: Environmental > Aquatic > Marine > Wetlands > Sediment ... | reverse complement strand
GAAGAAGATGAATAAGATGAATTTAAAGTGTCTTTATTTCATCTTATTCATCTTCTTCAGTGTAATCATGGTTCAGAAACGAATCAACAAATATTGAATAATGAGGAACTTATTTTCCGAGCATTCCTAAATATTGAAATGAGAATTAAATTAACTCTAAAGAATTATTGTATTCATACAGCAGCTAAAAAATACTATGAACGTGCGATCGTCCAATATTTTAAAAAAAAACAATCAGATCGAACTTATCTTGAAAAAGAAATTGACAATCTGAAATATTTTTTAGAAAATGTAAATATCAGTCACATACGATCCAGTTATCCAGAATTAAGCGGAAAATCCAGACTTGATGTGATACTTATTATTGAAGATCAAACGAAAATGTGGCAAATACAATTTTTGGGTCAAATTGTTGATGTCATATGGAAATGATATACAGGTGTATAATGAAATCAACTGTTTTATTGGCTTTGCTGCTCATTTACAACGCTAGCACTCATTTTTTGTATGCCGGCGATCTTGTTGATCTCAAAAAAAAAGAGCGCGTCTATGTTGTTCAGGAAAAAGTATTTCATCGATATCATGAGATTGGGGTTTTTATTCCTTACATCCCTGACGATGATTTCTTTGATTCATTTGGTGTGGGAGCAAATTATTTATATCATTTCAATGATCTTCTTTCATGGGAAATTTTCCGCGGCGCATGGATGATGAATAAGGATAAATCAATTCGAGATGATATTCAAAGATCATTGAACATTTCACCAACGTTTTATGATGAACCCAAATATATGATATATTCTCAATTATGGTTCAGGCCCTTATATGGTAAAAGTGCGATTTGCAATCAAAGCATTCTTTTTCATGAAACTGGTGTATTTGCCGGTGTAGGCTTGCTGGGTTATGACAGAATAAAAAATTTTGCCAATGATGCTAATGATACGGCGCTATCATTAGCTTTTGGACTGGGCACAACTCTTTTTCTCAATTCAATTTCAAGTATAACTTTACAAATTCGTGATTTAATACATTTCAAAGACAATCAAAAGGAAAATAGAATTAGTCTTGAACTGGGCTTTAGTTTTCGTTTCAATTTTTCACCCAGAAATAAGATTGAGAATCGTGCGAACTTGGACATTTTTCATCAATATGTTAAATAAAGAAAATCTTTTAATTATAAGGACTATTAAAGAATGCCAAAATGTTTAAAATGTGGAAACACTGTTCACATTGAACTGGTCGTGAAAATGTCAAAGCGCCTTGAATCTATTCTGAAGCACAAATTTAATGCATCTGGAGGAGGACTTCACGAAACAGTGACCAGTGTTCAAAGTTTACTCCCAGAAAAAACAGTTAAACGGTTGCGATATGTTGCAACCATTAGAAATAAAATTATTCATGAAGAAAATTATAATCGCATTGATGACCGAAATGGGTTTAAAAAAACTGTAGATATCACCACTAAAGAGCTTGATGAAATCATGCTTCCAAGTTCGAAAACTTCAGAATCTATGATGTCCAGTGAAAAGGAAAGCAAATGTTTTATTGCAACAGCAGTATATGAATCTTCATCATCTCACGAATTATTGGTATTGAGGAAATTTAGAGATCAATTCTTGCTCAATAGTAAACCGAGTTCGTTATTTGTGAATACATACTACGTATTGTACCCGCCTCTTGCAAAAGCAATTTCAAACTCTTCAAGAACAAAAAAAGCGTTGAAATTTGTTTTAGACCCCCTTGTCATAACAATCGAAAGGAAAATAAATTTCAATTGAAATCAATCATCAAAATATTTAAATTCACTAAATATAAGTAATCGTTTTTATAAAAATGAAGGAGTCAAAAATGAGTATTAAAGATCTGAGCGTTAAATGGAAGATCATTGGCATTTCTGCCATTGGATTAATCATTGTTTCTTTTCTCACAGTAAGGAACAATATCAATGGTATAAAACTATCTGCTGAAGCTTCAATTATTGGTAAAAGTAAAACTGTTGTTGCCATGGCTGAGGCCTCTCGAAACGAGATGGCTAGAAAGCTGGAAATTAATGTAATCAAACCGCTTGATCAACTTGATCCATCGATTCTAATTGAAGCTGTACCTGTTATTGCTGCAATTAAAACAGCGAAATTGAATGCCAGTGCATTGAATTATGATTTTCGAATTCCAAAAGTCAATCCACGTAACCCAAAAAATGAACCCACACCGCTTGAACTTAAGACATTAAATACAATGAAACAAAACAACCTGGATGACTATATTATCAAGGAAAAAAATCAAATAAGATATTTTCGTGCCATTCGTTTGACAAAGGATTGCCTTTCTTGTCATGGTGATCCAAAAGGCTCTAAAGATCCAATAGGTGGTATTCGTGAGGGATGGAAAGTGGGTGAAATTCATGGCGCATTTGAAATTATATCGTCTTTAAAAGAAGCCCAAATAACTGTACGAGAAACCATTTTTCGTGAAACTATCATGACAATCGGTATTTTGATATTTGTGTTTGTTATGGTATGGGTTTTCACCCAAAAATCAGTGCTCGACCCTCTTGACAAAGCAAATCAATTTGTTGGAACAATTGCCAGTGGGGATTTAAGGCAAAAAATTTCTCTTGCACAAAAGGATGAATTTGGACAGATGATTGGTTCTTTAGGAGAAATGTCTTCAAATCTGAATCAAATGATCGGGAGTATTCTTCAGGCCAGCAATGATTTGAGAAACTCATCAAACACGCTCAGGGATATTTCAGCAGGACTTTCAACAAATGTTCAAGACACACAAAGTAAGTCCAACCATGCGACTCAATCTGCATCTGAAATGAGCAACAACATGGATTCAATTGCTGCTGCTGTTGAAGAAACGTCAACCAATGTATCCATTGTGGCAGATTCCGCCGAATCCATGACAAATACAATCCATGACATTGCCAAAAATACAGAAAAAGCTCGAAATATTACAAGTGATGCGGTTTCACAGGCAAAGAAAGCATCGGTGCAAATTAATGCTTTGGGTGAGTCTGCTCAGGAAATCACTGTCGTCACTGAAACAATTAATGATATCTCCGAGCAAACCAATCTTTTGGCACTGAATGCAACCATTGAGGCTGCTCGAGCAGGCGAAGCTGGAAAAGGTTTTGCTGTTGTTGCCAATGAAATTAAAGAATTAGCGAAACAAACCAGTTCTGCAACTGATGAGATCAAGGAAAAAATATTGGGTATTCAGGGTGCTATTGATTCTACTGTTAACCAGATAGGCAATATTTTGCAGGTAATTAATGATGTCAATGAAATTGTCTCCACTATTGCAGCATCAGTAGAACAGCAGTCTGAGACAACCCAAGAAATTGCAAGTAGTGTGGTTCAGGCATCTGAAGGAATTAAAGAAGTGACCCGAAATGTGAACCAGGCATCTAGTTTTTCAAGTGATATTGCAAAAGATATTGCTGAAGTCAACAGAGCTGCGGGTGATGTGAAAACGAGAAGTCAGGACGTTGATACAAATGCACGAGAGTTAAATAATTTTGTTGATAACATCAAACAAATGTTGGCCAGATTTAAACTATCTTAATTGAAATCTAGGAATGTATTAAGGAAAGCTCTGAAAATAAGTATCTCATGATTCAATATTTGTTGATTCGTTTATGAACCATGATTTCACAGATGAAAATGAACAATATGAAATAAAGACACTTGAAATTCATCTTAGTTTAATCATGGTTCTAAAAAAGAATGAACTATTGGCTACGTATATTCGTGATGTTTAATTCTTGATCAGTCAAACAATATAAATGAAGAAATTATTTGTTTCTGTCACCTGACCATATTTTTATTAATGCGGGATTTTTTAAAATCTGCCGATAAAGACTGAAATTTAATTAGGAAGGAACATACGATGAAACTCAATTCTTTAATCCGCATGGAAACGTTGTTTTTAGTTGTCATATTTTTAGCAAACATTCTTTATGCCGGACCGATTCCGGATACAGGACAAAGTCAGTCATATACTGATGAATTTGGTGAAGACTCTGATTATCTGATTAACGATCAGAAACTGACAAGGTTAGATTTATCAGGAAATGAAACAAATTCATTTGCAGAATCCTGGGCCATGGTTCGTGATGATGTTACCGGTTTGATCTGGGAAGTTAAAAAAGCGGATAACTCGATTCAAGATAAATCCAAACAGTTTTCCTGGTATGATCCAGCTGATATTACAAATGGGGGATACGCTGGTATAAATACCGATGGATCGGACACCAATGATTATATCCGAAATCTAAATTTTCAAGCCTATGGTGGATTCACAGATTGGCGGTTGCCCAGCATTTATGAATTAGCCACTTTACTAAATATGAATCAGACAAATGGTATTCAATCTGAATACTTCCCAGACATCATGCAAGGCGGCTACTGGACATCAACAACCTATGCAGGCAATGCACAAAAAGCATGGAATATTTCATTTGCCACTGGAAAAAATGCGTATAATGAAAAATCGTATGCAATGTATGTTCGCGCGGTTCGGGGGAAAATTTCAGGAATAGAATTTTCTCGTTTTGTAAATAATATGGATGGCACCATTACTGATACGCTTACAGGTTTGATGTGGCAAAATGATTACCTTCCAGAGTCCATGACCTGGGAAGAAGCCATTTCTGAATTCAACAATAATTTACTTTTGGCCAATCATACAGACTGGCGTTTACCGACTCGTGAAGAACTTCGCTCTATTGTTGATTATGACAAGATAACACCATCTATATATGTAAATGAGTTTCCCAATACCGCACTGAAGAATTATTGGACATCCACAGCCCATCCTTTTCAAGAAAATCATATTTGGTGTATTCATTTCTACAATGGTAACGATAATTATCAATCCAAAAATAATAAATATTATAGTCGTGCAGTTCGGGGAGGGCAGGATCAATCTGATAACGAAAAAATATTAATTCTGTCGCCTGCACAGGGCTCTACCTGGGAAAAAGAACAATCCATGCCGATCCAGTGGGAACATCGCAACATTGCTGGTAACGTTCAAATTTCTATTTCAAGAAATGGGGGCCCTTTTGAACTGATTGAGGGTGGAAAAACGACAAATAATGGTCAGTTTACATGGTTTATTACCGGACAAATCTCTCCCAATTGTCGGATGAGAATAAGACCCGAAATGGCACCTGAAAAAGAAAATATCCAATCATTTTTTAGAATCATTGCTTCTGAAAAGCCTGTTTTAGAAGTCACGCCGATCATACAAGAAGTCTCTCCCCTTTCTGGGGTCATCCAATTCTCAATTATTAATAATGGCACGACAATTATGGATTGGCAAGCAATTGTGCAGGATACATGGCTTCATGGTAATACAATTGGTACAGATAATAGTACACTTGAAATTCAATATGACAATAATGCTGGAGAAGCCCGAACCGGCCATGTAAAAATTACTGCCCCAGGCGCGATGTATAGTCCACAAACAATTATTATCAATCAACAGGCAGGATATCCGGTTATATATGTTGCACCGGATCAACAAACCATTTCTGCTTTTGATGATACAGTGATGTTCAATATTCGCAACGACGGCACAACATTCCTGGCCTGGACGGCTACGATTCAAGATTCATGTACATGGTTGGACTATTTCGGCAACTCCAGTGGCACAGATACCGGACAGCTCATTTTCCGTGTAAACCCCAATTATGGTGCAACACGAACAGCAAATGTATTCCTTACCGCCCCACGTGCAATCAACAGCCCTGTTTCTATTACGATAACTCAAATGGCTGGTTTTCCTTTATTAAAGGTAACCCCTGAATCAAAAGAAGTGGCAGCTGAGAGTAATGCGTTTATTCTTCAAGTTGTGAATGCAGGTTCAGGAAACATGTCATGGACAGCAACGAAAAAAGATTCAAATGATGATTGGTTGATTATTGATACGCCTTCAGGCACCGATGATGGAATTATTAGAGTACGTTGTCAGTCAAATGATTCTTTAGAAAGAACCGGAATAATTGTCGTTTCAACTGATGATGGCCAAACTAAAAATGTTTCAATTATTCAAAAGCCTGGCCATCCAGTATTGATCGTTTCCCCTGAAGCGCACCGCGTGTCAGGCAATGAAGGCATTGTTTCTTATACAATTACAAATGGGGGAAGCGGCATTTTAAATTGGTCAGCCATTTCTAATGCATCCTGGCTGACCATTATGAATAACAGCGAAGGCATTATTAGTGGAAACGCTGATAACCAGGAAACATATATTCGGGTCAAATATTCACAAAATAATTCATCGCCACGAATAGGCTTGATTACAGTGGCGTCTACATCCATATCTCAAACACCGACACAAATACGAGTGTCGGTATATCAAGAATCTCTGGAGAGTTATCATCCGCCGGATTGGGTTTATAATCCAAAAAATTATCAATATCAATGCATGCTTGTTGCAGCCGTCTATAACAATAAAAAACAAATCATGGCTCACGAAAATGATATCCTTGCCGCATTCATAAATGGTAAATGCCGAGGGCTTGCCAATCCTCAGGAAAGTCCTTTTGGCATGCTTTATTTTCTTCAGATTTGGAGCAATAATCAGGATGATGTTGTGACATTCCAGTTTTTTGATTCGGATACAGGTACAATATTTAGCCAAATTACTGAGAAAATTGTGTTTGGGGTGAATGCATCCTTTGGTTCAATGTACTCTCCTTTTGAAATCAATATTACTGAAGTGGATGTTAATATTCCTATGACAAAAGGATGGAATTGGGTCAGTATGAATGTTCGCGCAAAGGATATGCGTCTGAATAGCTTATTTTCATCGATTAATGGTCAAAGTCAGGTCATAGTTGGACAAACCGGCTTTGCTGAATACTATGGTGAAAAATGGTATGGAACGATTGAAGAGATTGATCCAACACAGATGTATTTGATAAAAATGTTCAACGATCAAACCTTTACGTATTCCGGGGATCCAGTTTATTACGAAAATATTACCATTCAGCTCGGCAATGGCTGGAATTGGATCGGATATCTTCCTTATTTTGAAATGGATATCAATATTGCATTAAAATCTCTTGGCAGTTCAGCAGATAGAATTGTTGGGCAGGGAGGATATTCAGAGTATAGTGATGGATGGTGGGGTGGATTGACTGTTTTGAAACCCTCCCATGGGTATCAAATTTTGGTCAGTGAACCATCAGAACTGAATTATCCCCGGCTTGAAAATACAACGAAACGAGCCGCACGTAAAGGGACTATTCATCAGTTATCAAATCAATTTGGTCAATATCGATATCCATCATGTCTGACTGTACAACTCCAAAATAATAATCAATTTTTTACGCCTGGTTCAAAAGATCGCATCATCGCACGTTCAAAGTCAGGTGAAATAAGAGGCGTTGCTTTTCCCAGAAAGGTTTTAGGAAAGTCCTTATTTTTTTTACAGGTATGGATGCAGTCGAAAAACGAAATAATTGACCTTCAGTATGAACCTGCCGACAGAACTCGATCCTTAAAGCCAATAGAATCTATAAAACTAAACGCATATGATGTTCTGGGGAATATTGAATCTCCATTGTCACTGAATGTTGCACAAGATTACCTGGAACTATTAATTGAAATCTTACAAATCCTTGCAGGCGGTCAATAAGAAATGGAAACGATCGCTCAAAAGCTTTTGACATGGTTTAAAAGCAATAGCCGGTCTCTTCCCTGGAGAAAAACCGAAGATCCTTATGCCATATGGGTTTCTGAAGTAATGCTTCAACAAACTCAAGTGAATACAGTCATTCCTTACTATCATCGTTTTTTGGAAATGTTTTCAGACATTGCCATCCTTGCCAACTCCGACCCAAATCAAGTACTGAAATCCTGGGAAGGCCTGGGTTATTATGCACGTGCAGTTAATTTTCATAAAGCATCTCAAATTGTTGTTGAGCAATTTTCAGGTCAAGTACCGTCCGACCCTATCGTATTCAGGCAATTGCCAGGCGTTGGAGACTATATCAATGCGGCTGTACAAAGCATTGCTTTTGGGCACAGGATGGCTGTTGTTGATGGCAATGTGCGCCGGGTTCTTTCCAGACTGTTTGAAATGCCAGAAACAGTCAATGAAAGCAAATATGCAAAAATTTTTTCCGAAAAAGCACAAACGTTAATTAGCAATCAATTTCCTGGAGATTATAATCAGGCAATAATGGAGCTGGGAGCTATCGTTTGCACACCCAGGAATCCAAAATGTAAAATATGCCCACTATCGAATGATTGCCAGGGATATATTCATGATACCACTTTGGTTTTTCCGAAACGAAAAATGAGGCCGGTCATACCCACAGAAAATTGGGTTGCTGCCGTCATTGAAAAAGAAAACAAATTTTTGCTGACACAGCGCAAAGCTGGCGGATTTCTTGGCGGATTATGGGAATTCCCGGGCGGTAAGATGAATCCCAATGAAAACCATCAAAACGCTTGTATGAGACTGGTTCAAGATCAGCTTCAGATCAACATTCTGATAAAAAAACATGTCACGCAAATAAAACATACTTACACCCACTTTAAACAACGAATGGATGCATTTTTATGCAAGTATGATTCCGGTCAGATTCATTTAAATGGACCGGTTAATTTTAAATGGATAGACTGGTCTGAAATCAATCAATATGCCTTGCCAAAATCAAATATTAAATTTTTAAAAAATTTTGAATCAACAAAATGAATAGAGTTCTACTTTTAATCAATATATTAATGAGTTACAACCACCCCATTCCAAAGAATTGACTGATTATTATTTATTCCCAATTTTTTTTTAAAAAATAAAATATGATGATTGTTTATCCATATAAATTATGTTATTAATAGCGGGTAAATGAAACTTGGTATATTTAATTATTTTTTCGTAGTTTATGAAATCGGATGTTGAAAAAAAAGGAGGAGCATTAATGGAAGAAAGAAAAAGATCCGGTGGCAAATGGCGCGTACGTATTACTTTGCCGGTAATATTCATTACGCTGATAACAGCAACAACACTGTTCATTATCTTTTTGAATTATTATTCGACAAAACAATCAGTATACGCCATTGCAGATGATTTGATGACGAAAATCAGTGAGCATGCTTTAGAAAAGACTCTCAATCATTTAGGGCCTGCAGGAAAACTTGTCAAGCTAAACGCTTTATCTTCTGATGGTGGAATTTTCAGTTCTGACTTTAACAAAAAAATCGAAGACTTTACCAGGCAACAACTAAAATGTTTTCCACAATTTTCAATGGTTAACTTTGGCAATGAGCGCGGTGATTTTTGGATGACCAAGCGGATGCCTAATGGAACAGTTAGCACAAAAATTGTTACGCGTCTGGATACGTCTCCAACATGCGATAATTTGGTTAAAAAGGGACGAGAGGACATGCCCAAAGAAACGATAGCAGACAAAGCTGAAATTGCCAGGACAGTTGCATCATGTATTCAAACGCAATGGATTCATCGCAATAAAAATGGCAGGGAGATGAGCAAAGTTGATGAGCCCCATGGGTGTTATGACCCTCGAATCAGACCCTGGTATAAGGGTTCAAAATCAAAACAGAATTTGTTTTGGACTGATGTTTATGTGTTTTCATCAGATCAAAAACCCGGAATTACAGCAGCCATGCCGATTATGAAAGATAATCAATTCCTTGGTGTAACTACGATTGATATTGCGTTGGAAGAGCTGTCAATGTTTCTAAAAAAATTAAAAATTGGTAACAATGGACGTGCATTTATTATAAATTCTAAGGGGAAAACAGTAGCTCTTCCAAATCTTGAAGAGGTCAGCAAGCAAGATGCAATAACAGGAAAAGTCAGGTTGAACACAATCACAAACATCTCAGATAAAGCCATTGTCTCATCATATTTTGGCATCATGGAAAAAATGGGAATTTCAACCGGACAACCTTTAAGAATGAGCAAAAAGAAATCATTTATGTATTCACACGAAGGTGAAGGGTATTTTGGACTATATAAGCCTTTTCCCGCACAATATGGATGGGATTGGGTGATTGGAATTGTCGTGCCAGAAGATGATTTTATGGCCAGTGTCAAAAGAAATAGAGTGTTTGGGTTTGCAATCTCATTTTTCTGTCTGATAGGCGTATTATTTTTAAGCGTTTTGATCAGTAGAAAAATTACAAATCCTTTGGATCTCTTATCAGCGAATGCAGAAAAAATTCGACAATTTGAATTAGATGAAGGCGCTGAAGTGGACACTGCTTTTGTTGAAATCACCAAAATGGCAGACTCTTTTGAAAATATGCGAACCGGCTTGAAGTCATTTGGAAAATTTGTTCCTGCTGATCTAGTACGATATCTGATTAGCTCGGGTCAAGAAGCCGAATTGGGTGGTGATAATCAAGAATTGACAATTTATTTTTCAGATATTGTCAGTTTTACATCAATATCGGAAAGCATGCCACCAAAAGATCTTGTTGTTCATTTGGGAGAATATCTGAGTGAAATGAGCAACATTATTCAGGACAATAATGGTACTGTGGATAAATACATTGGTGATGCAGTAATGGCATTCTGGAATGCGCCGCGTCGTGTACCCAACCATGCTTTTCTTGCCTGTCGTTCTGCCTTGCAAAATAAGTATCGTTTACGAGAATTGCGTAACAAGTGGGAAGCGGACGACTTACCGCCATTCAAAGCTCGGATTGGTTTAAACACCGGCGAAGTGGTTGTGGGTAATATGGGTTCCGAAGCTCGCCTGAACTACACTGTCATTGGTGATGCTGTCAATCTCGCCAGTCGTTTGGAAGCCATATGTAAAATGTATGGTGTTGAAATCGTTATCAGCGAATTTACATACGAACTGGTTAAAGATAAAATGGTTGCGCGTCTTTTGGACTGTGTTTCAGTTAAAGGCAAGAAACAAGGCGTATCTATTTATGAGTTGGTCTCAGAAAAAGATGATCAAAATCCTGATTATCCAATGGAATTTATTGAAACTTATGAATCAGCGTTTAAACTGTATCTAAACAAGCAATGGGATAAAGCAACAGAGATGTTCAAGAAGGCTGACAAGATTGTTGGCGGCGGCAATACATCATGTTCATTGTTCATTGAACGTTGTGGCATATTTAAATCCAATCCACCCCCGGAAAACTGGGATGGTGCTTTTGTTATGACAACGAAATAATTTACATGCCATTCTTCATTGGTTAAAATTTTTTAATCAATGAAGAATGCCCAGATAAACATATGGTGGCTTATGGCCAGAAACCTAACGATGCCAAGGAGGTATAATAATGATTCGTAAACCTGCATCAAAAGTTCGCAAACCTTCAGGTAAACCGATGAAACGTAAAAGCGCTCAGGGTGCCGGAAATTTCAATACCAAGACGTTCCATAAAGGAGAAAATATTTTTAAGGAAGGTCAACAGGCCGTTGATGCGTACCTGATTAAAAAAGGAACTGTTCAAATTTATAAAGTGGTTGATAATCAACGTCAGGTTCTGGCGAATTTGACACCCGGTCAGATATTTGGAGAAATGGGCGTTATCAACCATGAGCCCCGAATGGCAAGTGCAATGGCTCTTGATTTTACTGAGCTAGTTAGCATCGATGAAAATACTATCAACATGACACTCAAACAATCACCGCCTGTGATTAACTCTCTTACCAAACTACTGATCCAGCGGATTCGTATCCAGGCTGAAAAATTGTACAACAAAGAGGAGCAAGGCGCAGATGTATTCATGGCAACCTGTACCTTGCTTGAAATTATGTCCAAAGGCAGTGGGGGGGATTCAATAAGCTATGATGAAATATGCGATAAAATGAAAAGCATGACACCGGCATCACAACTGGATATGGACCGTGTCATTATGCAATTGTTTAAAATCAACCTATTATCTATTGAAAAAGCAAAGAATAAAATAAGTTCAGTTAAAGTGAATGATGTTGACACATTCCTCAATACAGCTGCGGGTTTTTATGAAAACTGGAATCAAAGCGAGGAAGCTGAGTTAGAATACCTTGACATCTACGACTTTGCCAAAATGGTTAAAGCAGAACCTGCAAATATTTACAAAAAACTAGCTGCTGAAGAAGTGCCTGAGAATCTTTTTTTCTTTCATCAAACAGGCTTAAAAGATTGGGTCAAGGAAGTTGGCGAGGAATTCTTCCAGAAAATTAAGAAAAAACGCAAAAAGATTGAAGAAATTGACTGTGTGGATGATGTTGTCGTTGTTGATAACAACACCTTGCAGCAAGCATTCTCCAAGATTGGCATCAATGCGGTTGGTTTTGTGCTTTCAAAGGCAGGCGATGATGCGAAGAAGCGTATTATGAACAACCTCGGTGGGAAATTGCGACAGGTTATTGAAGAAGAATTTGGTGAAGATCGCGAAGTTGATGAAATCGAAGCTGATGAAGCCGAAGAGGAATTCATCAAAACGATTAAGATCATCAAAGGGGTGATCAAGGAAGAAGATGCTGATGGCGAGAAAAAAGAAGAATAATAAAAACTGAATTTCCCGGCTTGACTTTATGACTTAGTTTAGCCGGGCCAATCATTTACTGAAGAGTACCCGACTGATTTTGAATCAGCCGGGTATTTTTTTTGACGATGTATGCTGCCCGACTGATTTAAAATCAGCCGGGCTTTTTTTTGACCGAAAAAATTATTTCATATCTTCATGTTTCATACCAACAAGGTCAACCAGATCCATTACAATGCCTCTAAAGTCATCCATTTGTAAAGAAATTTCTTGCGCTGCATCAGCTGTACCTTCTACGCTGCCGACATTCTGACTGGTAATTCTGTCAATTTGATGCATGGCATCTTCGACATGCTGTATACTGCTGATCTGATCTGAGAATCCAGAAGATATGTCTTTCAGTAATCCGCTAACTTCTTCAACGCCTTTTGTGACCTTTGAAAAATCTTCATCAGTTTTGTTTACCAGTTCAGTACCTCGTTGAATGCCATTAACAGACGCCTGGATAGAATCTCCAGTATTTCGGGCAGCTTCACCTGAACGCATGGCCAGGTTGCGTACCTCTTCAGCAACAACAGCAAAACCAGCCCCCGCTTCACCCGCACGGGCAGCTTCAACAGCCGCATTCAATGCAAGTAAGTTGGTCTGAAATGCGATTTCCTCAATCGTTTTAATAATCTTAAATGTTTCTTCACTTGTGTTTGAAATGTCACCCATGGATTGAATCAATTTTGCCATAGATTCGCTGGCTTCAGACACTGAGGCATTTGCTTTGCCCATCAAATCATTTGCCTTTTGTGCGCGATCTCCATTTTGGTTGGTTTTTTGGGTTGTCTCTTTTAAGGATTCGTTGGTTCTGTCAGTTGTATTTGCCTGTTCTTTTGCACCATCAGCAACTTGTTGACTTAATGTGGACACCTGGTCTACTGCTGATGCAACACGATCTGCACCTTTGGTTAACATAACCACATTTCGCGCAATGGGCTTAATAATGTAATGTGTCAGTACCCAATAAATAATCAAACATAATATAAGAATGGCTGCGACTGATAAAGCAAGTGTTGTAAAAAATATCGATCTATTTTCCTGTTTTTTCTTTGTTTCAATTGTTTCTGTAGTGGCTTTCATCCGCTCGGTAACGTCATCTATATTTTTATTAACAGAATCAAAACTTAAATATAATTCAACGCGCCCAACTTTTTCCTTTTCAAAAATAATATCCTGGCTAATCTTCATCCCATCAGTCTGGCTATTGGCATGTTTTGCCAGTAATTTGCCTTGTGAATTATAAAAGATGACTCCTTCAATATCTGAATCTCTCAGAATTTGTTGCGCAAAGCGTTTGACAGAATCATGCTCAAAATCATACAAAAGGGGGCCTGACACACGAGAAATTAAAACCATCATGGACTTCCCTTTTTGAATTAATCCAGCCTCAAGAATTTTTTTTTCATAGTTTTGTTCAGTTTTAATATGTTCAATAAAATTATTACTTAACTCGTTCAATGATTTGCTTGATGCTCCCAACATAACAAATAAGATGCCCAGCATCAGTGTAATACTAACGCCAATTATCAGTGAAAAAATAATGACAAATTTACCTTTGTTTTGTTTCCTCTCTGTGGCCATATTGTTCTCCTTTTCGTTGATAATCCTTATACACTGATCAATAACTGACGTGTTAATCAGTGAAATGATATGAGTTAATCAGAAAAAATATTTTAATCCGATAGGTTACCTTTGTTCACTTCCAGCCCTTGAATCTCATTTTTTTTTAAAAGCGGTACAATGTTGTATTTTTGGTAGCATTCTCGGATTTTATCATTATTAACAAGGTTTTTAAAAGCCTGATTAATTTTATCAAACATATTAATTTTAGGTGATTTTTTTGACATCGCGTATTGGTTTGCAATCACTTGAACATGGTTATAGTTGGCCAGTGAATAATTGTCAAATCCTATATCTTTTAGTGCTTTTTCAAAAGCGGGCATGTCTAATATTATCATGGCATCAAACCGGTTTGCAGCAAACATCATAGACATATTTTTATCATCTACAGACATCTTTTTGTTTATACGTGCATCAGAATCAAAACGTTTAAAATAAGCTGTCCCCTTTTTAACCCCAACAGTTATTTTGTATAAATCTTCATATTTTTCTATTTGTGATTCTTTGCCTTTTTTTACAATAAATACGATATTTTTTTGTTGATAGCCGATAGGGTCAAAATATTTCACATATTCTTGTCTATCATCTTTTTTGATAACTCTTGGGACAATATCGACACTTCCACGAATTAGTCGGCTATAAGACCGCTTAAAATAATTTTGTTGCCACTTTACAGTGAGTCCAATTTCCGCTGCTGCCAAATTTAATATATCAATCAGTGGCCCGGAAAATTCTCCAGTTTTTTCATCTATAATCATTTCTGGTGGTCTTTGTCTGTAATCAGCTTCCAACATAAACTCACCAGCCTGCGCAAATACGCTAAATATAACGCTTAATACGATGGCAAAGAAATAAACTTTTTTCATAATGCACCTCCTTATTTGTGAACTAAATTACAATAGCACAAATTATATTCATATTCAAATAGATATCTTCATTTTTTTTTTACAAAAATGAATTTTTATATTTTTTTATTATAGAATACTAATTGCCTTTTATTATTACAATAAAAAAAGATGTTTCTTTTCTTATGCAATCATCCCGCCAAAAAAACGAGAAAAATTATAATTTGTTTCTAATGTCTTTGCACACAGGTTTCAACTTGATAACCATAATCATTTAATTTGATTTTCAGTGCTTGCTGGGAGTCAGTTTGTCCATGGACCAGTTGAATTAATTCGGGTTTTTGTTCGATGGCATTCACCCATTGGATGAGTTCAACCTGGTCTGCATGGGCAGAATAACCACTTAACTCATGAATATTTGCCTTGATATCCACACGCTTGTTATCAATAAACACATATCCACCAGTGCGTTTGCCAAATCGAGTAATTTCATTTCCCAACGTTCCTAGTTCTTGCCAGCTGGTAAAGACGATGTCATTTCGCCAATCAGGTAAACCCGCCTGTAAATGGTTTAGAATGCGTCCCCCTGTACACATACTGTTGCCAGCAATAATAATTGATGGGCCTTGCATATCAGCCAGTTTTAAATGCTGATGATAATTTTCTACAGCATACATATTTGAGAAGTTCACAGGATGCTTATTGCCCTTGACGGATTGATTTGTTTCCTTATTCCAATATTTTACCATTTTTGAAAATATGCGAATATTTTTCTTGCCTGATGGAGTATCCAAAAATATAGGCATTTTTTCATTTTCTTCGATTTCAGGAAATTGTTCTTTTAAATCCGGCTCTGTAAATAAACGATTAATTTCATATAATATTTCACATGTTCGGCCCAAAGCAAAAGCAGGAATGATCACTTTTCCTTGATTACTTAAGGCATGGGATAATATTTTTCCCAATTGCCTGACTCGATCATCACGACAATCATGAACTGTATGACCATAAGTCGATTCCAGGCATAAAAAACTACATATGTCGGGTGTGTCTGGTTTGCACAAAATCGGTGAATCTGACTGGCCCAGATCACCGGAAAACACAATGGTATCATTGGGAGTTTGAATTTGTAAAAAACAGGAACCTAAAATATGTCCGGCCTTTCCAAGTTTAAAAGAAATATTATTTTTTAACTGAAAAAGTTCATTATATTCAAACCCCCATGTCAGTTCGTTCATATGAGAAAACGCTTTTTTTGGGTTCTTTTGGTGCATATTTTCGATGATCTGGAAATCTTCAAGCATTGGCACCATCAATTCTTTTGTGGCATGTGTGGTTAGAATTTCACCTTTAAAGCCTTTTCGGATTAATTCCGGGATTCGTCCAATATGACCAATATGTGCATGGGTCACAAAAAGATAGTCGATTTCAGATGGATGTACAGGCCATTTTTGTATGTTAGATTGACGAACTGTGCCCTGAGTGAGACCACAGTCCACAAGCATTTTAATGCCATTGTGTTGAATGAAATGACATGAACCAGTCACATGACTGTTAGCACCTAAATGCTCTATTTCAATGGACTGCATTATTGTCCTTTTGATATAGAAAAATATCGTTTATATGTCATTATGATCGTATACAACTTTGGTTTTTCAAACGTGTGATGTGAGTCAGTGATTGTTCTCCTGAATTGGAAAAACCAAAGTTGTATGATCTTATTAAGAGTATAATAAACCAATTTTATTTAATTTTCAACAGATAAATCATTGTTAAACAAATAATTTTGGAGTTGATACAAATGAACTAAATCATGAACATCGCTTTCAAAAATAGGTATTTGATAAATTGGAATTGTTGGATCTGTTATGGTCATTAAATTTTCAATTAATTGATTGCAAGATGCCCCTAAACGCTCAAACCTTTGATAATTTTGGGTAATTTTTTTTGCAAGCAAATCACTTGAAATCCAGGCATGAATTGCATCTCGTTCAGTATCCGATAATTTATCCAGGATTTTATGAACCCGATTAATAATGAATCCACCAAATGGCATGTTATTCTCTTTGATTTTGTCATAAAAATACAAGGCTTCAAGCATAGGTGCGCGCATAGGGCTTGTAATTGCTATAAATACTGTTTGTGAGCTGGACAAAACTGATTTGATCGCCTGACTCCGATTTTTAAAACCATCGATAAATGAATCATCTGCCAGATAAAAAAAGTCCGCAAGATCGTTCAGTGCTTGAAAACCAAAAATTTTACTGATTGAACGTAAAACAGGTGATGCAACAAAATAAAACATGCGATACCCCAATTTTCCTGCCTTAAAATAGGGTTTTAAGATATTCCAAAAAAAATGGCGGCCAAACAAATCATTCAGTCGATCCGGTGCATCTAAAAAATCCAATGCACGTCTACTGGGCGGTGTATCCAGAACAATGAGATCATACATACCTGTTTCATTGAGTTCATAGAGTTTCTCCATGGCCATGTATTCATGCGTCCCTGCAAGACTGGTTGATAAATATTGATAATATCGATTATTAAAAATATTTTCAGCCATTTCAGGTGTTGTAGAATATTCGGTAACCACCCGGTCAAACACGTGTCGTGTATCCAGCATCATGGCAAAGAGCTCACCTTTTGGTTTCAGGCCGATTGCATCAAAGCATGAATCAGGAACGCGTTGTTCTTCAAATTGAATAGATTTCAAACCCAGAGCATCTGCCAGACGTTTGGCCGGATCAATGGTGAGCACGATGGTTTTTTTTCCAATTAATGCACCATACAGACCAATTGTTGCCGAAAGAGTTGTTTTTCCAACGCCACCACTTCCGCAGCAGGCGACTATTTTTGCTGATTGAATTTTTTTTTTCATGATGATTATTTCTTTGTCATTGATTCAATATCACTTGAACAAGGGGTTCAATATCTCGAATAGAAAGTCGGTGCGAAAAAACAAAAGGTAATTCAATAATTGTTTCATCTTTTTCTTGTTGCACATACATTTGATCTATATAAGATTGCTGCAATTTTCGTCTGAATATGGTCGATTTAGCAAGTTCAAACATCGGTTTAAGTTTTTTTAAGTGATCTCTTGTGTGCATCTCTTTTATACATGTAAAAATTTTTTCTTCATCAGTTTCTGAAAAAACATTGGGATATACATTATTAATAAACGTTGTTTGAACTGGCATTTGCAAGTCTTTTATGGCAATATTTTTAAATTCTAAAGCTTCATTAACAGGCAATTCTTCAGGAATGGTTACAAGGTTTACGCTTGTTTTTACAGGATCAATCAGTAAGTTATGAACCATGCGTGTTTGCTCCACAATCGGCCCGACAATTAACATGTTGATCAAGGTCTGAGGCAGCATGAGTAAACTGACCCCATGACCGGTGGCTGGAGCATCCACAACAATCAAATCAAAATGAGGCACATTGTCATAGGTTTTACCCTGTTCCCATCGCCAAATCTGTCCCAGGGTCATGACTTCTTTTAGCCCTGGGGTCGCTGCAATGATATATTCAAATATTTTACTTCTGACAATTCGTGAAGCGATAAATGGGATATTCACATGAAGTTGAATATATTCCCTGATTACAGACTTTGCATTAATACGAACACCCCACAAATCAGGTTGAATTTGAATGGGAGTTTCCGGCAAGGTTTCACGATCAAATATTTGCCCTAAAGCGTCTGCATCACCGACTTCAACCAAAAGCACTGTCTTGTTCATTCGTTTTGCAGCAAGGCCCAAAGCAGCAGTGACAGTCGTTTTCCCCACACCACCTTTTCCCACTACAAATAATAATCGGTGCTCTAATATTGACATTGATTATTCTCATTATTTACAATTATAAATTGGCTGGCGCCCAACTCTTTTTTTGAATCAATGAAAATAGTGATTTGAAAAAAAATAGGACTCCTGTATTAACCGAAAGGGTGATTTGTCTGTAAACCCGAAAAAATTTTTTATACTAAAGCAGGCATATAAGTCAATACTTATTTTGAAGCAAATTTTACATTTCATGATTACAAAAATGTAAAGAGGGTTACATTGTTTCGAAGAAAAATTCAATAGTTGAGATAACAATATTCTTTTATAAATAAGTGTGTTATATAGAATTAATATTGATTTCGTATTCGGCACAGAGATTGCGATTGTTTTAATCAAACACCAACAAAAGTGAGGAAAAAGTGTACCAATTATTCAAATCGATTCTATTGAGTGTCGTGATCATTTTGATGATCACCGGGTTGTCTATGGCATTTAATTCCAATGACTGGTTTGATGAATGCCCTGATGATCAATGTGGCTCCCCACCAACCGGTGGTGTGGGGGGGGGAGGCAGCGGTGGCGGGCCGCTGATTGTGAGTTATGATTTAGGTCCCACATTTTCATTGCAAGAAGATTTTGATGCTGATGGCTTTATTGATCCGCTGGATAATTGTCCCTTTACGCCCAATGATCCCACAGAAAATGCTGATGGTGATGATTTTGGCAATGCCTGTGACAACTGCGATGAGCATGCCAATAACGATCAAACAGATACAGATGCTGATGGACAAGGCGATGCCTGCGATGATGATATTGATAATGATGGTATTGATAATGACTTAGACAATTGCCCATATATTTACAATAGTAATCAACTGGATACAGATGCCGATCATATAGGCGATTTGTGCGATCCTGATGATGACAATGATCATATTCCCGATTCAATCGATAATTGCATCAAGGTTTTCAACCCGGACCAAAAAAATTCTGATCGCTATTTAGTGGGAGATCTCGATGGCGATGCATGCGACTTTGATGGTGACAATGATGGATATATCGATATTGCATCTGATGGCGTTGATGTCGTTGATTTATGCCCGAATTGTCGTTCAGACAACAATCTTGATCAAGATGCCGATGGTATTGGAAATGCGTGTGATAACTGTCCGAGTCATCGTAATCCAGACCAAATGGACTCAGACAATGATGGAAGAGGAGATGTTTGTGATGATTAAAGCCATTCATTTTTATCTTATTATTTTGTTAGCCATTATCCCTGCCTGTGATGAAGAAACAAACTGGGAACATAATCCAACCAGATATCGTGTTCAACTTTCAGGGAAGTTTTTAACTGAATCGCCAGATGAAATCCAATTTCCAGTCAAAGTTTTGTTTGCCATTGATTGTTCCTTAAGCATGGGGGTATCTGCTGATGGCCAAACAATCGGTTCTGATCCTCATTTTTTAAGAATCGAGGCTGTGAGGCAGTTTATTGAAACATACAATAGCAATGATAATACATCATTTGAAATTATGCTATGGAACAATGATGTTTTTGCCTGCACCCGAACTTCAGATGGTAAGGGAGGTTTTACCAAAGATCCAGTTGAACTCAATCGTGTTTTGGATCTGGCTAGAAATGATACCATGACCGATTATCTGGGAACATTGACCACAATTCATACAGATATTGAAAGAGACATTTTGAATATGCAGCAAAACAGTCCCCAAAATTTAATTCGATCAAAATATGTTGTTATTTTCTTAAGTGATGGCATGTCCAATGTTCAGGGGGGGACTCAGGATGATAACGATATCTGGCAAAAGGTCGATGATATCTATTCAATGGTGATGAATTATGATGTTGCCAGCTTTCAGTTGCAACCATTTCTATTAACAGGAATGTTTGATAACAGCCAGGCTGCACAAACCGCTAAAGCAATTGCAGAAACCACACTTCAAGGCATGGCAGAGCGTGGAAATGGCACATATCGAACATTTGAAAATGCAGAATCCATTGATTTTGTTAACATTGTGGATATGCGATTAACAATTGAATATCAGCTTAAATACATTGTTGCATACAACCACAACGCCATTCCCAACGTAACCTACCTTGAAACAGATTCTGATGGCGATGGACTTAGTGATGATGAAGAAATGGCTAAAGGAACCAATCATCGAAACTGGGATACAGATAATGATGGCATGAGTGATTTTTTCGAAGTTCGCATGAGCTCTCCTGGCCATGCCATGGATCCATTGATATCTGACAGTCCATGTGATTATCCAGTCAGTGGTATTTGGGGTGATTCTGATTCCGATGGTCTTTCAGATTGTGAGGAATATGTCAAAGGGACAGACCGGTATATTCCAGACACTGATCGCGATGGTATTCCGGATGGTCTGGAATTTCTTGCAGGTACAAATCCGCTTGAAACCCAAGCAGTTAAAGATACTGATTTTGATGGTGTGACTGACAACTTTGAAATCCAAATGCATTCAAGTGTGGGAAAGACAGATCCCATCATTCATGAACGTTACACGTATTCGTATCAACTTGAAGACCAGGGATTGATCCCCCTTGAGCAAGGATCTGACCAGCAATCTTATGTTCGTGAATATGCATTTACCATCAAAGGAATTGATCTGGTCAATACCAAAGGCAATGTTTTAAGCGATGGCACTTACTTGTTTGAAGGGGATAACATTATTAGTTTATATATTGCTCAGGTGCCTGAAGATAATCCACAGGGGCCGACGATATTTCGGAGAGTTGTTTTAATTGTCAATATTTCTGATGCTAATAATACCATTGTATTGACACCAGGCGATTTTGATTTGGTTCAGTAAAAAAAAAGGAATGATCATATGAAAAAATATGCGATCATAATGGCGTTCATTTGTTTTTGCATGGCCTGTCAATCTGATGACAACCCGCCATCAGCGAAGGAACAGGTCATTCAAACTCTTTCAGAAAACCAACAGATTTCTGGAAAAATTGAATCGAAGGGAAATGTTGACTGGTATCAATACAGGACACGTCGTGCAAATTCTTTGCTGCAGATTCAGTGCACAAACAATACCCGTCGATCCGATACAGATCTTCTGGTCACTGCCTATCAAAAAAATGTTGATGGTGCCTACGAGCGCATTTATGCTGATCACGCTCCTGAAAACAGTGTGTTGCCTACAAATATTCAGATGACTCTTTTTGTAAAAGATCCACAGGACATTTATTTATCAGTTCGTGATTACCTGGACGATGATACTTCGAATTTTCCTTATTACTTAAAAGTGTCTGAATCTATATTCAATTCATCGAATGCCATTATCGAATCCGCTATCCCTATGACAGTGGATAATCCCGATGAATGCGCGAATGCAGTTATCGCATCAATCGGTCAATATCAACATTTTCGGTTTTCAGTGGTTTATCGAGGTATATATGAAATTCAAATATCGCCGCAGACCTTTCAAAATATGACATCTGTTGTTTTCAGTGTAGCGCTTTTTAACAGCCAGGGAACAAGCCTGGTCAAACATCAACCTTTTCACAACTATGACGCCTGTTTGCCATTATTGCTCATACCTGGTGAGTATCGGATTGTGGTGAGTGATTCTGGTCAAAATCATGCAGACCCATCAGCATCCTGCCGAATATGCATTCAATCTCAATATGACATGGAGCTGGGCTTAAACGACTCTCTGGAAAATGCCACACAGTTTGGTGAAATCAACTCTGAAACTATTCATATCGAAGGAAGTCTTGCATACATAAATGATCAAGATTGTTATGCAGTCACTCTTTTGTCTGACAGTGTCAACGAATTGGCAATCATGCAGCTCGAATTTCAATCCATGACCGGTCATAGAGGTCGATATCAAATTGACTATTATGATACCAACAAACTTATACGATCTCATGAATATTCACCTGGAAACTCAGCATATAAAACATTTTTGAATATTCAAACACATGAAAATGCACTGTGTGTTCATGCTGTTGAAACAGATAATTGTGATCCAATGGCATACACCGCACAATTATCTTTGTCCTGGATTGACGATCCTGATGAAAAACAAGAAAAGCAAAAACCAAATACCGGGGAATGGGTCGTAGGAAATAATACCATTGATACAGCCACACCTATCGAAATGAGTGAACTGACCGCCAGTTTGACAGGAAAAATTGCATATCAGGGTGATGAAGACTGGTACGCCCTCGCAGTAAGTACTCCGCAGGCCAGTGTCCTTGAAGTCTTTTTGAGTACATTGACTGGAAATCCTATAGAGTATCGCCTGTCTCTTCGAACAGATGCATTGCCTGTTCGTCAAATAAAAGCGTTGAATGCTTCAGAAAAAGCATCTTTAATTAAAACGAGCATATTTCTGCCCGAAAACACGACAGAAACATATTTTCTGCGTATTTGTGATGATTTGGGCAATGATGCTGCACCTGAGATTCCATATTCACTACAAACAAAAATGACGCCAACGCCATTAACCATTGTTGCGGCAGAGGGTGGCATTCCAACCTTATATCATCATGAATCTAAAGACATTGGTTCAAGTGGCATATCACTCCAAATGTATGATCATTCCACTCAAAACTTTAAAGTAGACACGATTAGCCTTCGTGTGGATAATCCTTTGGCAATCACACAATTGGATGAAGATCGTTTTGTCATAGAATTTCCCTGGATTGGTGGATATATTGACTATCAAGGAGATCATGATTTTTTTCAATTAACCCTGGATGCATCAAATATTCAGGCACTGGGCCTGGATGATAGTTTTGTCGCTGATCAATGGTATTATGATATATCTATAGACTTTAAAAGTCCGGGATCATCAGTGGAGTACGTTTGGAAATTGTTTCGAAACAGAAGCAACAATAAAAAGTTAATTGACAGACAAAAAGATTCCAATGGTTTTTTTGCGAGTGCGGGTGATACAGACTTTCAAACCCAGGCATTTCAGATGCATCATCCAGAACCTGACCAAAAGTTTTGGGTTGGAGATGGCTGGGCAGGGCATTTTTATTTATGTGTAACCGACTTTAATAATGTATCAGGTGATTTCCCTGATGATGATTGGGGATATGATGCGCCTTATTATTTTAAATTACGACTTGTTTATCATCCAGGGGAAAGCAGGCCTAGCAATCCCTAACCATCGGAGAATCACAGGGAATGCAATGAATGGAGTATAGACGGAGTATAGGTTCCCACACGTTCTCGCGTGAGAACCTATTGTGTTGCCGTTAATAAGCTGTAAATAACTTAATGGGATAGATATAATCATCTCTGTTTTTAGAAATTTCATTCCATACACGTTTTATTTTATCAGGCCCAAGTCTGGACTTTTTTGAAAATATCAAAAAGTAGGAACGAGAAACCACTGGTTCGGTAGAAACATCAATGTTATTTTGAAACTTTGAGTTTTCAAGCCATGTCATGGCTTTCAACGATGTTGTGATCACACAGCCTTTTTTATCACGCATCAGTTTTTTTACGTTATGTTCACCTGAAGAGGCATCATCAATAGATAGTCCCAGTTCTTTAAATAGCGTTTCAATGGGATCCCCCAGAGTAATTCGAATGGGTATAGGTAACGTTTTTATATCTCCTAAGAATTCATAATCACTTTTATATGTAACCACAACTGAATCAATTTGAAGGATACGCTGCGCAGAAATATCTTTTTCAAAGGCGTCATCAGGTAGTAAAAAATTCTTATTCTTTATACGTGGAGCAATGATTGCATCCACTTTACCCCTTTCAACCATTTTAAGCCCACGTTTTAAAGGTAATGGTTTAAATTTGGGATTAATGCCAAGAGGTTTCAGGCCATCCTTCACCATATCTAATAAAATTCCTTTAGGGATTTCTTTTTCAATAAAAAAGAATGGATAGAATTCTCGACTTTCCACACTGATAACAATTGATTCTGCCCAGATTGTAATGGGTGACAGACATAAACATATAAAACTTATTAAAAAGAATCGTTTCATAAGTCCTCCTTTTATTGCCATTGCTTTATGAGTTCATCATAAGCGATTGTTTCTGGCTTTTCAGGTGCACGTTTGGGTTTTGGAGAACCCGGTTGTTTTAGCCAATAATCTTTTGATTGAATCGGATTGAGTTTTGGTGAATACTTCCTCAGCTTTAAAGTGGCCATCATTTCATCCTGATCTTTGGCCATTTGATCCATCGTTCTTTGCGCAAGCTCTGGAATAGGCGCACCATTATGAAATTCCTTTAAGGATTTTTCTAAATTTGCGACCCAGGTGACTGAAAGGGCATAGTCTGGTACATTGGGGCCGCTGTCTGTCCATTTTTTTTCTGCAGGAGAACGATAAAATTCAATAAGCCCAGCCCATTTTTTGATATTTTTGTCGATATGAGGATGATTAATCGTCGATTTTCTAACCGGTGTTCCGCCCACAAGAAATTTTTTCAGGCTGACTGATTTTGATGATGCAAACTGTGCCCATAACCACGCAGCCGCACGATATGAATCTCTAACAGATTTTGGAATGGTCCAACTGCCAGCATCTTGATATCCAACTTTCATTCCTTCATCCCAATATCGACCATGTGGTGTGGGAGCTACACGCCACACAGGATAGCCATCTTTTCCAACAACCGGGCTGCCCTTCTCATGAAAAGCATCAGTGCTTAACCATGTGATATATTGAAAAATACGTTGCGCCACATCACCTTTGGCACCTCTTGGACCGGCTGTATGCCATTCCAAATCTTTGGCTTCAGGCGGTGCAAATTTTAGCCATTCCATAAATTTACTGAGTGCATAAACAGCTGCCGGACTGTTCATCGCCCCGCCACGTTCAACCATTGATCCAACCGGAACTTTATTTTCAACCCGAATACCCCATTCATCAACAGGAATGCCATTGGGTAAGCCTTTGTCTCCTACCCCAGCAATGGAAAGCCAGGCATCGGTAAATCGCCATCCAAGTGATGGAGATGGTTTTAGATAATCCAGGTGTCCATATGCGGTTACTGTTGAACCATCCGGGTTTGTTTGTTTTCGTCCAGTAAAAAACGCTGCAATGTCTTCATAGGCAGCCCAGTTGATCGGTACGCCAAGTTCATAGCCGAACTTTTCTTTGAAATCCGCCTTATTTTTGGGGTCGGTAAACCAATCATATCTGAACCAATATAAATTTGAAAACTGTTGGTCTGGCAACTGAAGTTGATTGCCACTATAATCCTGACCAAATTCCAGGTTGAGCCAATCATTCAAGTCCAGATAGGGATTGGTATATTTCTTTCCTTCACCTTTCATATATTCTGACAAATTAACCACGCCCTGGTATCTCAAGTGTGTACCAATTAAATCAGCATCATTCACATAAATATGCTCAATAACACGACCGGTCCTTAATTGGGTCATAATCTCCTTGACGACAGGACCCTCGCCAATAATATTGTGCTTGACGCGAATACCGGTAATATCAAAAAACGCTTTTGAAAGAACATCACGTTCATAAAAGTGTGTTTTTATATGTTCGGCGGCACTCCGAATCGTTTTACCATCTAGCTTTTTCGCCAGGTCTTGAGCAACCTCTCTGAACCACTTAAATTCTTTCACTCGATCTTCATAACTAAGCGCTGATGGCTCAAACGTCTTTGCCCATTCTTCCAATGTTTTGGCATTTAAGGGTGTCCACATACAAATGACCAAAACCACCAACCAAAATCTTACTCTCATTTGACCTCCTTCCTGAGCATTTATCATCGTTATAAAAAAGAGTAACATTGATGTTGACATCGCATATCAATTTTTCGAAAATAAATACTCGTTAAAAAATTATTAAAATTATGTTAAAAATTAAAGGATTAATCATTATTGAAGTAAGATTCATTTTTTGTCAACTATTTTATTAAAAAAATATTGTTCATTCATCAAAGAGATCTCAAACGTGACTAAAATTTTGAAATAGCATCAATCAGTGCATCAACCAATTGTGCCTGGGGGATTTTTTTTATGACTTTGCCCTTTTTAAAAAGTATGCCAGTGCCTTCTCCACCCGCAATACCGATATCAGCCTCCCTGGCTTCCCCTGGACCATTGACCACACAACCCATAATTGCAACTTTGATATCTTTTGTCACATGATGTAAACGTTTTTCAACAGAATCAACAATATCAAGTAAAGGTATTGCGGTTCTTCCACACGTGGGACAGGATATAATTTCAGGTCCACGTCTTCTGATATTCAAGGCGCGCAGAATCTCGTAAGCCACTCGGATTTCTTCCAATGGGTCGCGTGTGAGTGAAACACGAAGCGTGTCACCGATACCATCAGCGAGCAACATGCCAATACCAAGGGCTGATTTAACAGTACCCGATATTAAGGTCCCGGCTTCTGTCACTCCCAAATGAAGCGGTGCATCGGTTTTTTCCGATAAAAGGCGGTATGCATCCAAGGTGCGTTGAACGTCGGACGCTTTAATGGATAACTTAAAATTGTCAAAATCCAGGGTATTCATCATTTGTATGTGCCTAATTGCACTTTCAACCATCGCTAGTGCTGAACCTGAACCATACTTATGTAAAAGATCCGATTCCACCGATCCACTATTCACACCTATACGAATGGCCAATTTATGATGTTTGGCAGCCTGAACAATTTTTTGTACAGATGCCATCTCACCAATATTACCAGGATTAATTCTGAGGGCATCAGCCCCATGTTCCGCTGCAGCAATGGCTAGCCTGTGGTCAAAATGGATGTCCGCAATTAGTGGAATCTGGATTTGCTCCTTAATCTTTGAAATTGCTCTGGCTGAGTCCATATCAGGTACTGCAACGCGAATAATTTCACATCCAGCAGATGCAAGGCGGTTAATTTGATCAACTGTTTTATCAATATCATGCGTTTGGGTATTGGTCATAGATTGGACTGTAATAGGGTTTTCTCCCCCCACTTTTACATTTCCAACGTGAATTGTTTTTGTCGGTTTTCGTTTGATCATATTTGTCATTTTTTTGAAAATCCTTTGCTTTTTTTTTACATTAAATCCTATTTTTTTTATAAGGAAAGCTCTGAAAATAAAATCCCCCATTTATAATGTTTGACTGTTCAAGAATTAATCATCAAGCATATGCGTAGCCAACTGTTCATTCTTTTTTTGAACCATGATTACACTGAAGAAGATGAATAAGATGAAATAAAGACACTTTAAATTCATCTTATTCATCTTCTTCAGTGTAATCATGGTTCAAAAAACTGAATGAACATTTATTTCATGGGGAACTTATTTTCAGAACCTTCCTTATTCGATCGAATGTTGAATTTTGAGCTACATTTTTTTGAGACGAACCTCTGACATTTCAATATTTGTTGATTCGTTTCTGAACCATGATTACACTGAAGAAGATGAATAAGATGAAATAAAAACACTTTAAATTCATCTTATTCATCTTCTTCAGTGTAATCATGGTTCAAAAAACTGAATGAACATTTATTTCATGGGGAACTTATTTTCAGAACGTTCCTTAGTCGATCGAATGTTGAATTTTGAGCTACATTTTTTTGAGACGAACCTCTGACATTTCAATATTTGTTGATTCGTTTCTGAACCATGATTACACTGAAGAAGATGAAATAAAGACACTTTAAATTCATCTTAAGTAAGCGGTCATAAGTTTTCGGGTAGAAAAAAAGTTTTCGTCGGGTATGACAAAAAAATCGTCAAATAAAAATGTACGATCTCGGCAATTGCAAGAACAGCGTAGGGCTAAAGCCCATGGCCATCAGGCTAAGGTAGCGCAGCCAGATAGAGTATCCACTTTGTAATATTGAAATCATTGATCCGGTGAATCCATCGGTTGACCTGATCATGTAATTCACCCCAAATAAATCCAGATGTAATATCCACTGCAAGAATGTACATCGACGAAGCGCCAACGCAGTTCAAAATCTTTGTCTTAAAGTCTATAGGAAAAAATGTCCCAATGCTTCGCAATATTACATCCTTCTCCCTCTAATTTCAAGAACAAAGCAGATTATCCATAAAATACAAATGGCGTATAATGCGAATCAGATAGTTCCTTCTTTTTTTGAACCCATTTGTTCCCCATCCAATGGATAAATAAGCGGTCATATATTTTCGGGTAGATCGTAGTAATTGAGATCCAACCAATGTCCGAAAGCAATGTAGGGGCGAACTTTGTGTTCGCCCTCTGAACAACAATCGTTTGCGAACCTATGTCCGAGGCAAACGTTTCTAATTCATATTCATTCTCGAATATAGGTTTGATACCGGTTTTTGTTCGGGGGGCGAACATAAGGTTCGCCCCTACATTGGTTTCGGACATTGGTTGGATTTCGGTATTTTTTCGAGGCAACATTTTCCCCTAACTTGTACATACGCCCTAAAAAACATAAGGGTTCTTGTAAAACCGGATTTTTAAACGAATATCGTTGAAAAGTGG
>Ga0272440_1000645_pt1 | contig 29261 bp, 24 predicted proteins | sample SSMMMBAug17_FD_192440 | JGI IMG/M metagenome (GOLD analysis project Ga0272440, IMG submission 192440) | Marine sediment archaeal communities from Little Sippewissett salt marsh, Falmouth, MA, United States - SSM-MMB-Aug17 | ecosystem: Environmental > Aquatic > Marine > Wetlands > Sediment ... | reverse complement strand
TCCTGTAGTTAAAATTTTTGCTCTAACTTTAACACAGAAGGTAATAATTTAAAATAGATAGGTAGTAATAATTATTGATATTTTATTATAGGGGGGATTAGGTTGCGGACGTTAGTCCGCTTTAGTTGGTTACGAAAACTAAGAAGTAAAAAAAATCTTGCCAGAAATTTAGCGACAATTTTTTTACACAATCAACAAAAGACCATTAAAAGTGTATCAATAATTGAAACTGTCTAATAGTTATATATGTAACAGTCGCTTTTTTTAATTAATTTACGCTTGTTTTTGAATACAATCATCGTTTTTGTATTTGAAGACCATAAACTGTTATGATAAGAGGCTTTTCATTTAAACCAATGGATGTTTTGAATGCCTTATTATGATATGCTTTTGAAATCTTAAATAATAGCGTACAGTTCATATACATCTGTTGAATAGATCTTTTAATTCTCACAACATCCTTTGCTGTGCCATCAAGAATCAATAAAAAATTGTTTGCGTCTATTTGTTCTATCACATCTTTAAAACTCGTCAAAAAGTCTTTTGTACCTGGATACTGAAGATCAGGCGCATGATAATAAAACTGTTTGTTTTGATATTTTCGATGCATATACCAGGTTTCTGCCAATAAATGTTTACTTCCAATTGAGACAATGTGTTTTTTTCCCTTTATGATTTCTCCTGCCTTTGCCATTATAAAATAGTCATCTTGATTGATCATTTTTTTAGGATAAATATCATTTATAAAATTTATTGGCATAAGAAAGCATACAGTCAATGCAAGGGAATAAATTAAACGATTGGTGCGCATATTTTGCTGTAAAACCAATACAACAAACATAACCATTGGGAATAGAATAAAACACCAATAATCATTTACCATAGGCACATTTATGGTAATAAATACATAATAAATCAAAAACCAAAGAAGTAGTAATTTTTTTTCAATCTTTTTTTCTCTATCCTTAAAACAAAAATACCAAATTGCGTAACTAAAAATTATGAACAGGAGTATCCTGGAAATGACTGCAATTGGACTAAATCCGCACACTAAAGCATGAAATAAATGTTTTGTTCCAACAAAAAATGACCATATTGTTTCAAATAAAACGAACTTCAATGGGACATGCCATATCCCCCAATTATGGGTGTGCAAAAAGACGAAATGGATCCAGTCGGTTATCGTATCAAATTGAAATAAAATGTAATATGGAATAACATATGAAAAACAAAAAAAACATAGCATGATAAGCATTGAAATACCTGTCATAGCTATTAATTGGAAATTTTGATTTATTCTTTTCATTTCAACAAGATAATACAATATTACAATATAAAACAGCCCTGAAAACATGTGAAAAGGCACGGCGCAACCAGCAGCGAGGCTTGCAAAAACAATTTTTTTATTTTGAGATTGTTTGTTGTCAGAAGAAAGATCTGATTTCACCAAAAAACAATATGAAAGTACAAGAAATAAAAAAGGTTGGATATAAACTTCGCCTGAAAGGCATTGGTACCAGTATACATCGGAAAAAGCAATGAATAACATCATACATACAGAAAGCATTTGTGACCGACAATGCATTAAACAAATATGGTAACATATCAGACAAGCAAGGATTCCTGACAGGATATTTATCCACTGAACGATGAACAGGCCATCATTTAATGAGAATATATAATTACAGATCATATATGTCAGATAATACAAAACAGGGTGTTGTGTATAGTGAAGGCAAATCAGTTTTTCATATGGCAATTCAAGATTCATTGTTGGTGGTTTCATATCTTGGGCGTGAATAAAACTTTCAAGACAGCCTGTATAATAATAAGTTTCCCAGGTATGCACATTAATTCTATAGCCAACATAAACGCAGGTAATACAAAATAGGATGAAATATACATATCTTTTTGTAATCATTCTTTTTTCCTGATTAATCGCTTATAAAATGGATGGTGTTTGATTGTTTGAAAATGTTTTTCAGCTTTCAGAACATCCCATGAACAAAAATTGTTTTCCACTGCTTTTTTTAGCCAGTAAATGGAATGTTCTGCATTTTTTTTTTGTGAATATATTCTACTGATGTTGTAATATAAAGATCCAGACCATTGGGGTCTAAATTTTGACAAGTTTTTATAAAGAGAAATTGCTTTATCGAATTGATATTTCGCTTCACAGTCTTTTGCAAAATCGAATATTCTTTTTGTCAGACTTTCAAAATGTTTTTTTGCGGGTTGGTATTCAGGATTTATTTGTAAAGCGATACGAAAATGTGAAACCGCTTTTTCAATATTGCCCTTATTCACAAAAGCAACTCCGATATTATCATGGGCTTCTACAAAAAATGGATTGATCATCAATGCATCACATAGTAAATCAATTGATTCAATTGACTGTCCAGTACTTGATAATGCAATAGCCATATTGTACAATCCCTTTGCATCGCTGGGATCCAATTCAATGACTGATTGAAAATGTATTAATGCTTCTGAAATATTGTTTTGATCATAATACAAGTATCCCAGGTTCTCATGTGCTTGAATTGAATCCGGATTCTTTGCAAGGGCTCTTTTAAAGAGAATAAATGCATTATCCCTTTTTTTTTCATTTTTATGAATGCATCCCAATTGAAGCATTGCTGTTTCATTATCAGGCTCTTTTTCCAGAACTGTATGAAAGTAATGTCGTGCGGTTTCATATTCATTTTTGTGCATGGAAACAATTCCCATATTCAATAATGCTTTTGTATATTTTGGTGAATAAAATAGCGATTTTTGAAAATATTTTTCTGCTTTATTAAACGTACCAAGATGCATTGCGATGTACCCTTTAATATTATTGTTATATGCAAGTATGCTTTCAGATATTAATATATGAAAAAAACCAGCTATCATAATAAATAGAATAACTGACCAAAAATGAAGACTCTTTTTTTGAAAACATGCATCTTTATTTAAAGACTTACAATCTTGCCTTTTAATCGAAAACGTTCGTTCCAAAATGAAAATCAAAAAACCTGATATCAACAATACATCAAGAAAAGGTTTTTCATTATCTAAAACAAAAAATGATATGGGAATATGGTTCAATTGTGAGGGCCTTGAATGATACCAATCGATTGTCACACCCGAAAAATAAGAGATGTATAAATAGTATAAGGCGGGCAGTAAAAAGAAGGGGGACAAATATCGTGTTGGTATATCGTTATATAAATCGCTTTGTTTTGCTGACAAGTAGAGAAATGAATAAACGCATAAGAAAGATATATAAAAACCTTGAAAGTACAGATCATAAATTTGATGGATTTTAGTACTTGTTTGAGGAAAAATTATCCCCAAAAAAAGAATACTTGAGATCGCCAAAAAAGATTTTGTTTTGTAAAAAAGTAAATGGAATAAAGAAAGAATTAAAATAAGTGTAAATAGAATCCACACGAGAGCTTTAACGTGTGGTGAAAAAAGTATAATTCTTTGATGAGAATGAAGGAAATATAATTTTGTGCCAAAAAGAATACATACATAAAAGAAGGCAAAATGAAAAAAAAATTTTTTTCCGGATGAAAACATCGATTCGCTCTATTGAAAAGCATCACCTGAATCAATATCACTGATTGGAAAGCCTGCCCAAATCCCAATACCATGATCTTTATCCATTACAATATGAAAACCATGACCTTGTGATTTGCCACTAAATTGCATTCCCTTTTTACCGACATTCCCTAGTATAGGGCTGGCCAACGTTTCCGGATGTAAAAACCATGAACCATGTTCTTCGCCATTTAATATATAACTCCTTCTTGTCCACGTATCAGGAAACCAGTCCATTATTCCACCTTTATATGCAAGTACTGTATTCATAAGTCCAGTAAAAGACTTTGCTCTTTGAACATATATTCTTCCAGAAACATCATCTGATCCTATAATGAATCTATTCAATTGTTTTTGTCCATTTATTTCCTCAAAATCAGCTCGAATTATGAGTCCACCCAGTCGCATTGGATTCAATGGCGATTCCCCCATCTGAACTTTCTCAAAATTGACATCCCATACTGGGTTGTAAATGCCATCATTATCTCCAAAATTCCATCCAATAAGGATCAGATTTGCGCCAGTTTTGCCAGAATAATCATACTTTCCAAGTTTTAATTTATCAATCGAAGCATACAATTCAATATCAATACCCAAATTTGCTTGAACCACATGCATCGGAGTACCCGCAACAGTTTTATATTCATATTTAACATTCGCAAAACCAGCCTGCCCTGAGACAGTGTCAAGTTCTGTATCACTCATCCTTGATAGACCTCTTGCATATGTTTGATCTAAAATCTCATCAGAAATATAGTCCATTTTAGCGATGGAAATATGATTTGATAAAATTGTCACATTCAAAGTCATTATGCTTAAAAATAAAAAAATAAATTTTTTCATAATTTTTCTCCTATTTTCATTTTATCTCGGTATAATGTGAATCGCTTCCGATGGATTTGATATCTGCACTGAAATCTCTTTAAATGACAAATGCAATGTCCCTGTTGAGATTTCAGGCGCAGGTTTGGGAGAACTTACTTTTACAAGAGAACGATTTGAAGCACCAGTTTCGTCCACATTAATCAATACATCCTGCTCAGTTTTTCCGGTATGAAAGCGCAATTCACAGTCATCGTAAGAAATTTCATAAATGTCAGCCTTATTCGGGTACAACTGTTTTAGTACGCGTTTTTTTTCTTTTAAATTTTTGTTGCCTTGCCATTGTAAAACCTGATAAGCAGGCTGGGTTAATTCCCCTTCAACATAGATGTGGACACCAACTGCACCAGTGATTGTATTCATCTCATCATCAGTAATCGGATCCATAGCAAACACTTTATGCGGTAAAAAAATAATTATCATAATAGTGATTATGTGTTTCATAAATAGCCTCCGAAAATGCCACGATTATACATGTGATAATGAAAAATTTTGCCTGATCCTTTTCTACATTTGATTTACCAGTCAAATAATAAATAACGATTTTCAAATTTAAGTTTGTTGTCAAATAAAAGCAAATATCGTGCCAGACATATAAAAGGTCGGGTATGCTTAGCTTAGAAATGTAAAAGGGTATCTGGATCCATAAGCGCCCATAAACCATAGCCGTCAGGCTAAGCTCAAGATTGCATACATGCTCGTTCCCAGGCAGAGCCTGGAAACGATTACTGAAAATGTTGATAAGATAAGAAATTTACTTTTTTTATTATTGACACAAGGACAATAAAGGGCAATATTATACATAAACCAATCATATATGGAGTAAGGTAATGCCAAGACAGGCAAGATTGGATATACCAAATGTCATTTATCATATATTTGCGAAATCCAAGGAACAAATAAATTTGTTTGATTGCGAGGAAGACTATTTTCATTTTACTCGCCTGTTGCAAAAATTGATTATAGAAAACCAGGTTCTTTGCTATGCCTGGTCATTGATACCAGATCATTTTCATTTAATTATTTATCCCCAAAAACCCATATTGAAAACCATAATGCGAAAGCTATTAACAGCCTATGTTGCTGGATATAAACAACGTCATCAAACCGATGGCAAATTATTTCATGGCCGATATCAATCAATAATTTGTGAAAAAGAGTCCTATCTTGTTCCCTTAATCTGTGCAACGCACTTAAAACCCATTGAAAAAGGCATATGTCAAAATATGAATGATCTTGAAGATTATCCCTGGTCAGGTCATTCATCACTTTTAAATAAATCCAGTTGTGCATATATCATTGATGAAAATAGCGTAAATGATGCTTTAGCTCAGTTCTCAGATACAGATACGATGTTAGCCAGGTCACTTTATTTAAAAAAAATGGAATCCATGCAATCTTCAAAAGGATGTAACTATGATGGCGGTGGATGGATGAGAAGCACAGGCAGTGATAGAAAAGATATCTGGAGTACGACTGATGAAGAAATTGCTCAATATGACTCTCGTATTCTGGGATCACCCACATTTGTCAAACATGTTCTAGACCTTGCATCAACAATAAAAAATCAAAAGCCTTCACAATACATATCAATTCATCAATTAATTGATACTGTTTCAAATTATTTTCAAATCTCTACTGAGAAGTTATTTCACAAATGCCAGAAAAAAAACGTTTCCCAGGCAAGATGCGTAATCTGCCATATCGAGATAGATCATTTAAAAAAGTCCGGAGCACTTGTTGGAAAAATGATGAAAATTCAAACGTTTAGTGCAATTCGTTGTGCCCGGCGAGGGCAAAAAATTTATGCATCTGATACGTCATTACAAAAACTGATTGGTTTTCCTGTGCTTGCGTGATACTTTTAATTTTAGAAAATATGTGCTAAAGAAATCGCTGAAATAAACTAAAAAAAAAACGCTAATAATAGTTACCCATTTGCGTCAGTCTGACTTGTCGGATTGGTAATTTCTCAGATATGACTGTCTGATTGAAAGGATAATCATCATGATTTTATTAATTGATAACTATGATTCATTTACATACAATATTGCATATGCATTGGGCACCTTGGGCCAAAAATTGCGTGTGTTTCGTTCTGATGCTATTTCATCAGACGATATTGTTCAGATGTCCCCCCGGGCAATTTTTATATCCCCGGGACCAGGTCGTCCAGAAAAGTCTGGTATCAGTTGTGAAACGATAGAACGTTTTGCTGGCAAAATACCTATTATGGGGGTTTGTTTGGGACATCAATGTATTGGCCAGGTTTTTGGCGGCAACGTTATTCAAGCTGATATACCGGTTCATGGGAAAACATCACCCATTCACCATGATAGCAACACGATTTTCAATGATATTCCAAATTCATTTAAGGCGACCCGATATCATTCACTCATCATAGAAAAATCAAGCCTTCCTTCGAAATTATCCATCTCTGCCCAGACTGAAGATGGCATGATTATGGGGGTAAGAAATGAATCTTTAATGGTGGAAGGTGTACAATTTCATCCTGAATCCATTGCTACAAACTATGGTACACAACTGTTCAATAATTTCATTGACTATTATCTGTCGTCAGAAAGGAAATAATAAATGACTGTCATAAATGGTATATTCGCACCGCCGGGTGATAAATCAATTTCACATCGTCTTGCATTAATGTCGATATTGGCATCTGGTCAATGCGAGGTATCCAATTGTTTACCTGGTGAGGATGTCCAATCCAGTTTAAAAGCACTTCAATCGTTGGGCGGACAATTTGAAACATCTGATTTCATTCATGTGAAAATTACCGGTCTTGGTGGGCAAACTGTGGATAATGCTCAAATTGACTGCGGCAATTCTGGGACAACCATGAGATTAATATCTGGGATATTGGCTGGATGCCCTGGTAAGTTTATTCTTGATGGAGACGATTCACTTCGTAAGCGCCCGATGGAAAGAATTGCCATTCCTTTACGAAAAATGTCCGGACATGTAGAAACGCAAGATGGTCGATGTCCAATTACAATTCATGGAAAACCCATACATGGAATAGCATATGAATTACCAGTTGCCAGTGCTCAGTTAAAAAGTGCTGTTTTATTGGCCGGTACGCAGGCAACCGGTCAAACGCGCATTGTTGAACCGACAGCTAGCCGCGATCATACAGAAAGGATGCTCAGCCAGATGGGTGCCAAAATTGTTCATGAGGATCGAAGCTGGATCGTTGAAAAAAGTGATCTTGTACTTCCTGCAAAATTTTATGTTCCTGGAGATCCTTCATCAGCCGCTTTTTTTCTCTGTGCAGCTTCAATTATAAATGGTAGCCAGGTTGTTTCAAAAGATACCTTGTTAAACCCGACGCGTATCGGCTTTATTGATGTGTTAAAGCGCATGAATGTTCAAATTAATATTAACAAAAAAATGGACCAGCCAGAACCAATTGGCGATATTCAGGTGGATTATTCATCAGATATCGTATCAACAGTGATACACGAAAAAGAAATACCATTGCTCGTAGATGAAGTACCTATCTTAAGTCTTGTGGCAACACAGGCAAAAGGAAAAACAGTATTCAAAGGGGTGCAGGAACTTCGTATTAAAGAAACAGATCGACTGGATGCGATTTCAACCCAATTGAACAAAATGGGCGCGCATATTGAGGCTGGAAAAGATACCCTGACAATAATTGGGCCAACACCTTTAAAACCTGTGTCAGATTTAAACTCATTTGGAGATCATCGCATTGCCATGACGCTCCGGTTGGCATGTCTGTTAACAGGAAGCGAATCAAAAATTTTGCATGAAGATTGTGTTGCAATTTCTTATCCCGACTTCCATAATACCTTGAACCATTTGAAAAGCCCGAACAAATAATTAATTATGCGAATATACACGAAAACTGGCGATACTGGTTTGACTTGCCTTATTGGCAGACAAAAGGTATCCAAGAATGATAGTAGGTTACATGCATATGGTACAGTTGATGAACTCAGTGCCATTATTGGGGGTATACTGCTGCATATACCTGACAAAGCATCATACATAACAAAAGAACTGAATATGATCCAGAAAGATCTCTTTGACATTGGTTCATGTCTGGCCAGTATTGATCAAAGTAAAGTGTCCATTCCGCTGGATCAACGTATTTTTCAAATTGAGCAATCAATAGATCAAATGACACTATCCCTCCCACAACTCAAAAGTTTTATTTTACCATCAGGTCATGCTGGAGCTGTTTTCTCTCATATGGCCAGAACTGTGTGCCGCCGATCAGAACGTATGATTGTTGGCTTAATTGAACAACTTCAACCCGACTTACGATCAGGTAATTATGAAATCGTGCAAAAGTATTTGAACAGGTTGTCCGATTATTTTTTTACATTGGCACGGTATATCAATTACTGCTGTGATATTGAAGACATTTTTGTAGATAAATCTCAATGAGAAAACAATTGATTTCTAAAGAATTTATCGTTATCTTTATATATTGGTATTATTCGTGCAATTCAATCTTAATATCTCTCACATGAGATGAAATTAATTGGCATTTATGGGCCATAAAATTTTGGAGGCGCTTCATGGCGAATCAGGTTCGTAGCTTGTTCATTTTGTTTTTTATATATGTAATGACTATTGCGCAACTTTGCGCATCTGATTTTCAAAAAATGACACATGAAGACTACGATATTATTAAAGAAAAAGTGATTGAACTCAAACAACGTATTCACCGATTGGAAAAACGTAAGCATGATCCGGTTGATCAACAAAAAATTTCCAAACAAATAGATGAATTAAGTGAAGAACTTGAAGAGTATACTGATATTTTAGAAGAAGTCGAACGAAAATCACTGTTGGATATCATTAACTTGAGTGCTGAACTTCGTACCCAATTCGATTGGTTTAATTTTACAGGTCATGATTATGAGCCATACACAACCATTAAAATTGGTTCAGAAAAACATGAACGGGTTCGAATGTTACCGACCAATCGATTACGATTTAACCTGAGAGCCAACCTGTCAGATAATTTCAAGTTTTCATCACGCCTGGTAATGATACGCCATTGGCAAGATGATGATTTCCCCATATATCCGGAATTGAACTTTATGAATGCTTCCAGAAAGCCTTCCAATCTGGATATGAAAGTAGAACGCGCCTACATTGATTATTTTTTTGAACCCATTAATCATATGCCATTTGCATTGACATTTGGACGTTTGCCATCTACAGATGGTCTTCCAACAGATCTTAGAGAAAATACACCCAGAAAATCAACCTACCCTGGTTTGGCCTACGATTGTGAGGGTGATGGCATTGCGTTGTCAATATTAATGGATCATTATATTCCCCTGCGTCATCCCGCATTACGTCTTGTGTGGGTGAGACGTCTTGATGATAATACGCAATTTTTTATGGATCAAAAGCTGTCTGACAAGTATGGTGTGTATCGTGTAGATGAAAATGCCATGGATACGCTGAATATTTATATTGCTCAAGTAGAATCTTACCTGCCTGATCCACTAAACCAAACCATATTCATGCTTAATTTTTTATGGATTCCCGATGCCCCTCCCTCAGATTTACGCTATAATTCGGGCTTGCAACCTTTTTTTGATAACGATATATCTATGGTATATGCAGATGTCCCAGACACTGAAGGCGAGATAACCAAATTGACGTGCTTTTTGCAAAGTAAAAATTTTTTAAATTCTGGTTTAGATTGGTTCGTGGACGTATCGTTTCTCAAATCAAAAGCTGATGGTGCATTACGTTTTATGTTTGATCCAACGTCATTGGGGATTGATGAGGAACCGATTCTTGCAAGATATGCTTATGATAAATATAAATATATCAGCCCAACCATTGCAAATGAACTTGAAGAACTGAAAAATGCACCACCAGGTATTGGACTGTTAAATTGCGATGGCGAGACCGATCAAACAGCGCAAGCCATCCACCTGGGGTTTCGCTATAAACTTCCCCTGAATCGATTGAACTTTCCCAAAATTGGGCTGGAATACAATCATGGATCCCAGTATTGGTTTGGAATTAATGCTGGTAGTGCAGGCAAATTGCATAAACTGGATGTCAGAGGATCTGTTTGGGATTTATATTATATTCAACCAATTAATCGCCACTTCATGACCCGATTAAGCTATACACATGTAACCTTTGATTACGATGATGGTATGAGTTTTTATCATGGCAAACCACTGGAAATTGATCATCGGGTTTCTCAAATAAGCATTGTTCTGGATGCCCGGTTTTAATTCATAACTACGTTTTAAACTTGTATAAACGCTCATCTTTTCGAGCTTTCATAATTGCATTAACTAATAGTTAAATAATCAGCCAATGCATCCCTAAATTTCTTATCTGTAATAGTTTCAATATCTTTTTGAACGCTTTCATATTGCAAAAGCATTGTTTCTGCAAGGGGTGTCAGTTGAGACCCACCACCGAATGCACCACCGCTTTTTCTGATCAATAATTTTTTACCAAGACGTTTTTCTGTGGCAGTAATTCTCGCCCAAACTGCGCGATATCCCATTTTCAAAGATTTAGCCGCCGAATTGATAGAACCATGCTTTTTGATTGCCTTTAGAATTCTTAATCGGCCTGCCCCAAACACGACATTACCTTTAGTGTCTTCAATCCAAATTTTTGATTTCGTTTGTAATGGTTTGTTTTTTTTTGCCATTATCGCCCTTTCAAATAATAAATAAGAAAGTGATATATAATGAGAAAAAACAATATATATGATCATCCAACTTAGGTTTTTCATGGCATAGTTATTGCCCTGAAAGGGAAAGAATAAAAGTCGGCTTATATATTATGCCCTTTCAGGGCAATAACTATGCCATGAAAAACCTAAGTTGGATAATCATACTATTCTATTTGTCGATCATCAGCAACAACATTCCATTGACGCACTGCTGGCGAAATTCCAGCCTGATGCAAATGTGATAAAACCTGTGTCCAAACTTTTTCCAAAGCGGTCACTTTATTGCCATAGTTTTTTACTGTAAATGAAACAAGATATTTTGCAGCCCAATCTGTCAATCCCATAAATCGGGCTAATGGTTCAGGTGTTTTTTCAACGATGTTTGATGATGACACTGCTGAAAATAAAATATCTCTTATTTTTTCTGTATCATATCTGGAGTCTAGATAAACATCAAACCAAAGTCGGAAAAATTGATCCGGATAATGGTAATTATGGATGACAGATTCAGATGCAACACTGTTGGGAATGCTCAAAATGCAATCATCACGTGTCATAAGCCGCGTGGTGCGCCAGGTAATGTCCAATACTTTGCCTTCATTGTATTCACCAACTTTAACCCAGTCACCAATTGAAAAAGGTCTTTCCAGATTAATGGCAATCCCTGAAAAAATATTGGATATATTAATTTGAATGGCAAGCCCGATGATCATCGCAATGACACCAGATGTTGCCAGCAAACTTGTAATCTTTTGATCAAATACAAATGCCAGTATGCCCAATATGGTCAGGGTAAGAATCATGAAACTGACAAATCGACGTATAATATTTGGAATTTTTTGTCGGGTTGAGTGTTCAATCGGCTGCCATACAAGATATTTAATAAAGGAATTCAAATAAAACGCTGGCACAATCCACCATAAAGAATCAAACATTTTACTTATGGCATCCAGATAATAAGCGTTGATAGATTCGATCAAGTGATTCATTAAAAAAGATTCGGCAGATAATAAGAATATAATACTTATACACATGGATATTGATGAATAAATGACTGGAAATAACTGAAACATGGATGCCTGTTGCGTGAATTGATTTTTAAAAATAAGTGATATTAATATCAAAACAGCACAAATAATCATCCATTGTTCTGCATTATTTTCTGTAATCAAACCTCGGATAGACATGGATGATTTTTGGATACGTATGCCGACATTAAACAAAGAGTAATCAACTGTATGGTCTGTCGTATTTAAATATTCCAGTTTACCCAGTGATTCTTTTTTTAAAATAGATTGAAATAACGACGATTTGTCCAGGCTCCATTCATGAAGACTGGCAATAACTTTGTGTTCTCTCAGAGAATTGATAAAACTATCTCTGTTTTTTAGATCCATTCCCACGCGATCCGGTACAAAGATGAGCTGATTGCGTTTTAAAGTGGGATGATGAAACTGAAAACCCACAACCTGACATCGATGCAATGTGTGACCGGTTAAAAAGTTCGTTTTAAATCTTCCCTGCACCTGATAACGCCGATACTCTAAATGACCATTTGTTTCAGATTCTATGGGTTCGCCTAAAGAAATAGGTTCGGAAGCATTGAGAAAAATCATTTGCGATGTGTCGATGTTTCCATGATAGCGGAACCAGACATCAAAGGTGATTTCGCATGAACCTTGACCTGGCAATAAATTACTGATTTCCTTGATATGAATACCTGTATACACCACACAGGTTTTGTAGTAGTTTTGACCATCAATTTGTATTAATGACTGCTGATTATTTTCAGATTCACTTTCCGACAATAAGGATGGCACGGCCTGGAATTGAACATGCGCTGGAATTATTTTTTGATTGCGATAATATCCGACTGCAACAGGTTTAAGAGAATCGCCATTTTTATCAAAACAGTTTAGACCTGTAACACCTTTAATGGCATTATCAATATGGTTGATTTCAGAGAGTCCTTTCTGGATTTTTTTTCGATCTGATTGAAGATCAATGCCAGATATGTGATGCCTTTTTGCATTCTCAATAATTATCATGCTGGCATCAAATGCATGTGCAGCAATCCAGTCTGGTGGTTCACCATAATGTTCAAGATAAGCATCGAAAAAAGACAGTGATGATTCATTTGAAATATCAAATAACAAATGGGTTGTGACATATATGCCATTTGAATAATAACCAGGAAACTGTCTTTCTTTAGGATAAACTTGAAAGCCTTTCCAAAAAGCATCTGATGCGCATGAGTCCGGAACAATAATCGGAATATTTAAACCCGCTTTTCGAATTCGATAAATTAATTGGCTGGCAAATCCTGCGTGAGCCGCAATAAAAAGCACAATTTCATGTTTATTTTTTTCAATTTCTTTCCTGATCGTCTTTAGAATTCTTGTAAATTCATTTCGTAAATTAATATTTGGAGAAACACCTTTCATATAAGCAATTTCAGCATGATATTTTCGTCCGGTGGCTTCAAATACTGTTGCCAGATAATTGCCATAATCGTTGTCTTCGTTGATAATCAGTAAATGTGATTTATTCAAAATATGAACCGCATAATTGGCCAGGAAACGTCCTTGAAGGTGATCATTAAACACCAGGCGATAAAACCAGGGATTAAATCGGGTGACTTTCACATTTGTAGAGCCGGGAGTAATAACAGGAAATTTATACTTTTTATACTGCATGCCTGCTGCAAATGAACATGTGCTGAACCAATGCCCAATAACAGCAATGGCCTTATTGTTTGAAATAATTTCTGATGCTTTCTGAATCGCCAATTCTCGATTGTTCTGATCATCGTAAATATCCAGCTGAACACATTTTCCATTAATTCCGCCAGCACGATTGATTTGATTCACATATAAGTCTGCACCGCGACGCAAAGATTTACCAATAAGGCTGCTTTTTCCGCTCATTGGACCAACCAGTGCAACATGAATGGGCGTTTTTGATTGGCAGCTCTGGGGTGGATTGTATTTAATATAGATCAATACTGTTAAAGTAATCAGTATGAGAATACTGATAAGGCTGTTTTTTATCATACAATACCCCCTGAATAATTTCGTTGACGAAATACTTCATACATAGCGACACCGGCTGCAACAGAAGCGTTCAGACTTTCCAATTGGCCAACTTGTGGAATTTGCAAAACATGATCACAGTTTTCAGCAATCAATCGACGGATCCCTTTATGTTCACTACCAATGACCAGGGCAATTTTTCCACTAAATTGGGCATCATAAATAGATAATGTTGCGCACGAATCCAATCCAAATACCCAAACACCTGAATTTTTTAATGCTTTTATACAACGAACAAGATTGGTTACACGTGCTATGGGTAAATGCTCCATTGCGCCAGAAGATATTTTTGAAACAGTTGCTGATAGTGATGTACTGTTATTCTGTGTCGTTATCAGACCTGTTGCGCCTGAAGCAAGGGCTGTTCTCATAATTGCACCCATATTATGCGGGTCCATAATCTGGTCGCAAATGACGATAAAAGCATTTGATGATATCATTACCTGAAAATCAATCAAAGGCAATGAGGAGACATGTGCGACAACCTGTTGATGATCTTTATGTTGTGCTATTCTAGATAAATCGGTTGATGATACGTAAGAAATATCAATGCCGACCTCTGATGCCAACGCAACGATCTCAGCCAAACGCGCATTGCGGCTTTTTTGATTGACAAAAATCTGCGTAATTTTTCTTTTGTTGGCGATCAGAGCTTCTTTTATCGGGTGAATGCCATACAGACATTGTTTTTTATATGGTCTCGCTGTTAATTTCATGTGGAAATACTATCTTGCATTCTTTTCATTATTTGTTGCATATCTAGCCAGACCTCTTTTTTTTTGGATTCATTTCGAAGCAGATAGGATGGATGAAATGTTGGCATAACTGGAATACCTTTATAATCATAAAAATTTCCCCGCATTCGACTAATGGAAGTATTCACCTTTAAAAGGGCTTGTGATGCTGTGCTTCCGAGGGTACAAATAATATCAGGCTTGATAATATCCAGTTGAGCTTCCAGGTATTCAAAACAATGCTTCATTTCATCTGGCTCTGGTTTTCTATTGTTTGGGGGACGGCATTTTAGAATATTGCAAATATACACCATATCTCGATTCAAATGCATTGCATGTATGATACGTGTCAGTAATTGTCCGGCTGCACCAACAAAAGGTTTCCCTGTTTTGTCTTCATCAAAACCAGGCGCTTCACCTACAAAAACAATGTGTGATTTGGGATCACCTGCACCAAAAACTATTTGTGTGCGGGTTTTATGAAGATTACATTTTTTGCAGGATTTGACTGTTTTTAAAAGTGTAGTAAGGGAATCATTTGTGCGTGAAAAGGATTCTTTTCGAAGTATTTGTTTTTCATCGCTTGTTACAGTTTTTTGTTTCTGATGAATATGCTTTGTTATGGATGTTTCTTGACCACTGACTCGAAATTTTTCCCATTTGCGGATACATTGTAATGATGTTTGTTTAATATCAGCTCCAGTCGCACCCATCTGTTTCAAATATTTGAGAAAACAATTGATATCCTCATAAATTGTGGTATCGGATTGTTGAATGTTCATATCAATAATCAATGACCAGGTTGTCTTCCAGTTTTCTGATGCGATCAATTAATGGGGCAACAGTGGTATTTCGATCCCAGATAATATAGCCAAACAAAGCGATAATCAGACAAAGCAATCCATAGATAATCCATTTTAGATGATTTGTATCCAGTATTTGTTCTGTTTTGATCAGACTCTCAGATATATTTTGATCATGACGATTCAATTCTTTTGTCAACTGTTTAACCAAAGATTGTAATTCTATTTGTTGTTCATGCTTGATCTCAAGAACCTGGCCGCTTATTTGATTCATGGAATCGTCAATATATTGTTTAAACCGATTAAAATCATTTTTTAATTGGCCAATGGTATCATTGATATCTGAGTTCAATTGTGCATTAGAATTGGTAATGAGGTTTTTTACATTTGTTTCTATTAAACCCAATCGATCTTGTTGCGCCTTAATCTGGCTATTCATGATTTCTTGCAAGTCCGGCTGATCTTGCGAAAACTGATTTTGAAATTGACTGATTTTATCAACAACACTTTCAATCTTAGCATTAAGATTTTCTCTGGATAATTCAATTGAAGAATAACGATTTGATTGTTCAGCCATCAAATTCGTCTGCACATCCTGAATAAATGTGCGGATTTCGCTTATTTGAATATCTTGATCCTTTCTATTGGTTTGCAACATCTCGTTAAAGTTTTGTGTTACAATAGATAAAGAAGCAAACATATTTGTCTGCAAACTTTGGAGTTGATTGTCAATTTTTAGAATATCAGATCGAAACTGATCCTGGCTATTTTTCGTGCGATCTTTAAATGCTTTCAATTGATCCTTCATTTGCTGCTGTATGGTTTTGAATTGCTGGGTTACATCGGATTGAAATTCTTTATTTATCCTGGATTGCTGATCTAAACTCTTATCAATACGCTGTATTGATGTATGATATTTCTTTTGTTGCAATATGAGATCTTCAAATTTTTTTTCTATGTTGCTGCTTTTTTGTTTTGGTGGCGCTGTCTGTTTTTGATCTTTATTTGGATTATTTGTTTGTTGTTTATCATCGGCCACAGCCTGGTATATTGTCAACACAGTAAAGATTACCATAATGGTAAGGTAATAGATTGTATTCTTCATTAAAAAGCCTCCCTATTTTTTGACAATTTTGCATGGATTCGTGAAAAAATCAATAAAAATCTAAATCTAAGCTGTTTTCAGATGTTTCCTTAGTACGTGTGAGCATATTTTTCAGCACATTTCACACATAAGCGGGTTTCTGGCATAATTCTTAATCTCCCCAAAGGTATCTGCTCTTCGCACTCTATACACAGGCCAAAATCTGGATCTTTCAGTCGAATCAGTGAGTGCTCTAATTGAGATAAACTTTGTTTGGCCTTTTGCAATGCTGCTTCATTGATACTTCTGCTATTAATGGCATCCATTCGAGTGAGCCGACCAATCGCATTATCAGGAGAAATGGGTCGGGTGAGCGCTTCAAAAGATTTGATATCTTTTTTTGTTGCTTTGATTTTTTCGTGGATACTTGTTTCTAATTCTTGTATTAAATGTTTTTTCATCAGTATTGTATATCATAACTCATCATTTCAAATCAATAAAAATGAAATGAGTGGAACCAAAATTGCCGGTAAACCGAATCCAGGCCTATGAACAAAATCAATGTAGGGGCGAACCATGTTCGCCCTCCAAACAATCACAGGGGTCAAACCTATGTTTGGAAACAAATGTATGAGGTTCGGACATAGGATCGTTTCTGATTATTGTTCGGAGGGCGAACAAGGGCGAACATAAGGTTCATTCCTTGCAAAACATTTCAATTCATGCTAAAAAAATTTTATTTAAATATCTCGAGAATTAAAGCTCTGGATAATTGTTTTTTTTTCAAAAAATAAATAGGGGAATCTTGAAAAATAACATCATAATGGGAACATTATTTTTCAAGCATTCCTAATCAAACCTTAAAAATTTGACACGTTTTGACGTTTTAATCTAAGATAAAACCAAAAAACATATGAATAAGGATCATCGTATATGTCTCAACAATTTACAGGGTCATCCAGGTACGTTCTGGATGAAGAACTTGCAAAAATAGTTAATATTTCAATGACATTGGAAATGCCCCTTTTACTCAAGGGCGAACCTGGAACTGGCAAAACCATGCTGGCACATGCCATTGCAAACAGTTTGAATATGCCACTGATCATATTAAACGTAAAATCCAGCATGAAACTTGTAGATGCCCTATATCAATATGATACGCTTACACGTCTCAATGATAGCAGATTTGGAGATTCTGGACGAGATGTTAGTGTCATTGAAAACTATATCAAAATGGGTAAAATAGGCCAGGCCTTTACAAGTGAAGAACGAACTGTTCTATTAATTGACGAAATCGATAAGGCTGACACCGATTTTCAGGATGACATGCTTGATGTATTAGATCAGATGGAATTTGATATCATTGAAATTGATAAAACCATCCAGGCCAAAAATCGTCCAGTAATTATTATTACATCAAATGCTAAAAAAGATCTATCAGATCCATTTTTGGGGCGATGTAATTTTCATCATATTGCTTTTCCAGATCCCAAAATGATGAAAAAAATTATTTATTCCCATTTTCCAAATATTCAACGCGATCTTATGGAAAATGCGATTGGCACATTTTACAAGCTCAGAGATATTAATGACATTGAAAAAAAACCAGCGACCAGAGAACTGATTAACTGGATTCGGGCATTGCAGGCTGATCCAGATTTTAAACCCAAGCAATTGGTCAAGGGTGAAGTTCCCTATCCTGGAATTTTATTCAAGAAAAGTCCAGATTATTCCAGGGCAATGACCTTATCAAGGCGACGATTATACTAAACATCAAGTGATTACTTACAAAAGGAAGCCATTCATGTTTACAAGTTTTTTCTATCAGATCAAAGAGATAGGGATTCCAGTTTCTCCTACTTCGTTCCTAATGCTTCAGAAAGCTCTCAGCATGGGATTGATACTATCCCTGGATGATTTCTATACTGCAAGCCGAAGTATATTGGTAAAAAGTGAAAAATATTTCGATATTTTTGATCAAATCTTTGCGCATCATTTTGAGGGCGCAGATATGCCAGATCCCAAAGGTTTGGAAATGGATAGCTTGATAGAATCCTTGTTAAACGAATGGCTAAAAGATCCAAAAACATTGGCGGATGTCCTGGGCATGGACGAATCTGAAATCAGTAAATTATCGCCTGAAGAATTAATTGAGTATTTCAAAAAACGCCTGCAAGATCAAACTGAACGACATGATGGTGGTAACAAATGGATTGGCACAGGGGGCACATCCCCTGTTGGTCATTCAGGAAATCATCCAGGTGGCATGCGAGTGGGTGGTGTATCAAGAAACAAATCTGCTGTTAAAGTGGCCATGGAAAGGCGTTATCGGGATTATTCCAGGTCGGGCCCATTAACTTATGCTATGATGGGGGAGGCTATAAAACGTTTGCGCCACATGGTTCCATCTGGGCCAAAGGATCAATTAAATATTGATGACACGATCTCAAAAACGATTAAAAATGGCGGCGAAATTGAGCTCATTTTTGATCGAAGTTTTAAAGATAGATTAAAAGTGATTATTGCCATTGATAATGGGGGATGGTCAATGGATCCCTTTATTCCGGTTGTACAAACCTTGTTTGATTATGCGCGTGCTCAATTCAAGGACTTAAAAACTTTTTTCTTTCACAACACTATTTATGATACACTGTGGATAGATCCCGCTCGATTTAAAAAACCTTATAAAGTAAAGGATTTTATCAGGTTGGATCCTCAAACGCGCGTTATTATTGTGGGTGATGCCAGTATGGCACCTTATGAATTGATGTCTACTGATGGTGCAATTAATATCAGCTATCGCAGTGGCCGCCCCAGTATTGATCAACTCAATTTTATCAAAGAAACATTTGATAAAACCATATGGTTGAATCCACTTCCAGAACATACCTGGCATTATACACAAACCATTCAAGCCATTCGTAAAATATTTCCCATGTTCGAATTGTCATTGGATGGCCTTGAGAAAGGAATTTCTTTTTTAATGGCAAAAGGATAACAAAAAAATTGGAAGTCTAAAGCCAACGATTATCTTATTTGCGCCACAACAAATGCATCCTGAAAACCATGGTGCCCCAACTGACGTTCCACATACCTTGCCTTGTGTTGTGGCATACAATTCCCAATCAGCACAAAATATATTTTTTTTTCTCCATTTTTGGACAACATTATATGTGAATCATTATATAATGGTTTTAATTTGCTACATAAAGATACAGCATTTTGACGACTCGCAAACGCCCCCACCTGTATTTGAAAGCAGTTTCCATTACACAATTCCGGTTTTATTTTTCTTGACTTTTTTGTGGATCTGCTCACTTTTATGGGGTTGATTTTTTTGACGTGTTTTGTCTGTATTACATTTTTTTGCGGTCTAACTTTTTTGACTGTCCTCTTTTTTATATTTCTTTTTTTCAGCTGGGTCATTTTTGTTGATTTTGTAACTGTTCTGATAAATACATTGGCAGTGCCTTTTTGGACAACACCCAGACGTCGGGCGGCACCATAAGACAAGTCAATGATACGTCCTTTTATAAAAGGTCCGCGATCATTAATTCGAACTGTTAGACACTTTTTATTTTCCAGATTGTACACTTTGACATAAGTTCCCAATGGAAGCGTTTTATGGGCGGCAGAAATGGCATACATATTATAAGTTTCGCCATTGGATGTTTTTCGACCATGAAATTTTTTACCATACCATGAAGCAATGCCTCTTTGTTCAAAGTAGTTGACATGTGTCATGGGGTAATACCATTGCTTCTTAATTTGATAGGGTTTGCCATATTGACATCGTAAAGGCGGGTTCGATTGAATGACCTTTTTTGACAAACAGGAAACCCATAAGACGAGACATAATAAAACTGTCAGTTGAAAAATATTTTTTTTCATGAATACGACCTAAATGGGTAAACGAACCTTTCCATGGTCCGGTATGCCGAAACCAGGAACAGTTTATAAAATAAGTATAATTAAAGAATGGAAGACATTTATCATATTGAAAAAATAAATCAAGTCTATATTGCCCCTCATTCTTGATCATTGCTCATAGAGATTGTAACAAATACCAAATGTTCATCATATACTAAAGTGAGCGCTGCCCACAACAAAATTTTAACAGAATGGAACAAATTCAATAAGTTTGGATAAGTATGAATAATGTCAATTTTTACACTCAAACAACAATCTTCTTAAAACCTTATCTTGGAATTCGGTTTTGGCCTGATGAAAACATGTTCCTCCAACTTTTACATACGACCGGCACTAATCCCTTTGCCAGGGATCAATATTTCGGCCATTCTTATTCAAGCGTATTTTGGCAGCAGGTTTGTTGTCTGATTTCAATTGAACCAGATGAAAATTCTTAACTTTCTTAACAATATGTTCGATTGTTTCGCGATAAAGGGTTAATTTTGTAGATTTTTTGTTAAGATGAACTGATGAGAGAATTTTTTCAAAGCCTTTTGTATCGGCTTTTGCTTTAAGTATTGAAGTCCGATGATATCCCCAGGCATCCTCAATCGTTTTTGCGGCTTCAGCTTTAGCATCTGGCAATGTTTTATTCCGATAGGATTCTGCCTCATGAATCAGTTTTTGTTTATCCATTTGAGATTCAACAACATCTGAGAAATATCGTTTGACATATGGCGGTGGTTCAATAGATGACAACTCGACAAATGATATGAATAAGCCTGTTTGTGTTTTGACCAGATTATCTTGAAGGTGCTGCCTTACAAATGATGCGATCTGTGTTTTGCCACGTGTCAGTGCTTCATCAATGGTCATTCTCGCAAGCGCATGAATTAAGGCTTGAGCAGTTAGTTCCTTTAAAATAATCTCGGGTTGTTCACTTTTAAAAACATATGCTGCCGGATCAGTGACTGTGTATTGAATAACGCATTTTAGGTTAATCAAATGGTTGTCACCGGTGATCGAATAAGCGCTCATTTTTTGAGTAAAATCTTTAATGACCAGCCTTCTAACTTTACGAATGGGAATATGTATAACCGAATCAATTGGCCAGGGTAATGCATAATGAATACCAGGCTGGATTTTATCATCTATCATTTTACCAAAACGTTGTAATATAGCCATTTCACTGGATTTTACCGAATAAATACCAGAGATAAAATATAACCCAATTGACAGAATGAGTACCCATTTATAAATGCCAAGTGTTTTATGTATGGATTGATGAAATGTGTCATGGATTGTTTTGCCCATTGCTAGTAGCTCCCAAGTGCTTGAACAATTTTGAATCTGTGGAAAGTATTATGGTTGTGTTGTCTTGCAATAACTCTTTATATAATTCTAAGGATTTGATATATTCATACAATTCCGGGTCTTTTGCATAAGTGTCAGCATAGATTTGAAGTGCTTTTTGATCGCCATCTGTTTTAATCTGTGCAGCTTTCATACTGGCTTCAGCAACAATCTCTTTTGCCTGTCTATCGGCCTTTGCTTTGATAATGGCCGCTTTTTCCATTCCTTCAGCCCTGTATTTCATAGCTTCTTTTTCTCTCTCAGATCGCATGCGATTAAAAACAGCCTTCGCCACAATGGCTGGATATTCAATTTTTCTAACGCCCAACTGCACGACAGATATGCCATATAATTCTTTTGTTTTTGTATTGGATGTCTGCATTATTTCTGATTCTATCTTCTGAAGTTTAACCTTTTCAACGTCTGGATTGATAATATCGGATAATTTGTATTCCCCCAAAACACTTCCTAAAATTGATGAAACCATATCTCCCAGTTTTTGTCGGGCAATAGTTTGGTCCACAATGGACTGAAAATAAAGCTGTGGATTTGAAACACGCCAACAGATATAGCATGTCACAATCAGGGGGTTTTTATCTCCCAAAAGCAATTGTATGGGTTGTGCGGAAAAGATATGATTTCTGCGATCAATGCGATGAATTGTTTCCCAGAAAAATGGGCGTTTGACATACAATCCTGCTTGGGTGATTGTTCGTGTAGGTTTTCCAAATTGGGTCAGTACAGCAAATTCATCCTCAGATAGAGTAAAAAAACTGGATATACTAATACTGACAGCAATCACTGCGATGATAATGAAAGACAAAACATACTTCATTTAAATCTCCGATTATGCTCAGTAACCGATCATCTTATTGATTACCGAATCCATTTTGCATACCACAGTCCGGACAGGTCCATGTAATACCATTACATGTCAATCCCCATAAATTTTCATTCATGCATGATTGACACAGTTGAAATCCACACCGACATGTCCAACAGAATCGAAACGATTGTCTACACGCATGACAATTGTATTTATTTTGTTTTCGTTGACGATATTTTGAAGGCATATTTTTTTCAAGCTAATCCAATTTTAAAAGCGTAATATAACAATGCCCCCAATTAACAAGAAAGAAAATCAGGGGCAAGTTATATTATATCAATTATTGCTCAGTTTTAGTTTCACAACTGGCTGGCATTTCAGAAAGGCACTTAAGATTCTGATACCGATGTTGCACTTCAGCTTCCAGTTGTTTGTGAAGTCTTGATGCTTCCTCTGGAAATGTTTTTTGGAGAGAGGCATACCTTACTTCACCTTTGAGAAAATCTTGTAGTGTGCCATCAGGTTCTTTTGATTCCAAAATTAATGGGTTTTTCCCTTCTGCCTTGAGCGTTGGATTATAGCGGTACAGTGGCCAATAACCACATTCAACAGCCAGTTTTGATTCTTCCTGACTTTTCCCCATACCTTTTTTGATGCCATGGTTGATACATGCTGCATAGCACATAATACATGAGGGCCCATCATAAGCTTCCGCTTCAGTAAACGCTTTGAGGGTTTGTTGCTTGTTAGCACCCATTGAAACCTGAGCAATATAGACATATTCATAGGTTCGAAGCATGGCGCCCATATCTTTCTTGCTGGTTTTCTTTCCAGATGCAGCAAATTTGGCAACTGATCCTGTTGGTGTGGCTTTGGAAGATTGTCCACCTGTATTCGAATACACTTCTGTATCATAAATGATGACGTTGATATCTTCACCTGAAGCCATCACATGGTCAATACCACCAAATCCAATGTCATAAGCAGCCCCATCACCCACAAAAATCCAATATGATTTTTTGGTAAACAATTTAGACAGTGCCATCATTTCGCTTGCAATCGGGTTGTTTGAATATTCAGGCAGCAATTTTTTGAGTTCATCACCATATTTTCGGGAGAGTTCTGGATCGCGTTGATTATCTAACCACCCTTGTAAAGCGGTTTTAACATTATCTGAAAAATCGCCTTCCAATGCCTGCGTAGCAAGATCTGCCAGGCGTTTTCGCTGTTGAATTGTACCCAGTAACATTCCATAAGTAAATTCCGCCGCATCTTCAAACAATGAATTTCCCCAGGTTGGACCAAATCCATCATTATTTGTACAGTATGGTATTGATGGTGCTGATCCACCCCAAATGGAGGAACAACCGGTTGCATTACCAATAACCATTCGCTCTCCAAAAAGTTGAGTGAGCAATTTGGCATATGGCGTTTCACCACATCCTGCACATGCACCAGAAAATTCAAGCAATGGCTGATAAAACTGACTTCCTTTGACTGTATTTCGTTTTGTTAAATGCTCTCGCGTGAGAATTGTCTTACTGTAATTATGGCAGGAAATCTGTTTTTCAGTTTGAGTGGCCAATGGTTTCATGAGCAATGCGGGTTTTTTGGCCGGACATATATCAGCACAGTTACCACAACCCAAACAATCCAATGTATTAACCTGAATCCTGAAATGATAACCCTTTAATTCTTTACCCAATGCGGGTTTGGCTTCATAATTATCAGGCGCATTTTTTAATTCATCTTCTGTAAGGAGAACCGGACGAATCGCAGCATGGGGACAAACCATTGCACATTGATTACATTGAATACAGTTATCCATTACCCATTCTGGTACATTGATGGCAACACCGCGTTTTTCATATTTAGTTGTGGCAACAGGAAATATGCCACCAGGCGCGAATGCACTGACTGGCAGTTTATCGCCCTGCTGTGCCAGCATTGGACGCATGACATTTTTTACAAAATCGGGTTCATCAACGTCTGAAGCAGGGACATCAGCAATCTTCGCCCAGGAATCAGGATAATCAATTTTAATAAGATGATCCAGGGTTTTATCAACGCCATCAACATTCATTTTGACAATATGATCACCTTTTTTGCCAAACATTTTTTGAATTTCTTTTTTCAAATATGCAATGGCATCATCCACAGGAATAATATTGGCCAATTTAAAAAATGCGGTCTGCATGATCATGTTAATACGTCCACCCAAACCAACAGATTGAGCAATCTTGACTGCATCAATGGAATAAAATTTGAGTTTTTTCTCAGCAATGGTGCGGCGAATGTAAGCAGGAATATGTTTTTCCATATCTGAGACAGACCATGACGAATTAATAACAAAAGTCCCACCCGGTTTGATACCATCAAGAATATCATACATATCTACATATGCAGGATTATGACAGGCAATATAATCCGCTGTATTGATCTGGTATGTGGATTGAATGGGATTTTTTCCAAAACGTAAATGAGAAATGGTGACACCCCCCGATTTTTTGGAATCATAGGCAAAGTATGCCTGAGCGAATAAATCTGTATTATCTCCAATAATCTTGATCGCACTTTTGTTAGCACCTACAGTACCATCAGCTCCAAGTCCCCAAAATTTGCAACTCACTGTACCTTCAGGCGCAACATTCAGGGGGGCTCCCACAGGAAGCGAGGTGTGAGTGACATCATCGACAATACCAACAGTAAAATGATTTTTCGGAGTGCTTGATTGCATGTTATCAAACACTGATTTTACCATTGCTGGTGTAAATTCTTTTGAACCTAATCCATATCGACCTCCAACGATTGTTGGAATTGATCCGATACTGTTTCGATTTTCAAAATAAGTAGAGCAAATATCCAGGTACAAAGGTTCGCCCAAAGCACCAGGTTCTTTCGTTCTATCCAGAACACTGATACATTTGACAGAATCAGGCATGGTTTTCAAAAAATCTTCTGCAACAAAAGGTCTATATAAACGTACCTTGACTAAGCCAACAGATTCTCCTTTATCAGCAAGGTATTTGACTGTTTCATCAATTGTTTCATTGGAAGATCCCATTGATACAATAACATTTTGTGCATCAGGGGCTCCAACATAATCAAACAGATTATAAGTGCGTCCAGTCAGATCAGATACTTTTTTCATACAGGATCTAACAATTTCTGGCAGTTTATCGTAATAGACATTTGATGCTTCAGCGCCTTGAAAATAAACATCTGGATTTTGAGCTGTACCTCTTAATTCTGGTCGTTCAGGATTCGCAGCACGTGCTCTAAATTCAGCAACCTTTTCCTGATTGACCAGAGCAGCCATATCTTTGTAGTCAATCATATAAATTTTTTGATATTCATGAGATGTCCGAAAACCATCAAAAAAATGTACAAATGGAACGCTGCCTTCAATTGCAGCTAGATGAGCGACAAGCCCAAGATCCATGGTCTCCTGAACTGAAGCTGATGCTAACAATGCAAAACCAGTTTCACGAACAGTCATGACATCCTGATGGTCACCAAAAATTGAAAGTGCATGGGTTGCAATGGCTCGGGCTGTGACATGAATTACCCCAGGTAATAATTCCCCTGACATTTTATACATGTTGGGAATCATTAACAACAGGCCTTGAGAGGCTGTAAAGGTGGTTGTCAGTGCCCCAGAAACCAGTGAGCCATGCACTGATGCTGCAGCACCAGCTTCTGATTGCAATTGGCGTACAAGCATGGTTTGACCAAAAATGTTTTTGCGTCCAGAGGCGGCCCATTCATCTGCAATTTCGCCAACAGGTGATGATGGAGTGATTGGATAAATTGTAGCAACATCGCTCATCCCATAAGCTACGTGGGCTGCGGCAGTGTTACCATCTAATGTTTGCATTTTTTGAGACTTTGACATGTCGTTCTTTTCTCCTTTTTTTATTAGTTGTTGTTTGATTGAAAAGTTTAACATAGTAGGCTTTGGATTTTTTTCAAGAACGAATTCTATAAAAAAATTTATATACAAACAAATCAAATGGTTATAATTTTCTGTTATGAGTATTAACCAATATTGTAGTGGCATTTTGGGGTTTTGGGTGCTAAAAAGCCGGTGGAATTATCTTGATTTCTTTTTATGTTGTTTTTCGGAAAAAAACACAATTTTTCCAATGTCCAAAAATCAATATAAGGGGTTAACCTTATGTTCGCCACGAACAGTATTTTTTGCAAATTCTGTTTTTTTTGATATATGTTCGTCCAATCTTGGTTGATATATTTTTCCATTTCAGGTCAATGATTATGTCTAGAAAAAACATAATTCGAAGATCTTCTTTTTCAATAATTTTGATGGAAGCTATTTGTTGCTATCCCCTCTATTTTAGATAGGGATGAAAAATTCCAAAATTATTTTTAACAATCAACACAAAGGAACCATTTTTATGTTATCAACCCTAAAAGTAATAAAATTTTTGGCATACAATATTTTGATGCTCCAATTAACATTTTCTATCGTCTTTGCAGAAATACCCACATATCAAGAAATCATTATTGATAATATTTCGCAAAATCAAATTGTTGCGCTCACAAAACATGGATGTATTATTGATTACGTTCGCCATAACAGTGCTTTAGTTTACATCCCACTTCATAAAATTTCCATGTTAGATAAAATGGGATTACAATACAATATCTTGCCACAAAACAGGCACAAAAAAAGTATCTATGGCTATCCCTCAATTGATCAAATCAATAAAGCGTTACAGGCTTTTCAAAAAGGTTTTCCAAGTATTTGCCAGTTGTATCATATTGGCGATTCCTATGAAGGGCGTCCACTGTATTTTATTAAGATTTCCGATCATGTCACCCTGGAAGAGGACGAACCTGAAGTTAAATACATCGCAAGCATGCATGGAGATGAACCTATTGGAGCCATGTTATGTCTAAATTTAATTGATGATTTACTGCACAATTACAAAAAAGATAAATTGATCACCGAATTAGTCAACCAGCTTGAAATATGGATTATGCCATTGATGAATCCTGATGGTTATGTACATGATCAACGATTTAATAGGCAAGGAGTTGATCTCAATCGGAACTTTCCAGACAGAGTCCACGACAACAATAATTCTACGAAAGGCCGTGCCATTGAAGTTCAACATGTAATGAAATGGGAATTTGCGCATTCATCTGTGCTTTCTGCCAATTTTCATTCAGGTGAAGCAGTTGTTAATTATCCTTATGACTCTGATTTCAATCCCGATGCAAGATACTCTGCAACGCCTGACGAAAATTTGTTTCGAGAGATGGCCCTTTCTTATGCAAATTACAATCAGACAATGCAAAACAACACTGACTTTGATTCAGGCATAACTAATGGTGTAGCATGGTATCAGGTGTATGGTGGTATGCAGGATTGGAGCTATGTATGGATGGGTTGTATGGAAGTTACAATTGAACTGTATCAAATAAAATGTCCAGCCTTTTCTTTGATTGATCATTTATGGAATGAAAATAGAGAAGCCATGCTAAACTATTTAACTTGGGCGCAAAAAGGCATCCGCGGTATTATTACTGATTCTTTTACAGGGGAACCCATTTTTGCAAGTATTCAAGTTGAAGGAAATGACTTTCAAGTTTATACTGATCCAGATGTCGGCGATTATCATCGCATTCTATTACCTGGTAAGTATAATCTGATTATTTCTGCTGATGGATATGAAACAAAATATCTGACAGATATTCCAGTTACAGATGGTTATGCATTCAAGCTGGATTTAGAGCTTAAGCCTACCCTGCATACTTCATTATTGAATATCATTAACATGTTAAAAATTCTTTCGAATCAATCAGCAACAGGTGCGATAAAAAATTATGCTATCAAGCGCGATACTCAAAAGGGGTTAACTGATGTCATTGGGGCCATCAAATTGATTTCGCACTTTTATGACGATTAATCCAAGTGTTGGTCGTGCTATTGAGTGTGGTTTGGCCACTGGCTGAAAGTCTAAGAGTAAACTCTTAACATGTTATTGCTAATATTTCAAACCGTTTCAAAAAACCAAAACTTTTAGACCTATGTGTTGAAATTGATACCTTGATTATCAATTTGGTAGAGCCTGAAATCATTTATTCATAAATTGAAAAGTTTAATAATCGAATAATTAACTTGATGACCTTATTGATATATAGTAAAAATAATTATAATAAATATTTTTACTAAAGATTCAAAATATTGGACAAGTTATGAAATTTTATAATCGCAAAAAAGAACTGGATACCATTAAAGAATGGGTAAACCT
>Ga0272440_1000644_pt1 | contig 29276 bp, 26 predicted proteins | sample SSMMMBAug17_FD_192440 | JGI IMG/M metagenome (GOLD analysis project Ga0272440, IMG submission 192440) | Marine sediment archaeal communities from Little Sippewissett salt marsh, Falmouth, MA, United States - SSM-MMB-Aug17 | ecosystem: Environmental > Aquatic > Marine > Wetlands > Sediment ... | reverse complement strand
AAAATCAGCATAATTGCCAATACTTTGTTATAGTACATAATTCCCTCCTGATTATATTAATTCGCTATTATGGTTACACTAAAATTTGAAACTACAATACGTGATAATCTCAAACATATAGTCGTCAATTTCTTCATCAAACATATATTTTTGAGTCTCTTCATCCGTGATATTTTCTGGAGAAAGCTCATCAAGTGTTCTGAACAAACCTCTGATGCCAAATTTGCTTGAAACTTTTTCTTTTAAAAAATTATCCATTAAATAGGAATAATCAATCATTAATTGAAAGGGATAGACATGATTAAAATCGCGATTATAATCATAAGGCCCCCAGGCATCCTTTTTAAAGTATGACTCCAGAATATGTTTTTGATTATAGGTGATCTTTGACTCCAAAATATAAAATCTTCTCGTTCCATCCTCGGTATTGCCTTCACCATCCGCATTTTTGGTACCATCCTCAGGGTTGCCGGTAGATTGCTCAAAACCAAATTCAAGCTTGGTAACGAATTTCCATTCTTTGGTTGGATTGAAAACAATTTTACTCTTCCCTTTCCAGACAGTTTCATCTGGAAGTCCGCCAGAAAATGGAAAATTTTGTTTGGGTCCAAACTCTTCAGTAGAATAGAGATGAATATCTGTTGTGGTATCATATTGTGTTACGATACCACCGATATTAAACGCCAGGTATGCGTCTTCTCGGTCGTCGTTATCCCAGGCATAAAAGGATGTTGAAGGTGTTGGATCATAAGTAAAAATCAACTCGCCTGAAATGGCTTCTCTGTTATCCAAAACAGCAAATGGGTCTTTGTCACGATTTCTGGGTACCACTCCGGGAAACAAGGTGTCACCTTTTACTTCACCTTCGATACTTGGATTGGCATCTCTCAAATTTTCCCGCCAAAGGAAACGCGGCATAATTGTATACTCCTTTAGAAAAAGGCCGATACCGCCCTCAACCACCATTTTATTTCCAAGACCTGAATAAGGCAGCATGGTACCAAATTCTTTAAGAGAGTCGCCACCATCGGCCACAAGACCGGCATAATTAAAACCAGAATAGATTTTCATAAAGTTACTTGCATCAATTTCCAGCTTGGCTTTAAAACCCAGGGTATCTTCAAATGATATTTCATCTTTGTAAACAGTGTCGGATTCATAGTAGGTGAAGTCATCGCCAATTTTTTCAGTTGCAGACATGATGCCACCAACTTCAAGGGTGACCTTGGGTATTGCCTTGGTTTTGAATGAAAAAGTGGTTTGGCGTGTCGCCTTTTCTGTTGCACTGGTACCCGTTGAACTTGAGGCTTGCGTAATGTCTTCTGCATGCAATAATGTATATTTGGTCGGACCTTTTCCCCAGGTGTATTTTGCCATCACTTTTGGATTGGCACCCCAATATATTTCGGGTCCCATAACAATATTCAGACCTTCCAGACCTCCTTTACCTGAAAATTCACAACCAAAAGGTGCTTTTGCGTTCCAGATATCCATTCCTTCCAGGTCAGTTGCTTCTTTTAACAAACCATAAAAATCGCCTTTGTACATCCAGTGAAAACGATCGACGTGATAAAAAATACTAAAATCAAAGGAATTAGCAACAAATAATGCATTAAAGTCATAGAATTCAATACGTTCGTTATCTGCTACTGTACTGAGTTTAGGGTCTTCATCAGGATCTGTCGAAGAAAGCAGTTGGTAAGGTACCCCTCGTTGGCCATAAACATGCTTTTCAATAATTCTTTCTGGCACATTGCCCATGATATTGATTGTAAAATCACCTTTGATCTGGCTGGATTTTTCAAACTCAAAGTTTAGAAAAAGCATCTCACCATGTGAAAAAGTCATGCCATCTTTGCCATCTTCATCAATTTTTTTATCCATGCCACTGAAATCAAATTCCATTTTTAAGTCGCCTCCCGAAAGCCTGAAGGAACTATTTTGCTTAACCAAATTTTTTAACAGGGTGACTTCTCCCTGAAGTTTTTTATTTGGCATATCTATTTTATTAATCGAAAGATTGATATCCAGTTTAGAAGTTGTATAAGGATCCATTTTAAAAATTTCGGCAATCACATAATAAGCCATGCGAGGTTCTGCGATTGATACGCCATTTTCATTCGGTGGACCCAGTCGACAAATTCCAAACCATTCCTCATTCATATTATTTTTCTTTATTGGATCAAAATCAAAGGCATAGCCACCATTTCCCCATGAAGCTGTTAAATCGTGAACATCAAGATTCTTGCTCTGTCCCCATTTCCACCATTCATCACGCCACTCAAAGATATAGCCACCGATACAATTGCCAGCCTCGTCTTTTCCATAACTATTATTATACATTTCTCGCCATTGCTGTTTCAGATATATGGCCTGGCTCTCCTGAGCTTCTCTAGCTTCCAATGCATGATAGGCATCGGATCCAAATTCAAAAAAGACAACAGGAAGGCCTAAGCCTTCTTTGGCATTTTTAAATAGATCGGTAAAACTTTTTCCACGATATGAGTTTGTGCCTAAAATATCCATATCTGTACAATATTCTTTAATTAAATCAAGGTACTGAATATCACCATTTACGATTGTAAATGGATGATTTTTATCTATTTTTTTTCCTTCATGCATAATCTCGTTAAACAAACTGTATAAAGCTCTTGCTTTTTCTTTGTGCTGCTCACCAACAGGAAGATCCTCAATGGCAAAGCTGCTCCATTCCAGGCCATAATTACTTTCATTTCCAAAGGCAAACATTAATACACCGGGAACATCTTTGTATTTTTCAACAAAAGCCAGACAATCTCTTTTTAGTGTTTCCCTCGTTAATGGATCACCATAATTGGTAGCTGTCCGCCAAACGCCGCCAATGGTATAACCATATCGTCCCATTAGATGATTAATGGCGGTCATAATACCATGTTTATGGTACATGTAAGTCACCCATTTTGGCGGGATCATAGTAAAAGAACGTATGGTATTAATTCCCGCATTTTTCATCAATGTACATTCATAATCAAGTACTTTCATAATATACTCTTCAGGGTATCCCCAAAGATTATAAGCATAACTTTCACCAATTGGCGTATAACCCCATACGACACCTTTTACGTAATAATCCTTTCCATTTACCTTTAGTTTCCAACCATTTTCATCTTTATAGGTGGTTACTTTGTCTGGTAAATTCTTGTCTCTTGAATGACTATCAATTGAAAAGGTCAATGTTAGAATTATTGCCAGAATACTACAAACTGTTTTTAAATGACTAATTTTAGACATGATTATCCCTCATCCCTCACTTTTTAAATGTAAAAAAAAACATTGATAATATATTTTTACGACGTCACTATCATATAGGAAACTCTCAATCTTTTAAAAAAAATTGAAAGTTTTATATACGAGAGCAGTCTTTTGTTTTCGATTATCAACCCTCTAATTTTTCCATAAAAACAAACACTACTGAAACCTAAGAAAGTTCAGCCAAATTACAGATATCATAACAATTACATCCTTAGATAATGTCTGGGAATACCTTGATAGCCCCATGCTCTGAGTTGTCTGGACCATCCTCCAAAATTTTCTTGAGTGACCCGAATGAGTTTCATTGGAATATATTTAGCAATATCCTTGTTAAAGTAAATTTTGTCAATAATTTTTTCAACTGAAATTTTCCCCCATCGAAAAGTAGGTTGCGCCAGAAGAACCGGAACAATACCTTTTAAAACATATGGCAGTTGCACAGGGAGAGCATCAACCGCAACAATTTTTATTTTTTTGGGATTAATGGTCGTCATCAAGCCATTATCAAACAAAGGCCATCCACCGACCATTGCCCATCCACCCAACTCGGGATGTTCTTTATTTACCTTAAGGACAAGGTTTGTGGCAATATCTGTTTTTTCTGGATGATAATATACATCAATAATTCTTATTTCTGGATATTTTTTAGCCGCGTTTTTTACGCCTGAGACTCTTTTTCTCAAGTTTGGAGCTTCTTTGTTACCTGCAAGAATGGCAACATGACCTTTTTCATCCATCAGTTGCGCCAATTCATCCATAAGGGTCTGTCCAACTTTTTCATCATCTGGCCCATAAAAACAAAATCGTCTGGATTGAGGGGCGTCACTATCAAAGGTCATCACAGGAATGTTATGATCTACTGCATGGTTGATTGCCTGTGTCAGGAGAGATTCATGAGAACAGGCCACCATGATTGCATCGGTGCCATCATTGACAGCATTGACAATACGTTCGGCCTGAATATTTGCATTTTCTTCTTTTGGAGTTCGCCAATCAATTTCAATATCCATTTTGCTATATTTATCTGAAATATTGGTCGCTGCCATTTCTGCACCCTGTAATGCAGAAAGAAATACAGGGTTGTCAGAACTTTTGGCCACCATGGTAATTCTGATATTTTTGACATTCTCGGGCACACCGGTCATCACTTCAACATCTTCACAACCTGATATTAGCGTCCAAATGCCAACCCATACGATCAAACAAAACTGATATGATTTCATTTGTTTCATTCCTCATTGATCTCAGGTTTTAATTTTGCCATGACGTTTATCAAGTTCAATACGAATTTCCTGGGATCTTTGTTCTGTCAATTTGTACATAGAAACAGCAAGAATTGAAATACCTGCAGCAATAGCAGGAACAAAAACATCAACCACACGCATCCAGAAAAAAGTTGTATTTGTTTGCGCACCACCGAGTTCAACATTAAATCCGGTCCAGTTCAACAGATAGCCAGATGCTGCAAATGCCAGGGCCATACCGAGTTTGACCATCCACCAATAGATAGAACCAAACATACCTTCACGACGTTTCCCAGTTTCAAGCTCATCCATATCGCAGACATCGGCAATCATCGATCCCATTAACGTGAAAAGTCCCCCCATTCCAACTGATCCAAGAGGCTGTGGGATTAAAATTTTCCAGGGAATGAGTGGATCGTAACACCACCATTTCATGATTGCAGAAATGAACGTGCATGATGTCGCAATAATAAACGTTTTTTGTTTTCCGATTCTTGCGGCAAGCCAGGTAACCAGGTAAATAGAAATAAGTGTCGATACAGTATTCACTGTCCCCAGGACTCCCATGTATTTGGCACCTAAATCAGTATCGCCCCCGGCCACATAGAAAATTGCGATGTATGATCCAAAGGAGTTGACCAGCATAATCCCATTAAACAAACAGAAGGTACCAATACAGAGCTTGACGAATTCACTACATTTCAAGGTGATGACAAGCCCGTTAAAAAACTCTTTTACATTATCCATTAAGCCTTGCATTCTTGTTTTGCCAGCACTATCCGAATCCTGATCAAGTGTTGAAGGATCAAAACGTTCTTTACAAAAAATTGCCGGCATAATACCCACCACCGCTACAAAGATGCCAATCATTATCGCCAATGCCCGTGCTCCCTGCACAGAATCTGTAAACAGGCGGTCGTTTTCCATGATTGCATAAAACCAGGGAAGTGAAATAAATGCAAATTGCCCCATAAAGTTATGGACTGCCATCAAGCGTGTTCTTTCGTGATAATCTGGCGTCATTTCATAACCCAGGGCAACCCAGGGTGTCGCATATACTGTATAAGATAGGTAAAAGATAATAGATCCAGCAAGAAAAAACCAAAAGTAAAAATTTTCACTATATCCGGCCGGCAACTGCCACATGAGAGCAAAAATAAGGCCCATCGCAATTGCGCCAAAAAAGATATATGGCCGTCGACGACCGAAGCGGGTTCTTGTATTATCAGATATATAGCCCATCACCGGATCAGTCAGGGCATCAGTCAGACGTGGAATTGCCTGAAGTGTTCCCACCAATCCAGGATTCATGCCCAATCCGACATTTAGAACAATCGACATAAATCCGATGGCACCTCCCAATAAATTGTTGCATATGGAGCCGAGACCATATGCGAATTTTTGTCCATTGGATAGGCGAACCTCCGAGGGTGTGGCGTGACGATCAGATGTTGACATTGGAATGCGTCCTTTTCAATTTAGCAATCTAAGTAATCTTAATATTCTAAATAAGTTAGGCTTCTTATGGTCACATACATCTAAGGAAAGCTCTAAAAATAAAGTCCTCATTATTTAATATTTGTGGATTCTTATTTTGAACCATGATTACACTGAAGAAGATGAAGAAGATGAAATAAAGACACTTTGAATTCATCTTCTTCATCTTCTTCAGTGTAATCATGGTTCAAAAAAATAATGAACTACTTAACTGCCAGATGTTTAATTCTTGAACAGTCCACATTATAAATATAAACTTATTAGCACAGCTTTCCAAAGGAATGCTCAAAAAATAAGTTCCCCATTTAAAAATGCTTAACTCAAGAATTAAACATCAAGCATATGCGTACAAAACTGTTCACTCTATTTTTTGAACCATGATTACACTGAAAAAGATGAATAAGATGAATAAAAACACTTTTAATTCATTTTTTTCATCTTTTTCAGTGTAATCATGGTTCAAAAACAGAATGAGCAATTATTAAATGAGGAATTTATTTTTTAGGCTTTCCTAAGTATATAAATGTGTTGAACTAAAAATCAAAATATGAATAATTATTTTTTTTTGTGGTATTCTTTTAAAAGTTGATTCAGGATTTTAATTCGATGTTTGTTCTCATCATCATTTCTTAAAGCAACCACCAATTCTTTTTTCATAATGACTCTTACCGGTTCAATATTACTTAAACCTTCTTTATCAGCTAAATATATCATGACATTCGGATCAGTAATTGCAATTTCAATTCGCCTTGTGGAAAGTTTTTTTAATAAAGAAAACTCATTAGGAGATCCATCAACTTTAGAAGCATATTTTTTTACCACATTTGCGATTTCATCCGGATAAACATATGTCTTAACAATCCCAAGACAATGATGCTGGATCAGTTCTTCAATATTACCAGATCTTAAATTGACATCCTTATGTTTAATTAAGCCGACGTCAGACCAATCGACAATTGAAGAAGCAATAAAGCCTTCAGCAACCTCTTCAGGCCATGCAGGGAAGTATCCAATATACTCTTTTGAAGCTGCTTTTTTCTGAGATCTTAACCAGGGATAGAATTCTACTAAAAGTCTGATTCCTTTTTTCTTTAGAATCTCTCTTAATTTTTGTACAGAATTTCCCTGGCTTTTCAGTCTATCGCCCGAATATGGCTCCCAGTTCAATGAAGTTATTTTCCAGGTTTCATCTGCATACGAATAATCACATACTGTACATAATATGATGAATAGAGCCGATAAAATTCGCTTTGCTTTTATCATGATTTCCCCTAAATGCTTCGGATATCGTTTTGAATATCTCGAATTGATTCAAAAAAAATGGTTTTTCCTGGCATGAAACATGCCTATTTGCTTGAATTGCAGTTTATGGGTTTAAATCAACCGCAATTCAAGAGGGCAGAAACTATGCCAGGAAAAACCAAAGTTGGACGATCATAAACAAAGTTGGACGATCATAAAATTGTAGGGACATAAAGTAAGCGATCATAAATTTTCGGTATATCTTAATGCTCGGAAAAAAAGTGACTCATCATTCAATATTTGTTGATTCGTTTCTGAACCATGATTACACTGAATAAGATGAAATAAAGACACTTTAAATGCATCTTATTCATCTTCTTCAGTGTAACCATGGTTCACAAAAAACTGAATGAACATTTATTTAATGGGGAACATATTTTCAAAACGTTCATTATCATTAACATACCGAAAGCAGACTATTCATTATTAAGAGAAAAATCAAACCAGATTACAACTCTTTTTACAATCAACTTATTTTGTTTTCAACAGTTTCTTCAGCAAATTAATACGCGATTTATTTTCATCATCATTTCTCAAAGCGACAACCAGTTCCTTTTTCATCACAACTTTTATCAATTCAATATTGTCTATGCCTTCCTTTGTCGCTAAATGCAGCATGACATTTGGATCGGTCACTGCAACCTTGATTCGCCCTTTACCCAGTTTTTTCAAAAGTGACAGTTCATTGGGTGAGCCATCCGCATGGTTCGGATACTTTTTTAAGGCATCTGCGATTTCTTTCGGATAAATATAGGTTTTGACAATTCCCACCTTATACTTTTTTACAAGATCATCAATGCTTTTAAAAGTGATATTCTCATCACTTTTTTTCATTAAGCCAACCTCTGACCAGTCAACTGGTGGTGATGCAATAAAGCCTTCAGCAACCTCTTCCGGCCATGCTGGAAAGTACCCAACAAACTCTTTTGTCTTTGCTTTTTTCTGTGCTCTTAACCAGGGATAAAATTCAACCAGGAGCCGAATTCCATTTTGCCTCAATAATTCTCTAAATTTTTGAATAGAATTACCTTGACTTGTCAGAGTATCACCTGAGTAAGGCTCCCAGTTTAATGAAGTAATCTTCCAGGTTTCCTCTGCATTGGAATAAACTGACATTGTAAACAAGATCAAAAATAAACCCAATAAAATACGCATTGTCTTAAACATTTTTTCCTCCTCACATGTTTATTGACGATGATGATGATTGTACAACAATGCTTTTTGTTGTACTGCCTCTAAACGCGAACGATGTTTAGTACTAAAAATATTGCAACTGTTTATTATTTTCATTTATTATCTTGATTATCTTATTTGCCAGTATTTAACGCTTTGAACATCCGATTGAGAGTTCCACTTTCTTTCTAATAAATATATAAAAGCCGTAACTCTTTTTTGAAATGCGTAAGTTTTTTAGATAAGCAAACAAAATTAAACTGACTGAATGGCTTTCTCATTGATGAAAGCCCTCTGTAAGTATATAAACCTGTCAGCGATAGCAACAGCAGGTTGAACTGTATGGAGCCACAAGAAAAAATGAACAAAGAAGAGAATTATTGTTTCCATTTTATCTTCTGTTTATCATATTTTCCAGAGCTCAGATCCTTGATCATTTGATCGAATCGGCCACTCTTTTTCAACTTGCTTAAGCCAGAGTTAAATTTTTCCAGGAAAAACTGACCATTTTTACAATTCTTAGAGATAATTAAATTCGATGTGCTTGTATCAAACACCTTTGGGTAATGCTTAAACATCCTGACTTCCTCAGGGGGAAATGTATTTCTAATCTGAGAGTATCCAACGATAAGATCGTTGGGAAACAAGGCAATCCTACCCTTCAAAAGCCTAATAAAATTTTGTTCATCTTTTGTGGTCACATCAACGATAAGATTTCTTTTTTTGATAAACGTCTTGATTTCTTCGCCATAGGTATATCCTCTTGATAATCCAATGATGTGCCCATCTAAATTTTCCCATGGAATTTTTCTGCCTTGACTATAAAAAAAAACATATGAAACATAAAAGACAGGTTCAGTGAACCAGAAATCTTTGTTTCTATCTTTTTTGGGTGACCAGGTGGCTGAAGCATCCCATGCGCCCATTTTTGCGACTTCATAAGAACGTTTCCATGGAAAAAAACCCCATTTGACAGTGATACCTTCCAGCTTGAATGATTCTGAAATAATATGGGAAGCTAATCCATAGCCATAACAATACTCTGATAGATATGGCTCCCATTCACCATTGGTAATTCGTATTGTTGAATTGGCTTTTGATATTGTTGCAGTCAACAATATCAAAAGCATTGTTAGGATGACTTTTTTCATTGCTGAAGACTCCTTTTTATTATTAAGTCCTAATGAAACGCTCATCAAAAATAAATAAAGCATAAAATATAAACAAAATCAATTTTTTTTTAAACGTTTAATCAGAAGCCTTCAACAATGTTGATCGACATGAGAATACGTATTGTTTGAATTAAAGTTGTATACGAATAGTCTGAACAGCATTGGGAACAATCGTTACCGGCGCAAACTGTGTGCCTATCTGAAGTTTGTACTCAATGGCTTTCTTTGTCGTATTCAAAACTTGCACGCTCAAAACATTCTGATCATTAATAGTGGCACAGGCATGTAAATCATCATGTCCAATTTTTTCTTCCAGGTATTTCATGGTTTGGACAGCTTTATCACCAGGTCGAATAGTTTTACTGAGCTGAGCCAACACATGAAAAATAGGTGTATAATGAATCTTTTTGGTATTGACATCAATCATGATTGGCGCACCACAAAAATTTCCCACATGATTTGGCCCCCCATTATGATCCAAGACAATATTCCAGTCTACCCAACCTTTCATCCAATTATTGATGCTAACAATAATATTTCTCGCATAGCGATGAACAGGCGTGTAAATGGGATGTTCAGTTGTGTCTACACCCTCCCAGTTCGCTGTGTACGCCCAATCAGTGGCATTATCATTCCACCAGAAGGAATCATTGTTGAACCATCCAGACTCTTTAAATCGAACCGGATCTTCAATTCCCTGTGGAGCTTCTTTTCCAAGATCATCAATACATCCTTCAGTGTGAATAATTGAAAAGTCTGGAAATTTTTCAACGACACGATTAAACGCTTCTTCAAAAACACGATTTGTGCTTTCATACCAATGAACTGCGATGCCATAGACATATTTTGATGATGCTTCATCGCGAAAGATCAAGTCAGTCCAATGTTCCATGCCATCTCTATTTTGATCATAAATCAACAGTTTTTTGTCCCCATGACCGCTGGCCTGTAGGGCAGGACCTAAATATTTTTTTATAAAATCATTCTGTGTTTCAGGTGTAAAATGCATGCTTTCCCATTGACCATTATTTCCATGGGGTTCATTTACAGGGGTTAAACCCCATATCTTAACGCCTTCCTGTTCATAGGCTTCAAAATATTTTACAATATAGTCTGCAAAAACAGACTCATATTCAGGTTTTAATTTCCCACCGGTCCCGCACCATTTATTTTGCGGAGAACCTTTGATATACCAATTTTCAATATCTTTCATCCATGAAGGGGCGGTCCATGCAGAAGAAATAATTCTTAATTCCTGATCTTTTTGTTTGCTCTTTATTTCCAAGGCTTCTTTGATCATTGGAAGTAAATCAAATGACGTGTCCATAATCCCAGGGTACTCTTCCTTACTGAAACCTTGTTTGTCTGGTTCTATGGTAAAATGGGCAAGAGAGGTATCTCCTTTTACATCTGCGTAGGAATACCGACCTTTCACACAGAAATCGCAGGCACCTATATGTGTTCGGGTCAGGGTAAAATTTGCACCTTCTTCACCATAAATATTTCTCATGACTTCTTTTCTTTTGTCTTTATCAAGATGCGCCAGAACAAATGCAGATGATTCTGTAAATGAAGAGCCAATACCATCAATGACTTGTTTCATATAGCCTGGATTGACCTGTATGGTGGTGCCAGTTGGCTTACCCTGTTGAAAAGCAACGTTGGGCTTTTGTGCCAGTTTGTCGCCTTGCTCAGAAGTCACCAATATTTCCATTGATGATTCCAATGAATAGTCCACATTTGCGCCATGTAATTTGAGCGCTTGTTTTGGGGTACATGATGTCAAAACAAATCCTCCGATCATAACGGTAATCCAAAAAAATGCTTTCATTTTTTTCTCCTAATTAGTTAATTCGTTATTTATCATTTATATAGTTCCAGGAGCCATGATCAAACTTTAAGTTATGATCCTTATCCCACAGCCCCCAGTATGCGCCAACATCACCTTCAGCAGCGATTTTCCAACCTTCATCAAAAGATGCAAAATAAAAATATTCGATATTTTCTTCTTCAGCCCATTTACAAGTGCTGATAAAATATTTCAATGCTCCCTCATATGATGGCTCAGCGCCCCAAACAGGGGTTCCCCTATTTGGCCATCCGGTTTCGCTGATAATCACTTTTTTGCCCTGGGAACATTTTTCAGCAATTGTATACATCCCTTTTAGATATAGCAGAGAATAGTCTAAGCTACATCCTTCCCAGAATGGATAGCAATTAATTAAAATCACATCACAGGCAGTAACCAATTCCGGATGTTTATCGAAAACATAGTAGGCATCAACATATCCCACCGGAATATCATCTGGCAGTTCACTCTTCACACGATTGATCTGTGAAATCAATTCTTCCAAGGACAAATCATCTCTGAGTAAAACTTCATTTCCAACAGCAACCATATCTGCATAGCCTGATTTAGCAACCTGAATCACGTTTTGAATTTCGTTTTCATTTTTTTCAGCATCAGTACCAAGCCAGGCACCCACCATGGTTTTAATGCCCATTTCATGGGCAATTCTTGGGATTTCCTCATTACCATCAGTGCAAGAAAAACTGCGAACCCATTTTACATGGGGTTTGAGTATTCGCATTCTTTCCTCAATTTGCTTTGTAGATATTAGATCGCCTGGTTTCTGATCGTCGATATACCCGCTAAATCCAATGCCATGAATGCCATCATTAAGGATCTGTTTAAAGAGCGTCACAAGTTCTTCTCGAGTTTTGTTGTGAACATCAACGCCAACAAGGTTTAAATATATGCCTTTTTGTCCCATAATATGCCTCCCAGTTTGGTAGATCAATCTTTGTAAAGATTGTTCCTATGGTTTAAATAATTTTGAAAAGATTCCTTTGGGGTTCGGTTTTCATAAAAAACGCCCCAATTTTTTTCGATTTCCTCTTGTGGTGAACTATCACCACCGCCTTTCCAGGGTTCATCAAAGGCCTCAAACAAAAATGTCGTCACTTTGTTTGTGTTGACCCATTCATTGTGCTGTATCAAATACGCTTCTTGCGCCGAAAGCCCCACTTTCGCTTTAACTAAGGAGCCTTGTTCGCCAGGCCCTTTTTTTACAGCGTTATAATTCGTTGCCCAACCTGTTTCACCAAGAACAATTGTTTTTCCAGGGTGCTTACTTTTTATATCTTTATAAACAGAATCTAACCAGACAAAGGCTGTTTCAAGCGTTTTACCATTCCATAAAGGATAAATATGCGTTACTATAAAATCCACTTCATCTGCTATTTTTTTACTTTCTGGTTTGTTCCAAAAATTGTAGTCATCAGCGGTTGTAACAGGGAGGTTTATATTGTTTCTGACTGCCCGGATATAGGTAACGAGCTTATCAATATCCATTTTATGAAATGACCAATAAACTTGAGATTCATTGCCCACATTTATCCCAGCAATGATATCTTCATACTCATGAGCCAGTTCAATAGCACACAATACTTGCTTGATATTAGACTCCCTTTGCCCCACCTTTTTTTCCTCATTGGCCACCCAGACTCCAACCATTACTTTAATTGGTAGATTATGGGTTCTAATGACCTGAAGAACGCGTCTGGCATCATCATCTGCTCCATAAACTCTGATAAGATTCCAGTATTGTTTTATAATATTCAAGTCTTCCAGAATCTGATCAGCAGATGGTCCTTTGACATCCGGGGCTTGTCCTTTCCGATAACAACCATAGGACACGGCATTTCCAATCCACTTATCATTTAAATAAGGGCTAAATTGCCGAACTGAAAAAGGGCTTTCCTTTTCAAGTGTTTGGTTTTCCATCAGTTGTTGGGTTATTTTTTTCATATTGATACTTCCTGATTCAGACATATACAAACAGGATGTTTGCATAAAAAATGAAAATACAATCAATGTTAAATGGGTGATTGATTTTCGCATGTTAAAAGGTTCCTTTTTATTTTTTATATTAACGAATAATTTCAGTCATTGGTCATAATATCCCATGCAGACTGAAATAAACTATTACATCCTTTTGGGTTACATTCAAACGTTTCATGCACGTACCGACGTCGGAAATGAAAAATTCATAAATAATGAACAGTTGATTCGAATCATCCTAAGTGGCTAATAACCGGCTAAAGCCACATACGACATATAAAAATGTAAGGTATCCATTCATAAATCTAAATAAGGGACAATGTTTGTATGAATATGATAAGCTTTACCAAATAAAACAAAAAAGACAAGTAAAATATTTTATTTGTATAAATTCATAACCATTAGTCAAAGATTATATATTATAAAAATGATATCGTTTATTATAAAGACGATTAATATTTGGAAAAATTATCGTTTATGATTTAAATAAGTTGTGACCGCCTCAATTTATTTTTGTAAAGGCGATTGAATATATGGATTCGCTATAGCAACGTGGATGAACAATTGTTGCATTCGCGTTAAATTAAAGTTGCATTCGCGTTAAATTAAATTTAGTTATATATACGATAAATGAAAAAATATAGTAAGTAAAAATGAAAAAAAATTCATATTTATCAAATTATATGCGAACAGTCAGCGTATGCGTTTCAATTTAAAACATCATGTTGAGATACTATACAACAGATGATGGAAAAAATAAACATTTATAAAGATTCAAGGCATAGCGATCCGTCATACTCGCGATAACATCTGCCACCTGACGTTCATTGGGTTTACAATTATTTGGACACGTTGCCATCTCTAAATCCTGAGCAGTTTGTTGAAAAATATCAGGGTAGTCCATCAAGTGAACATACAATTTTGAAACAATGGCTTTTGCTTTAATAAATTCTTTATGGACACGATTCGAGCGATAAACCTTTTCATATAAGAATTCCCTGAGGGTTTGCATCGCAAAAAGGCATTCCTGGCTTAATATTAACTGCAATTTATTATCTTTTTCAACACTTAAATAAATAAGATCTTTAATCATTGTGGTAATCCGCTCGGAGTGTGTTTGGCCAAAGACCTTGACGCAACTATCTGGAATTTGATTGCGATGAATAACCTGGCTCCGAATGGCATCATCAAGATCATGGTTCAAATAGGCCATGATATCTGAAATACGAACGACCTGACCTTCAATGGTGCTTGCGCTGTCTTTTTTTTCTGTGGGTATTATTTGGCCATAACCACCTTTGGAATGTTTCATAATGCCATCTTTGACTTCATACGTCAGATTCAATCCTTTTCCGCGATTTTCTAATACATTGACAACGCGGAGACTTTGCTCATTATGAGAAAAACGTTCTGAGAAAATTTCCTTTAACGCTGTTTCTCCAGCATGTCCAAAAGGGGTATGCCCCAAATCATGGCCCAAAGCAATGGCTTCAGCAAGGTCCTCGTTTAAGCGCATGGCGCGGGCTATTGTTCTGGCGATTTCTGCCACTTCAAGAGTATGGGTGAGCCGAGTTCGATAATGATCACCCAAAGGCGATAAAAAAACCTGCGTTTTATGTTTTAATCTTCGAAAAGCGTTGCTGTAAACAATGCGATCTCTGTCTCTTTGAAAAGGCGTACGAATTGGGCATGGGTCCTCTTTAATGGCTCTCCCCCTTGTTTGATCACTTTGACACCCAAATGGCGATATAAAGGATGCTTCACGTTTTTGAAATCGTTCTCGAATTGTCATAACTGCTTATTCCGGATAGCCTGTAATTCGTCTAATTTGATCATACATTGGTTTTAAATGCTGATACATTCGTTTATAAACAGATTCGTATAATTGATCATAAATAAGCTGATTCTTATCGATAGGCTCAAATCGTTTGCCAGATCTCACCATCGCTTTGATAGCAGATTTAAAATCTGGAAATAATTTTAACCCCACCGCCGTATCAATGGCAGCTCCCAAGCCTGATGTTTCATATAAATGCGGTCTTTCAGCCGGTATACCAAACATATCTGCTGTGATTTGCATGGCGGTATCACTTTGTGACCCACCGCCTGAGACGCGAAGTATTTCTAGGGGAACCTGTGTGCGTTTTACAATACGTTCTTTTCCTTCACGTAATGCATAAGCCAGGCCCTCAAGGATTGAACGATACAGATGCGCTCGGGTGTGGACATCACCAAAACCGATAATGCCTCCTTTGGCTTCAGGGCCCGGAAAATTGACTCCTGGTGACCAGAAAGGCTGAAGAATCAAGCCCATAGAACCTGCGGGAATATCTTGAATCATTTGATCAAACAGTTTTTCTATGGGCACCCCTTGCTTCTGGGATAGATTTTTTTCAAAATGACCGAACTCTTCCATAAACCAACTCACCATCCAAAAACCTCTAGAGATTTGTGCTTCAATGGAATAAAAACCAGGAATTGCTGATGGATAGGGTGGGATCAGTCGTGTATGTTCGGTATAATGTTTATGGGTCACGTTCATCGTGGCAGTTGTTCCAAAACTTAAACATCCAATTGATGCATCCACACCACCAGATCCCAATATTTCACACGCTTTATCTGCTGCAGAGGCAACAAGGGGTAAGCCCTCTGGAATTCCAGTGGCTGCTGCCGCTTTAGAGGTAATTTGCCCCAAAATATAACCTGGTGGATATAACTCAGGAAGCATTTCAGGACGAACAGGTAAATGTTTCCATTGCCAACTCCATGATGGTGCCCATTTCAAACTTTTATAATCAAATGGAATAAATCCAACCTGTGCCCCAATGGAATCAACAAAACGATTGGTGAGTCGATGGATGAGAAAACCCGATAGCAATAAATATTTATAGGTTTGATTCCAGATGTCAGGTTCATTGACATAAATCCAATTGGCCTCAGCTTCCTTGAGAAAAAATTCGATTGTTTGCGACGCACCCAGCGCCTTAAAGATCATTGACCAAATGGGAGAAATTTTTGGTGGATGTTCTACTTTACGTTGATCCAGCCATAAAATTGCCGGTCGTAATGCATTTCCCGACCGATCAACATTAATAACAGTTCCACGCTGAGTGGTAACTGATACACCGGCAATACGAGTTTTTTCAATTTTGGATGTCTGCCATAATCTTTGACAGACAGTGCAGAGAGAATCCCAATATTTTTCTGGTGGAAATTCAGCCCAACCCGGTTCTGGTGATAGATAGGGCGGGATAAACTTAAACTGCGCTTTTGCAAGGAGATTGCCACTCAGGTCAAAAACAAGAGCTCGAACGCTTTGTGTGCCATTGTCAATTGTCAGTAATAAATCTTTGGACATATCTTTTTCCAGCTTGCTTAAAATGGCACGCCATGTGCTTTCTGCCAGTGTGTGAGATATTGTTTCTTTTCTTTTTCCCAACGTTCACTATCCCAGTCTAAAACTGGTGCGCACAAAGATTGAACTTTTTCAAGGTATTTTTTCCCGCCTTCTGGAAGCAATACCCCTATTCGAACTCTTCGAAGTAGAAGATCGGATAAATGTCGAATGGATTCGTTAGCAGCAACATAGGGCAATTCTGCCCAAAATGCATGAGTCCCCGGAATATGACAAAGAGTTTCATTCGTAGACTCTAAAAGAATATCTTTTGCTTTATTTCCATAACGTCCACATAATCGTTGAAAATCAAACTGTGAAATGGATGTAGGTTTTTCAATGGATGCATCCGGTTGAGTAAAAACAGGCTGCCCTTTTTTTTCGGCTGAAAAATTGCTTAAAAATGGACGTGCCGCATTTAAGGCATCCCAGGCCAGGCGTCGAAAAGTTGTTAATTTTCCTCCAGTGATGGTAACAAGCCCTTTATCCACCCAAACGACATGTTCTCTGGATTCTTTTGATGGGTCTTTTTTATGAGCACTCAATACCGGACGAATGCCTGCAATTGTTGCAATGCAGTCGGCGCCCTTAACCTCAAGAGCAGGAAATCTGGCACGAATCGCAGTTAGTAAATAATCGGCTTCCTGTTGGGTAATGGCAGGCTCTTGATGTAATTCTTTGTCAAAATCAACATCAGTGGTTCCAAATAAAACAGCGCCCTCCCAGGGAATTGCAAATACTGGCCGATTGTCATCAGGGTGTTCAAAGCTGATAGCTTCGTTGACTGGAATTTTTGTGAATGGAAATATTAAATGACTGCCACGAAGGGGTCTTAAATGGAGTCCTGCTTGCGGTGATGGGTGGAGTTGTTCGGCCCAGGTACCACTGGCATTGATAATTGCTCTTGTTTGAAGTGTTTGTGATACTGATGTTTCGGTATCTTCAATTTCAAGTCCAATGACATTCCCCTGATTATCTCGAAGAATTTCTTTTGCTTTTGTATAATTTTTAGCCAAGCCACCATCTTGCAGTGCTTCATCAAGAACCCGAAGCACCAGCCGAGCATCATCAACCTGGGCATCAACAAAACGAAAACCACCCAGCAGTTTTTCTTGCTTAATTATTGGAACCTTTTGCGTAAAATCATCACGTGAAAAATACTCATGTTGTTTTTTCCAGGCCAAAAGATCATAAATAGTGAGTCCAATTTCAATTAACCATCGGCTGGCCCCATGATCACTGTAAACAGGCAACAAAAAATTTAAAGGATTAACCAGGCCTGGGGCTTCGGATATAAGACGTTCACGTTCAACAACTGAATGGCGGGTTAAAAAAATTTTTCCTTCTTTCAGGTATCGTAACCCCCCATGAACCAGTTTTGAGGAACGACTCGAAGTACCCCAGGCAAAGTCATTTTGTTCGACAAGTAATACGTTTAAGTGCATTCGGGCAGCCTCTCGAAAAATTCCTGCACCAGTTATGCCGCCCCCAATGATAACTAAATCCCATTTTTGTTGTATGTCCATGGTTATTCAATTCGGTAATGAATAGACCGATCATGAAAATCGGTCTATTTTGATCAAAATGCAAAATTCAACGTGCCTCCGAATGCCCAGATTTGCATTGAAGCTTTATAGGTAACACGTTGGTCGTATGCTTCAACCTTTAAATCTGGATCATATAAAAACTCGTAGGATGCTGTTAAAGGCTCATTTTCAACGCCAGTAGCAGAGCTTTCGCGGTCTTCAGAAGTAATATATTGAAAAACAGTATCAAAGGTCAATTTGCCAAAATTAAATTTGCCAAAATTTAATTTACCAAAATTAAATCCAAGTCCCAATGAATAGACAGTTTTATCGATATCAGATGATGCAAAGTCGAACGTATCATCAGGAACAGGTGATGGATCAAAGTAATAACCGGCTCGAACAGTGACAAAATTATCTGCAACCCATTCAAAACCAAATCGAATTTGACTGGTATCTTCCCAATCTCTTCGAAATGTTTCTTCGGAACGACTGTTCAATAATGAAGGTTCCAGTTTTAATGTATAACCATCAGTAATACTCCATTTGGTCCATACGTAATCTATTTCAATTGAAAAATCTTCTGATGGTTTACAGCGAAGGCCAAATTGAAATTGAGGCGGTTGATCGATCTCAGTTTCTGCATCAACTTTTGAGACAATGGGCTCACCGGTTGCCGATGCGCCATAAGATTCAGGTAAACCTTCAATTTCTACAGTACCGGATACTTTGCTATCTGTACGACTCCGATATGTCATTCCCAGGGTTACCTTGTCAGATAGGTTGTACATCACTCCCAAATTGTAAGAATAATTAAACGTATCCAGCAATTCAGCATTCACTTTACTGCCATTGGCATCAAGTGCTGCTTGCATTTTATTTTTCGTTCCAGCTGACAGACCGGAATTAATTCTACTTTCCAAGTCCTTTCTTACATCATCAGGCACGTAAAAAATTCTTTCAGCCTTGACCTCAGTTGCACCCACCGAAATACCGAATCCAAATGATAACCGATCATTGACCTTGTATGATAAAGAGGGGGTTGCGGCTATTCTGGTAAAACTTCCAAAAGTAGAGTTGTATTTCCCCGGGTTGTTTGTCTCTGGCCAATAAGCCGTTGCGCCAAAAGGAGCATAAAATGCAAATCCTGCGACCAGTTGATCATTAAAGGGGTAAGCAGTTGCGAAATGGGGAGCCGGAAGAACTCGTTCCTTGTTTGAAATATCTGCATACCCACTTATTTCATTATTCGACAAAGGGCTTTCTCCATAAGAATGTTTTATGGAACCGCCTTCAACATGAAAATTGTTGACTTTTATCGATGGATACGCAAAATGCAAACCAGTAGATACTGTGAATTGATCCATTTGTGTTAATCCTGCCGGATTGTAGTAAATTGCAAAAGGATCATCTGCATAAGCACAAAATGCACCTCCCATTGCTGTGGCTTTTGATCCCAGACCCAATGTATCCATGAGACCGGCTGTGGCAATTCCTGTACATGCAATCATGACAGCAAAGCCTACCAAAATTACTGACATACCTTTTTTCATCATCTCCTCCTGTAAAAAGATTAAAATTAATGAATTGAAAGCTTTAAATTTAGAATTGCTTTCATTCTGTTTCTTGCAATTATTAATTATGAAAAACATTCGAGTAACCCAAACAGCCGGATAAATTATTATAACTCAGTTGTTGAACCATAATAATGACGCTGAAAGTTCATTCTCTTCTACAGTGTCTAGATGATTCAAGTCAATTGTTTAAAAGGCCTATTTGGGTGACACTCAACTCATTTTTTAAATTTTTTATTCAGTCAGTGCATGATGATCTATGGAGACGTTTCGCTTGATGTGGGACTTTCATGCTTGATTCAATCGTCGAAAAAATATCATTAATAATTCATAATTGCAAGCACCATATTGTATTTTTTTTGCTATTTTTTCATCCAGATAGTAAGGAAGGTTCTGAAAATAAGTTCCCCATTAAATAAATGTTCATTCAGTTGTTTGAACCATGATTACACTGAAAAAGATGAATAAGATGAAATGAAGACACATTTAATTCATCTTATTCATCTTCTTCAGTGTAATCATGGTTCAGAAACGAATCAACAAATATTGAATAATGAGGAACTTATTTTCAGAGCATTCCTAAGTAAGCGGTCATAAATTTTTGGGTATATCGGAGTAATCGAAATCAAACCGATATCCGAAACCAATGTAGGGGCAAATCTTATGTTCGCCCTCCGGACAAAAACCGGACGTGCTGCAAAACGAAGTGATCGTATATTTTTGGGTATATCGAAGTAAAATTTTTGTTATTCGTCTGGATGTCGAACCTTATGTTCGCCTTCAAACAAAAACCGAAACCAAACCCATTTTTTTGAAGATTCCTTTAGATTATCAGGTTGCATGCAAGCAATTATTCTGATAGTATAATAATTATTCATTCAAAATGTTTCTGCAAGTGCAGAATTTTGTAAATCTGTTTGACATATTTCTTGCACCCCAGCCTGGGAACATAGATCAGCATAGTCAACGACCGGAAACACAATTTCGATATCTAACATTGGGATGAACATAAATGAGGATTGATCTATATTTATGTATCGGAAAAACAAAAATTCGATAGATATAATTATTCAATTTTTGTTGATTCGTTTCTGAACCATGATTACACTGACGAAGATGAATAAGATGAATTAAAAGTGTCTTTATTTCATCTTATTCATCTTCTTCAGTGTAATCATGGTTCAAAAAACTGAATGAACATTTATTTCATAGGGAGCTTATTTTCAGCGCTCAAATACTCATGAAATAAAAAAAATTGCCCGAAGGGCATTATATTTATGTATCGGAAAAACAAAAATTCGATAGATATTATTTGTTGAATCGTTTCTGAACCATGATTACACTGAAGAAGATGAATAAGATGAAATAAAGACACTTTAAATTCATCTTTTTCATCTTCTTCAGTGTAATCATGGTTCAGAAACGATTCAACAATATTCAATAATGAGGAGCTTATTTTCAGCGCTCAAATACTCATGAAATAAAAAAAATTGCCCGAAGGACATTATATTTTAATTCAAATATATCATTTAATTAGGCAGGATTTCTATGGTAAATAAAAAATCCGACACGAAAAAAGTCTCAAAAGAAGACATGGATATTTTTCGTAAGGCCATTGATATGCTTATTCCAGATGTTTTAAAAAAAGCAATAGTTTTGGGTGTATCTGGTGAGTTTTTTTCAGAGGAAACCATTCGAAAAATGTTAAGTGACATTCAAATGCCCTCTGATCTTGTACAATATATTATCCAGCAAACATCTAAATCAAAAAATGAGATCATTCGGATTATTGCAGAAGAGATTCGCAACATCATTGTTCAGGCGCAACTTGGTGAACAAATTAAAAAGTTTATTAAGGGTTTTAAAATTAATATCAAACTTGAAGTTAGTTTTGATCCGCGAGATGATGAACAATTCTTGAAGGGCTCGACAAAGGTTGAAAAAAAAGATCGTGCTCCCTCAAAAAAAAAATGACATTCTTATTCATTCAAAATCTTGACTTTTTATTATGAAAGCTGTATTAAATAGGATTTACAAAAAAATTAACATCAATGGTACTGATCATGCAGATCAATCATCAATGATGACCAGAAAGGAGCAAATAAATGGCTTTACCCAAGCGAAAAGTATCTAAATCAAGACGCGATAAACGTCGTACACATCAAAAATTAGTAGCGGCCAATGTTCAAAAATGCCCACAATGTGATGAGGCAAAATTACCACACCACATGTGCCCTGAGTGTGGAACGTATAAGAATCGAATAATTATGGAAGTTCAAGAATAATCTAATTCAAATATGAAGGATCATTCAACCAAAATAGCCGTTGTAACAGGCGGTTCTAGAGGGATTGGACAGGCAATCGTACAATCCCTTTCCAGCCTGGGCATGCACGTTTTTTTTAATTATACGTCTCAGGATAACACAGAGGCCCTAAAAACGCAGACAGAAGTTGAAAAAAATGGCGGAAAATGCCTGGGAATACGAGCAGATATTTCTAATCAGGATGATTGTGGTGCATTTTTTAAAGCGGTTTTAAACCAAGCCCCTGGAATTCATGTGCTAGTCAATAATGCAGGTATTCGAAAAGATGGCTTACTTGCCATGATGTCCCAGTCAAACTGGGATCAAGTCCTTGCAACCAATCTTCGGGGTGCTTATATCTGTACAAAGGCTGCTTTAAAGCCAATGATTCGACAACGTTGGGGACGCATTGTCAATATTTCATCAGTGGTGGGTATCACGGGTAATGCAGGACAAAGCAACTATGCGGCTGCAAAATCGGGTTTGATTGGATTTACCAAGTCCATCGCACAAGAAGTGGCATCACGTCAGATTACCGCAAATGTCGTGGCCCCTGGTTTTGTTCAAACGCAAATGACTGACCAGATGGATGAAAAACAACATAACGATATTATCAATCGCATCCCAATAAAACGTATGGGTCATCCGGATGAAATCGCGTCATTGGTTCGGTTTTTGGTGTCAGATGATGCGGCCTATATTACCGGTCAGGTAATACAGGTGTGTGGTGGATTGGTGATGTAATATTTAATTTTTTTTGAGGTGTTATATGTCATTAAAAGATAAAGTATACAGAGTTATTTCAGAAAAGCTTGAAATTGATATTGATGAAATCGTTCCAGAGGCATCCTTTGTAGATGATCTGGGTGCGGATTCTCTGGATCTGGTTGAATTAATCATGTCAATGGAAGAAGAATTCGATCTTGATATTGATGATAAAGAAGCTGAAAAAATGAAAACAGTTCAAAATGTACTGAATTATTTGGAAAAACATATCTAAATTGAAACAATGTCAATATCAACATCATTTGCCCGACGTGTTGTTATTTCGGGCATAGGATTAGTTACTCCGCTGGCAATTGGCACAAATGAAACCTGGAAAGCGCTCTGTCGAGGAAAATCAGGCATTGGACCCATTACGCGATTTGATGCTTCGCAAATGGAAACACAAATTGCAGGTGAAGTCAAAAATTTTGATCGGCTAGACTTTTTTACAAAAAAAGAAGCACGTCATATAGAAGATTTTGTCGCCTATAGTGTTGCAGCATCACGTCTGGCAATATCTGAGGCAAATCTGACAATATCTGAAAATAATTCACATCGTGTGGGCGTATTTTCAGGCTGTGGTTTTGGCGGGCTTCATCAGATTGAGCAAGCACATAAAAAATTGATTGCAGGATCACCCAAACGAACCAATCCTTTTTTTATACCATCTGTTATAAACTCAATGTCAGCAGGAATGATCGGCATTCAATTAAATGCAAAAGGACCAAATGCCACGGTATCTACTGCCTGTGCTTCTGGAGCGCATGCCATTGGGGAAGCTTATCACGTCATTCAAAGAAATGATGCGGACATTATGATTGCCGGTGGGGTCGAATCTGTTATCAGTTCATTATGCATTTCCGGATTCAATGGAATGAAAGCATTGTCCAGGAGAAACCATGAACCGGAAAAGGCATCACGCCCATTTGATAATGATCGTGATGGCTTTGTTGTGGGAGAAGGTGCTGGATTCCTTATCCTGGAGGAACACCAACATGCGCTTGCACGAGACGCCTCAATTTATGCTGAAATCGTCGGCTTTGCAATGAATTGCGATGCTTTTCATATCAGTAAACCTCAGACAGAAGGAACTGTCATGTGCATGAATAAAGCAATCAAGCACTCAGGCGCATCACTTGAGGATATTAATTATATCAACGCACATGGAACATCAACTCGATTAAACGATAGTTCGGAAACCCGCGCAATACATCAGGTTTTTGGTAACCATGCGAAAAATTTAGCGATTAGTTCAACAAAATCTATGACCGGCCACTTATTGGGTGGGGCCGGTGGTCTGGAAAGTGCCATATGCGCACTTGCCATCAAACATGAAATCATTCCACCAACAATCAATCAAATAACACCAGATCCGGAATGTGATCTAGATTATGTACCCAATAAATCACGAACCTTAAAAATAAACTATGCCATGAATAACTCATTTGGATTTGGTGGCGCGAATGCGTGTCTGATTTTTAAACGTTTTGATAAGACATAAACAAAGTGGAGGAAATGATGCATCAAATAATTAAAAGCACTCTTATTGTATTCATGATTAGCATGGCCTTATTAAGTATGGGCAATGCTCAAGAAAACAACCTGCAACCTGACCAACTGCCTTCCCCATCTGATTCTGCACCTCCACCAATGTATGATGATGAATTCCCATTATTAAACGATGAATATGAACCTGTTGATGAATATCAAATGTCACACCCATCACAAGAAGAAGATAATAATTTTTCAGCTCATTTTGAATCACGTATTGGGATGCGCACCCAATCTTCGATTCAACAAGATGAATTTTCTATCGGTGAAGCCCGGTTACAGCTAAAATTTAAACAACCCATGGAGAATATCACATTTAACTGTCTCGCTGATCTTGTGTTTGATCCAATTCCCAATCAATATGATGTTAGCCTTAAAGATGGGACCGGTGTTTTTGATCTTCGTGATTTAAATATCGCCTATATTCCTTCAGATTATATGGATTTCATTCTGGGGCGCCAAACAATAACATGGGGGACCGGCGACTTACTATTCATTAATAATTTATTCCCAAAAGACTGGCAATCATTATACATCGGTCGGGATGAAAGCTATCATAATGCCCCTACTGATGCTATTAAATTGGGCTTTTATAGTTTGTATCTCAATATGGACCTTGTTTATGTCCCGATGTTCGATTCTGATCGTGTGCCAACAGGTCAACGTATCAGTTATTATAATCCAGTACTTGGAATGCGTGTGGGAAAAGATCACGTTTTGGACATTCATAAACGAGATGATATTTTTAAGGAAGATGAATGGGCATCCCGAATTTATAACACAATCAATGATTATGAGTTTGCCTTGTATCTTTATAGTGGATATTGGAAATCTCCAGGAGGTATTGAACCGGGTACTTTCAAAGGAACATATCCGCGATTGAATGTATATGGCTTTAGCTTTCAAGGGCCTGTAATAAATGGCACAGCTTGTTTTGAATTGGGCCTATATGAATCCAAAGATGACAAAGCCGGTCATGATCCAATGGTGAATAATAGCCAGCTTCGATTATTATTTGGATATCGTTTCGAACTGCCCAATGAAATTCAACTAAGTACCCAATACTATATGGAAATCATGCGCGATCATCAGAAATATCAAGAAGCACTGGCCATTGCACTACCTAGTGAACCTCCGGCAGATGAAGGTCGTCATGTAGTAACTGTGCGTTTAACACAACAATTAGAAGACCCGAATATGAATCTATCATTGATTGCATATTATTGTCCCACTGATACAGATATGTATTTACGTCCATCCATCCAGTATCTAGTCAATGATTTTTTTACCGTGCTAGGTGGCGCAAATCTTTTTGTTGGCAATGAAGATCACACGTATTGGGGACAATATGAAAGAGATTCCAATCTTTATTTAGGAATACAGTATCGTTTCTAAGGGAGAAATAAATCATGAAACCACTTAACGAATTACAAGAATGGCAAGAGCTTCAAGAACATTATAAAGAAATGGCATCTGTTCATCTCAGACATCTTTTTGAAACAGATACCCAACGTTTCAACCATTTCTCATATGTGTTTGACAATGATATTCTATTTGACTTTTCTAAAAATCTAATATCTTCAAAAACCTTAACCCTGCTTGTGAAGCTGGCCCAAAAAAGACAGCTTGAAAAAAAGATTCAGATGATGTTTGCCGGTGAAAAAATTAATTGGACAGAGGGCCGTCAAGTGCTTCATGTCGCACTTCGTAATCGGTCAAACACACCTGTATATGTTGATTACCAAGATGTCATGCCGGAAATCAACCGCGTGTTATCGCAAATGGAAACCTTTTCAAATGATATTCGCTCTGGCAAATGGAAAGGTTTTACTGGAAAACAAATTCGAACAGTGATCAATATTGGTATTGGCGGATCCTACCTGGGACCCAAAATGATTTGCGAGGCGATGCAGCCCTATGCCGACAGCAATCTTTCAGTACGTTTTATCTCTAACGTTGATGGTTCGGACTTTGTGACTCAAGTCAACGATTTAAACCCTGAAGAAACCCTATTTATTGTTTCATCAAAAACATTCACAACCCAGGAAACAATGACCAATGCGCATACCGCCAGAAAATGGATCATTGATAACCTGGGAGATCAACGTGCAATTGCAAGTCATTTCGTAGCAGTATCTACCAACCAGGAAGGTGTTGAATCTTTTGGTATTGCGAAAGAGAATATGTTCGTATTCTGGGATTGGGTTGGTGGACGTTATTCTTGGGCTTCATCAATCGGCTTATCTGTGGCGTGTTATATTGGTTTTGATCAATTTTCAGAACTGCTAGCTGGTGCACACGATATGGATAAACACTTCAGGGACACATCTTTAGAAAAGAATATTCCAATTCTGGCTGCATTAATAGGGATTTGGTACAATAATTTTTTTGATGCGCAAACCATTGCTGTGCTCCCTTACGATCAATCTTTAAGATCACTTCCTCTTTACTTGCAACAGGCTGATATGGAAAGCAATGGCAAATATGTAGATTCACAGGGTAATCCAGTACAATATCAAACAGGCCCTATTGTTTGGGGCGAAACAGGTACAAATGGACAGCATGCATTTTATCAATTGATCCATCAGGGCACAAAGATGATTCCTGCTGACTTTATTGGCTGTATTAACTCCCATAATAAATTGGGGGACCATCATCTCAAGCTCATGGCCAACTATTTTGCCCAAACCGAAGCCTTAATGTGTGGTAGATCACTTGAGACTGTTATAAACCAATCAAAAGACAGATCTGTCAACCAATCAATCATTCCACATCAGGTCTTTGAAGGGAATCGTCCAACTTCATCCATATTGATGAATCTGTTAACACCTCGCAATCTCGGTCGACTCATTTCATTTTATGAAATGAAAATTTTTGCTCAAGGCATACTCTGGGATATTAACAGTTTTGATCAGTGGGGTGTTGAGCTGGGAAAAGTGTTAGCCAAAAAAATTCTGGATGAAGAACAGGCGATGATAGATAATCGTTCGGTGGATTTATCTTTACATGATTGTTCAACTGCTGGTCTTTTATCATTTTTTCAGGATCATTATGACAAATAATTCCTTTGAAAAGCATCTGGAGGGTGTATCAGTTTCAGAAATTCAACAATATTTATCAAATATGACAGAACCTTGCTATGAAAGTACGCTTTTACAAATCGCGTTCCCTGGAATGAATATCATCCGATGCAGCACTTTGGAACTCTATCAGCACCATTTTGTATTATTTCATATTCTGTATCGTCTACAAGAAACCTATTCTCAGCAGAATCAGTATCTACGCGTTCATTTTATGCGGATACAGCTTTTGTATTACCCTGAAGCGGAACACTGTCGATACTTTGATGATGTTTATCAAAAATTTTGTTGTGCATTATGTAATCAGGGCGAACTATACTGCCAATTTCATAAACGCTTGCTGGGAGAAACAGAATTAGATAGACTTTCCATTCGGTATTTTTATCTGGATACGAGTAACTACTATAAATTAGATGAAAAAACAGCTGAGTTATTTATCAAAGGAACCTGGGAAATCCTGTCCAATTATGACCTCTACAAAGAAAGTTTTAAGATACTTGGTCTTTCAGAAACAAATGATATTGATCGCATCAAAAAGCGATATCGCAAACTTGTAAAACAGTATCATCCTGATAAAAGTGGACATTCTGCTGAAAAATTTTACCCCATTAACAATGCGTATCAGCTTTTAATGCGAATTATTCCCTTAATGAAAACAGAGGTTTGAGATCCGTTTGGATGGACCGATTTTGTTATTTTAAATGTATCGGAAAAACAAAAATTCGATAGATATAATTATTCAATTTTTGTTGATTCGTTTCTGAACCATGATTACACTGAAAAAGATGAATGAGATGAAATAAAGACACTTTTAATTCATCTTATTCATCTTCTTCAGTGTAATCATGGTTCAGAAACGCATTTATAATATTCAATAATGAAGAACTTATTTTCAGCGCTTAGGAATGCTCGGAAAATAAGTTCCTCATTATTCAATATTTGTAGATTCGTTTCTGAACCATGATTACACTGAAAAAGATGAATAAGATGAATTAAAAGTGTCTTTATTTCATCTTGTTCATCTTCTTCAGTGTAATCATGGTTCAGAAACGCATTTATAATATTCAATAATGAAGAACTTATTTTCAGCGCTTAGGAAAGGAATGCTCGGAAAATAAGTTCCTCATTATTCAATATTTGTAGATTCGTTTCTGAACCATGATTACACTGAAAAAGATGAATAAGATGAATTAAAAGTGTCTTTATTTCATCTTGTTCATCTTCTTCAGTGTAATCATGGTTCAAAAAACTGAATGAACATTTATTTAATAGGGAACTTATTTTCAGAACGTTCCTTAAATACTCATGAAATAAAAAAAATTGCCCGAAGGGCATTATGTTCATGTATCGGAAAAACAAAAATTCGATAGATATAATTATTCAATATTTGTTGATTCGTTTCTGAACCATGATTACACTGAAAAAGATGAATGAGATGAAATAAAGACACTTTTAATTCATCTTATTCATCTTCTTCAGTGTAATCATGGTTCAGAAACGAATTAATAATATTCAATAATGAAGAACTTATTTTCAGCGCTTAGGAATGCTCGGAAAATA
>Ga0272440_1000643_pt1 | contig 29329 bp, 44 predicted proteins | sample SSMMMBAug17_FD_192440 | JGI IMG/M metagenome (GOLD analysis project Ga0272440, IMG submission 192440) | Marine sediment archaeal communities from Little Sippewissett salt marsh, Falmouth, MA, United States - SSM-MMB-Aug17 | ecosystem: Environmental > Aquatic > Marine > Wetlands > Sediment ... | reverse complement strand
AAGACTATAATTAAGGCCAGGAGATAAGGATGAGCAACACAGGGATAGGACTAGATAAAGTATCGCATATTATCTTGCGACCAGAAAGAAAGTTTGGGCTTGATAAAGTGGCCCATATCCCTCGGAGGCAAACTGAGCGTCTGTATGGTCTCGATAAAGTGGCCGTAGACTCCAGTGGTGTCTCACAATTAAAACAACGAAGAACAATACAAAGAAGAAAATACACGGCTGAAGGAACTGGGCTTGGTGCTGCAGGTGGAGGATTTGGAGCATATAAGATGACCAAGGCCTTAGGTCCTAAGTGGAATATCCCTGCCACGATTGCTGGAACATTGTTAGGTGGTGCAGCTGGAAGATATGTAGGAAGAAAAGGGTCCAAAACAAAGACAAAAGTTCTTGAAGGTGTAATCAAGAAACAAGAAAAAAGCAAGGATGACAGAGTAAAGGCCCCATCAATTAAAAGACACAATTTAAAAGGTCTTCTGGCCTACAATAGATAAGAGAGGAAATATGTCAAATCAAACAGATAATGCGGTTCTGGAACCACATTTAACTGATCATGTTAGGTCTGGGGCCAGATATCCAAATCCTTTTTTTGATCTGTCCCAACAGTATGCTCCAAGGACAATTAAGGAACTGTTTGAGTGGTGTACTTTTTTCTTTTACACAAACCCTCTAATCGGTTCCACTATTTCAAAGATTAGTCGCTACCCCATTACAGATCTGGTTATTGATGAAGACGATGCAAAAGTAAAAGACCTGTGGAATGACTTTTATTACGAACACCTTAAAGTCAAAGACAGGATGATGGAAGTTAACCTAGACTTGAATGTTTATGGTAACGCCTTCGTGAGTCTTCATCTCCCATTTACTAGAATGCTTGTATGCGGGAATTGTGGAACAAAAACAGATATCAAGGAAACAAACTGGAAGTGGCAGAACTTTAAATTTTGCTACATATGCCCAAATTGTAAAAAGCCTGCAGAAGGCGACCCTGCCAAACCTGAGTCTATTACGGATATCCCTTACAGATCAGTTGAGGACATCAAAGTTATACGGTGGAACCCTGAAAACATTACCATAAAATATAACGAAGCGACGGGGAGATCTGTTTATTACTACTCTCCAAGTTCTATGCTTCGGCAACAAGTAAACCAAGGAGACGAGGATATTCTGGAAGATATCCCACTTCTTTTTATAAGGGCCATAAAAGAATCCAGGGTCATTAAGCTTTCCACTCCAAATATTTTTCATCTTAAAAGACCTACTCTTGCTGAAAAAGACATGGGCTGGGGTAAGCCTCTTATCTACCAAGTATTAAAAGATATTTACTATTTATACACTTTAAGACGAGCACAAGAGGCAATTGCAAATGAACACATTGTCCCTTTTGACATTCTTTATCCTCAACCAAACGCACAAATGGATCCATTTGTGCACACTGATCTCGGTAACTGGCGGTCCCAAGTAGAGGATCAGATAAAAAAACATAGATGGGATCCTAATTATAAAGCAATAATCCCTGTCCCTATTGGCTTTGGAAGATTAGGAGGAAACGGTAAAAACTTAATGCTTACACCTGAGTTGAACTACTTAAACCAAATAATTGTAGGCGGTATGGGGATTCCCTCAGAGTTTCTTTTTGGAGGATTAAACTGGACAGGGTCGTCTGTTACCTTAAGATCTCTACAAAATGATTTTCTTCATAACCAAACACAACTTCTTGATTTGGTTAATTGGGTCACAAGAAAAGTAAGTCTTTTTCTAAAAAGAAATAAACCCAAAAAAGTGCGGTTCCTCGACTTTAAAATGGCAGATGACGTCCAAAAAATTCAACAAATGATAGGACTAAATGCCGCAAGAAAAGTTAGTGACGATACTCTTCTTACAGAGTTAGGACTTGATTATGAAAAAGAGAAAAAGAAAATTGTTGAAGAGATTCAGGATCAAAATGAAATCCAAGATATCATTGCAAGGGCCCAAGCAAAAACAAGCGGAGAGTCACAAATTATCCAGTACAACTACCAAGAAAAACTGGAAGAGTTAAAGCGTAAGTCGATGAAAAAGTTAGAAGCAAAAGGGGAAGCAATACCAGGACAAGGGTTTTTTGCAGGGGAGCAGTCACTTACTCCAGAAGCAGAAGAAATTCACAGAGGGCAAATGACTCCTGACGAAGCCGTTGCTCAGCCGGGCTACCAAGATCAGCAGTCACAGGAAATTCCAGGGGCAGCCCCAGCAGTAAGCTCTGGTGGGCAAAATACGTACCTCGATGTTCATAAAATGGTTAAGTCTTGGGCCACAAAACTGAGCAAAATGGAGCCGACTGAGCAAGCTAAAATGCTTATGCAGATCAAGCAACAAATGCCATCTTTTGGAGATTTGGTTGAAAAAACCCTCAACGAAATGCTCGCTAAAGGGGAAGTGGGACCTGCAGCGGCAGCAATGCAAGGGGCAGCCCCTATAGGTGGAGAAGCTGGTGGAGTTAACATGAAAGCTCTTCCTGAGCAGAGGGCACCTAGAAGAAAAGGAGAGGTCTAGTGCTTAGGGTTCGTAGACAGTTTAAAAGATTTAGAACTGACGACACTAACGAGATGAAGGATTATGAAAATCTGCTGAATAATCCTCTTTGTTCCATTATTGAAAAGACCTTAGAAAAAGAAAAAGAACAAGAGTACAACGATCGAGGAAATCTCATTCGGCAGCAAGACGTTCTTTACTACCTAGTCCATTGGGAAGAAAGGTTGGTTTAAGGCTTACTTTGTCCCTCTACACCTCTTTTTGCTCTATCTTTTTTCCGGTCCTCTAGCCACATAAGGGCCTCTTCTAATTTAGTTATGGCTATACTGTTTTGTCTGCATGAAAATCTTTCATTCAGCCCCTTAATCATGAGCAGAGCAGTTGCGATGATTTCATCAACTTGGCATCCATTGTGGCCATTTTCTTTAATTGGGCCTTCCTGAATTTTAAAAGTGATGGCATTGGCCTGTTCATTTATTTCGATATGGTGATCTTTTGGTTGCTCCCAAGTCACCCTATGAATTTTGTGGTTATTTATGCTGTCAATTCCTTTTAACGTATTTAGTGGCATGTGCATTCCTTGCTAGCTTTTCATATTCGTAATCTACTAAATAATTTATAATTGTGTTTTTCTTGTTTGTCACTTTATTGTGCCTTACTGACCACGGAGCGTCTGTTTCAAGAATATGTCGCTCAATCTGGCTCAGCTTACTAGTAGCTTCTTCTTCAATTTTGTCATAAGCGCTGTATCCTAGGCTTAGTTCGTGGCCTCTTAAAAAGATTTGTTTCTGAACGAAATCTCTTCTAGCTCTTTCTTCTGGAGAGTTCTCAGCTTCTAGTCTCTTTTTGTAGTCTAGATTTTCTTTAATCGTCCCTAAAACTTTTTCGAAGATCATACCGTTCCCGTCTTTGTTCATTGTTAGGTATTGATCCAAAGGTAGTCTTATTTCGCATTTTTCTCCATCTTTGAATGGCCAAGCCCCTTTCATGTCAACCTCCTCAAATGCCATATATAGGAGCTGATTTGGCGTATAATTTTTAAGGAATGGTAACATCTCTGCAGCGTTGCGCATTTTATTCAGATTTACATGGGCGAACGTTGAAAGTGGATACTTATCAATGAGTCCAAAATTTGCCCTGTTCACTGTTTGTTCTTTAGGTTTTTCGACAGGTGCAGGGGGAACAGGAGAGTCATCAGGCACTTCTATTTGAAATCTCACGTCTTGCACAGACTTTTTCTCAGTAGGTGCTTCTTCTGCTTGCTCCAAGGTTTTTATTAAATCATCCAAAGATCCTTTTGACGTAGTTTGGTTTTCATCGGTCATAGTGTCTGGCTCCGTACTTTCACTTAAAGGATTTTTTAAATTTGTACTTTTCTTATTATTATTTCGATTTTTGAACTGTCCCGTTTCGATCGGCGGAATTTCGTGCTCGATTCTTGAATAGAACTCCGCGTAAGGCGTATTCTCTACAAGCTCTTCAAATAGGCCTTTCCCTATGCAATATTCGTTGCATACGCCCGTGTTTGGTTTTGCGTGCTTAATAAATAAAAGGCCTTTAGATTCTAGTTCTGTGTGAATTTTGTTTAGTGTTGAGGTTGAGCTTATCATTCCGCCAAGATTTTTTAAAATAGTAGATGTTGCAGAACTATAGGTTTTGTCATAGAAGGCGAAGTTGGCATATTTAAAAAAATAAAAAAATAAGACCATAAAAGAATTTGCATTACTGGATAAGCGAATCATCTCATTTAAAATCCCAATATCTAGACGTAGGTAGGACGTACAGTTTTCAGATGTTGCTTTTTCAAATAAGAGAGTATGGGTTTTGTCTTCGTGCTCAAATAAAATTTCTTTTTCCAGAAGTGCGTTTAGACAACTATGAATTGTTGTTTTTCCTATTAGAGATTTACCTCCTCCAATTTCTTTTAAATATTCATGAATTTTTTTTGCAGAAATTTTTTTATCTTCGAAGTCATAAATAGTGTTATATTTATTTAGAAATACAAAACAAATCAACAAAACCACTAGCTGAGACGACGATTCTAGATAGTCACCGGAAAAAAAAAATTCAATATCTGAATTTTTTATTTGGATGTAATTTTTATTGTGTCCAGTAAGTTCCCTTTGTAACTTAAGAATATTACTAGGAGCACACTTTGCATTATAACAAACTGGCCCTTGTTCAAGTTGGATTTTTGAATTATTATTAAGAATTTCTTTTAAATTAATATTGACAAGATTACTTAGAGATTGCATACTCAGTCTCGATTGTTAAGGAGCCGTCGATTGCGTCGATTGTCTCGATTGTTAAGAGGAAGTCGTTTTCGTCGATTGTTAAGAGGAAGTCGTTTTCGTCGATTGTTAAGAGGAAGTCGTTTTCGTCGATTGTTAAGAGGGAGTCGTCTTCGGATTTCGGGAATTGATAAAAGACGGTTTTTTGCTTAATCGTATTCATTTAAACCTCCGGTTTGGTTTAATGAAAAAAGCCTTCATGAAAAATCCTTTCGTGAATGGTTTGTGGTTAAAGTTGTTTGATTGAGCTTTGATTGGAGTTAAAAAAAATCCTGTCGCCAAACTAGAATTTTCTAAGACCAGTCATCGATCAAAAAAGACAACTATTTAGAAGTTATAATTTATTAAGACATGGAAAGTCTACTACGTACTGGGTTTTTTTGAGAGTCGCGGCCAAAAAAACAACAATACAGTACAGTTCCAGCTCTTTGTGCTTGATGTTCATCAAAAAATAAGCACTCTTCTTCTCTATTTGATACCATATAACAATGAATTGCATTTCTTTTGCAGGAGTATATATATGGTAAAAACCTACATTATTATTTTTTTATTGTTTATTGGTTGCGTTAGGCCGGATAATTCCTTGCATTCAGCAAAAAGCACCCAAGAACATTCCATAGACAAAAATGAGGATCTGATCTTCTCAGATGAGTTTAATTACACAGGACTCCCTGATCCGAAAAAATGGGTATTTGATCGGGGAACAGGCCCAAACGGTTGGGGAAACTGGGAGCTGCAATACTACACAGACAGAGATTCAAGAAACGCTTATGTAGAAAATGGACTTCTTAAGATAATTGCAAGAAGAGGGGCCGTTGAAAATGATCCCTATAACAACTATCAGCACTATTTCACTTCTGCAAAAATAAGCACGACCTGCGGATTTAAGTATGGAAGATTTGACATTAGAGCAAAAGTCTCTAGTGGCTTTGGAACATGGCCTGCGATCTGGATGCTACCATTTTATCGAATGAAAGAAGCATGGCCGTTTTCAGGGGAAATCGACATATTAGAGCACGTTGGAAGAGAGCCAGATGAAGTTTTCTTTACAATGCACAGTGGGGCCTTTAATCATCTTCAAAATAATCAGCTTGGAAGACATGTGACAGGAAACGGAGATTGGGAAGATAAATTTTACGACTATTCTTTTGAGTGGAAAAAAGACTCTATGGAGTGGTTTGTAAATGGGGAGAGTGTTCACTTTATTCAGAGACAGCCTCATTGGGGATTTTTTGAATGGCCGTTCGATAGGTCCTTTTCCGTGATTACTAATCTGGCCATTGGGGGTGGATTTGGTTTTATTCCTGGAACACCAAGAGAGTATAACATGCCCCGATTGAACCAAGAGATCTTCCCTAAAACGTTCGAAATAGACTATATTAGGGTTTATGGCAATCGGGACAATATGACCTGTATGAAAAATTAAACAGGTTTAATCATTACTTTCGACTTTCCGAAATCATTAGCTCTTATAAAATCAAACGCTTCTATTCGGCTTTTAAATTCATATGACGGTCTTTTATTATTATCTAAAAAAACACCAAACTTCTCTCTAACAGGTACTCCTATTAGTTTTATAGACAGCTCTATAGGTACATCCTCTAACTCCATGTGTTCATTAGTTTCTAGAAACTGCTGACCTGATTTTCCACCTTCAACAGTTGCTCCGTTGGTTGCAGCACATGAACATGAAACCTCTGCGATACCAGATGTGTAGGTCATAGGAGTTGTTCCATCCAGAGTTATTGAGGAACTACACGATCTTAAATATTTAGAATAATCGGGTTCTTTTTCTTTATAGGCCTTAATAGAAATTAGACCATTTGATTTGTTTGTTGGGTCTTGTATTTCTCCAGTTCTCTCCCCTTCCTCCAGCGAAATAAACTTAAATTTTTTCCCACGATCTAAATCATCTACAAACCTTTCAAGTTCGACTTCTGTGTCTTTATATAATATTAAGTTCTTAAAGCACAAAGCATCAGTTCCATCAATATCAATAGATATCGATAGTCTTTTACCTGTTTTATTTTTTAGTCTGATTTTGTATTCAGATCCAAAGGGGATCCTACAGGTTCTTTGTCCATTGTAGTTAAATTCTCGGACAGGTTTGCCATTAACAATAATAGATACAACGACTCCTGCTTGATATGCCATCATAAAAACTCCTTATTTATATGCGACTGGGACAACATCGCGGTTATAGGTCCCTAAAGAGTAAATCAACATACTTGACTAATTTCGTATATTCCTTAAAGGCAATATTCCGTTTTTTGTTTCTTCTTCTCTTTCCATCAGGATAAGAGATCTATCGTGACAATGGGTCAAAAAGCCTTCTACGACCCCTTCGGGATCATCTTTATATTGTTTTTTTACTTCTTTTCCCAGTACTAAATAGAACCAAACTATTAGCTCTTCTCTATATGCCGACTTAGAGATGGTTTTTGCCACAAATTTTGTAAAAATCCATTTAATATATTCCATGTTAATCCCTTTTACTTTTATGTCTACAATATTTAAAGCTATATATAAAATATATTTAGCATCCAACAAGAGGTGAATTGTGGAAATAAATGATTATCCCAAAGAGTGGAAAGATTTTGTTTTCGCATAAGCCTCAAATTGACACTGGATATGATTTAAACATACATGGTCATTTCCATAATTCAGATCATAGAAGACAAGAGCCTGAACTGAAGGCAATTGCAAATCCAAAGCATCATCTCATAATGATGGAGCACCACTATGAACCCCAATCTCTTCGGTCTATAGTGGAATCAAGAAAAATTAATTAGTCGCAATAGACTGTGTGGGTATTCGGGGATATAATATTTGTACGCAATATTTTTTTCATACATTTATCCTATTTTGTGACCTTTGCGAGGCTTTCTCCTTTGGCCCTTGCAAAGGTCTTTTCAGAGGTGCCCCTGTGCGAAATATAGTTATGTTTTTTATGGCAGTGTTTCTTGTTTTGGCAGACGGTCATGAACTCCCCGGCATTGAGAAAAATTATTCCTATTATATTGAATTATTTTCTTTTCATGAGTGGGTCGAACCCCCACTTTCTAAAAAATCCCATGCAATTAATGACGTTTTAGAAGATTGTCTTGAAATAACAGACGATGAGAGATTCTATAGTGTAGTGGAATGTGACATGGATTTCGAAAACGAAAAAGAATTTGATGAGTGCATAGAAGAATCTCTAGTAATTTGGAGGGCTAACACTAAGGCTTGTCATGAGTCGGAGTTATGGTATAGATTTAGATTTGTTTTAGAGTAGTCATTGATTTCTTCTACCCACGCTCTTTTGCAAACTCCCCTAATTGGACAACCTGGTTCGGAATTAAAGTCACGAAGAAGAGAATCGCAAACTGATTGGGCCTCTTCTTTTGATCTGTGTATATCACATGTTGGACCGATTTTTTCCCACTCAGCATTGGAAGAATATTTAATCATCTTCATCCCAATTTGTACCTCTTTCTTTTATCTCCACGTTAGATGTTTCCATCGTTACTTCGTAGTCATATGTAAAAATACAACCACAATCTTCACATTCACGTCTGTCAGATCCCGCTGTGTGATGAAAAGTATCTACAAAATTACAATGCCCGCATTGGGGGCAATCAACGGAACCTTCAACCATCATTTGCTCTCCTCATTCTCTTCGTATTCCTTTAACGCTTTAGAAAGAAATGCAGCTTTTTCTCCTCTGGCTACTATCGTAATACCAAACGGCTCTTTTTCTTCACCGTTCTCATCTTCAGAAGACAAAGATAAGCACCAACTATCCGCGTTTAGACTATTCATTATTTGAGCGATATCCCCAATTGTAGCATCGTATGGAGAGCAGCGGTTTAGCCCAGGGATTGCATATTCATTATTCCAAGGCTTAAAATTTTTAATTTTCTTTATTGAAGGGAAAGCTCCGTTGAAGCATATGGCTCTATCATCAATAGTTAAAAAAGCAGCGGGTTTTTTAACCGGAAAAGAGAGAGCATTCAATTCCTCACCTGATAGTCCATGCTTTAAAAACCACTCTTTCATGGCCAAAATTCCAGCTTTCTCTTGAGATCTGGAGGAATATATAAGAGGTTCAATGTTTTCATCGGCAATCAGCTCTCTAAGCCAATTAAAAGCACCCTTTACAGGAGAGTCATTGATCTTATCAATTCCTTCCCACCCACTATCATAAGAATGTATTACACCATCAAAATCTATACAAATTTTTCTTACAAACATTTTATTCCTTTCTATTTAGATATGAATTGATAGATTAATATATACGATCATGGAGGAAGATATGAAAGAAATTAATCTAGGAAAGTGTAAAATAGTCGAGTGCTGTGGCCATTATTTTCCGTGGAGAGTCCTAAAAGAAAAGAATGAGCTAAAGGATGGTGAAAAAGAATACCACCGATATGATGTGAGACCTCAAGGAGCATTAAAAGATTTTGCAGATCAGGAAGTGGAAATCATAATCAGGACCTTTGACGAAGAATAAATATTTTTTGCACGTCACTGCCATATGGAGGTGACGTGCAAAAATACCTAAGGAATACCTAAGGAATACCTAAGGAATACCTAAGGAATACCTAAGGATTGTTGCAATAATTTTGCACTGCCTTAACAAGCATTTTACATAATCCGTCTGGTCCAATTTCTTTGACTAGGGCCTCTCGCAAAATAACGTCTAGGTCTGCGTCACTAACTACATCGTATCCACAAGAGTGCTTAAGAAAAGCAATTTTCAAGGCTTCGAGTGCTGAACTACTTCCGTCTTTTACTATAAGCTCGCTTCTATCGGCACCCGGAGGCCTTATCCTTATTTTTTTATTATTTATGATTATATGTTCTGATGAATCAGATTTTACGTCCGTTATTTCCACCATTATTTTCTTATTCCTTCGTTATAAAAAAAATATTTTTTTACCACCTTTACAGAAAATTTCTACTAAAAACTTTTTGGAAGGGTCTAATTTTTCTTTTTTGCAAATATGATCAAAGATTGTTGATTCATCTGCCCATTCTGTGTATCTACCGTCTATTCGTTGGGATTCTAGGTAATCAGTGACCCTGTTCTCCTTATCCAGAAAATTAATTCTAGTTTTTCTTATCATCATTCTGACATCCTCTTTTTGATAAATTTATATGCTTCATCTTTTTCAATTTCGTTTCTTGCCATTCTGTAAAACTTTTCGGATAAAAGCCTTTTTGCTTCCTCTTCGCCAATTTCAGACTGGACTAGCCAGAAAAGTTCTTCTATGGCTTCGTAAGCATCTCCCATATTCTCAATCATGGACCAGCCGCCTAGTAAGTGTGGGTAACTTCCTGCCATTTTTAATTATCCTTTTTAGTGCTGGAGAGTATTTTTTCAGCAATTTCTGCTTCATCGTGGTAATGAGGGTTGAGATCTTCTGCGTTATATACGTCTAGCAGTGCTTTAGCACATTTTCTAAGCTCTAAATTTTCTTTTGTTAGATCCTTAAGGCTTTCCCACATCTGTTCTCTGGTAAAAAAATCATGAGCATGGATCGAGGGTATGTAGTCAACATTGTATGCGGTAACTGTGTCTGTTTTGTTCCCAGTGTTTATCTCGACTTTGTTGGGCCCTGCTGCCGCAGGGATTGTGGAGTCTGGAGTTTTCATTTCAGATCCTTTAAATTTTTTACCTTGACTGGCTGGAGGTATTTTTCTCGAGGAAAGGGTATTGGGTTTTTAAAGCAATCACAGCTTTGTTCAATATGGCAAAAGATAGACTCCATGGCCTCCCAATATTTTTCAATCGCGTCATTTTCGTCTATGCTAGGTACTTCCATTTGGCCACCTCGCTCGTCATAAACAACAAATCTATTGTCTTTATATATATCACTGGCGAGTCGTGTAGGTTTTTTTTCGTTCATATTTTATCCTTTTTATTTACATAGAATAAAAATCGTATGTAAATTTTTGAGGGTTTACATAGAGTTAAAAAGATATGTAAACCCTACTTCTTTCATATAATATTTATTATATGAAAAAAAACTGAGTTAAGTGGTTGATTATTCGTTAAGGGGCCGGATTCTCCCAAGTTTTAGACTCTTTCATGTAGTTCACTATTTCCATGTTGTTTTTCAGGTCCAAATCCAGCTCCACGCTTTTTATTCTTCTTTTTAAAAATAGAAAGTTCTCCGCATTTTTCTCACTTTTTGATTTTAAAATTTCATCGTACCCCTTTATGTCTTCCTTCAAGTAGGCAGAGCTGTTTGTTTTCTGGAAATGGAGAAGTTGGTCTTTGAACATTGCAACCATGCTCAAAAAAGAATTTGGAGAATATTCTCCCCAAGGCGATTTCACGTTAAGTTTTTCTTTCACTTTTGCTTTCCTTTCTCATGACATTCATATCGAGAGGTACCGACGGTCTCCTGATCTATTAACTGTATGTTCCCTGGGTCTACTATTTGTATCGCCCCTAGCTCTGCAATCTCAAATAGTGCTTTGGGGTAGCTATTATGGTCGTTTATAAATCCAATCAAAAACCCAGAAAAGTTTTCTGATCCATCCGGGTCATACCATAAGGCTTTTCTTCGCATTGATTTCTCCTTTTTTTGTAAACTTTTTATTATAGCATGAAACATTTATGCCAAATCTCGCTGCAAAAAAAAATGTTAATTTTATTTAGCTTGACCTTTATAGTAAGAATAAGTCGTTTTTCCCTTGTTTAAGTGTTTGTTATTACTGGGAATATCCCAAAAAAAAATTCCGCTCACTGATTTTGGTTGACAGGAAAATATTAAAAGAAATTGCCTTTCTCCTAAATTTGTCATATTAGACAAAAGCTGTTAACTAAAAAAAGGAGGAATGTTGAAAATAGAAGCAAAGTTGAAGCAAAAAGTTTTTTTTAACGGAAACTTGGTGTCAAAAGTGGTTGTTGATGTGGAGCATGTAAATAAAGGAAGTGGAAACACTAGGAATACTAATTTTAAAGCGGAGCAAGTCGCAAATGAATTTATTCAGATCGCTAGACGATTTGGCTCTAGAGCGGCGCCTCTTTATAAGCCTACGAAAGTGATCAAACCTTTTGTTTACTTCTACTGCATAAACTTTATTCCTTCTTTTGCAAAAGTGAATTATTTTATGAAGTTTGTTTATAATAAAAAATATAGGTCGGTTTACATTATAACTATGTACTGTAGACCCTTAAAAGACCGGGAGGAAAAATGAAAGAAAATTATGAAGAATATGATAAGTTAGTAGCAGAAATTGAAATTGATGAAAATGAAGTGTACGATGCACCATCTCCTGATGCTTCTCTAAAAGAAGAATTAAAGTTTGGAATATGTATTTTTTTTATTAAAGTCAAAAACTCTCTTGGCTTATCGAGCGAAGAGTACAAAGAGGTTCTTAACTGCAACTCGGCTGATATGTCTAGATTGCTACATTACAAGACTGCAAAGTTCTCTCTAGACAGGCTCTTTGGCTACTTGCAAAACCTCTCTTTATACCTAAAAGAAAACGAAATTAAGACTATGGAAGATATGCACTTGGGTTTTGTTGGAGTTTTAAATCAGGCAACTAAAGAATTCCATAATGCCTCTTGATGTCTGTATAAAAGTCTGTTATTTAATAAAAGATATTGTTCTAGGGAATATCATTTTGAGAGTGGGCTTGAGCAGAAATGGAAATACCTGCAACAGGGCCTTCTCTCTCTAAATTAAATAAATAATAATCTAGTTAGTTTATGGGCAAAAATGACTCCTTAAGAATAAAATAAGGATACTTATAAAAAGTATCCTTATTGATTTTAGTACTCGTTAGATTCATTTAGAGCTTCTACTCTCTCTATCAGTAGTGCCTCAGCTTTCAGTAGTGTTGTTTTGTTAATTTTTCCAAATCTTTTTTTTATTTCATTTTCTCTGGCAAATATAAAACCTAATTGCCAGCTATCCCATGGACAAGGAAAAGATATAGTGGAAAACGTAAGACAACTATGGTCATACATGTAAATAGGTCTCCAGACGTCATTTTCCCTAAACTCCGCTTCTGCCATCTCTTCAAAACTTCTGTATTTTGTTTCATCGATTCCATGATCATCGTCGCCTATTTTGTATCTTTTGTGCCAAGTTGCTATTGTTCCAAATGAATCGGTCATATTTCCTCACTGTTAAAAAAATGGTACAAATCACTCTATATGACTTATACCATCTTCCAGGAATTTTTATTGACGGAGGTTTTTAAAGGTTTCAGCGATAATCTTGGTGGCGTCTGGAGATGCAAGGTTATTTTTGGCCGAAAAGTCCACGAAGTTTAAAATGTCTTTAATGTTAACATAATAAGCGTCTCCCTCCTTTACTACTTCGAAATTTTGCCCCAAAGACGTTAGTCTTGACCGAACCTCGTCACATAGCACTGTTTTGGTGAGTTTATACGCTTTATCGAGTTCTAGTTCTTCACCACGAAGAACCTCAGAAAATTCAGAGCTTACACACGTTAGGAAAACAAAAGCTGCGGCAGGTTTTAATAGTCTTTGTTTCATTAAGTCGATAAAAATAGCTGGCACCATATCGAGAGGTATAAATTTTTTAATTGCGTCATCTTCCATGTTTAGTAAGTTTTCACCAGCACAACTAACTTGCACAGCTATTTCTTTTGCACAGTTGAGGCATATTGGGGCATGTTCACTTGATGCCTTCTTTAAGCAAACAGACGAGTTTAAACTTTTTTTACAGATAGCACAGTGCTCACCTTTTTTAATTTGATCCTTGGGTTTATCGTCAAGGAAGCCAAGCTGATCATTAAGAAATGTTTTAACCAGGTCTGTTACACAACCTCCGAAATTTTTTACCATTTTCTTTATTTTTGTCTTTTTTTCATTTGGGAAAATGCTTGCAACAAAATCCTCTAGCTCTTTATTTGCCATTTTATATTCCTTTAATCTTTTATAGTTTTTTTATACTTTCTTACATGAGGGGCAATTAAAATTTTCTTTCTTAAAGTCCTTCCTGGTCCATGAGGCTGGTCTCTAAAGTGCCATCTTACTTCGGTCTCTTTTTCTAGTTGTAGCTTCAGGTGTTCTGCATTTTCGTAACCAATTTCTATAAATTCTTTTTTTGTATAAATTTTTTGCTGAACTCTTCGTTTGCTCCTTTTTTTATCAAAGGTGTTGGTTTTTACATTGAAACTTTCATTTGGATTGCTGACGTAAAGAATTGCATTTATTAAAGTTCTTATACAAGAGCTTTTGCTGGCAGGAGTGTTGTCTTTAGTCTGTCTTTCATTTGTGACTTTATTAAGATCTATATAATCGTTACAAACTTCATCTAATGTTCTATTTCTTTCACGATCTTTTTTTAAGTCTCCTATATTAAAAGATCTAAATTGGTAATCTCCTTCAGCTTTTCCTTTCGTGACAATCCCTAAAACTACGGAATCAATACCCATAAAATCTCCAATCGAAGCAAAACAGCAGATTACGTCGGAGCCATCCAGTTCATCTTTTAAACCTTGAGGCTCGAAATAGGCCGTATACTTTTCTGGCAATGCTGTTACAGGCACATCTAGGCTGATCTTTTCCAAGTATTTCGTAAGATTTTTACTCATGACATAGTTCTTGCCTTCCCCCTTTTTATACGAGTTAAATGCAATCCCAAATGTTCTTAGGAACTCATCTCGCAACATCACCCCTAAAATCTGATTCCATAATATAAAAGGAACGTTATTTTTCTTTAAATATTCTACTCCTCTTAGATTATCAAATTGAAACATCATTTTCCTGCAATCAATGGGATCTTGGGCCAAGACATCTAAGGTCTCATTAAAAATAGCAGCATAATGTCTCATTATGTACATCGCGGCATTATCTTTTGAGGTTCCAATTTGTTCATGCTCAATATTATCAGTGCCGTCTATTTTTTCTAGAAAAAGCTTTTTCTGCATCAAAATTCTCCATAGCTTTTATGTAGTCTTCGTCTTTTAGTATTTCGTCCTCATCCTCTAGTTCCGTAGCGTTAAACTCAATGGTTGGCTCGGCCTGTACTCTATAAATTTTTCGCTTGCTTCCATCAGTGACTACAATAGTTTCCGGTCTTTCTAGCTCTGGATCTGATTCAAAAAGTTTTTCGCAGACCTCTTCAGCTGCGTGATCAAAAGTCCAGGCATGAACTTTAGTCATGGTGTCGCCGTAGTCAGGGTGCCAAAAATAATAAACATCAGGACAATGGTGTTTAATACCATCGAAGGTGGCATCCCCGCATTCGGGGCAATATTTTAAGATCATGTAAATCCCTTTAAATAGGTCTAAAAATGTTTATATAAATAAGAAGTCCACATATTGCTAAGTGGAGTATCAAGGTTTCAGTGGTTAGTGAGATTAATAAGGATATAAAGCAAAGAGAAGTAATTACTACTGTCAGAACGGAAACGGTCTTCAGTCTTTTGCGATAATTTTTTGTGTCTTCCTTCATTAGTTCTTTTAAATAACTATAATTCTCAACACTAATTTTTTTCTTCAGGGCCACGTCGTTAATTTTTATTTTAATTCCTGTTTTTTTGTAAAACTTTTCCTCAATTTTTAAATCTCTAATTTTGCATTCTTCTTCAATTCTCTTGTCTAGTGTTTTGTCAAAAAACTCTTTAATGTTCATATTTATTTCTTTTTGTTTAGTATTTGTTGAATTTGTTCGCACTCTTTTGAGATTTTGGCCGGAATCATTTTGCAATTTGAGTACTTGCAAATGTTGCTTATTTTTGCATAAAGAGGCTCGTCTTTTTCCAAATAAGTTGTTTTCCATTGTTTTTTTTCGGGAACCCAAGTGCACCCACATGATTTTAAGTTATCTTTTATTTCGTAAGTGTTGCCAGAGATGAAGTAAAACATTGTCACGTCCTTGTTTTTTAAAATAGGCCTCAAATGAAATTATTTTTATAATTAAAGCAAATAGTTTCATGGAGACTGCTACTATAAATGCATACATAAAAGAGGGAGCGGCTTTTGCGGCTCTTGTTTTTGCTGCAATATTTTTCTCAGCACCAGAGAGAGCTTCCTCTGTTTTGGCCTCAATTTTATCTATTGTTTCACTATATTTTTTATCAATATTTGTTAATAATTTCTGTAAAAAAATTATGTTTTTTTCTGTTTTTTCCAAGTGTCCATAGGCCTTATTGTTTAGATGTCTGGCCTTTGCCTTTAGCTCGCTAGAAAGTTGCTCATCTAGAGAGGTTTTTCTTCGTTCTAGATAGACCTTTTTATCAAACAGTGGGGCGTTTATTTTTTTTAAAGATCTTATTATTTCTTCTTTTTTTTTAGATAGATTTTCTTCTTGCTTTTTTTTCTGCTGAACCTCCTTTTCTGTTTTTTTGTTTTGGTATGCAATTTCTTTTGCTGTGTAGTTGGAGTGCGTTACAACTACAGAGGCAATTAGTGTGTATACGCTCAATGCATAAAGAAGTACCTTTTTGTTTAGTAGGGCAGAAACTATAATTCCAGAAAGAACAATTAACGCTTTAAGACATGAAATCCAATAGTTTTCGTTTGTGATACTTATCAGTGATAAATTTTCTGAGTCTTGCGTTAAATAGAAATTTAACTCGGAATTGAATAAATAAATAAAACTTAAAATCCCAGCAATCAGGAATAAAAAAGACGGGGCCTTCTGTTTGTTCCCAATGGGATTCCCATTCCCATTTTCAGTGGGAGCAACATTCCCAGTACTGTCTGGAATGGGATTTTCATTCCCATTTTCGGTCCCATTTTCACTTTCTTGCTTACTGTCAAAATCTTTATTCCCATCAACATTCCCAGTACAGTGGGAAATGGGATTTTCGTTCCCACTCCTATCCCACGTTGTAGAGGGCGTTTCGGGTTTCGTGGGATTTTCGTTCCCATTGTTATTCCCATTTTTGTCAACATTCCCAGTACAGTGGGAAATGGGATTCCCATTCCCATTTTCAGTGGGAACAGCATTCTCAGCACACTTTGGAATGGGATTTTCGTTCCCATCTTCAGTGGGATTCCCATTCCCGTTATGGGAATTTTCTTTCTCGATTAGACGAGAAAGTCTGTCTATTGGGTTTGTTTTTTCTGTTGAGCTTATCCATCTTGACACTGTGCTTTTCGCTATTTTGGAAAGTGAAGATAAATCTTTTTGAGTTAGTTTGTGCTCGGTATAAAGAACTGTTATTAAGTCCTTTAGGTTTGCGTCATTGTAATCATTTTTGTGACTCTCTCTGTTTAAACACTCTTTCTTTAGCCTATTTAGTAGAAAGAATTTATTTGAAACTTTATTATTTTGTGTTACTTTTTTTATTGGTAGCTGTTTTGACATAAACGCATCTCCAGTTCAACTAGGGCTCCCAAAAAACCTGGTTGGATTAGGTAAATGTTCTACGTGGAACAATTTTAAAATGTTCTACGTGGAACAATTGCCCTTCCTCCCTCCCCAGATATATACACTATCATCTTCCGGGTAATTGCTTCTGCTGATATAGCCTGGAAAATCTTTTATGATTTTAGGATTGTGCTTCATTATTGGCTTCATTCCATGAGTCCTTTCGTTTCCAAGTAATATGTATGTACAGCAGTTATCTAAAATTATTTCTTCGTCTGGTCCATACGCATTTCCGCTTATTTTTTCATCCACATACTTATGCGTGATCCAACTTCCAAAAACTATATCAGGGCGCCACTTCCTTGCAACCCATTCTGCATCTCTCTTTTGAACATGAGGGCCATACTTTATTGTTGGCTGCTTGTGTAGAGCATAGTGTGCTTTTACTGCAGGAATTTCTTGACAGAAGCTGTCGGTACATCTGATTCCTAGCTCTTTTCCTAAAATGCCCACACCAGATCCAATTTCTATCGCATTTATGTTCCCAATTAGCGTTTTAAGCTCTTTTATCAGCTCTAAGGTAGGAAGCGTGTACATACCGTATTTGTGTCCAAAGCAGGCCAAATAAGGAGTATCAAAGAGGATCAAGTCGTTGTATGATGGCAACTTGTATTGACCATTTACGATAAGAAGCTCTTCTAGTTCTGAGAGATCAAGGTTACTATATATTTTTGCATTATATTGACCGTATTTGGTATCGATTCCACTAATCATTATAGCTCTCCAATATATTCGTAATTCTTTAATTCTTTATAGAAAAAATAGCTACCAGTTCCTTTTGCAACTACTGGGTAATCAATTCTAAAAAGAGGATGTTTCTGCTTTTTATTTTTATCAATTTTCCAATCGAAGTTCCCGTCTCTTTCAGCTTCTTCTGCGATAGCAAACCCTTTCTGGGGATGAAAATAAACACCTAGTATTATTTCCTTCTCTTCCATGTTATATCCTTTTTAACCTATTTATTTATACACTTTGTAAATTGATAGTATTGATATTTTGCTTCATCTTTATCTGTTTTGCTTATGTTTATGTTATTTTCCATTGACTCTAACACCAGTTCAAATTTAAACTTCGCTTCCTTGTGCAGGTCGCTTGAGGTGTCGCAAATTTTGTCATGTATGTAGGCTTCCATAATATCCAAGAAAGAATTGAGTTTTATTCCGTTGCCTTTCAAGAATGGAGCAAGTTCTTGGTTTTTCGCTCCCCATAAACCCTCTAAATCTTCATAAAAAATTAATTTAATTTTTCGTATAGGATCTTCTGAGTCAAAAAGTATATTAAAAATAAAATTACCGCTTGAGCATTTCCTTTCTTCTCCGTTTATATTGATAATCCTGTCAAATCTTGCTACCACGGACAGTAAAGTTTTATTTAACATAAATATGTAAGTATCGGAGTCTTCGTGTGTAGTTAACATACACATTGTCTTAATTCGGATCATTATTCAGCTCCCACATAATATTTATAGCACTCATCTCCACAGTATGCGTGCCTACCCTCTGTTATTATATTTTTTGAATCTATGTGCACTCTGCTATCGCAGTTTGAGCACCTAAGCCAACCGTCAAACTCCCTGTAAATTCCTTCGCCAGTAGAGGGAAATTGTTTTCTGGTTGGATCGATAATTTCTCCATTGGGAGCTTCGCACCACCAATGCATTTCTTCTTTTTTTATAATTGGGCAAAAGTAAAACCCTCTAACAAGCCTGAGAGTAGAATCTTTTTCTACCAGGGCCTCGCTAAACTCTTTGCACTTGCCTCTGTATTTATCGTAGTCTTCAAAACTAACTAACCCACTTAAATAAATCTGATCCATCACTTCTCCTTTGGGTCGTTCCATCTTACACTTTTACATTTCGGGCAGAGTCTAGGGACTCGATCCTTGTTCCTAGGTTGCCAGACATGTCCACATTGATTGCATTTGTATGCTTTTGTTTTAATGTTTACTGTGGCCAATTATGGTCTCCTTAAATATGGTCCATTAAGTATATTATCTCTTTTTCTCCTCTCTCGTTTGTGTATGCAAAAATATCTTCTTTGTTCACTACTTTGTGAGAAACGGAGGCCAAACTTCTATCCTTCATTTTAAATCGCTTTGTAAAAAAGGACGCTACTTCACGATCTAGTGTATAACTTATTCCTTTTGCAAAGCGAGGATGTAAGTATCCTCTGTAAATGTGAACCTTCTCAGGTAGGGACCTGTAAACTTCTCTATCTTCCTCTGACATAAAAAGTTCCTGGTACTTTTTATTTGCAAAAAAAAGCCGGGTCCATACCCAAATGTTATAACTGGGCATTTCTGTTCTTATCCAAATATTGCGCAATAATGGCCAATAAATATCGCCGCTAAGTCTATTTTGAAGCTCAAGCAATACATCACACCTGATGCCTTTTTCGTACATTAGAAGGAGTGAATGGAAATCACCTTTTCTTAGAGATTGGTCCGCCTTTAGTCTTTTGTTTAAATAGATTTCGTTGTATCTGTGATTTAAATTTGGTTCATAGGGGATTGAATACAATAAGGGGTGTCTCAGTTCTTTTATATTTAATAGTTCATTAAAAGACACGAAATTTAAGAGATCTTTATGTAAATCTTCATTTTTACTTCTTGCTAAATCTTCTTCTTTTAACTTAGAACTCAAAATATTTTTTAGTAAATCCTTTTCTTCTTCTTTCTTTTCTTCCTGTTTAAATTTTATCTGCAAGTTCAAAATATCTTTGACCTCTTCCTCTTTTGGTTTATTCTCCATTTCAGTTATTTCCTTGAGGGTTAATTTTATCGTACTCTAGAAATTTTGGGACAAAGTATATTTCCCTAATTTCATTGTCACATTTAGCTAATTCTATCTCTATATCCTTTCCTTTATTCAAAGATGCCTTAAATTCGTTAACAAGGTATTCTGATTCGTCCGTTATTAAAATTTTTACAGTTTTCCTTTCTTCTTTAAATTTATGGCAATTAAAGTAAATATATTTTCTTCCTAATTTTTCTATCCTGCCAGTCATAAAGCAAGCATACTTAAAGTGTAATAATGCTTTCCGTACTTCATCTTCTTCTATTTCATCTTTGTGATTGACGTAGTAATTGAAAGTGCAAGTAAGTGCTTCTACACATACTTCATAATCATGCTTTAGCCCATCAATTTGAAAACTGTCATAGAACCTGATATTTGGAATATGAAAACCATGCATCCTTTTTACTTTATCTGCTGTAATCTGTGACTTCTCTTCTTTTAATAATCTATCGAAGACATCTACCATCCATTTCATTTTTCCTCCTTCTGGGTCTACCTATCAAAGTAGACCTAAGATATTTATAAAATTTTTTGCTGTCAATATAATTTTTAATTTTTTGTTAGGGATTTTTTAAAGACCCCTTTGGGAAAAGGGGTCTTTTCTTGATTAGTTTAAGTTAGGGTAATTGGGGTAAAACTCGTGAAACATACTTGCATCAATGTATCTGCCTTGGTAGTTCTCGAAATCAATTGACTCGTATTGCTTTTTTAGAAATGTTCCATCTACATTGTTATTGTAATACAATTTTTGATAGAGGTGCCCTACGAACGAATCTGATTTAACTTTAAATGTTAGTTTTTTAAAGCTAGGGTTTGGCACTTTAAAATCGTTAACAACAAAATAATATAAGCACGACATCTCAGGTTCTAGTTCTATTTCTCTCCATCCGGGCACTTCAAGGTACGCTGGAAAGCCACCTTGGTTTTCTAGTCCTATTCCAATAATTCCATGCAGGGTTCCTCCTTTTACAACAGGGTCAAATTCTACACCTGCCTCGTCATAAAACTGTATGTAATTGCCGTTAAATTTACTAGAGCCTGCTTTGTAGTTATCTTCGAAATGATACATCGTTTTTCTATGCCTTAAAGGATTATCCAGATGAACCCAGCAATCTCTAATTGGTCTTTCTATCAGTACTTTTTTTTCATGAACTAAAAGTCCATTAACGTGAACTTTCCCACTCGTGCGTGAGTACATGTTGTCCCTTGTTACTCTTTTGCAATTCTTGCCAAGGTACGTAACGTTAGAAAAAGCGTTAAATGCCAACAAAGACAAGACACTGAAAAGTAATACTCTCATAAACTTCCTTTTTTATACTAATTAGTAAATAGACAGAAGAATACGTCTCCTGTCTGAAAACTTTTAGATATTATAAGTAGTTTGATGTGAATACAAACGAATTGTTTTTTATATCAACATTTATTAACTATTTCTTGCTAGCTCTTCGTATATCTTTAATGCCTGCTTGAGCGCCTTGACAGCATCTTCATCAAACTCTACATGATCGACTAAAGTTTTTTGCACATTAAGGAACCATTTTTTGGGGTCTTCTTCCCTTTCTTTAATGTCGTCCTTTAATTTTGTTAAAGTGTAGATCATGCGATCGTATCCGGTTTTAAAATATTCCTCATCCTCCAGTATTGGGATTATTTCTTCGTTTATTTCGAACTCTTCATTTTCTAAATTTTCTATTGTTTGTTTAAGTGTCATTGATTCTGTGAAGTTCCCGTATTCGCTCCTTATTTTTTCTTCTTGTGGAGGAATTTTGCTTAAATCTAACAAGTTCTTATTTGTGAGAGGGTTAGGGTACTCGCAGTCTTCAGGATTGTAGTCTTCAGGATTGTAGTCTTCAGGCTTGTTTCCTTTGTATATGTTTATTATTTTTTCATTTGTGTCCACTAAATATAAAGTACTCAAAGAAGATCTTCCCATTATTTTGCTAAATGTAAGATCTATATGTGAGTGCTCATTTTCTTTTTCATCCCAGCCCATTAAAAGTTCGATCTCAGAAAAAATATTGACTGGGGGGTAACTATTAGGGCTTTCTTTTTTTATTTTATCTAGCAGGACTTTAATTCTTGATAAATCATAACCCAAGTCAGAGTTAAAAGTTTTGTAGGCCGTTTCATCTATTCCGTAATTATTATTTAAAGCATCATGCAGCACTGAAAGTATAAAATATGGTGAATCCTCATACACTCTTATTCTTCCAATCTGACCAAAGCTATGAAGTACAATTTTTGAAAAACGTCTCATTATTTTTCTCCTTTTTCGTTTTTGTCATCGTTTTCCTTAATTATTTCTTCGCGAATATCATCCCATTCTTTGGATCTTTCCATGACCTCTTGTATTTCTTTTTCTTCACTTTTTATGAGTTTCTTAAACAGTGCTAATGCAGCGTTTATTGTTTTTTCAGCATCCTTTGGGGAATGCGTTGAGCCGAGCATGTTTTTTACATCTATTATCCATTTGTTTTTTATTCCTTTGTTGTCATTTCTGGACACTGTGAAAGTAAGTTTATCTTCTTCTTCATCTATCTTGTGAATACTGACGTCTTTTAAAGGGTTGATGGTTTCATTTATTTTGTATCCCTGTTTATCTATTAACTCCTTAATAAGTATTTTTAAACTTTGTTTATAAATAATGTATCCACTAACTTGCTTTTCTGGTAGAGTGTCAATATTTTCTAATAGTCTACTTAAAACAGCTTCATGCTTTGTATCTTTATTAAAAACTGTAGGTTTATTATTCTTTATTAGATCTACTGGAGTACCTTTCTTGGTAAAGTCTCCATATACATCAAATGTTTTTTTGTTCGTGTTAATAATGTAAACGTAAGATGCGCCTATATTTACATAAGTTAGCGAAAGGACATTTCTATTGAAGGGTTTGTTAATTAAATTGGTAAACTGAGCATATGAAAGCTTCTTTGACATATCTTTAGCTATGTTTTCTACTGTTGGATTTTTTTTCGTTATTGAACCCCAAAAAGCAGCCACTACAGACACAGGGTCTCCACCGTTACTGTCTAGCTCCAGCACTTTTGTATGTGGTCTACTGGTATAAAAAACTTCAACGGCAGCCGTTGATTTGTCATCTGTAATTATAATTTTAGCGTCTCTCATTATTTTTCTCCTTTTTTTGTTTTAATCCACTCTTAACTGCAGCCCTAAATTTAAAATATCCTCTGAGTCTTTCTGCTCGGCTCATGTGTTCCGATCTTGCAATCTCGTCATCATCCACCATTACTTCATAAATCTTCTTAGCATACTCCTTGCAATCGGATAGTCTTTGTGGAGACAGAAGTGTGGTCATTGTTGTTAGCTCTTTTATTGTGACCTTTAGCCACTTATCAGCGAGTTTCTTGTTTTCGTAAAATTCTTTTATAATTCTAGCGTGATAACAACTGAGCATTTCTATGCCAGGAGCCATTACCACTCTTACATTTGAAATAGCTTCATGCTTGCTAATAATTTGCAAGGAAAGCGCTAGAGCGTCCGCCCGTTCTATCGGAAAATCCATGACTATATTCCTAGGTCCTTTTTCAATCTTTTTCATTTTTGATTCCTTTTTTAAAGTCAGTTTTTGCTCCTCATGACCTCATAATCTTGCGAATGGTTTCAAGCTCTCCGGCGTATTTGATGTATTTCTTTTTCAGGTTTTCAGGACCACTCACCATTAGCCTGTATACTCCGCAGGCATTGAAGTTGGCCTTCGTGATCTCTTTGCGATCAAGACCAGTAATTTTCTTTAGTTTTTCCGATGCTTCATCTAGCCACTCGTCTGCTAGTTTTTTGTTTTCAAAGTGATTCTTAGTGATTTCCGCAAAATGAAAAACATGCATTCGTAAATGTATAAAGAGTGTATCTAAAGCGTTTGCGTCGTTTGCGAACTTTAGTGCGGTTACAAAATCATCTGTTGCTTTTTTTGGGTCCTCTTGAAGCGGTTCCATCATAGAGCAAAGTCTTTCTAAACGTTCTAAGTCCATATTCATTATTTCCTTTTTAATAGTTTGGGGTATTAAAATCACTACTTAGTTCTAGGATTTCTTCTAAGTCAAACTCATTTTTTTCTATGTCATCGTGGACTTCTTGTAAGATATCTAAATAGATTCGTCCTATCTCCTTATTTTCGCTTATCATAGCGTTATAGAGCCTATATGCATTCTCTTTAGCAGAGCGAATATCTAAACCATTCTCCCATTTCAGCTCTTCAAGTATTGACTGTATTTTTTTTAACCAAACTCTCTGGATGCTGTTTGTCTCATCATCGCAGATATAGGAGGAAAAATGACACTCATTTACTCCTAACAGGTCTAAACAAACTCTGCTTTTTGTGTTTAAGAGAGCAAAATAAATCCCATGATTTGCTGTTTTAAAAACTAGGCTTGATTTTTTTGGAAGATCTGGAAACTCTTTTCTGTAGTCTTTTTTGTTAAGGGTGTAATTAATTTCATCTAATGCCGATAAGGCCTCTAAATAGACTTCTTTAGACTCTTCCACCATTAAACGTAGATCTTCTCCAAAGTCATAAGGCTCCTGCTTAATCCAGTTTATGTAATATTCATCATCATCAGGATAGGTGTATACATTTATGCTGCGGTCATTTAGATCAATTATATAAAGATATTGGGAATCTAACCAAGCAAAGTCTTTTATAGGCCAGCTAGGATCAAATTTTGACTTATACATAATCGTACATTCTGATTCTTTTTCAAACGCATTTGAAACTGCATTAAAAAGATCTTCCTCAGTCTCTTTTTCACATTTTTCTATTATCCTCGGAATAGCAGGGACAACCCACTCCCAGTGACCACGCTCTTCTACGCTCAAGATTGATACAGGGTCCATAAAGGGGCCCTTTAGGCCTCCAGTAATAATTATTGTTGCACTTGTTCCCATTTTGTTCTCCTTTTAGATGTTTAATCTTTTACGTTCTTCTTTGATGAACTTATTTATTTCTTTTGACGGCATTACAGATGGTGGCAAGTATAGCCACGCATTTATAAGACCTACTTTATATATAGTGGGATGGATCTCTTGGGCACTGATGTCCAAAATTCCCTTATTTGAAGCGTATAACCCCATTCTCATTGTTCCTGAGCATGGGTCGTTAAAGCTCAAATAACGGTTGTTTGGACTATCTGGTATGGTTATGTCCGCCATCATTTTGCATATATAATCTGGCGTAGTAAAAAAAGCAGAGTCTTGTCTTTCCCACTTGCTCATATTGTTTTCAAGATAGTGCCCCCAGAGGTCTCCAGGAAACTTAAAAAATGTTCTAAGATCTATTGTATTTCTGAAATGTCTCTTTTGTTCTTCAGGAATTTTTGAAATGTCTGTAACGCTAGGGTCCCCAAAATGAAACAAGAGATGATCTAATAGGTTTAAAAACGCTAACCTCTTTTCGTGAAAAGGCTCCAGTAGTCTCTCTATCATTTGGTAAGCCGCATGACTAGTGGTTAATCCTGGTTCAAACTCAATTTCAGGATAAGGGTCGGCAGGGAGTCTTCCTGTATACAGTGCAATACTCCACCACTTCCATCGTTCTGAATAGTCTTGGAGATACAATCTATAGAGTCCATGCCCACCTTTTTTTTCTATGACATATTTCTTTAGTTCACTTTCGAAATGTTTATGTGCTTTCATGTTAATTCCTTAAAAATAGCTTTTTAAAAAAGAGGAGGGTCGTTAAGACCCTCCAATTTTTAAGCAAATCCTGGAACGGACTCACTTCTAAACGTTCTGGGAAAATCAACCCCGTCATCAGATTTAAATGCATTTTGGCTTACGTAGTCGTAATCAGTTGGTCCTTGATAATATGAGGACCGAGGATTTTGGTAGGACCCTTGATAGTTGGGCTGCCTGTAATTCCTGTTGTAGTACTTTGTTTTTTTATCGTATTCAGATTGTGCGTCTCTATTGAAAACTTTTCCGTAGTATTCCAGAATCGACATAATTATTTTATAGGCCAATTCTTTTTTGATGAATTCAAAAATATCTTTGGACTTTTCAAGCATTCCATCGCCCTTAATTCTGAAGAACCTTAAGGTCCCTTTGAAGATGGTAAAAAACCAACTTTTCCCTTTGCAGATTTTTCTTGAAACAAAAAGAAATAACTCCAATAGCAACTTCCCACTCACTGTATGTGAGCTTTCTGAATCTTTGGTTTCTTGGTTCTCAGTGCTGTACGAACTTTCTTCTGAGGTTCTTTTCGTAAAGCCTCTCAAAAAACCTTTGATAAAACATGTTCCAAACTTAAACAGGTTACTTTTTCCACTCATAACTACGTTCCTTTTTTGTGCAATAACAACTAAAATGTTGGAAAATAAAACTGAATTTCTGACTGGTTTCCCGTGAGCTTTCTATTGATACCTCCTTCAGTTCTGAAGCTCAGGAGACACATTGCAGGTTGTCAACCAGACAGCAATGTGCTTTGATTAAAATTGGATTTATGTAAAAAAAAAGCTACATAATCCTTCAATTTTCTTATACCAAAAACCAGAGATTTTTTATGGCACTGCTAGATGAAAAAAAACAGTTTGAAGACATCAAAAGATCTGCTACGGAAGCTATCTCAACTCTTTTTCCTGCTGAAAAGAACAAGCATAAACTTGTTCTAAATCGTATTTGGGTGGAAGATAATTTAAATAATTTAGATTATAAAAAACAGGCAGATGTGAAAAACCGTCAAGGAACTTGGGGTGTAAAAGTTCTTGCTGACCTTAGTTTAATTGACAAAAAAACTAAGAAAGTAATAGATCGAGAAAAGAAAATAAGGCTAATGTTGCTCCCTAAAATGACGGACAGATTTTCATACATCGTAAAAGGGAATGAGTATCAAGTAACAAACCAACTTCGCCTTAAGTCTGGGGCATATGTAAAGCAGACAAAAAGCGGAGGTCTTAAAACGCAAATAAATTTAGCAAAAGGTAGAAATGCCGAACTTCAAGTCAGTGACAAAGGTATTGTTAAAATGGAGATCGGTGGAGCTAAGATTCCTCTTTATCCTATTTTGATCGGAATGGGTGTATCTCCGCAACAGATAGAATCTGCTTGGGGAAAAAGGCTTGTTTTGCAAAATCAGGATACTAATGTTAGGCCTGATGTCGCAGTTAAACGGCTAGCATCGGCCTTAGTTAAGACAAAAAATGTTAGTGCTGAAACTGCAAGAGATGAATTAAAAGACTACATTAAAAACAAAACTAAAATATCCCCTGAAATGACAAAACTGACTTTAGGAAAAGAATTTAGTGAGTTTACCCCAGATCTTTGGTTAAGTGCCAGCTCAAAACTAGTAAAGGTCATGCGAGGGGATGAAGAACCTGACGATGTAGATAGTTTGGCCTTTAAAGAATTTTTTAGCGAGGAAGATTCTATCAAGGAAAGAATCCTCGGAAACCAACGAGTATTATCTAATAAAATAAAGCGTAATCTTGACGCTAAGACTCAAATTTCTAGGATCATAGATCTTAATACTATAGGAAATGTTGTTGAGTCCTTTTATACTGGGGATGAGAGGTCGAATGTAACGGAGCAAACAAACCCTTTGCATATGTATTCTGGAAGAGAAAGGGTTACTTTTATGGGCCCTGGCGGAGTGACTGATACCCAGAAAGTAACCCAAGAAATGAGAAATGTTCATCCCACACACCTTACTTATCTTGACCCAGTACATACTCCTGAGTCAGAAAAAATTGGGTTAAATTTAGGTCTAGCGATAGGAGCCAAGACAAAAGGTCGTGATCTCGCCAGCTCCCTTTATGATATTAAAAATAAAAAAATGGTAGATCTTACCCCCTTGGAGGCCTACGAAAAAACGGTCGCTTTCCCTGATGATTGGGATAGGGAGAACAAAAGATTTACCAAGCAAATAGTAAAGGCCCAAAAAAAAGGAAAGATTGTAAATGTTCCGGTGAGAAAAGTTGATTACGTAATACCGACTCCACAAAGTGCATTTACTCTTTCGACAAATTTAATTCCTTATATGGCCTCTGATAACGGAAACAGAACAATGATGGCCGGTAAACACATGGAACAGGCCATTGCACTAAAATATCGAGAAGAGCCTTTGGTTCAGAATAAAATATCCGGTTCAAACCAAACCTTCGAAAAGGCCCTTGGAGAATCCCTTGTATCTTCCCAAAGAGCACCAATGGACGGAGAAGTTACAAGAGTGGGAAAAGACTCGATTACTATTAAATCAGGCAGGAAAAAAGAAGAAGTTCCTCTATATAATAATTTTGCATTAAACCAAAAAACCCATATGCATCACGATCCTCTTGTAAAGGCGGGTGATAAGGTAAAAAAAGGTCAAATACTTGCTGAAAGCAACTATACAAAAAACGGAGTGCTGGCCCTTGGGAAAAACCTAAGAGTAGGATACTTGCCTTACAAAGGATATAACTTCGAGGATGGGATTGTTATAACCGACTCCGCGGCAAAAAAATTAACCTCTGATCATCTTGTTAAAATAGAATCTGACATTACATCCAATACGGTAATGAGCCTTCCTAAGTTTATAGCAAACTTCCCAAATGAAGTAGACGTGGCCAACAGAAGTCTTTTAGACAATGAAGGTGTGATAAAGAAGGGGTCCAAAGTATCTATGGGAGACGTTCTAATTGCACACATGAGAAGTACTTTAAGCGGAGCTGGAGTAGAGTCAATTAAGTCAAGATTTCATAAAAGTTTAAGAAAAAAATTTCAAAAATCTGTAGAGCGTTGGAATTACGAGTTTACAGGTAAAGTTGTGGATGTCGTTAAAACAAAAGATCGAGTATTAGTTCATATTCGAAGTGAACAGCCTGCTGTGATCGGAGACAAGTTGGCCGGACGGCACGGAAATAAGGGTATTATTACAAAGATAATCCCAGACGAACATGCTCCAAAAAATCAAAATGGAGAACCTGTCGAGGTCTTGTTTAATCCTCATGGTGTTGTTTCCAGAATAAATATTGGCCAGATTTATGAGTCGGCTGTCTCCAAGGCCGCAAAAAAGAAAGGCTCAGTAAAAAAGATTGAGAATTTCATTAACGAAAACACTCTGGAAGCGGTAAAAAATGAGCTTGCTCAAGCAGGGGTTTCGGATCAGGAAGAATTGTTTGACCCCATGACAAATAAGTCCCTTGGCAAAGTTCATGTAGGGAACCCTTATATCTTAAAGCTAAACAAACAAAGTGAAGTGAATTTTTCAGTCAGAGGGGAAGGTGGACCAACGTCAAAATCAAGCGAACAGCCAATAAAGGGTGGAGAAGAAGGATCAAAGGCACTTGACTTGCTAACACTTTACACAATGCTTAGTCATGGTTCTCGAGCAAATTTAAAAGAAATGAGTGCATATAAAAGTGAAAATAATCCTGAGCTTT
>Ga0272440_1000642_pt1 | contig 29370 bp, 14 predicted proteins | sample SSMMMBAug17_FD_192440 | JGI IMG/M metagenome (GOLD analysis project Ga0272440, IMG submission 192440) | Marine sediment archaeal communities from Little Sippewissett salt marsh, Falmouth, MA, United States - SSM-MMB-Aug17 | ecosystem: Environmental > Aquatic > Marine > Wetlands > Sediment ... | reverse complement strand
ATAGAATACTTATTTATATAATGAATCTCTATTTGTCAAGGAAACAATTGTGTGGAAAATGTGTGTTTTTATTGGGTTGGAGGGTTTGAAAATTAAGTACTTATGATAAAATGTAAGGAAAATGTAATGAGGTCAAGTAGAATTTAAGGGGAATATGAGGAAAATGTAAGGTTAAATCTAATAAAAAAGGGTTAAAGTATTCCGATTTTTAATAGCAATGATCAATTATTGGAAGATGTTAGTGGAGATAAAAAATTGGATTGGCTGGAGTATTAAAAAGTTCGACCAAATTTTAGGGATGCGGATTGGAGTAACAAATCATTAGATTTGGGAGTCAAAAAAACAAAAAAATCAATAAATATTGACATTCGAATCTAAAGACTTGGGACTCCAGTCTACGAATCAATAGAGATATGAGCTCTGTGAATCTTTTTTCATTCCCTAAATAAAACAAATTACATCTTTCCATATTTCACCCAATAGACGTATCATCCAAATCCTGCAAACACTCTTGACAATTAAACATAATCCAGTTATAAATAAAAAATTATACATTTTTTCTCTATTATTTTTAGTTTTTCCTGGATATGATGGCTATGGTTCACACAATTCTGGTTTAAAAACCTCCGCAGTTCAAGAGGGCAGAAATTATGCCAGGAAAAACCAAAATTGGACGATAAAAATGAATATGTATCGGAAAACAAATTATTTATTAATGTTCCTAACAAATTAGATTAACTATAAAAAGTTAGAAATAGACAATTTAATTCTTCGAAGTGCATTATGTTAAAAGAGTTTGACCTTGTATTAACCAAAGACTTATGAAATCAAAATGTCTTTATAAGGAAAAAGTGCATGAGTTTATGTCATGAAAAAACAAAAAAATTGCACGAAAATATAATATAATTTACAAAAAGATTGATTATCATGAATAACGCTGAAATACGCTCATGCTATCAGAAAGTGAAACAACTGGCCTTTCTTTTTTATAAATCAAACCAATATATCAGGCAGACACTCGATGTAACAGATTTATATCATGAAGGCATTATTGCTTTGCATCGTTGTGAACATACCTATAAACCTGAGTTTGGTGTGTCATTCTTAACATACGCCTTACATCGGGTCAGATTGGAATTGATAGATTTTCTCAATAAACAGGGTGTTGTTAATATACCTAAAAAGCCTCGGGCTTTGTTGAACCGATACAAGATGGTGTATGATGAATTTATCAAAAAAAATTCCAGAGAACCAGAATACCATGAAATGGCAAAATTGTTGAATGTACCAATTGAAGAAATCCAAACGATTTTAAATTTTGATATTCATTATTCTGAAATGCAAGATCATATCCCGGATAAAAAATTGAATCAACAAGAAAGAATTATGGTTATGAATGATATCAACGAGTGCTTAAATCGTTTGTCTGATACTGAAAAGTTGATATTTATCAGTATAGAATTAGAGGATATCAAATCTAAAGATTTACAAAAGCAACTCAATCTATCAAAAAACACTGTTACAAATAAAAAAAACAATGCAAAAAAAAGAATTCTCAAATGTCTAAAAAATAAGGGTTGGGAGTCAATGCCTGATTTGAAATAAAAAAAATTGGGAAAAATATCATTTTGAATCGAACTATTCTATAAATAAAGAAATATATAGGTTAGATCCAAAAAATTATGACTTTTATTAAAAAAAGGCTTCTCATATGCCAGTAAAAATAACATTAAAACAGGCATTACAGATTTGGAAACAGGAAATAGAAAAAAGACCTGCAACAACAGTTTTTCATCCACACAAAGAGTGGATTGAAAAATTTTCTCGTGGTGAAGATGTTCCAGACAAAGAAAAATGGATTCAACATCTTGCAAATTGCCATAAATGTCGGGGGAAATGGTATACTTTAACTAAAAAAAATAATTTTTTATCTCAATATACTGACATTGCACTTCCAAAAGTTGCTTTTAGTCAAAAGAATCTCTTTGATACAATAACTCAAATTGATTCTTCTTCTGGTCTATACAATCTGACATTGAGAAATAATCTTGAGCAACCTGATTCTTGTTTGATAACACTGAATGTCTTACTTGATAAGCAGGAATTGGAAAATCAGCAGCTGATTGTTCGAGATAAAAATCGGAAGGTGTTACTTTCAGGTCAGGTGATTCAGGGTGAACTTTCAGGATGGCTACATCAGCTTGATGATGTGGATATTTCTGCGATAACAATTATGCCTGAAATATCGGAGGATGATGAATAGATGGGAAAAGTCTGGGCATTATTTACAAATTCAAGTGCATGTGAGATCAGCTTAAATAAAACAGGCTCTGAGTATTCAGATAATCTGATATTCATTCCAGTTGCCATTACAGATGTAAGAACCAGAAATTCTGCAGAAAAAGCCATGCGATCTGCCTTTTCTGTTTTGCAGACGTATATAAACATGAAGGTGAAACCTTTCAGTTTCTCATATGAATTCAAGATGACATCATCAGTTATCGATTCAAGCGCGTCTCTGGCATTTGGGCTTGGCCTGGCTATGAAATATATTACATGTTCTTTTTCGATTGCGGCAACAGGTGTAATTGATGAAAGTTCGGCATCAGCCGTCGTTAAACCTGTTGACAGTAAAACAATTGAAAATAAATTGCTCGCTGCTAAAGAGTTTTTGAAAAATGGGGATATCATTTTTTATCCACAGGCCAACCATTTGGATATTTCAGATAAAGTGGTCCAACAGATCAAAACAAAGGGGATCATATTAAAATCGGTTAATACTGTGAAAGAAGCTGTAAAGGAAATAATTGAATGGAACAATCCAAGCATTGTTATAGAGGATATAAAAAAATCTAAAAAACGTTCATTTATTAAATACATACTTGCGTGTATTGTATTTTTTGGTGTATTCTTTTCTTTTATTCAACTTCAGAATGAATATGTCAAGATTGAAGAACCCAATTTACCGGTCAAAAAGGTTCTACCTGTTCACGTTGATACTCCTGAGAATATCAGTGTTGTGTGCGATCTATCTGCTCAAGTTGATACTAAAAAAAAAGTTGATGCCATGAGTACTCAGCCTGCTCTTGATGAAACCTCTAAAAAAATTGATATCGTGAGAGATCAACCTGTTCACGTTGAACGTTTTCAAAAGATAAATGTCGTGAATAATGAGAATAAATACAATGCTAAACCAATAAGAATCAAATCATCTATAACAGGAAACCATAATGAGATTGTCTCGGATTTTAAAAATAAATTAAGTTTGTATTTGCAAAACAATGGTTTTATTATGAATAATAGACAATATCATGGAACCATTAGTGGAGAAATTAATGTCTATAAAATAAAGGAAATACCTTTAAGACCTTATACTGATACTGCCATAGTCATTGAATATAAAGTGTTGATTGATAATTTTCTGTTTACCTCAATTTCTGGAGACAATGTTATGATGGGAACAGCAGAGACCACTGTAAAAGCTATGAAAGGTCAACGACATATATTAAAAGATGTTTCAATTGATCGTTTTTTTACAGATGGTAATGCCTTGAAAAACATAAAAAAACTATATTACCAATAAGATATGTTTATTATGAGAATTATGACAATTACTAAAATTACTGTATTAACGATTCTACTGTTAACTAATGTTTCTTTATTAAGTGCCAGAACAATCGTACTGATATATGATGATTCAATAAGTATGCAAAGTAAATGTATAGTAAAAAAAGACAAAAAATGTATTAAACGTGAGTACTATTTAAAATACGCATACGCAAATTATGCTGCTCAAATGCTAACCGCTTATTTAAAAAAGACTGATAAATTTATACCTTTATTAATGAGTAAATTTGATAAAACTAATCCATCGGATATTCAAGATAAGCGACAGCAATCGAATGAATTTGAAAAAAATAATCCATTGAATATTCAAGATAATCGACAACAATCAATAGATCATATTAAGCAAAATTGTGGAAAAAATGGCGCTTGTACAAAATATATAGCTGTTCAACAAGGGTTTAAAACACTTATTGAAGATGATGACTTTTCTAACGAAAAAGAACAGCATTTTTTAATTATCATGACTGATGGCAGTTTTGAAGGGAAATGTAACAATTCTGTTGACCCATCAGTTGTTGAAAAACATTCAATTGAATCAATTGAAAAATCAAAGGGGAGAATAAAAGTCATTTTTTTACTTATTGGAAAGGAAACAAAAAATCAGCCGACCTTTGTAAGCTGGGAAAAGAATGCTCCTCCTAATCAAGTACGACCATATTTTGCTGAGAACGAAAAAGAAATTATTACTCAAATGAAAAAAATTGCAAAGTTGATTACAGGAATGGAAACAATTAAATTTGAAAACCTGCCTGACAGTCCAAACAGAATTCAAGGAAATACCATACAATTCAAAACAATATTACCATTAAACAGAATTACTGTTTCACTTCAGACAACAAGAAATTCTCCGCCTCAAATTCAAAATGTATTTTATTCCAATAATACAATCGTATCAAATATTGAATCAGAACATCTTACAATTTCTTACGATGCTAAAAGAGAAAAACCTGTGACAAATGCTGACAATGAAGTTCATTTGAAGGCATATGTGACACATTATAAAAGCCCAAATTTTTTAGCAGGAGACTACACAATTATTTTAGATAAATCGTTGACACAGGATGAAAAAGAAAACATTCAAATACTATTGGAAACCGCTGTAAAGACAAACATTAAAATCCTTGATATTGAAGGCAAGCCACTAAATCCCATCAATGGTGAAATAAAAGTATGTAAAGATGATTTATTACAGGCTGGTATATCTTTTCAAGATCCGGGGGGGGAGATCATTCCTTTTTCGCCTGATATGACAGAAAAGATAGATATTGGTGTTTTTTTTGATAAATCTGAATATAAGATTGCTAAGCCATATAATTATAAGAATAAAATGTTTATTACAAATAACTTCTTTACTGTACATCAACACAAAACAAATTTTTATGCTGAAGTCGTTTATCCTCAATATTTTAGTTATAAATCAAATGTGATTAGCATTATTGGTGTAAATTGCGCTCAGAAAATTGTTAAAAATCCAGAAGAGACAGTTAATGTTTCATACGTGATGTCAGACACGCCTGAACCTGTTTCAGATACAATTTCATTTACGATAACTTCAATAGGAGAAAGTGAATATTCGCCTGGGTGTAAAGATACTATAGAAGTTTTTGGGATGCCACCGGGATTAATGTTTCGGATTCATAGCAAAAATATAACGCCATCGAGCAATAAAATTTCAATTCCAATGCTAAGAAACAAAGATCAGTTACCAGTTCAGATTCTTCGAAATAAAGACTTTGGTTTAACAGATAGTGTTAAAGTTCATTTAAAATTGTATCCATATAAAAAACTAAAATATCAATGGAAAAATTATCCTGTCATTACAATTCAACCGCAAGCGAGAAAGATCAATATAATATCTCCTTCAGTATGGAAAGTGCCAGTGGATCAACTTGAAGATGAATATAGTTTTTTAACCATTGCGGTCCAACTGAATGATCAAGGTATTCCAAGAGAAGAATTTCAACAATGGCAAATCTATTGTGATGATTTTGTATGGTTACCTGTTGATACTTTTAAAGACCAGAGCAGTTTGTTTTTTAAAGTGGTCCCTCAGCATCCATTTAATTGTCAATGCTTTACAGCAACAGGCGTTATGGATATGACCTGCAAAATTCAAGGCGTATTTCAAAAAGAAGTGTACACAGTTCCTATAAAATTAGATATCACTGATATTTCATTAATAAAAAAATGTTATGGTCTGGCAATCATAATACTGATTCTGATTATTATTATATGGTGGATCATTGGCTTTTTAAAAAAACCACGATTTAAAGAAGGTAGATGCATTACATATAAAGTAATTGAAAATAAACGTGAAATAAAATATAGAACAGAGGCATTGGTTAGTCACAAGTTTAAAAGATGGGTGATTCCCTATTTTTCTGAAAAAAAGGAAATTCGATCGTTTACTTTTTATCCGGGACCTTTCAATACTATCATGATTTCCAAAAAACAGATGCGTAAAAATATTTACGTTGATGGTATTGTTCAGGATTTGCCATGGCAGAATGATCTTAAATTAAATCTCAACTCCACCTTAACGCATGATCATGGGGACAGGAAAGAGCTTTATATTTATAATTAAAGAATAGGATATGTTCAATCAATATGAATCGGGTGTTTATTACAATATTGTTTATAGTGATTTATTGTTTCTTTGTATCAGATTTAATGGCGCGTAAGATTGTTTTTGTTTACGACGATTCGAAAAGTATGTGGTGGAAAGCTGGAGAAAATGAACAACAACGCAAATGGATGTTTGCCAATTACGCTGCCCAAACAATGGCTGCACTTCTTAGAGATGACGACAGGTTTATTGCTATAAAAATGAGCAATCAGGAAGTGATTGATTTACAAGCTTGTAATCAAAAAAGCATTGAGTTGATCAAAAATTCATGGAAGCCCAAAAAATCTAAAACACCTTATGAAGCTGTTGAAAAAGCCATGTCAGAAATATTAAAAAGTGATACGCTTAGTGACAACAAAATGGATGAACAAAAGCAGGACTGGTTATTAATCATGACAGATGGTAAATTTGCACTTCATGGTAGAACAGATTTGATTGACGAGGATTATAATTACATAAAAGAAAGTGCCCGCAAATTTTTGGATAATACAAAAGGTAAGGTAAGGATAGCATTTTTTTTAATTGGTAAAGATGCAGATGAAAACATTCCCCAAATATGGAGTGAATTATCAACAGGTCAGGTAAAAAAATTCAATGTTAAAGCAGATGACATCATTGAAAAAGTACGCGACACCGCGTTATTAGCAATTGGTTGTGACTCTCAACAAGTTAATTTTACCCAAAATGGTCGTATGTTAGAAGTGACATCATTTTTTCCAGTCAGACGTATTACAGTTTTTGAACAAAAATCTACAGGCCAGCTTGCAAAAGTTACTCGTGTAATATCGCCAGACCAAAAATCTGTTCGTATTACAGATTATCAGATAAACAATCACCCTGAATCAACAGTTATCCTTTCTGCGAAAGTGACACATTGCATGTTTGATAATAAGAAGGTTATGCCAGAGGGCGTATATCAGATATATTTCAAACAAAACATTGAACCCCATGACATTCAGGTTCTAATTGAGTCTGCTGTTGACTTTCAGGTAGTGATTGAAAGGAACGACACGGGGCCTTGTTTAGGTGATGCTTTCGTTGTGTCAGTTAATTTTACAAAAGCAGGAACCAGAGAGCCATTGAAACTTGATCATAAAAACACACAACAAATGGTGGTCAAAGCTCTATTGGGTGATATTGAAAATGAGATTGAAAAACCTTTTGAATTCAATCCCACTCAAAATAATTTTGATCCAATCATTTGTGCTATCAATCAATATACTCAAACCCTTTCTGTTGCAGCCCAGCATAAAGGTTATTTTAATTTAAAGTCCAATATCTTTAAAATCAATTCAGGTAAAGAATGTGAATACAGTATTCAGCTTGAAAAAAATGAAATGCATGTAACATATTCTTTTACTGATGATAAGTTCGCAGGGCACAACAGTTTAACGATTAAAAAGCTTTATTTTGATTCTTTTGATATTGATGTTACCGGTATTCCTGCTGGTATAACCTTTCAAATAGCGGGTCAACAACTATCCAGTGAAAAGACTCATTTGGAATTAAATAAATCAGTGTTAGATGAAAACAATGTGTTACCATTTATTGTTTTAAACAATCGTGATTATAAAGAACATATCCCTTCATACGTTTACATTACATTTCGTATTCCAGATGAAGAAGACGCAATTTCTAAAAAGACATTGATGCTTAAACCAACATGCAGAAAAATCAAACTTCTGCCAGATAGTATAATAAAGCCCATTCACATTGGAGAGTTAGGGGATAAGGAACCTTTTAAAATTTCACTCACAGGCGATGACACGATTATTTCTGAAAAAGAACTCTCTCACTGGAAAATTACTGCGAAAACCCAAAATAATCAACGTCTGCGGCTTGCTCCTGTGTCAATTATAAACGCACAGATATTCATCAAACCGCTTCCCTGGTATGAATATGAATGTTCAAAATGTTTTTCCAGTTCTGGACAACAACAGATGCACTTGTATTTAGAAAGCCCATTTCCAAAGGAAAATCAGGAAAAATTATTCACCTTTGTGATCTCAAGTCATAATTTCATTGTGACCTGTTTCAAAGTGTGTATGCTTCCAATTCTTTTTATGATCTTCGGTATTTTTTTATTCTTTTATTATGTCAAGTGGCAGCAAAAAGCTAAATTTATAAAAGGAGCTGCCATAACCATGACGAAATTTGATGATGAAAATGAAAAAAGGCCAAATACTATTTTTTTGCAGCCAAAAGGTTTTTCAAGATGGTTTCCTTTTTTTTCTGAAAAAATCACGATAGGAAATTATGTTTTTGAAGCGACGAACACAGTTTATTTAAAGGTTAAACCAATAATAAATCATAAATCAGGTAAAATATTTATTGGAGGCATTGAAAACAATAGTCTTTCTGCCAATTTAGGACCGGGAACTATTCTAGAAGATCGGTTTTCTTCAGGTAGTGTTCATAAGTATTCTTATAAAACTTATTGAAAGAAGTTAGAATGAGTAAGCCAAAAGATATCTTTATCAGTTATAATTCAGATGATGAAGAATTTGTTGAAAAATTTTATGATGAATTAATTGATTATGGATTTTTTGTCTGGTTTGATCGACAATCTATAATTACAGGTGACGAGTGGGTTGAAAACATTAAAAAGGGAATGAGAGAATGTTCACTTGTTATAGTATGCATTGGTAAACCAATAGAGGATAAAGGTTTTCAAATAGATGAAATATTTGTTGCGAAAATACGTTTTTATTGCAAACAATCTTCTATTTTCCCTGCAAAAATTCATGGGTATATCCATGATCATGGCAACGAAAAAAGAATTCAATGCTTATTTAAAAAAATTCAAATTCACTCTAACCAAATAAAGTATGTTTTAACAAAATTTGATGTAAGATCTATTTATCAAAAGCTACATAAAAAAAACATTAAGCAATCAAAAAAAATTTGTGAAAAAAAATTAAGAGAATTATTTGTTAAAATTAATTATAACAGTTATCGAGAATATATAAAGAAAACTATTAATGATAAAATTTCTACGTTTGTTATTATTGGAAATGATATGGTTTTTAAATTTCATGAAGAATTAACAAAAGAATTACTTGGATTGGATCAAATCAAGTCTAACAAGATATACATTGCAATAGGGGAAAAAATATCTTCAAATATAATTTTGAAAAAATTATATAAAAATGATAATTTCGATTATTTATTTTTTAAGCCAAAAATAAATCAATTAATTAATCGTATAAAGACTAAAGGTGAGTATGTTTTTATATCATTTCATATAGAGTCTGAAACGAATATTACTTCTGTCAAAAAAGAATGTGACAAATTTCTTAAAAATTTTGAAAAAGTTATCAAATTTAATTCAATTCGTTTATTCTTTTCTCTTTTTATAGAATTCAATCCTGGTTCAATATTTGATAAAATATTACCTTTTAAACAATTTAATTTCTATAAAAATGATTTTATATCTTTAGATGAAGAAGAATGTAATACAGAAAAATGTTTACAAGAATTAATTAATCGTAAAAAAATTTTTGATAAACATGTTCTTAAGAACTCTGTTGTCCTATTTGAAGAGTTAAATAAATTGATCTGTAATCAGGAGGAGATATTTCAATGAATTACACAGGTAACCAACAACCTAAAAAAAATAGTATCGCAAACAATAATATTGAGCTAACACCATACATTCCAGATGATGAGTTAGTAGAAGCAGTGAACTTAGCAATCACACTTCAGAAACCATTGCTTGTTACTGGTGAGCCAGGGTGTGGAAAAACAAAATTAGCTTATGATGTGTACCATGAGCTTAATTGTTATTCTAATGGAAAACAATTCCAGAAAAATAGCAATGTTTATATCTATGAGTATAGAACACATTCTGAAAGCACGTTAAAAGATGCTATTTATCGATATGATGCTCTTAAGCGCTTACATGATATTGAAGAAGCAAACACCAGAAAAGAATTACCGGAAAATGATAAGGTTGAAGAGCTATTGAACAGAATAAATCAACAAGTTTCAACTTTAGTAAAGTATGTTAAAAAAAACAAAAATACTTCAGGAAAAAAATTTATCGATTATGTTGAAGAATTAAAAGAGAACGTTGAAAAATTTAAAAACAAGTATGAAAAATTAGACATAAAAAATTATATAGATATGAATGAGTTAGGAAAAGCCCTGAATAAGGACAAACGTTCAAATGACTCAGATAAACCTTCAATTGTTTTAATTGATGAAATTGAAAACGCACCATCTGAGTTCCTAAAAGACTTAATGCGATTACTGGATGTGGGACAATATGTTATAAAAGAAACTGGTGAAACCTTATACGCAAAGAATCTTATTTTTTTCATCACATGCAATGAGGAAAAAGAATTGTCAGACGCTTTTTTACGCCGGTGTTTATTTTTTCATATAAAATTTCCAGATGACAGTATGCTGATGAAAATTTTAAAGGCACATTTCGAGGACAAATATTCGAAGACAGTTTTCGAGAAAGCATCTGAACTATTTAAAAAATATCGAAATAACTATGAATGGATAAAAAAGCCCTCAGTATCTGAACTGAAAGACTGGTTTAACCGATTGAAAGACAAATATAAAACTGATGAAGAAATGAAAAAAGTTTTAACTGAAAAACTGAAAAACAATTTGATAGAAGAAGGATTAATTTTGTGCAAAACTATCGATGATTTTAAAATGATCAGCACAGAAAAAATGTAATTATGACATATAATAAAATATCACCGCTTAAACTGTTTATAGAACTAAGAAAGCATTCATTCCATTTAACACCTGATGACTATATGGTTTTTTTAGATGCAGTTTGTAAAGGCGTTTTAATCTCTATTTATCATGAATATGATTATAACAAAGCAGTTACCAGGTTATGCAAAGCACTGTGGGTAAAATCAATTGATAATGCAACTAAATTTGACCAAATCATTGAAACATTCATGTTCAATACCGAACGTGGAGAAACACATCCAGCCAGAGGTGAAGACGATGATGATAGTAAGAAGTCACCTCATGGTGAAAATCAGACAGGTTTTTCCAAATCCATTTCTGTTACTATTAAAGAAGTATTAAAAAAAAGACCAGCTTCAAAGTTCAGTCCACCTAAAATAATTACTCAGCGGTATACAGAAAAAATTGATTTATTAAATTATGAAAAACCACCGGAAGACGATTATCATTTATATTTTCCAGCCTCCAGTAAAGCTGTCTTTAGTTGTTTAAGCAAATTGGTGAAACCTTTTCCCAAAAAAAGAGTTGATGTAGACGCCACAATACAAAGATTGATGGATAATGGTGGAAAACTCATAGAATATTGTTATTCTGATAATAAGATACAACAACGTCAGCGAAAAATGTGTATGATGGTTGATCAGAGTCGTTCAATGAGACCTTTCAGGGTATATACGCAACGCATTATTAATGTCGCAAAACAAATCAATTGTGTCAGCAAAAATAGTATTGTTTTCTTTGAGAACACGCCTGATATATGGATATATACAGACGAATCAATGAGGAAAGAAAAATATTTGAAACAATTTTTACAGGACAATTCAGGAACTAAAATGATTTTGATCAGTGATGCCGGGTATGCCAGAGGTGATGATAATGAATATCGTTTAAAAATGACACGTTCGTTTTATAATAAATTAAAGGCTTATAATATCAAAGCCATATGGATCAATCCTCTTCCCAGAACTCGCTGGTTTGCTATTGGCATGATTCAGGTGGATGATATTGTTCCTATGGTTGAAATGTCTGAACCAGATTTACAAAAAGCTGTGCGCTTTCTTAATGAAGAATAACGAAGATATAGATATGGATGAAGCAAAAGCAAACAAAAAGATTAAATTGCTTGAAAAACGTTATGGCAAAGGTCATTTGTATTATGCCTGTCATATTGCATTTCCTCTGACGTTAACATCAGGATTAATGTACCAGATATGGTATTGTTTCAGAAAAGATAACAATAACAATTTATTAATGGATGATGATAACAAAACAATTATTATTCCCTGGGTTGCCATCTACGACATAATTTTTTCTTCTATATGCAGAGAAATTGCTTACGATCAATATGAACTTCAACCAGAAATACGAAAAGTATTATTAACCAAATTAAAAGAAAATCCATTATTTGGAGTAAAAAGATTAAATGAACTGGCCAATTTTTTATATGCATATTATGAAAAAATTGAAGGAGAACAATATTTCGCCGATGCTGATTGCAAAGATACAAATAAATTATATGCAGAAGCTGTTTTAAATCCTGGCTCAGAATCTGTAAAATCGTTCCTGAGTGGAAATTTTTATTTTCCAAAGTTAATTACAGATATATTTGAATTTGCAAAGAATATCAACAAAAGCACGAGTGAAGATGTTGTATTTGAAGCGTATGAAGAAATAACAATTGATGTCTCTGTAAATGAAGATGAATTGAGAAGAGAACTCAACTTAAGAACAAATAAAAAGACAGTTGAAAAAATTATTGATTCATTGCCAAAGAGGTCTAATGATTTACTGATTAATGATTATGATGACATGGATAAAATTGTAAATCATTTACTAAATCTATATGATACAGAAAATAATACACTTAATCGTTCAAAACCAAAAGCAGTAATAGAGTTAGAAAACAGGATTCAACCACCTGTTCAAGGTGAGCAAACGCAGCCTGTAAAAAAATATGATCAAAAACCATGTATTATTATAGGGATTGGAGAAATTGGTGCCAAACTTGTTTATGGTGTTTTTCAAAATTGGGTTGAATTTGTTAGAGACATTCACGTTGAAGATTCAAAAATAACTGAAGTCTTTAAAAAAGTGGATTTTTTTGTGTACGATACGCCTCATAAGAATAAAGGAGAAAGTGTTCTTGGTAAAATCGAGAAAGATCAATTGGCAAAAAAATATCCTAAAGGTTCTTTAGAAGTAATTTTACTAAGTGATACCAATTATATTCCAGATACAGAAGAAAAAATTCAAGAAATACGCAATAAAGACTATTCAGATTATACTCCAGATACAGAAGAAAAAATTCAAGAACAACGCAATAAAGGCTATTCAGAATGGCTTTCCTCTGAACCGCCTTCAAACCCTGTTATAATCTTTGATCATGGTGCAGAAAGTGATCGAGAAAAAGGTCGAATGGCTTTTTTGGCTTCGTTGGTTTCTAAAAGAGAACCTTCTCTGGAAAAACTTGAAACAGCATTAAAAAAATACTTATCACCATCAGGTGAACCTAACATACCCTCTCTTGAAATTGTTATTGTGAATTCCTTGTTTGGCGGAACAGGTTCTGGAACATTCATTCAATTTGCTTTGTATTTGAAAGATTATATTAATAGGCATATCGCTGAAAACAAAAATTTACCTTTAAGAATTGGATTTGTCTCAATTGTTTCCGATTCTATAACACGATCAAAAGAAAAGAAAAATGAAAAGAATGCAATTGAAGAATTAAAACTAATCAGTGAAAAAGGTATAATAAATCTGCAAAATACATATGGGACAATTATTCATAAATACATCCATCTCTTTGATTATTGTTGTATATATAATGATGAAGAGCGTATACCTGAATCTTTGGATGATTTAAAAGATAATGTAATATCAAAATCCATATTTTATCAAAATATTTCACCAATTAGTAATACTGTTATAAACCATAAATACAAATCTATTGAATCGCCTTTTACTTTTTGTAACCCTCTTGCTTATGAATTTGTTTTTCCTAAGGAAAAATATGAAAAATACAAAATTTTAAAAGCGGTTAACCTGTTTATGAATCATTATTTTCCAAGACATGGTGATAAATGCTATAACTATAATAGACAATATCTAAAGGAAAAAGCAGATTTTGAAAAAGATCCCTTTGTAAAACAATATGACTATGGAATATTTGATTCTACTTATCAAGATAAGAATGGGCAAAAAGAAAAAAAAGAAGTTGTTTATTCAAATAGACTTGAAAAAAAACAGGAAGAAGATTTTGAGCAGAGTTGGAAAAAATATTTGGATCGAAAAGAAGTTGATTTTAATATTCTGGTTGATCAAAAGTTCATGAATGCTAAAGCTCCAACAAAAAAAAGTTTAAAAAATTTTCAAATAGAGGTAATGGAAACAATCAGTAATGAATTATATAAATTTGCGGAATACCTAAAAAAAGAAAGTATGTTATACGAAACCAAGGTTTTAGATTTTATAGCACGATGGGAAGCACTACAAATCAAAAACCACTTTAATGATTTACATCCAGTTGCAACACGTATCCTTTTATGCGAACTAAATATAATGATTGATGACAAAATTAATACAGCTGCAAAACAGAAGAAACAATATCAAAAAGAAATTGATGATTGTGCTATGATAGAAAACCAGGATGCAACCCAATTAAACGAAGATGATTATAAAAAGCTTGTCTCTCACTATGAAAAGGAAATTCATTTGAAAAGGTTAAAAGAATTAATGGCTTGTAAATTTAAGATAGTTTTTTATTTAGCCTTAAAAAAGATTGTAGAAAATTATATTCATGACCACCAAATATGGTTTTCTAAAATAGATAAACAAAAACATGAGTTTGAAATAAAGGAAATACAGACTATTGAAGAATTGCAAGACAATAGACTTACATTTGTTGAAAATCATAAAGTAAAAATACTTGACTTAAAAAGACCCGGCTCATTTAAATCTACCTATCATAAAGAGATTAATGATATAGCAAATGACCAGTTAGAGCTATCAAGACTTAAGATTCTTGGCAGAAGTACTCATGAGCTGAAGGTTAAAGTAAATAATGATACTAAAAATTTTTTTATTAAGAATGCTTTAACAATATATAAGGATTTAGATATTAGAGATACACAGGTCAATATTATTGATGCCATTAAACAAGATGCAGAATTTGATGATCAACCAATACAGAAAAGATTGTCAGGTCGAATGGAAGCCATAGTTAAAAGGATAAAAAAGAAGGGGTATCCATCTGAAATTATTTTCCTGATGCATCCTGAATGTTATCAGGAATTGATTAAACTTGAAGTAAATCCATTTAAAAAAGAGTATTATTTATGGCAATCAGAATTTGTTTCTCCGCATAAAATTATTTGCTTTTGTGATAATTATTTAAAAGAAATAAAAACCGATTTTCATCAAGAATTTCGAAAAATGGGAACAATAAAGCGGTTTTTTAAATCATAACAAAATGGATTAATCAATGTATTAACCCATAAACATCGTTCAAAGGGGGACGTATGGAAGAAATCGTTCCAACATTGTTGGTCGGCCTCGGCGGCATAGGTTCTATGATCGTTGAAAAAGTATATATGAAAATACCTGAAGAACGTCGAAAAGACAAAATTGCTGTTCATGCTTTTGATACAAATATCTATGATATAAAGCAACGAAAACATTTAAAAAACAATATTACACAAACCAGCACAGATATCACTGTGGGAAATTACCTTGAAAGAGCCGAGGAATCAGTAAGTGAATGGTTTCCCCATGAAATTCAGCTTCTCAAACGAAAAACCATGACTGATGGGGCTGGGCAGATACGATGTGTTTCAAGACTGGCCTATCATGCAGCCATGAAAGATGGCAAGCTTGATGACCTGGAAAGCAAGATCTCAAATATTTTTTCTGCAAGTGGAGATACCAGTTCCTCAAGCATTCGGGTGATGATTGTATCATCTCTGGCTGGCGGTACTGGTGCGGGTATTTTTCTTCAAACAGCTCTATATTTGCGTGAACTTCTGGAGGTGAATTATAATAAGAGTACAGTGTTAATTCGTGGCGCCTTTCTCTTACCCGATGTGTTAATTCACACAAAGGTTCTTCCGGAAAATCAATGGGAAAATGTTCGGGCAAATGCCTACGCATGTTTTAAAGAATTGGATGCTATTACTAAAAATGCGGATCGTCAGACAATGGGTACATTGACCACCAGTATTGAGTTTGAGTATAAACCCGGCCAGATTGACCAGGATGGCCAGAGTAATTATGTAATTTCCAGTCACCATCTGCCCTATGATTACTGCTTTTTATTTGATTATCTTTCTACAAAAGGTGAACAAATCAACAATCTTGAACATTATATTGATCAGATGGTCAATACAACGTATTTACAACTATTTTCTCCCATAACTGATGTCAATTTTTCTGTTGAAGACAACAATATTATAGAGTTAATCAAGGGGCTTGGTGGAAATCGCTATTGTGGAGCAGGAACCTCGACTTTAATATATCCATATGAAAATCTTGTTGAATATTTGTCTCTTCGCTGGGCTGAAAGCATTCTCTCAAATGAATGGTGTAAAATCGATGAGGACTTTGAATCTGAATATCGGCAATTTGAAAATGATGTTAATCTTGGAGTGCCAAGAGCTGAACCTGAGTTGGATAAAAAATATTCCGAACTTATCAAAACCTATGCCTCTGGAATGTCATCCCATCCATTTTTTACCCAGATCCACCGCTCCACTGACTATTATGATGAAGATGGCCAGTTAGTTGACCATAAATCTGATCTTTTTATTGAATCGATTGAAAATTTTATTACAGATAACATTCAATCAAATGAACAATTATCACAAAAAAAATCAAGATGTCGATTGGATTTGGGAAAACTCTACATGAAATCCCAGGCGGAAAATGAAGTTGAAGATATGGAGGAAAGTCTACGCAAGTATAAAGAGTTTTTATTTCAAAACATAGACGATCAAAAAAATTATATTGTGAATCAGATTATCAGGGAAGATTGTAATGCGCCTTACGGCTTATCATTGGACCAAAATTTTCGTCTCAATGTATGGATACTCAAACGGCCTGCTCCCCTCCATCCTGTTGCTGTCCGCTATTTTTTGTATCAAATAAAAAATATTATGGAACAACGCATTCTACAATTAAATAAGAGCAATAAAGACTTAAAAGAAGCCATCAATCAATATAAAGAGAAATATCGTTCTGATGATAATCAAATTATTCCAGCTGAAGAATATGTAAGGTCCAAGAAAGACCAGTCGTTTTTCAGCAAAATGATTAAAAAAAGCCTATTTAATGAAGCTGTTGGTAGATATGAAACTGAATCTAAAAGACAATTACAAAGGCTTGACAAGTTTTCAGAGGATTTCCTTAAGGAAAACGTTTTTTCTGAAATTATGAAACAAATTTCACAAATGCTTGTTGACTGGCAGCATTTTTTTCGGAATTTGAACGATGTTCGGTTTAAGTTATCGACTGAAATACAAAAACGTGTGAATGAACATGAGTCAACATCTGATCCCACCATTCGATTTGTCCATGCCAGTCGTAGAATTAAAGAAGCATTGTGGGATGATATTCGTCCATCCTTGCTTCAGGGAAATAAATTGTCTTCAGATATTTGTAGAAGCATTTATCTTTCTCAGTATCAGTTGTTTTGTCAACGTGGGCCTCGAAAACCTTTATATATTGATACAATCAAAGAAGTGAACGTTGAAACCCAGTTTCGTGAAAGTGTGCTTGCGTGGTGTCGACAAAAAGTAAAAACACATGAATCAATCAATATGAATGTCATTACAGCTCTCAAAAGACATGCACTGCTGACTAAAACTGATAGCTTTATTATAATCAGAGAAGAATTGTCTGCCATCAATCAACTGGCAAATCCATATATTTACAATAATGGTCGTAGCAGTGATTCTCAGGCATACTGGGGCGTTCATCCTTCCTGTATTGAGGTTTTGACAGAAAAAGAACGAAATGAACTGTTTGGTGATACAGTTAAATTGATACGAGACGAAGCCTTTTCCCCTTATGAAATTATCCGATATCGAAATATTTATGGTATCTTTGCAGAAGATATCCCCGCTTTTCAAGCCACATTTGGCAGCAATAATAGATTTCAAAATTTTGGAACATATTTTCGTGCCTATAAACAGCGTATTGAACAGTTGGAACGACAGGTTGAAGTCACGATTACACCACATCTTGACAAGCGCTGGCATAAATCTGCTTATATGCCTGACATTAACAAGGAAATGGCTGAAGCGGATCAACGTAAAACTCAGCGCGCATATTTACTTGGATTAATTCATGGTCGTTTGACTAAAATTGTCAGAGACAATGTTGAACTTTGGGAGTGTCATACAAAGAAACAGGGCAGAAAAGCAATTACCATTGGAAGCAAAAAGGTAAAAAAACAGTTTTATGATTTGTATCAATCCATGTTTCATAATCCAGCACATGTTGATATTGTTATGGAACATGTCAATAGAATATGGGATGCGGAGCGGCATGAAAGAATAAAGAATGGTAAAATTGATATCAATAGTCATAGTTTTGTAAAAGGCTGCTTTCGGTGTCCATATAGGGAAGGTGCCAAAAAAGTTTCAATCGCCTCTCCAAATGATTCAGATCTTATTAAAAAACAAAATATTAAATCAAATGAACAGTATAATGTATTTGATGTTATTTTTGTTTTTTTCAATGAACATCCGAATGAAGATGATAAACTGTTACCATTAACAATGGAGTTACTAAAGTGCCTGTTAGAAGAAATAAAGAACTACTTTACTGTTTTGTATGGAAAACGACATGTCAATAGAGCTAAAACGTATGCAGCAAGTTTGATTGAAAAATTGCGTGAACGTTCACTCCTGTATAATAGTGCCCAAAAAGGAAACGATTATGTATACAAACGATGGAATGATATTATTGAAGATTTTCTCAAAAACAAATTGAAGGTAGAGTAAGTTTAAATGAAAACCATTGCCATTATATTTCCCAATAAATTGATTAATTTTTCTGATACAATGCCTTTTCTTTATCCAATGATCATGAGTAATACCATCACTATTCACAAATGTGATGAACAATCGCCTGACTTTGACCCATACAAAAAAACAGCAAGAGATGTCGCCTTAGATATTAAACGATCAGCATGTAATGCCTGGCAAATCGTATTTTTTTTTCAGATGGAAAAATTATCCTCTTCTGATTATTCACTTCAAGCAAGTCTGTACAGTCAATTAGAAAGAATTAAACTGAATTTCATGCCTCATTTATCTGAATTGAATGTTAGAGAACCAGATTACTTGTTTGTCATAACGCTTGATTCTCTGGAACGAGATCCCTACTTTGGTTTTCCCATAGATGCCTATCAGAAAATACTATGGGAAATTGATACGCTTGGATATACAAAAAGCACGATGAAAGAAGCGCTTACTGATATTGACAATACAATCGTTAACCTGAAAAAAAGATTAGTCAAAGAAGATAATTTTCTTATTGGAAAAAAGCAAGAATTACAAAAGATGAAACTTGACTATAAACAATTGTATAGTAAATATCTCCTGCAAAAAAAGGATACCAAAATAAGTAACCAAGAGTTGAATACCTTAAGGTCTAATTTACTGAATATCAAGAAAAAATCCAATGGCTTGTTGATTGAAATAAAAGCAATAAAAGAAAAAATTGATCTTATGTCAAAATCTCTGGAAAAAACCAAAAAAGATCAACATAGAGTTAATCAATTAAAAAAAGCGCAATCATTCAAAAAAAATATTGATCAAGAAACAAAACAAAAAATCATAGAATATTTCGTTTCACAAGCAGAGATAAATGAGGTCGCTTTAAAATGGGATGTAAATAAGTACGATATACAGGTTGGTCTGCAAAGTGTTAACACAGATGCAGGAATAGGTGACTTACAAAATGATACAAATGGAGGAGAAGCTGTCGCTACAATGATTATTGACTGTTGTTCAACTGTAGAAGCTGAGTTTAAAAGAATTATTAAAAACAAGAAAACAATCCACGAAAATCAAAAAAAACTAAATGAATCAATGCCATTCCGATCATTGAACTTTGACACCATCGAAAAAAATTTTAAAGATGCACTAAGTCGAATCAAAAACGATCATATCATCAAATTTTTGGATGATGATCCGATTCGACATTTGTTATATAAGCATTTAAGAGAAAATTTTAGTGTTGTATCAGAAACGTTTGAAAAGTTTACATGCATACGATTTACCATGCATCATTCAAAGGGAGATGAAGAGTACCGAGAAAATATGCTTCAATTAACCTATTTGCTGATCTTTTTGACTGATAATGGTCACCTTGTGTATCAAAATCCAAAAAGTCTTGTTCCTGGCTATCAACTGGGGGTCAGTAATTTTTTACATGCGAAAAACATTTGTATTGACCCTGAGGAGCTTAATAGCATTTTATTAAAATACTATCAGCGGTTAATCAGTACCAGGAAAAAGTTGTTTGTAGCCATGCAAGCAGATGTCATTGGTGATATTTTTTTAATTGAAAACCCCTGTGAGTGCCCGGGAAGCGATGAATTAGCACATAATATTGATCGTGCCAACCCCAAACAAAACCAAACAAATTTAACCAATACGATTCAGTTTATCGAAAAAAACCTTCTCCAGGAAGCATCTAAGTCATTGAATCATTGCGCTTTTGAAATGACTCAATGGATTGCACTTAAAAAGTTTAATGACAAATTAAAAAACAAACTTATTGAATTGAATAATGACAGAGACAGTTGCCACAACAAACTGATCAAATCCTCTTTAATCAATATAGAAAAAAAATGTTTAAATGAAATTAACGATTTAAAAATATTAAACAACAGAATAAATCACCTGGATAAAGTACAAAGCAGAGGATGGCCTCTTTTTCTGTGTATTTGTATTTCTTTTTTTATTTTTACACTACCACAGTATTTTGACAAACAATTGTCTGATTCACTTGATACATATTGGTTTAAAGGCCCAACAGTTTATATTTCTGTTGTATTCCTGTGTATACTTGTAATGATTAAATGGAATGAATTTAAAGAGATAAGCTTTCAAAAGACATTAGCTTATGAAAAAATTGAAAACATTGAAAAGCTCATTCGAAACACATTTCATGAAAATGTTAACTATATCAACAAAGTGTGCAGTTTTAATGCTGCAAATGTCAATATTCAATATGTAAAGGCTGCGATAAACAGTCAAAAACTATCGCGACAGATGATCCACTACCATGAAAAACAGATCAACGACCACATTGCATTTACATCCTTTTTATTAAAAGATACGTCCCCATCACAACAGGATGATATCTCATATACCTATGACAATCAGGATATTGATTTTTCAAGATCTGTACAACAAAATCCATTATATTATCCATCAGATATAAATCAGAACCATTGGACGTATCAATTAAAAATAGGCATTGCCCGGAAAAGAGAAGTCACCATACAAAGCCGGTATCTGCCTGCTTTATATGAAATAACAATAACTTACGACTTATTATACCTTGAGCAGTCATGAATTTATATATCATTACATTAATAATATTCATCATTGGCATATTGTTTTTATATTTTTTAAATTACAATAAAAGTCAACGATATAGACAGTGTTCATACCCGATATATGTTTTTGTTTGGGGAATGGTCGTATATGGCTTATATTATTTTAATGATAAGACATATTCTGTGTTGCTGAAATACATTGATATTTTTCATCAAACATTCAATTTACATGATTACGATTCATTACCTGAAATTATAATATTTCTACATATTAATAGCATTATTCTTTTGTGTTATGGTGCTTTTAAACTTCTTATTCGGATCATTCATTTTTTTGTTGATCAATGGGGACCGAAAAAGGATATATCCAGATTTTCATCTTTTGCGTATGAATTTGACAATCAAATAAACAAATTTTCTCTGAAACCTGAATGGGTTCATATCAAAAGCTTTCTCAAAGGGATTTCATTTATTTCTATATTTTTTTATATTTATGTTATAACTGGATATGTGTATCCAGACATTATTGATACAGCAAATTGTATTAATTTTCCTGTTTTACAGGTTTTATTTTTAGTTGAATTGATATGGTATTTGGGCGGTGAGTATAAACATGAACAGGAATTAAAGCCTTCTGAAATAAGAGAAATTGAAAAAGAAATAAAAGAAAGAAAAAATATTTCTGCTTTATGGAATAGCTATCCTAAAAAACATAAATTATCTGAAATAATAGAATTTAAAAGTGAAAACAATGATACAGTCAGCCCTGTTCCTATAACATCAAATTTCCAAATGGAACTTGATATTATCGCCAAAAATTTGAAAGAAAATGAAAACATTTCAATATATATTAAAGATGCAGCCATTAAGGAAGATGGGTTTGCGGTATTAAATTCTTTATGGAAAAATGAAGATGTATTGATATCTTGCCCAACTTACGAACGTGTTGCACCATTTATTTTTGCTTCCCTCCAAAGAGATATTTTGGAACAAAAAAAAATTATTTGTTTAATTGATGCATTTCAATCAACCAATAATAACATTGAAGATTGGATTCATCGATGGATGAAAGAAACTATTTTTGCACAGGTATATTGCAATATCAGCACTGAGCCTACATTTAAAATTAATAAAATCGATTATGAAGATATTTGGGTGACTTCTGTTAGAGAGTTGCTTAAAAGAGAATGGCATAGCGATGGACCAGCTCAATGGTTGGAGCAATTAAAGACAGTGGTCGTGTTTAATATACAAAATGTTATTTACCCTGATATCCAGGCTGCAGCAACGCTTTTTCAAAAACTTTCAGACACGACTCAAAAAAAATTGCAAATTATCCTATTAACAACAGAAAAAAGACGTAATACCGCTTCATCCATACGTGAATATCTGACAGCATTACCATATGAATTTCATCTTTCCAATTTTCCAGAAGAAAGTATTCATTTAAAGGTCTGGTCTTTCGAAGATGCCATGAGCTTGCGGAAAAATTCTTTTTCAAGCATTCAGCAAGATATATCGCCTGAAATTTCTTTGTGTGTTCCTGCATTGGAAGGAGAACAATATCCGGGTATCATTCATCTGTCAGGGGGAAAATCAACGCCCTGGAAAGACAGCATTGAACATTATGATATTCATAGTCAAAAGAGAAAAGCGATTAATGCTGTCATGCACCATGAATTTGCTTACATAGATATTTTTGGAGAAAACGAACTGATTATTGCTTTGGATTATTGTAATAATATTATTTCAACATTGAACAGTATCCATGCGTTGCAACGAACAAAATCATTTGTTCATATTATTTGCCCCCCTTATATGCTACGTGATTATCTGTGTGACAACCTGAATTTTTTTCAAAGCAAATACCCTGACTCGCTGATAACTTTATCACCAACATTGATGCGAAATACTTCAAATACAGCCATATTCTTGTTTGATCGTTTATTAGAAAACAACCTGTTTGAAGATGAAATCAATATGCACATGAATAGAATCGCGTTTTATACTGAAAAAGAAACAAAAGCCTCAGATAAAAAATTTGCTGTTGAAGATCGTTTAATTGAACTATTTGACAAGCTTTATGGCAAATCAAACTATTTTGATCAGTTGGAAATGACATATGAGGATATTTTTATAAGAGATACGTTTCAAAAAAAATTAAAACTGAAACTGAAAAAAGAACTAAACAAAAATACAGGTGAAAAATATATTCATATTATTACGGGTACCTCAACTGTAATTGGTGACATAAGTGACATTGATGAATCAAAAGTGTTAAAAACATTAAAAACAGATCATGTTTATCAAAATTATCTTGTGGGTCAAATACATTCATTTAATGGCGAGCTGTTTATGATCAAAAATATTGATGAAAAGTCTGGCATTGTCAGCACACAAAAAGAACCTCTGCCAGATTCATTATTATATTACAGACACATTAATCATGTTACATACTATGCTCCTGACCAATTTTTAGAAAGTTTTCATAAAAAAGAGATCAAAAATTATGTTGAAACAAAAGCATTATATGAATCTGAAATAACTATTAATACATCAATGTATTACACTTTTACAAAAGGATTGAATTTTAACGAAGGTTTCACGATAACGCAATTGGATCATAACAGAAAAGTACATGATAGAGTATATAAACATGGCCGCATATTGGAATTTAACATTACAAACAAAACTAATGATATATTCCCTGCTCACAAGGAAATATCTATTATACTTTCTTTTGTTTTTAACGAGTTGTTTAAAAGTGTTTTTCCTGAATATTATCAATATATTCATGCCACAACGTTATGTCTGGAAAAATACGATGAAAAGGATAAATTAGTTTCATTAATACCAACAATCAAGATCAAAAAAACTAAAAATTCAGATTTAGAAACTAATAATTCAGAAAAAGATGTTTTTCATTTTAATAATGCTGTTTCAGTTTTGATTATTGAAGATTCAACAAAAGATATGGGACTGGTTAAAGCTGTATATGATAATTTAGATTATTTATTTATGTTGATTGAGGATTTCCTTGCCTGGAGTATTAAAAAGAAACAATATTTTACACATTTTATTCTTGAAGATGATTCTTTACTTCGTAATGAAGGACATATCAAGCAAACCTGGAATATTTTAAGAGAGTTAATCGATAAAGATAGAACTATGTTAGAAATGTGTGACAATTGTAAAAATATTATTGAAGGAACCTACGAATATAGAGAAGGAAAAAAAATTTGTACTGCATGTCTTAAATATTGTGTTGATACTCAAAAAGATCTTGAATACCATTTATCGAGTATCAAAACCTGGATTACTGATACATATAAAGTAACTATACCCCAAATTGACGTGATTAAATTTGCTGATGCTAAGATTGTTAAACATAAAATCGCCAAACAAATAAGAATTGAAAAATGGCTACAAAAAATCAGTTGTCATGAAACAGATGGATCAGTCACCATTATTTTTATTGAACAAAAACCATACACCATTAAAACTTACCATTTAGTTATTGCGGCTATTGCTATAGAAATTTCGTTGATATGGCAAGAAAAGAATTTGGACATTGAACAATTCAATAACCAATATCCAGGTGTGTTATATTACCACGCTATTTGGGTTGCTGCCAGGTATTTACATGCAGGAAACAATCCTCAACCCACTGCAAAAGCATACTGTCAAAAATTGTTTAATAATTCTTCATTCAAGCAATTTGAGAACTTATTAAAATCAGCAAATGAAAGCAATCCTTTTGTGTATTTGCAGAATCAGTGTTCTAAATCAAATGAAAAAATGATTGACAATACTGATAATAAACCAAAAATAAATAAAAATAAGATTGTTAGTGCTATCAATGGAGTATTATCTTTTCTGAGGTTCAAAAAAAATGAGACGTCAGAAGATACCAAAAAAGGAACAACTGATACAAAATCAACCAACAATCCATTAGACAGCGCAACAAAGGAAGGTGGTTAATGAAATTAAAAATTCTGTTAAACATGATGGTTTTACTGTCATTCGTCTTAACTTTTGCGTATGGCCAGAATCTTATTAAAGTTTCTTCCGGCACACAAAAGCATACACAACAAAATTTCAGTTACAATAAAAAAGGGGATTGTTTTTATTACTCAACGACATGTTATAAAAGAAATGACTTTAATGGCCTCGTTAAAAAAGTGGTTGAAGATGAAATAAAAAAATCATTTCCCAAATATATGAAAGATAAAGATAAAAAAGATTTAGACTATATTTTTTATATGAAAGGTGAAAGAATCAAGATAGACCTTGATGATGTATTTTCTCAACCTGAATTACAAAAATCACTTAAAAAAAAATTAAATCAATTATCTAAGCTGGCAAAATCTCATAATATTCAAACAAAATTGGATACCTTGATATATCAAAAAAATATTTGGGGTTTTGAACGTGGAGAGTATAAAGTTGAAAATGAAAATGAATTCATGGAGGCAGGGATAATTGCTTTTTTTAGGTATTTAAATGAAAAACTTCTCACAAAAGTTAGACAACAACCATATAAAATTGAAATTATGGCAGTCGGTTTTACAGATGACCTTCGTGTTTCAAAAGATGGTATTGATTACCATTTGTCTGAAACAGGCGCAACTGTTATCACACTGAATGGTTCTTGTTCAGGTTCTCACAAAACTCAACCCATCTATTATAACAATAATAATCATATCTGGATACAACTTGGAAAAAAATCATATACACAACACAAAATCTCCAAAAAAATAAAAGACAATTGCGAGCTATCATTTGCAAGAGGATTCGAAGCCATTCTATATTTAAAAAAATATTCCGATTATTTGGAAAAAAATAGGAATGTACATTTTGATTATGCTTATTCTGGTAAAGGTGTAAGCAGTATCGATTCACCTGATAATGAAAAAAGAAAGATTATGATTGTATTGCAGCAAAGTCGTTTGAAAGACTAATGCATGCAAGTTCGTATTATGACAATTATATAAGGAATAAAGAATGTCACTTTTCTTAATTACGAATATATTTTGTAAATATACTAAATATGAAAATATAATAATAACTTGTTTTTACTTTTTTTCATTTTTTTTACTTACTCAAATAATAAATACAGAATTATATGCAAATTCTAATAGAAAAATTATTGTTATGCACATGAATGAAAAAAACGTTAGTTCAATTTCTTTTTCTGATGAAATGCAAAAAATCAGTCTTAAATTAAAACTTTTAGATAATCGTTTAGAACAGAATAACTCGTATATAGCATGGAATGATACGTTATCTAACAATATTGGTGTATTGTGGATGCGAAATAATGAAAAAATATCATTGACATACACATCTGAAATACAATGTTTTAACACTGCTTCAAATTATAAGGAATTTATTTCATGTCAACCATTCATTACATTTAAAAGTGGTAATAATAGCTCAAAATATAATTGTAACTTAATAGCATATCTTAATACAAATATTTTATGGGTATTACTACAGAATCCGAAATTAAATATAGAGTTTGAACAACCTTTAAACATTAAAATTTATATTGTAAACAATAAAGATATTGAACCCGCTTATTTAACTATTTATATGTCGGATATTATTGATAAACATAAAGATTTCTTGATAAATAAAGACAAGGTGTCTCAAAATAGATTTAGTTCAAAAGAATTTAACCATAATGCTAACTATGAGAAGCTATTAAGTATCGTTAATAATATTGATACAAAATTGAATGCAATTCATCCGCCTACAAATATCATGATAGAATCGCCTATTAGACAAGAAGGTAATAATGAACTGTTGACTGGACTCATAATAACACTATTATTATCACTATTAACATTGTTTGCGACATTATATTTCAAATCTGTTAGTGGTGATATAAAAAAATACTATAAAAATTTATTTGTTAGTATTAAGAAGAATAAAAAAGATACAATGAAATCTATAACACTAAATAGAAAACAATCACAAAATGAATTTAATAAAATAAATACTACGACTAAGGATATTAATGATAATGTTAATAAAGTTTTAAATAAAATTAAAGATAGAAAATTTAATAGTAATTCAGATGAATTTTCACAAATAGTAAAAACTGCTATGAATGAGATCTCACAAAGTGCTAATGAGTATGATAAAATACAAAATGAGTTGTACTTCATCAATAATGAAATGTGGTTGAATATTTCACATAATATATCCCAACTATATGAAATAATGGTTAATGTTAACATCCAGAACGTTAAGCTGTTAGAAAATATAAATAATAAAATTAATATATTATCTGAATCAGATAAAAAGTTAAATTTACAGTATGCTCAGAAGCCTTTAGATAGTGATAAAATTCATATTGTTCGATCAAAACCAAAAGATTTAGAAAAGCTGGAAATAGAAGCAATGTTGAAAAGTCATAATTTTTTCGAATCAGAAATGAATGATAGTGGATATTTTGAGAATATTCTTGTTGATAATAAGGATGGTACAATTACTGACTTGAAAACTGGTTTAATGTGGCAGAAATCAGGAACAGAAGGTTTAATAAAGCCCGGTGAAATTAATTCTTATATAAAAAATTTTAATAAAACAAACTCAGGTTACGATGATTGGCGTTTACCTACTATAGAAGAATTGTCAACATTAATTGAAGTTAAGAAAAATAATGCTTTGTGCATTTCACAATTGTTTGATAGTACGCAATTCAAGTGTTACAGTTCAGATAAAATGAAGAAAGATAGAAAATTGAGATTGTATGTAGATTTTAAAGAAGCTAGAATAAGATATACAATGGATGATAATTATCTTCGTGTTGTGCGATCTGTGAAAAAGGATTAAATAATAACCATTCACCTGATAATAAAAAAAAATTGATAGTATTGCAGCAAAGTCGTAAAAAAATAATGCATATTTTATTTAACTTGATAGAAATAAAACCCTTAAATTTCTTTTTTATGATGAAAATATTGAAGGACGATATATGTCTGAATCCACCACAGCCATTGAAAATTGTGTCCCTAAAGAAGTCTACACAGACCGACAGGAACATATCAAGTTTTTTTATAACGCCTCACTAAATGCCATCTCACGAAGAACCATGTCTACTGTTTTGCTCGGACAGCGCAGGATGGGAAAAACCGAGATTTTTACACGTGTGGTAAACCGCTTATTTTTCAACCAGGACCACCATAAAGACATTGTTATCCCAATTTTCTTTAAATTTTCTGAAGAAACGATCACTCGCGATGACTTTGCATTGCAATACGCTGAAAATTTTTTGCGATGGTTTGCTGCGTTTCGAATGAAAGATGCGTCCTTGCTAAAACAACCACGCAATCTAAACCAATTCATCATTTATATTGAAAATAATTTAAAAATGACAAAAGGATTGGAACTTGCCATTGATACAACTAAGGCAATCTTGGATAAAGGCGCAGTCATGCCTGCTCAGGTTGCGATTATGCTACCTAAAGATGTTGCCTTTGCTGAAGATATCACAATTGCAGTCTTTTTAGATGAATTTCAAAATACCCGGCTCCCCCATTTTGATTTCAGTATTGTCGGTTATTTTCAGGAAGCTGTTGAATCACCCAGATGCCCTCATTTTGTAACAGGTTCTGCCATGAGCATTCTTTCAGATGATATTTTAGGTAAAGGTGCCTTATATGGGCGGTTTAAAGCCAAACGAATTGAAGCATTTACCGATTATTATGGCGAAGAGTTAACCCATCGGGCCGCATCATACTATCATGCTGTCGTTTCACCTGAAATGGCGCCTGTTATTTCTGATAAATGTGGTGGAAATCCATTTTATATTACAGCAGTG
>Ga0272440_1000641_pt1 | contig 29376 bp, 11 predicted proteins | sample SSMMMBAug17_FD_192440 | JGI IMG/M metagenome (GOLD analysis project Ga0272440, IMG submission 192440) | Marine sediment archaeal communities from Little Sippewissett salt marsh, Falmouth, MA, United States - SSM-MMB-Aug17 | ecosystem: Environmental > Aquatic > Marine > Wetlands > Sediment ... | reverse complement strand
GTATGCATTTCAAAATATATCTATACTTTTATTTGAGTACTTATGGGAATTCTCCAAGGCAAAAATTCGAATGTTTTGATAACAATTATATTATTTGTTGGTAAATTCTTTTTCGGAAATCACCTAATACCTGGTAAATTCTTTTTCGGAAATCACCTAAGCAAAAAGTGCTTGATGTTTAATTCAAGATTGCTTATAATTGAACTTTACGTGACAGTACAGTTTAATTACTCACTCAATATAAAAAGGAAATAAAGTATTCGATTAGGGAATTCTTTATTATGCTACTGAAAGAACAATTACATAAAGTCTCTCAAGTAAAATTGAAAGATGCTAAAACGTTATTAACCAATAACAGCTATGACAGTTCATTTTATCTTTGTGGATATGCAATTGAGCTTGCTTTAAAGTCAAGAATATGTTCCACATTGCAATGGGATGGATTTCCTTCAACCCGAAAAGAGTTCCAGAATTTTAATAGTTTTAAAACTCACGATCTTGAAATATTGCTTAGATTATCAGGAATTGAAAAGAAAATTATAATGGATTATATACTATAATGGTCAGAAGTAATTAATTGGAATCCAGAAATAAGGTATGAGCCGGGACTATCGATAAAGAAAAAGCCGAATTGATGATTAATTCTACACAGACTATATTGGAGGTAATATGAGACAAGCTGTTAACACAAAAAAATTAATTGGAAAAATTGAAAAATTTGCAAATGATATTTCATTGGAAAAGGGACCATTTATCTTATTTGGATTATTTCAAAGAGAAAAATTAATTAATAGCTGGGATTTGGTTATTTGTGCTTCTTGGCTTAAATCTAATGATTTCAAAGCACTAAAACATATTGAAAACAAACTTCGATATTATATTGAAGACGATGAACGTTTATCAATTGGCAGATTGGTAATTATTTCACAGGATAATCCCTGGATTTCAGAAGTTTTAGAAATTCCCAAAAAACAAAAAGGAGTTACTGAGTTGAGAAATTCAGAGCTTTTTGGTCATAATATGCGTCAAGCATTTATTATTAAATCCCAATAAATCATTGATAATTTTGATCGCATTAGTCTAAAAGTTTTTATGTTTTATTATCGTCCAACTTTGTTTTTTCCAATTATCTTAAGTGTAAGTCTGTGCTTGTCAGTGTCAGTCCGAAAAACCAAAGTTGAACGATAATATTTTATTATAACGATAATATTTTATTATATTGATTACCATAATTTTACAGAAATAATTTTAAAGGCAATAATTAATGGATATTTATAACACAACATCGAATGTATTAAAAGGTATGTTCAGGATTGGTCAAACTGGTAAAATATGTTTTTCAGCAAGTTTGAACTGGCTAATGGGAGACAGACCTCCACTTCCCAGGGTTATGCGGCAAACATTTGAAAAATTGGGAGCTACATATATAAAATTAGGTCAATTTATTGCCAGCTCGCCATCTCTTTTTCCAGCTGAATATGTTGAAGAATTTCAATTTTGTTTAGATAAAACTAAACCAGTGCCATTTTATATTATGAAAAATGTTTTAAAAAGAGATTTGAAACAACCATTGTATGAAGTTTTTTCAGCTATTGATCCAAATCCAATAGCATCAGCTTCTATTGCTATGGTCTATGCAGCTAAATTGATATCTGGTGAAGATGTTGTTATAAAAATTCAAAAACCAGGTGTTAAAGATATTTTGTTAACTGATTTAAATTTTTTATATTCTGCAGCTAAAATTTTAGAGTTTATTGCACCTGGTTTTTCAAATGCTTCATTTTCAGGTATTATATCTGAAATTCAAAAAACAATGATGGAAGAATGCGATTTTATAAAAGAAGCTGAAAATATTGAAGTATTTGATGAATTTTTACAAGAAACTGAAAATTATTATACTGTTGTTCCAAAGGTTTATCATCATGCTACAACAACAAAGGTATTGACAATGGAGCGTTTATATGGCGTTTCATTAACTGATTTAGAGTCAATAAAAAAATATTGTTCAAATCCAGAACAAACATTAATAAATGCTTTAAATACATGGTTTTCAAGTCTTTTTATATGTGATTTTTTTCATGCTGATGTTCATGCTGGTAATCTGCTTGTTCTTGAAGATGGTAAAGTTGCCTTTATTGATTTTGGAATTGTAGGAAAAATATCAAAAGAAACATGGTCTCAAATGTTAGAATTAATAGAATCAATTTCTTTCAAGGATTTTGATAAAATAGCTCAAGCTATGATAAATATTGGTATTACCAGTAGGAAAGTTGAGACAAATAAGCTTGCAAATGACCTGAGAAGTTTATCAAAAAAAATGGAAAAAATTGACCCTGACGAATTAATGCAGGGTAATATTAATGAAGAAGAAATAACTCATTTTATGATTGAACTGGTTGAACTTGGCGAAAATCATGGTATTCGCTTTCCAAGAGAATTTGCTTTGCTTATTAAACAATTTTTATATTTTGATAGGTATATAAAAATACTTGCACCTGAACTTGATTTATTTAATGATGAAAGACTTAGTTTGATTTATGATTCATGATTGTATAATTATAATAAAATAAAGTATTGTCAATTTTATCATTTCAATATATGATAATTATTCAAAAATTAAATCTGGTGTCCGGAAAAGGACGCAAATAAATTTCTATTAAATAAATTTATATGAAAATAAAAAAAAGATGAATAATAAAAGACTGCTTTTAAAGTTTATAGAATTTGTACTGATTTGTTCATTGCTAACTTTATACAGTTGTTCAATAGTAAATAAGATTCACAATACTAATAAAATAATTGGTACAAAAATTTTTTCATTTAATAAAAATAAACCATTGATTCACTATCTAGCTCCAATAGAAGAAGTAAATAAAGCACTTTCAAATTATATATCAGTTGAAATAGCTCATGATATTTCAAATTTATCTAGCGAAGACCAAATGGTTCTTGAAAAAATTATTGAGGCTTCCAAATATATTCAAATGATTTATTATAATCAGGTCTATGAGAAAAATGAGCTTATTTATAATCAACTAATTAATTACATTGGAACTGATAAACAGCCATATTATGATCTTTTCATTTTTATGTCTGGTCCATGGAACATTGACAATAATAATATTCCTTTTATTAATAAATCTAAAAAATTACAAGGTGCAAATTTTTATCCTGTTGATATTTCAAAAAATGAATTTGAAGACTGGATTTTAAAACATCCGCATCAAAAAAATCAATTTATAAGTCCATTTACAATGATTCGAAGAGATAACAAAAGTCTTATTGCAATCCCCTATGTTGATTATTATAAAAAATATCTTGAAAGATCCTCAGAATTATTAAAAGAAGCTGCAAGTATTACAAAAAATGAATTATTAAAACAATATCTTATTTATAGAGCTGATGAATTTGTTAATTACTATTATAATATGAATCGCAAGAGTGATATCGCATGGCTTGATCTTAATGGTGATATTGAATTTAGTATTGGTCCTCATGAAGTTTATGACGATCATTTATTTGAATATAAAGCAGGCTTTCATTCATTTATTGGAATAGTTGACAAAAATGAAAGTGATAAATTACAAAATTTAGGTGCTTTAAAAAAGAATATTGAACATAATTTTCCTATTCCTGATAAATATAAAAAATATAAAAACAGTGCAAGATCTCCTATAAAAATAGTGAATGAAATATATTCATTAGGTCTTTTTCGGTATTATTCACCAACTGCATTTAACTATCCAAATGATCCATGGGTAAAAGATAATGTTGGATCAAAACAAATTATGATAAAAAATATTTTAGAGGCTAAGTACGAAAAAATATCCAAACCTATTGCACTAAAAATTCTTACAAATGAAGATTATCCAAAAGTAAGTTTTGAAGGAATATTTAACATTATTTTATTGCATGAGATTACACATTCTCTTGGACCCGCCTTTATTTATATAGATGGTCAAGAAAAAACTGTAGGTGAATTTCTAAAAGAACAAACATGGACAATAGAAGAATGTAAAGCAGATGTTGTTGGAATGTATAATATTATGTATCTTATGAAATTGAAAAAAAAAAATCCATTACCTGTAAATCTAAACAAAAGCCTTTTTGCTTCATATTTAATCAGACTTTTTAGAAATATTCGATTTGGAGCACATACCGCTCATGGAAGGGCTGTCCTGCTTCAATTAAATTTTCATAAACAAAATAAAGGTTTTATAATAAATAAAAATGGAAAATATCTTATTAATGAATCAGAACTAAAAAAATCAATTGATAGTCTTGCAAAAAAGATATTGATGATTCAAGCTACTGGAAATAAATCCCTTGCTGATAAGTTAATAACAAAGTACTCAGTTGAGACAGAAGAAATAAAAAATGCCCTTAATCGATTAAAAGATATTCCCATTGATATTAATCCAAAATTTCCCCTTATAGAAAAATACTAAATAAAATTATGGAAACAATATTATGTATAAAAGAGAATATAATTTCATATTATATTAAAGATCAAGGTTTTATTTCAGCCAATATTATAGATTATAAATCACTTCTTTCTTATGAAAATATCTGGTTTGGTCCTAGAAATATTTTAGAAAATGATTTCAGTTTCAGACAAATAATCCCATACATTATTATAAAAAAAAATAATTTAATTGCAGCATATTATAGAGGCAGCAAAGGCGGTGAGAAGAGATTACACGGCCGTCTGTCTATTGGCTTTGGCGGACATATTTCAATTGCAGACTTGATTATTCAAGATAATACAATTAATGTTAATCAAACAATAGAAAATTCAGCTATTAGAGAAATTAAAGAAGAAATTAAAAATATAAATGTAATTAAAAAAACATTAGTTGGTTTTATAAAAAATAATGAAGAAGACGTAAGTAAGGTTCACTTTGGAGTTGTTGAAATATGGGATATATTAGATGATAAATTAAGTTCTAATGATAATACAGTAGAAAATATTCAATACATTAAAATTAATAAACTTATTAATTATATTGACGAATTTGAAGATTGGTCTAAAATATGTGTTAATGTTATTTTTTAGGAATGCTCTAAAAATAACATGCTCATTTTTATTGATCGTACAATAAAATAAGATATTGTAGAGACTTAGTATGCTGCGTCTCTACAATACAAAAAATCCAATACGAACTTTTTTTCAAATGGGGAACTAATTTTTTTAGTATTCCTTAGTTCAAATTTCATATTAAAAATCAATAATTTCTAAAAAGCCCGGGCAATATATTGATCCCTCCCTTGGCCATAATAAAATATTTTTAAATTTTTATATAGTTAGTTAATTCCATAATGAAAGTTACCATTAAGGTATCAATATTGCATTATTTATTAAATAATCAATTTTGTTTTTTATGTTTCCTTTATGGTTTTTATTCATATTTATTCATAATTGCTCTCAAAGAATAAAAAAAAATAAAATTGAATTTTAAATTAAATGTGTCCTTCCGGTGAGTGTTTATTAAAATTTATTGTGTTTAACCAATCGATTATGTAGAGACGCGCATAGGTCTACAAGTTTTGTGTTTTTAACTATTTAATATCCTAAATGATCTTGTTCCCACGCTCCAGCGTGGGAACATTTTTTAGTCACTCCAGCGTCGAGTGATAAGGTGATTTCCGGAAAAGAATTTACCAAGGTCAAATTCCCCCCTTGAGGGGGGTAGGGGGGTGTTTGGAATTACTGGCATGAACATAACCCCCCCCTCAAGGGGGGAATTTGACCTTGGTAAATAAACTAATACTTGGTTAATTCTTTTTCGGAAATCACCTAAGTTAATTACTGGCTTATTTGAATCGACGCTGGAGCGTCATAAATAAGTTCCCACGCTGAAGCGTGGGAACAAGATCATTTAGGATATTAAATAGTTAAAAAACACAATACTTGTAGACCTATGCGTAGAGACGTTGCATGCAACTTCTTAACAATCCCTATAGCCAATAATTTAATCATTTAAATGCCTGCTTGCCAAAAGGATATCATTAAATTATAAACAGTTATATAAAGAGGTAAAACTAATGGAATCAAAAAAAAATATTTCAAGGCGTAATTTTATTCAAGGTTCTATTTACAGCACAGCAGCCGCAATGATTTCTTTAAATTCAATTCAAGGCTGCACTTCACTACCTCCAGATAAATCTTTAAAAATTAATTATGATAATGGCATTAACTTAAAAAATTGCAATATATTAGATGTTATCAATGGAAAAATATTAAAAAATAAAACAATTAAAATTCGAGAGGGTAAAATAGTTAGAATCATTGATCCTGAACAATTTAAATATGGAGATGCAATTGAAATTGATATGAGGAATAATTACATTATTCCAGGATTAATTGATGCTCACTGCCACTTGACTATGCCGTCAGTAGGTGAATTTCATGTAATGGATTTTTTATTATATGTTAATCAAATCAAACGAAATTGTATTGAGCAGCTTTATAATGGTGTAACAACAGTAAGAGATGTAGGAGCATTGCCTGGCGCACTTAAATATCTCTTAAAAGAAATTGAATATAAAAAACTTCCAGGCCCAAAAGTAGTTTATTGCAATGCTATTACAAATATATATAAAAGCCATCCTGACATAAGTCAGTCTGAAGTTTCAATTTTTGCACTTCCAGGCAAATTCATTGCAGGTGATATCAGCCTCTGGTATAAAGATACAACAGATTTAATGAACAAATTAAAAGCAAATACTCAACAAAACGAATCGTTTATTAAATTAACTATGGATGATGTCTCTATAATATGTGGAAAAGGAAGACTTCCTGTTTATTCTAATGAACATTTAAATTTAATATTTCGTTATGCTCATAAACATAATCTTCCAGTTGCTGGACATATACAATCAAAATTTGGATTTGACAGAGCCCTTAAGTTTAATATTAATACTATGGAACATAGTATTTGTGATGCTTATTTAAGTGATCAGGAAGTATTTGAAATGGTATCAAAAAAAATCGCAAATGTCCCTACTTTTGTAGTTGATCAAATATATGCAACAGAAGAAGCCTTTGATTCAATTCCTGATGAATATCGAAATGATTTAATAGATAGTATATTAAAAGATAGAAGAGAGTTTATTTATTCAAAACAAGACAGATATGTTGAAAGCAAAATTCATGATACTAATATTAATTATTTAAAAAATTATAAAAAATTTGGTTGTAATAATCTTTATAAAAATGGTAAGTTTTGTGCCAAACCTGAAATCTTTTTTAATGCTTTAAAATATGCCCCTGAAAATCTAAAAAAAATGAATCAGGCAGGTGTTCTTATTGGCTGCGGCACAGATTCTGGCGTTCCATTTATGTATCATGGTGCTATGCTCTGGAGAGAAATTGAATTATTTACAAAAATTGGATTTACTAATGCTGAAGCTATAAGAACTGCAACTATTAATAATGCAAAAATTTTAAATCTTTCTGATAAGATTGGCAGTATTGAAAAAGGAAAAATTGCAGATATGGTTGTTTATGATAAAAACCCTTTAATTGATATTTCTACAATCAAAGATCCTATTGCAGTTTTTCAAAATGGTAATATTGTATATTTTAATAAAAATTTAAATAAGGGATATTCTATAAAAAAAATTTAATACTTTGTTGGATTATAATTATAAGTTGTATTTATTCAAAACTACAGATTTAGTCATAAAGATTTTGGCAAGGCGCCAGATCAAAATTATCCGCAGGCGTACAATAGTACGTTGAGGACGAATTTTTATCTGGGAACGTAGTCCAAAATCTTTATGACTAAATCTGTATAACAGGATTACAAAATGGAAGCTAGTACGTTGAGGACGAATTTTTATCTGGGAACGTAGTCCAAAATCTTTATGACTAAATCTGTATAACAGGATTACAAAATGGAAGCTAATTTTTCACCTAAAGATCGACTTGAAATTGTTAGGGAATACATTATAAATCATATTGATATTAATGAAATATGTAAAAAATATAATGTAACTTCTGATCAAGTAAAACAATGGAATGCTGAACTCTTTGATAATGGAGAAATTGCTTTTATAAGAGCAGATCAATTAAAAGTAAAATCTCCAAATACAAGGTGGCATATAATATTTGGAAGAGTTCTTCAAGAATTATTAACACCATTAAATATTGATGTTTTTCTTGAACTGCCTGTAATGACAACATCCCCTCGCGTTGATGTATTACTTATAAGAAAAATAGGAAATAAATGGACAAAACAACAAAAAGAATATCTGCCAGATGGTGTGAGACAAAGCAAAGCAAAACAAATTCTTATTGAATTTAAATACAGTCAATCTTTTTCAACATCCGCCTTAATTCAAACCTTAAGTTATGATTTATATTATAAAAATACAAAAAAAGAAAAGCTTGAAACTAACAAAATTCAAACCTTTTTAGTTTTGTCAAAAACACCATCACAAAAACATTTGAAAAGAACCGGCTATAAAATGACCGGCAAAAAAGGCGTGTATAAAAGCAAACATGAAGGATGGCGTTTTATCACATTGATTTCACTAAACGAATTGTCAGATGAAAAATACAATGCTTTTATAAAATGCTTTGCAAGTAAAAATAAAGAAAAAAAAATCGCTTTTGACAGATTAAAAAAAATTGGTTTAACAAATTTTACTTTAAAATTACAATGGTTATTTAATGGTCTGATTCAACTTTTATTAACACACTTTAAAGGAGATAGAAAAATGCAAATAGATTTAACTCCAGAACAAGTAATGGAAATAGGAAAATTTTGGGGAGATGCGTTTCTATCCTCATTGTCAAATGAAAAAAAAATGGAACTTTTTAAAGATATTCCTATTCATGAAAAAATGAAACTTTTTAAAGATATTCCTTTTCATGAAAAATTGAAACTTTTTAAAGATGTTCCTGTTCATGAAAGACTTAAAGATGTTCCTGTTCATGAAAGACTTAAAGATGTTCCGATTGAATCAATAGAAATTATATTAAATTTAATGAAAAAAAAGGTAAGAGTTAGACAGAAATAAGCTTATTAGGAAAGACAGAAATATACTTCTTTTTTCAATAGAGGACGCAGTGGACAAAGTGGACGCAGTGGACAAAGTGGACGCAGTGGACAAAGTGGACAAAGTTAACATTATTATGTATGATTTTAATGTCCACTTTATCCACTTGTCCACTGCGTCCACTTTCGTTATAAAAAATTAAATAAAATAATTGATAATATGAAATATACAACTATTAGAATTGAAGGTTCTATTTTATCTGCTGATATACTCGATAGAATTGAACAGGGAGAAATCAGCGGGCAAAATGCAAATGACTTTGGTTTTAAAACAAAAACAAAAGATGAAATTGCTAAAGCTTGGGCAGATGCTCAGGATATGTGGAGAATATTTAATAGACACAGAGATAAAGTCAGTGAACAAGATTATGGGACAACAGAAACTCGAAAATATTGGATTATTCCTTTGCTTGGCTTTCTTGGATATGAAATTGCAATTTCAAAAGCAGAAAATGTTTATGAAAAATCATATAATATTAGCCACAGAGCTGGCAATCTTGATAATTTTCCAATACATATTATGGGATTTAATGATAATCTTGATAAAAAAAGACCCGGAATTAATTATAAAATGTCTCCCCACGCTCTTATGCAGGAATATATCAACCTCACAGAACATCTCTATGCAATAGTAACTAATGGCAAACATTTAAGAATTCTTAGAGACAGCAGCCGGTTAATTAAACTCTCTTTTATTGAATTTGATTTAGAAACCATGATGAATGATGAGCATTATGCTGATTTTGCTATAATGTTTAGATTGATTCACTCAAGCCGAATGCCAAAAACAATGGATTCAGGTGCTGAAAGCTTGATTGAAAAATACCATCAAGATGCTCTTGATTCTGGATCTCGAATAAGAGAAGGTTTAAGCGGGGCTGTGGAACATTCAATTAAATCACTTGCCAACGGCTTTTTATTACATAAAGACAATATAACTTTAAAACAGCAAATTATTGAATCTAATTTATCTGCTAATGATTTTTATCAATTTCTTTTGAGGTTAATTTACAGGCTTTTATTTGTTATGGTTATTGAAGAAAGAAATCTTATTTATCCAAATGGAAATAATAAAAAATTTAATGAAATATATACAAATTACTACAGTATAGCTCGTTTAAGAAAGTTATGCGATAAAAAATATATTGCAGATAAAAGATATAATGATCTGTGGATTTCTTTAAAAAACACATTTAGAATTTTTGAAAGTGAAGATAAAGGAAAACATTTAGGAATTAATCCACTGGCTGGTGATTTATTTGGATATAATGCAATTGGTATTTTAAATAAATGCAATTTGGACAATAAAACCCTTTTAACATGCCTTAAAAGCCTTAGTATTTTTACAAACAAAAATAAAGGCATTACAATAAGGGTAAATTATGGCTCATTAAATGTAGAAGAATTTGGGTCTGTTTATGAAGGTCTTTTAGAATATGACCCAATATTTGTTGAGAATAATAATTCTTTTCAATTTGATTTTGTAAAAGGTTCTGGCAGATCGTCTTCAGGATCACATTATACACCTGATGAACTGGTTAAACCGCTTATAAAAAATTCATTAGACTATATTATTGAAGAAAAATTAAAAATTTCAAATAATAAATTTGAAAAAGAAAAGGCACTTCTTTCTATAAAAGTATGTGATATTGCATGTGGAAGCGGTCATATATTGCTTAATGCTGCCAGAAGATTAGGAACAGAGATTGCAAAAGTAAGAACAGAAGAAGATCAGCCATCACCTGCTGCTTTTAGACAGGGTGTAAGAGATGTAATTCAATGCTGCATTTATGGCGTAGATAAAAACCCATTAGCTGTTGAATTATGCAAGGTGGCATTTTGGCTGGAGGCTCATAATCCTGGAGAACCATTAAATTTTTTAGATCATCATATTAAATGCGGCGATGCTGTTGTTGGACTGGCTTTTATGGAAGAATTAAAAAATGGTATTGCTGATGAAGCTTTTAAAAAAACACCTGATGATGATAAAGATATCAGAGCTTCACTTGCTAAAGATAATAAGATTGAAAGATCAAAAGCAGATATTAGAGAGCAGTATTTTAAAAATACTTTAAAAGAATCTGTTGATAATGTTTTTAAAAATTTCAAGGAATTTGGTCAATTACCAGAATCATCAGCTAAAGAAATAGAACATAAACGTATTGAATATAAAAAATTGACATCAGGTCATTATTGGGGGCGATTAAAAAATTTAGCTGATATTTTGACAGCACAATTTTTTATCCCAAAAAATTCAAAACATGCTGATGAAATAATAACAGATGCTCAATATCAAGACTATTTAAGCGGTCGTAAGGAGTTATATGGTAAAAAAACTGCAAAAGCTACAGCTGTTGCACAAGAAAAAAAATTTTTTCACTGGTTTTTAGAGTTTCCTGATGTATTTGAAAAAGGCGGATTTGACTGCATTGTTGGAAACCCTCCTTATCTTGGCGGGCAGGCTTTAAGTGGAACCTTTGGTTATCAATTCTGTGAATGGACTCGTTATATGTTTGCTCCTGCAAAAGGATGCGATCTGGTAACTTTTTTTCTTCGAAGGAATTTTCAAATTACAAAAAAAAAGGGATTTAATGCAATAATTACTACAAATTCTATAATTGATGGTAAAACCAGAGAAGGGGGATTAGATTTTATAATTAATGAACAAAATGGAAATATCAATTTTGCAGCACGTTCAATCAAATGGCCTGGTAAGGCAAATCTTTTTGTTTCACTTCTTAGCCTGATTAAAGATGATTGGAAAGATGTTTGTATTCTTGATAATAAAAAAGTTTCCTATATCTCTTCATATTTTGAAGATACTAAAGATATTGGTTTACCAATGGCTCTTTACCAAAATAAAAATCAAATGTTTCAAGGTTCAATCTTTTTAGGAGATGGCTTTTTAATGACTTACAAAGAAAGAGATATATTAATTGATGCTGATTCAAAAAATTCTGAAGTTATTTTTCCTGTTATTAATGGTCATGAAATTAATAATGATCCAGAACAAAAACCTTCACGTTGTATTATTAATTTCTTTGATTGGAACGAAAAAAAAGCCATGAATTATAATATGATTTATGAAATAGTTAAAAAAAAGGTTTTGCCAGTTAGACTTTCACAAAAGGATAAAGGCGCAAAACTCAAATGGTGGCAATATATTAGACCTAGAATTGAATTATATAATAAAATTGCAAAAATTGGACAATGTTTTGTTATTGCCAGAACAACTAAATATCTGAATTTTTCAAAAAGTGAAACAGATAGAGTATTTACTGATGCTCTGTACGTATATGTTAATGACAGCTATTACAATTTTGCTATTCTTCAATCAGAAATCCATAATGAGTGGGCTCGAAAATATAGCGGCTGTCTTGCAACTGGATTACGTTATTCTCCTACAAATTGCTTTTCAACTTTTCCATTTCCCCAGCAAACTGCAAATGATATTCAGTTAAACTTAAAAAGTCTTGGAGAACAATACCATGATCATCGTCGTCAATTAATGTTAAAAATGAATCTGGGACTGACAAAAACATATAATCTTTTTCACGAAAAAAATCTTACAATAGACCATGTAAAACAAGCAAGCAAGCAGGAAGATGATATTTGCAAACAAGCATTTATTGATATATTAAATCTTCGTGATCTTCATAAGCAAATGGATGAAAAAGTAATTCAGGCATATGGCTGGGTGGGGATTAATCTTGACCATGATTTTTATGAAGTTGATTATTTACCAGAAAATGATCGTATTAGATATACTATTTCTCATGATTCCAGAAAACAGATATTAAAAAAATTGTTAGAGTTAAACCATAGAATATATGAAAAGGAACTTAAAGATGGGCTGCACAAAAAAAATACAAAAAAGAAAGGCAGTCAAATGAGTTTATATTAAACAAATCTATGATTTTATTTGAGTGTAACCAAAATTGACAGTTATAATATAAAAGATAAAGGCATGTCTTGTATCTTCTTTAAATTTTGGGGTAGATTGATAAAAATATACAAATTTAAGGGGGGGAATTCGATCTTGGTAAAACCCCTCAAGGGGGGAATTCGATCTTGGTAAACCCCCTCAAGGGGGGAATTCGATCTTGGTAAACCCCCTCAAGGGGGGAATTCGATCTTGGTAAAACCCCTCAAGGGGGGAATTCGATCTTGGTAAACCCCCTCAAGGGGGGGAATTCGATCTTGGTAAATTCTTTTCCGGAAATCACCTTAAAGATGTTCCTGTTCATGAAAGACTTAAAGATGTTCCTGTTCATGAAAGACTTAAAGATGTTCCTGTTCATGAAAGACTTAAAGATGTTCCGATTGAATCAATAGAAATGATATTAAATATAATGAAAAAAAAAGTAAGAGATAAACTGAGATAGCCTTAGAGCGTATCTACAGGTTGGAGGAAGAATTATCAAAAAAAATAATCATTATAAAATTTTTTGTTTGGAAAATTTAATCAAAAATTAAAGGTTTATTATTTTGAAAAATTCAATAGATATCTTTAATATTCATGAAAAAATCATGAATGATTATAAGCTGTTTGTTAATAGCTTTATAAATATAAAAAATGAAAATATTAGAAAAATTGTTCTGTCAGAAATGGAAAAAGGGAAATTTTGGCCTGAACCATTAATTCAATTTAACCCTTCATATGAAACAGGCCAATCCATTCAATCATTATGTGAAAATAATATTTTACATGATGATTTAAAAGAAGTTTTTAAAGATTATGAATTATATAAACATCAAGTGGAAGCAATTAAAAAAGGATGTCTTGATAATGATTTTATCGTAACTTCAGGCACAGGCTCTGGAAAATCTCTTACATTTTTAGGGACAATATTTAATTATCTTTTTAAAAATAAAAAACAAAATGGTGTTAAGGCTGTTATTGTTTACCCAATGAATGCTTTAATAAATTCGCAATTTGAAGAAATTTCAAAATACAAATCAACTTATGAAAATAATAGAAATACAAAATTTCCAATAACATTTGCTCAATATACTGGTCAAGAAAGTGATGAACAAAGAGAAAATGTTAAAAAAAATCTGCCTGATATAATTTTAACAAACTATATGATGCTGGAACTAATTTTAACACGTACAAAAGAACTATTTTTAAGACAATCAATATTTGAAAATTTAAAATATCTTGTATTTGATGAGCTTCACACTTATAGGGGCAGAAAAGGCTCTGATGTGGCAATATTGATTAGAAGATTAAAATCACAGTCAAAACAAAATATTTTATGTATTGGAACTTCTGCAACTATGGTATCTAAAGGAACTATTAGTGATCAAAAGAATAAAGTTGCAGAATTTGCCTCAAAAATTTTTGGAAAAAAAATTAACAATGATCAAATTATATCTGAATATCTGGTCAGGTGTTTTAAATTTGAAAATGAACTGCCTGAAACACAAATTCTTAAAAATGCATTAATTAATGAAATAAACCCAAATTTTTCTGAAACAGAGCTTATAAATTTCCCTTTAAGTACATGGATTGAAAATAAAATCGCATTAGATATTAACAATGATTTTCTTGTAAGAAACAAACCAATGCAGTTTTCTCAAATAGTTTCTCTTTTATCTAAAGATACTGGTCTTGATGAAGACTTGTGCAGACAAAGGCTTAAACTATATCTTAAATGGATTTCAAATGTAAATCAAAAATTTATAAATAAAAAATATACCTACCTTCCATATAAAATACACCAGTTAATATCTCAAACCGGAACAGTTCATATTTCTTTGCACCAAGATAAAAATAGAATAATAAGCCTTGACCCTGCAAATCATAAAGGACATGGTGAAAATAAAATACCATTATTTCCTGTTGTTTTTAGCCGAATTACCGGGCACGAATTTTTATGCGTTAATAAAAATGATGAAAACAATATATTAATCCCTAGAGAATTTAGAGAAATAATAGATGATGAAGAAGACACCCAATCAGGATATTTATTTGAAGGCGAGGATTTATGGGACCCTGATTCTGATTTAGGGCTTCTGCCAGATTCATGGTTAAATTACGATAAATCAGGTAATTGCAAGCCAATTAAAAAATATAAAAATAAACTTCCACAGAAAATTTTTTATAATATAAAAGGAAATTTTTCTAATAAAAATGATTATGAATATCAGGGCTGGTTTATGCCTGTAAAATTATTATTTGACCCAACCTGCGGTGTAATTTATGATTCAAAAACCAATGAGGCTACAAAATTAACAAGATTAGGAAGTGAGGGTAGAAGCACATCTACTACTGTACTGGCTTATTCAATTCTTGATCAATTAGCAAAACATGGCTTTTGTGAAAATGATCAAAAGATATTGAGCTTCACTGACAACAGACAAGATGCTGCACTTCAATCTGGACACTTCAACGACACTATTAAAGTGATTCAAATTAGATCTGCTATATATCAAGCTTTACGTAAATATAAATTATTAGATTTTTCATCTTTAGATCAAACTGTTATGGAAGCTCTTAATTTACCTGTTCATGAATATTCATCAAATCCATCAAGCAAATTTCCTGGTACAATCAAAGATAACGAATCCGCTCTTAAAGATTATTTAATGTATAGAATATTATATGACCTTAAATACAGCTGGCGCGTTGTTTTGCCAAACTTGGAGCAATGCGCACTTTTACAAATTGACTATAAAAATATTAAAGAAAATTGCCATCTTGATGAACCATGGGAAAAGGTTTTGTTTATAAATAATTTAGACCATAAAGAACGTGAAGAAATAATTTTTCATGTTCTTGATTTTTTTAGAAAATCATATGCTTTACATAGTGAAGAATATTTAAGTTCAAATGCTGTAAACAAAAAAAGAAAAATTATTAATGAAAGATTGATATTGCCATGGAGATTTGATGAAAGTGAGGATATTATATATCCTGAAAAAATGTCATATGAACCTTTAAAAAAAGGCTCAAAAATTTTTCGAAAAAGTATTGGTACAACAAGCGCTCTTGGAAAATTTTTAAAAGATGAAGCCAAAAAAAAAGGAATTACAATATCATCAAATCAGTATATAGATTTTATTAAGGAGCTGTTAAAAGTTCTCACAGAGGCTGGTTGGTTAAAAGAATCTAATGCAAAAAATAAGTATAATATTGATACAAAACTATATCAACTTAAAATTGATCAGATTATTTGGAAATTAAGTGATGAAAAAACAGTTATTCAGGATAAAGTTAAAATCAGAACGTTTAAAGATTACAATAAAAAACCAAACCTTTTTTATCAGCAATTATACAAAATAGACTTTACAAATAAGAAAAAAATTGAAGCAAGAGAACATACAGGACAATTAAACAATCAAGACAGAATTGAAAGAGAAGAAAAATTTAAATCAGGTGAATATAGTGCATTGTTTTGTTCACCAACAATGGAACTTGGAATTGATATTGCTGATTTAAATGTTGTTCATATGAGAAATGTTCCTCCAAATCCTGCAAATTATGCCCAAAGAAGCGGACGTGCTGGCAGAAGCGGGCAGGCAGCACTTATATTTACTAATTGTTCTGTTTACTCTCCTCATGATACACATTATTTTAATAATGCACAAGATTTAGTCTCTGGTGCTGTTATACCGCCTCAAATAGATTTGAAAAATGAAGAATTACTTCAATCTCATTTAAATGCTCTGTTTCTTTCGATAGTTAAACTTAATGAACTTAACCAAAGTATTCTTGATCTAATATCAGAGGAAGACAATGAAAACCTTCCATTAAAACAAAAAGTAAAAGAGTATCTAAATATTGACAATGATTCAAAACAAGAAATTCAAGAAATATTTGAAAAAGTTGTTAAAGATATTATTGATACTGAAAATTTGCCATGGTTAAATACAGATTGGATTAATAGAGTTATTAACCTCTCATCTGAAAATTTTGATCGTGCATTAAATAGATGGCGGCGTTTATATGATACAGTTCAAAAACAATTGATTAATGCCAATCGTATTATTGAAGGTAATCTGTATGACAGCAAATCCGATGAAATGAAACAGGCAAAACGAAGCGTTAATCAGGCTATTATACAAAGAGAACTTTTAACAAATAAATCTCATACAAGTAGTATTTCTGAATTTTATCCTTATCGTTATCTTGCATCTGAAGGATATTTACCTGGTTATAATTTTACCCGGCTTCCAATTAGAACTTTTATTCCTATTGGAAATTCTGGAGAATATATTTCAAGATCAAGATTTATTGCCTTGCGAGAATTTGGACCCCACAATATTATTTATCATAAAGGTTCAAAATATAAAATTGATCAATTATTAATCAAAGAAGCTGATTTGAACTTAAAACAGGCAAAAGTCAGTATTAATTCCGGTTATCTTTTAATTGATGATGAATATAACTTTGAAAAGTGCCCTTTTAGTAATATATCGCTTTCTGGCGCCTCTAATAAGGAAATTTATAATAAACTATTAGAATTAAATGAAACAAAAACAAGGGAGGTTGATCGAATATCATGCGAAGAAGAAGAAAGGATTGCAAGGGGTTTTGAAATAAAAACATTTTTTTGCATGCCAGGCGGTAGAATTGATATGATAAGATCAGCTGTTATTAAAAATGATAATGAACCATTTTTAAATCTAAAATTTCTACCTTCAGCAAGATTGACTCAAATTAATGTAAAATGGCGCAGATCAAAAGAAAATGGCTTTTTAATGGATTTAATTACTGGAACATGGAAAAAAGAAATTTCTGCCAAAAATCAAACTAATGATAATATTAACAGAATAAAACTCTTTACTTATGACACTGCTGATGCATTATATATTGAACCTATAATTTCATTAGCATTAACTCCGGCAGGTGTTATTACCCTTCAATATGCAATCAAACGTGCTGTTGAAAATTATTTTCAAGTTGAATCTGATGAAATCGGTGCTGAATTAATGGGAGATGAAATGCATCCAAATATATTTTTATATGAAGCATCTGAAGGAAGCTTAGGTATATTATCACAATTTATTGAGGATAAATCGATATTTAAAAGTATTATTAAAGAAGCTGTTAATATATGCCGCTTTGATGATCCTGAATATGAAGATGAAGCATCATATAATGACCTCTTAAGTTATTATAATCAAAGATTCCATAATGTTATAAACCGATTTGAAATAAAGGATGCTCTTGATAAACTTATAGCATGTGATATTGAAATTATATCAAATTCCAATTTTAAAAATTATGAACAACAATATCAATTTCTCTTAAAAGAAATCGATCCAAATTCTCAAACAGAATTAGAATTTATAAATTATCTTTATAAAAATGGATTAAGACTGCCTGATGCCAGCCAAAAAAAAGTTGATGGAATTTATTGCCGGCCAGATTTTTTTTATGAACCTGATATTTGGATTTTTTGTGATGGTACACCTCATGATAAACCAGAAATTAAAAAAAAAGATAAAGAACAAAGAAATGCAATTATAAATAGAGGCTATCAGGTCTTTGTCTATTATTATAAAGATGATCTTAATAAAATCATTAATAAAAGAAATGATATTTTTAAAAAGGTAAAATAATAGACGCAGTGGAAAAAATGGAAGCAGTGGACAAAGTGGACATAGTGGACGCAGTGGACAAAGTGGACCCAGTGGACAAAGTGGACTTAAAAAATTATACTGTCCACTTTGTCCACTGCGTCCACAATATAATTATATTTAAAAAAGGTTAAATCATATAATGAAATACAAAGCAGGTTCCCTTGTTAATGTAAGAAACAGGGATTGGGTTGTAATGCCTTCAAATGATGAACAATTATTATTATTAAAACCACTTGATGGCAGTGAAGAAGAAATTACAGGAATATTTTTGCCCCTTAGATTTCCTGAGGATAATATTAAATCATCAGAATTTCCTAAACCATCAATAAATGATATTGGTGATTTATCCTCTGCAAAATTATTGTATAATGCATGCCGATTATCAATTAGAAATGGTGCCGGTCCATTTAGAAGTCTTGCTTCATTGTCTTTTCGTCCAAGATCCTATCAAATGGTGCCATTAATAATGTCTCTTAAACAACAATTACCACTTCGACTGCTTATAGCTGATGATGTTGGTGTTGGAAAGACAATTGAAGCATTATTAATTTTAAAAGAATTTTTAGATCGTAAAATAATAAATAGATTTGCTATCATTGTTTTACCTCATTTATGCGAGCAGTGGCATAATGAACTTAAAGACAAAGCAGGTATAGATGCTGTAATAATCAGATCAAATACTCAGGCTCGATTAGACAGAGAAATTCAAGGAGATACAAGTGTTTTTCATCATTATCCATATCAAATAATTTCTATTGATTATATTAAATCAGATATAAGAAGACAGGTTTTTATTCAAGAAAGCCCAGAATTTATAATTGTTGATGAAGCTCATACATGTACAAATCCATCAGGCTCAAAATCATCCAGACAGCAGCGTTATAATCTTATCAAAGACCTTGCAAAAAAACAAAATCAGCACATGATTTATTTAACTGCAACTCCTCATAGTGGTAAAGAAGATCAGTTCAGCTCACTTCTTGGACTGTTAAATAAAAATTTTGCTTTGCTTGATCTTCCAAATGCATCAAAAAATGACCGCCAGGAATTAGCAAAATATTATGTTCAAAGAAGACGTGCAGATGTCCAAAAATGGATGAATGAAAATACTCCTTTTCCTGAACGTGATGCTGGAGAATATCAATATGATCTATCACCTGAATATGCTAAGTTTTATGATGATATACTTGACTTTGCACTTGGTTTGACTAAAAAAGACGATAAACATGAAGGCCGAAAAAAAATAAGGTATTGGTCTGCATTAGCATTACTTCGAGGTGTTATGTCAAGCCCTGCTGCAGGCTTAGAGATGATACAAAATAGAATGTCAAAAATACAAGAATTTGACTTTGAAGATGACTCTGATATTAATCCAATTATGGATGATGATTTTGACACTGCTAAGGACTATTCACCTACTGCTATTATTAATAAAACTGACTGGACCAGATCTGAAAATAATAAACTTAACCAGCTTGCAAAAGATCTTCTTAAACTTCAAGACTCAAAATATGATTTAAAAGCTTCTCAAACTGTCAAAATAATTAAAGATTGGCTTAATGAAGGTTTTAATCCTATTTTATTTTGTCGTTTTATAAAAACAGCTAATTATCTCGGTGATATTCTAAAATCAGAAATAAAAATATCACCCCCTGTTAATATTCAGGTTATTACAAGTGAAGACCCTGATGAACTTAGAAAACAACGCATTGATGAAATGAAAATTCACAAAAACAAAATCCTGGTCGCAACTGACTGCTTAAGCGAAGGAATTAACCTTCAGGATCAGTTTACTGCAATTATTCATTATGACCTTCCATGGAATCCAAACAGACTTGAACAGCGAGAAGGTAGAATTGATCGTTATGGTCAATGCGCAAAAAAAGTAAAAGCTTATTTATTATATGGTAAAAAAAATCCAATTGATGGAGTTGTACTCAAAGTACTTTTGAGAAAAGTTCGTGAAATCAGACGATCTACTGGAATATCAATACCTTTTCCAGAAGACAGTAAATCCTTGATGGATTCAGTACTTCAAGCAATTATTACTGATTCAGAAGCTGCTAAAATAAGAAAAAACAAAGAAAAAAAACAATTTACGCAGCTTAGTCTTTTTGAAAATATTAACGAAGTCAAAGAAAAAGAAATAATAGTTACAAAAAATATTGAAAAAGCTGCAAAACGAGAAACAGCATCAAGAAGTGTTTTTGCTCAACATGCTATAAAAGCAAATGAAATAGAAAAAGATTTAAAACAGTCAGATTTGGCAATTGGAACTCCTGAATCTGTTGAATCTTTTGTAACAAATGCTTTAAAAAATTTTTTTGGAGTTCAAATTGATAAAGATAAAAATGGTTATTTATTATATACAGCTAATTTACCTGACGTTTTGAAGTTTTCATTACCTCCAGAAAATATTCTTAAAGTGAGCTTTGTATCACCAACTCCAATTAATTATCATTATATAGGTCGTAATCATATTTTTGCAGAACAATTATGCCAATACCTGATAGCAAATTCACTAAATAGTCAAATATCAGATGCCCCTGCCAGAGCTTCTGTTATAAAATGCTTTGATGTTGATATCAAAACTACAATAATTTTATTTAGAGTCAGGATTGTTATAGAAGATATTAAAACTAAACAACAACTTGTAGCCGAAGAAATGATATTATGGGCATATAAAGGAAATCCTGAAGATAATATAATTCTCGATAATAATGAAATTGATATCTTGTTAAATAATGCAAATCCATCTGCAAATCTCTCTCCTCAAGCACAAAACAGCTTTCTTGAAAATGAGCTGGATAATTTAAATGAAATGAATATGAAATTTGATCAAATTGCTTTAGATCAGGCAAAAAAATTGATTAATGCTCATGAACGTTTTAGAAAACTTATTAAAGCTTCAAAATATAAAGTAGTAGAACCGGTTCTTCCAATGGATATTATTGGTATTTATATTTTATTGCCAGATAAGAATAAGGTGATTTCTTAGCCCTGAAAAAGCGTAACATACCTGACCAATAGCAACCCAATACTGTTGAATTAAGAATTGGAGTCCCAAATTTTTAGATTAGGGCTTGAAATAATTACAAAAAAAATAATTATTTGTTTATGTATTAAAATGTATTATACACTCCCAAATCTAACGATTTGGGACTCCAGTCTTAATTCAACATCATTGCAAGAGCAACCGCCCTGGGAAAATGTAAAAAAGAATTTATAGCCCTGTAAGGGAGCAACATAAGTGGGCTACCTTTTATTCTTGTTATTTTATAAACACAAAATTTATAGACTAATCTGAAATATATATATATATATATATAAAAGAATTAATGTCACATAAAATAAAAAATATTCGAAAAGAGATAATCAAAAAAATGAAAAAATTTTCTTCATATGGGCCTGTTAATGAAAAAATTCATTATCATGCCCCAAGAACTGAATTGATTAATCAAACTTATGAGCAATTGATTGGCGATTCCTTAGAAATTGGACATTACATAACAATATGGGCACCAAGACAAACCGGTAAAACATGGCTGATGCTTAATGTTATTAACAAGATAAAGAAAGAGAATAAATTTGAAACTGGGATTATTACATTACAATCTGCTAAAAATGAAACAACTGATAAGGGAATATTAGAAATCTTTATAAAAAACATGAACGAGTGGTTTAAAAAAGATTTTCCCTTGATAGATTCATGGAAAAATTTATCTGATATTTTTTCCAAAAATTTTTTTGAAAAACCATTAATATTGGTTATTGATGAGTTTGATTCTCTGTCTGAAGAATATATAAATAAATTCGCAAACGAATTTCGAGATATGTATATAAAAAATATAAATGAAGCAATATGCGGATCTGATAGTAAGAATTATATGTTACATGGTTTGGCCTTAGTTGGTGTAAGAAGTGTGCTGGGAATTGAAAATCAAACTGGTTCACCTTTCAATGTTCAGCGAAGTGTCCAGATTCCAAATTTTTCATTTGAAGAAGTTAAGCATATATTCAAATCTTATGAAACTGAAACCCGACAGAAAATTAACAATAATGTTATTAAAAATATTTTTTATGAATTTAGTGGACAACCAGGATTAACTTGTTGGTTCGGAGAATTATTAACTGAAAAATATAATACAGATAAATCAAGTATCATTGAAATAGATAAATTCAATGATGTTTATGATCTGGCAAAAGATGTTTTGCCAAATAACAATATTTTAAACATTATCAGTAAAGCCAGATTAAGTCCATATAGAGAATTTTTATTAGAAATGTTTAGAACTGATGAAAAGATTATGTTTAAATATGATAATCCAGAAATAAATTTTTTATATATGAATGGTGTTATTGAGCATGAAAAAGCTGATAGAGGACTAAATTTTGTAAAATTTTCAAGTCCATATGTTCAAAAAAGATTGTTTAATTATTTTTCAGATGAACTTTTTCATTATCTGGGGAAACTTGTTGATCCTTTTGAAAACCTTGATGAGATTATTACTGAAAAAAAATTAAATATTAACAGATTAATTAAACGCTATGAAATCTATCTTCAAAAAAATAAACAATGGCTGCTTAAAGATGCTCCAAGAAGAAAAGATTTAAGGATTTTTGAGGCTGTTTATCATTTTAATTTATTTATGTATCTGCATAATTTTTTAACCCCGAAAAATGCAAGTATATATCCTGAGTTCCCAACAGGAAATGGAAAAATAGACATTATAATAAAATATGCCCAACAAACTTATGGAATTGAAATCAAAACTTTTACAGATGAAGGCGGATACAAGACAGCAATTTCTCAAGCTGCCAGATATGGTTTGAATTTAAGTCTTTCAGAAATTTCACTTATTTTTTTTGTTGAATATATCGATGATTCTAATAGATTAAAATTTGAAACTGATTATTTTGATGAAGAAACGTCTGTTGTTGTTTTACCTGTTTTTGTTGCTACTGGAAATTAACAAATTATAAATGCTTTTTTTAATACAGATGAAAAAATCATTTATTATGTTCATTAATTGAAAAAAGTTTTTCAAAATTACAAAATGCAAACAAAAATCAATTATAAATTAATAAAAAATTATTAAAGTTATTATATTAAGAACTCGATAATTATTGTAAAATGAAAATCAAACCCTTGTTCTTTATATTTATAATAAAAAAAAAATATTTATTTAATATATTGAAATAATGAAAAAAATGAAATCCATTTGACAATATTTTATTTGTTTTGTCTTCTAAAGTTCATTTTTTTTCTCTATTATAAATTGATATAATGTTATATTTATTTTTCTAAACGTATATCCCTAATAAATTATTATTCTTTAAAATATTTTACGTTTCTATTATCATATCTGTTATATTGCTTTTATATTTATAGATATTGTAAAGAAATAAATCTCAAAATTTCATTTTATTTTGAATTAGAAATTATTTAACATCCTGATAAAACTCACTTTATACATCTCACATATCCAATTAATACCCTTATCAACTGTAACAAAATTGAACTTTATATTTCAAAATCCCATTAATCTATTTAAGATAACTCTCTTAATTATTATTATAAATTAATATTATAATAAATTTAAAAATTCTATGATACTTTTTTATATTTATTATTTATTTTTAACTTACAATTATATTTAACTTAAAAAATTACCAGCAGAAAAAAAAATGTCTTATCGGTAAAAAATATTAAAATTATTAAATTATTTGCTTTTTATAGTAATTGTAGAGACCTTGATGCAAGGTGGTCTCTAAATAGTCTGTCTGTTAGACACAGTCAATTTTAATGAAAGTTTACCAGAAAGACATAAATAAAATAATATTTATCAATAAGTTATTTGATAACTTTATATATAAAATTTAACTGAGAATTATTCCTTATAAAGAGGAGGAAAAACTCATGAAAAAAATATCATTGTTTTTATTAGTAATATTTCTGGGAATATCTGGAAATATGTGTTTATTAAATGCAAAAATACCTGAAATTATTTATTTTCAAAGTATTTTAACAGATGCAGATGATAAAGTAATTGAATCTGGTCAATATACAGTAACCTTTAGTATATGGGATGGTGAAACAGAAAATTCAAATATGTTGTGGGAAGAAAAACATTTGGTAAATGTTGAGCATGGTCATTATTGGGTTGGTCTTGGCTCTATTGTTCCTTTTTCAGACCCAAATTTAGATAATAATGAATATGACAGCCTTACTTTTTCAATTCCATATTATCTTGGAATTAAAATTGGTACAAACCCATATATGAAAATTGATGGAAAATTTTCTCAACTTGCAAGTGTTTCTGCAGCCTTTAGATCTAAAACCTCATCAGGTCGCCTTATAAACAAAAAAAACACATCTTATACAATTTCAGAAAATGATGATCTTGTATTAGTTGATGGAAACGCAACTATAACACTGCCATCAGCAAAAAATTCAAGGGGTCGAATTTATTCTATAAAAAATATAAATCCTGAAAAAAATGTATCTGTTATAACAGTCTTGAGTCAAGAAATTGATAAAATAAATAGAGACATTAATAATGGGGGACAGGCTCTTGTTATAGATAGCAATAATGATGAATTATCTATAATCAGCGATGGTTATAATTGGATTAGAATATGGGTAACTAATCTTTCAAATTATTATAATAAAAATGAAATTGATTCTTATTTGTCCCAAAAGGTTGATTCAAATACTTATACAAATGAAATGTCCTTAAAAGCAGATAATCTGACAGTTTATACAAGAACATATCTTGATAATCTTTTTGATACAAAAGCAAATCAAACAGATGTATATAATAAATCAAATATTGATTCAAAGCTGTCATTAAAGGCTGATGCTTCAGAAGTTGCCTATATTTCTGATATTTATAATAGAGTTTATATTGATTCTCAATTAAATCTAAAAGCAAATCAATCTGATATTTATACAAGAACATATATTGATAATCAATTACAAACCAAAGCAGACAAAACTAATCTTGAACTTAAAGCAGATAAATCAGAAGTATATACAAAATTATATATTGACTCGGCATTATATCAAAAAGCTGATCAAGAAATGGTTTATTCTCGATCATATATTGATAGTCAACTATCAGAAAAAGCAGATAATGAAGCATTAGATTTAAAAGCTGATAAAACCAATATTTATTCAAGAGATTATATAGATACTCAATTAAATACAAAAGCAAATACTGAAGCTTTATCACTTAAAGCTGATAAAACTGAAATATATTCAAAGGAATATATTGATAATAATCTAAATAACAAAGCAAATATTGACATAGTATCACAAAAAGCAGATAAAACTGAAATTTATAATAGAGAATACCTTGATTCAGCTTTATCTAATAAAGCAAATCAGGATATAGTTTATTCAAAGGATTATATAGATGAACAATTAGCAATAAAAGCTGATGTTGGCTCAATGGCTTTAAAGGCTGACAAATCAGAAATTTATACAAGAAATTATTTAGATACTCAATTAAATACAAAAGCAGATACTGATACAGTTACACAAAAAGCAGATAAATCAGAAATTTATACAAGAATCTACCTTGATTCAGCATTATCTGGTAAAGCAAATCAGGATATGGTTTATTCAAAAGAATATTTAGATGAAAAATTAGCAATAAAGTCTGATATTGATACAATGGCTTTAAAGGCTGACAAATCAGAAATTTATACAAGAAATTATTTAGATACTCAATTAAATACAAAAGCAGATACTGATACAGTTACACAAAAAGCAGATAAATCAGAAATTTATACAAGAATCTACCTTGATTCAGCATTATCTGGTAAAGCAAATCAGGATATGGTTTATTCAAAAGAATATTTAGATGAAAAATTAGCAATAAAGTCTGATATTGATACAATGGCTTTAAAGGCTGACAAATCAGAAATTTATACAAGAAATTATTTAGATACTCAATTAAATACAAAAGCAGATACTGATACAGTTACACAAAAAGCGGATAAATCAGAAATTTATACAAGAATCTACCTTGATTCAGCATTATCTAGTAAAGCAAATCAGGATATGGTTTATTCAAAGGATTACATAAATAATCAATTAGGACAAAAAGCAGATAATTCAACTGTTACATTAAAAGCTGACAAGACTGAAATATATACAAGAATGTACTTAGATAATCAATTATCATCAAAAGCTGATAATAATACAATTTCATTAAAAGCTGATTTTTCACAAATATATACAAGAGATTTTCTTGATAGCCAATTTGCATTAAAAGCTGATAAGTCTGATACATACTCAAGGACATATTTAGATAGCCAATTGGGATTAAAAGCTGATAATTCTGCAATTTTATTAAAAGCTGACTTTTCACAAATTTATACAAAAACTGCTCTTGATAATCAATTTGCTTTAAAGGCTGATAAATCAAATACCTATACGAGATTATATTTAGATAATCAATTGGGACAAAAAGCTGATACATTTGATGTATCATTAAAGGCTGACAAATCTGAAATTTACACAAAGTTATTTATAGATGAAAAATTATTACTAAAGGCAGACAATGCTAATATTTACACAAGATCATTATTGGATAGTCAATTTGCTTTAAAAGCAGATAAGTCAGAAACATACACTAAAATATATATAGATAATCAATTAACTTTAAAAGCAGATACTTCTGAACTATTATTAAAGGCTGATAAAACAGAAATTTATACAAGACCATTCTTAGACAGCCAGTTTGTATTAAAAGCAGATAAGTCTGATATATACACAAGAATATACTTAGATAATCAGTTAGGATTAAAAGCCGATAACTCTACTTTATCGTTAAAGGCAGAAAATTCAGATGTTTACACAAGACCATTCTTAGACAGCCAATTTACTCAAAAAGCAGACAAATCAGAAATATACACAAGAGATTACTTAGATAATCAATTAGGTTTAAAAGCTGATAATTCTGCTATCTCATTAAAAGCAGACAAATCAGAAATATATACAAAATTATATTTGGATAATCAATTAGGCTTAAAAGCTGATAATTCAACTCTTTCATTAAAGGCTGATAAATCAGAAGTTTACACCAGAGTACATATTGACGATGAATTAATTCTCAAAGCGGATATTGCAAATATTTACACAAGACCTATGCTAGACAATCAGTTGGCTCAAAAAGCAGAAAAATCTGAAATATACACCAGAATTTACTTAGATAATCAACTAAGTTTAAAAGCTGATAATTCAGTTATTTCATTAAAAGCAGACAAATCAGAAACATACACAAAAGTATATTTGGATAATCAATTAGGCTTAAAAGCTGATACCTCAGCTGTTTTTTTAAAGGCTGATAAATCAGAAATTTACACAAAAGTATATTTGGATAATCAATTAGGCTTAAAAGCTGATAATTCAGCTGTTTTGTTAAAGGCTGATAAATCAGAAATATACACAAGAGTTTACTTAGATAATCAACTAAGTTTAAAAGCTGATAATTCAGCTATTTCATTAAAAGCAGACAAATCAGAAATATACACAAAAGTATATTTGGATAATCAATTAGGCTTAAAAGCTGATAACTCAGCTGTTTTTTTTAAGGCTGATAAATCAGAAATATACACCAGAGTCCATATTGATGATGAATTAATCCTCAAAGCAGATATAGCAAATATTTACACAAGACCAGTTTTAGATAACGAACTTGCTTTAAAAGCAGAAAAATCAGAAATATACACAAGGGTTTACTTAGATAATGAATTAGCTTCAAAAGCAGATAATTCAACAGTAAATCTTAAAGCAGAAAAATCTGAAATATACACAAGGGTTTATTTAGATAATGAATTAGCTTCAAAAGCAGATAATTCAACAGTAAATCTTAAAGCAGAAAAATCTGAAATATACACCAGAGCACATATTGATGATGAATTAATTCTTAAAGCAGATATAGCAAATATTTACACAAGACCAGTTTTAGATAGCGAATTTGCTTTAAAAGCAGAAAAATCAGAAATATACACAAGGGTTTACTTAGATAATGAATTAGCTTCAAAAGCAGATAATTCAACAGTAAATCTAAAAGCAGAAAAATCTGAAATATACACAAGAGTTTACTTAGATAATGAATTTGCTTCAAAAGCAGATAGTTCAACAGTAAATCTTAAAGCAGAAAAATCAGAAATATACACAAGGGTTTACTTAGATAATGAATTAGCTTCAAAAGTAGATAATTCAACAGTAAATCTTAAAGCAGAAAAATCAGAAATATACACAAGGGTTTACTTAGACAATGAATTAGCTTCAAAAGCAGATAATTCAACAGTAAATCTAAAAGCAGAAAAATCTGAAATTTACACTAGAGCACATATTGATGATGAATTAATTCTTAAAGCAGATATAGCAAATATTTACACAAGACCAGTTTTAGATAACGAACTTGCTTTAAAAGCTGATAAATCAGAAATATACACAAGGGTTTATTTAGATAATGAATTAGCCTCAAAAGCAGATAATTCAACAGTAAATCTTAAAGCAGAAAAATCAGAAATATACACAAGAGTTTACTTGGATAATGAATTAGCCTCAAAAGCTGATAGTTCAACAGTAAATCTTAAAGCAGAAAAATCAGAAATATACACCAGAGCACATATTGATGATGAATTAATTCTCAAAGCAGATATAGCAAATATTTACACAAGACCAGTTTTAGATAACGAA
>Ga0272440_1000640_pt1 | contig 29378 bp, 27 predicted proteins | sample SSMMMBAug17_FD_192440 | JGI IMG/M metagenome (GOLD analysis project Ga0272440, IMG submission 192440) | Marine sediment archaeal communities from Little Sippewissett salt marsh, Falmouth, MA, United States - SSM-MMB-Aug17 | ecosystem: Environmental > Aquatic > Marine > Wetlands > Sediment ... | reverse complement strand
ACATAAGACAAATGGTAGTCGAAAAAATGTTCACTTGAATATCAAGGATGCCTTACAATTTAATGCCTCTATCTATTAATAACTGTTGGAGCTTTTCTTTAGCAATACGCTCATTTTCTGCTTGTTGTAAGGCATCTTGTGCTTGCTGTAAGGCATCTTGTGCTTGCTGTAAGGCAACTTCCTTTCCTTTTCGTTCTTGTTCTGCCATTTTTAACGCTGTATCCTTGGCTTTTCTTTCCTGCTCCCTGGCTTTTCTTTCTTGTTCTGCCATTTTTAACGCCGCTTCCCTGGCTTTTCTTTCCTGCTCCCTGGCTTTTCTTTCTTGTTCTGCCATTTTTAACGCCGCTTCCCTGGCTTTTCTTTCCTGCTCCCTGGCTTTTCTTTCCTTTTGCAAATCAATGGCAACAAAAGATTGATAAATCGGATCATTGATCAGGTTTACTGGATCTGGCCGGGCATAAATATCACTTTCTCTGAATTGAAAGCCTGGGAGTACAGTGGAACGAATTATTCCATTTTGAGGTTTAACTAAGCTATAACCGCCATTGGTATTCAGACTATAAAATAAAGTCTGGTCTTTTTTATAGTCAATAATATAATACTCTTTGACTTTTCCCTGGCTGTACTCTCTTTTTTTGTCTATGGTATCTCTATCGATATATTTTTGTTTGCTATGCGACAAGGTTTCAATGCATATATCATAGACACCTTGATATGTTGATGCATTTGTATCACAATTTGTTGCTTTTTCCCCCAGAAGTATTGCATGATCGGGCCTTCGGATAACTGATTTACCGGGCAGGTTTAATTTAAAGCCAATATCAGCAACAATGAGATATTCATAGTTTTTCGCCTTTAAATATTCCTTGAGTAGACTGATTAGCCAGTCTGTGTATAAAATACCGCTGATAACTGCCATGGGTTTCTCCTCCAGTATTCCATTATTCCATTCATATCGAAAATCCATATCTTCATAATAATCAGCCCAAAATGTGGCTTCATCGACAATGAGACCGTCTTTTGATTGGGGTTCAGAGGGTTTTTGATGTCTTCTAAAGGATTGCCAGGTTTTTTTATCAAATGATTGCGATGATCTATCAAATAAATGGACTGATGGTTGCGATGATATATCAAAGAATTGGGCTGATGGTTGCGATGATGTATCAAAGAATTGGACTGATGATTGATATTCTTCGCATAAACCTTGATTCGTTGTATAATTTTTTGTTAATAGTGCATATGCCTGGTTATTCATGATACCCCCTTACGTACTTATAATGTAAGATAGAAAAGGTATATATGTTCCCACGCTAAAGCGTGGGAACGAGAAAAGTTGACCGATAATTATCTCAAATATGTTGAAATAATTTTATCCACAACGCCTTCAGCCTTTAATTCATCAAAAGCCTTCTGAAGAGGTACCACAACAGAATCGGGCGTGCGTTGATTAAATGCAAAAAACATTGATTCCTTTTCAGTCAATTGATAAACAACTTCAAAGTCATCAACATTAAAGCCATTTTTTTTCAATATCCATTTCGTTGCAATTTCACCATAAGGCCATAATTGACAACGATCTTTCAATATTTTTTTTGCAATTGACACCGGACTGGCAGTGCGATCAACATCATCAATAGAATAGCCCATTCTGACAATGGTCTGTTCAGCAACATCATCTCGGATCGCACAGACACGATATTTTTTAACATCTTCCATAGAATTGATTTTGATATTTTTGCTTTTTTGAGCAAACAATACCGATCCGGTGTTAATTATCGGGCCAACCCATCGGAAACCATATTTTTTGACTCTTTCATCTGTTCTTGTCATGGTATACAAACAGACATTTTTCTTTTTCTGGATATCATTAAAGCCCCTTGCCCAAGGGACAACACGAATATCCTTTGCAGTTTTGTTTACATTAAGTTTTTCAAACATTTTCAGTAGAATTTCTGTTGCAAAACCGGTGGCCATGTCATTGTCTGAAAAATTGTATGGCGGATACTCCTCAGTATAATATGAAATGTCACCGGGTGTCATTTCAGCGTAGAGCGGGTTAAGCAATAGCAGAAAAACAATCAAAAAGAGAATTTTTTTCATCATAATACACCATCCTTTGTTCAGGCTTTTGGCGGACTAATCAAAGCTTCGCCATCAACCAGTAGTTTACCATCCTGGTTTCTACAGGTGGTTTGTAATCGCACACGATTTTTTTCTTCATTGATTTCGATTGCTTCAGCTCGGGCAGTAATGGTATCTCCAATTTTTGCCGGCCCCTTGAAAGCAATTTCCTGTTTGATATAAATGGTGCCCGGACCGGGAAGTTTCATGCCGATCACTGCTGAAATGAAACCAGCGAGAAGCATTCCATGTGCAATTCTTCCTTTAAAAAAAGTGTCCTTTGCATAATCTTCGTTTATATGTGCCGGATTCAAGTCTCCTGTAACTCCGGCAAATGTATAAATGTCAGACTCTGAGATTGTTTTGGAAAACTCCGCAAAGTCACCTGTTTTGATTTGTGAAATTGTTTTTCCTTTCATGTGTTTTCTCCTAAATAAATAAACCATGAATGTTAATCTTGGGTTTTAGCAATGACGTGTAAAGACATAGCATGCTACGTCTCTACAGAACATTGACCTGGATCGTCCCAAAAAAGAAAGACAGTATAGAGACGCAATATGTTACGTCTCTACAGTACATAAACCTAAAAAATAAACAATATCAAAAATGGGAAGCTATTTTTTTCGATAATTCCCTAAAACCACAAACGACAACTATAAGAATCTTCTTCCAAACATTTATTTTCTTCTTGAAGCATCAACAGCATGGTGGCATTTTGAATGGCAAGTCCGCCCTGATTGGCCAATGCTCTAAGCATCAAGATCATTTGTTCAGGAAATTTACGCTGAATCCCGCTATAGAAGTTCATGATGCCCATAATTTCATTTTTGGATTGGATAGGTACTGTTAACATAGATGAAATCCCTTCCTGAACCATACAGTCTGGATATTGCACCCGATCATCCTTAGTGACATCGCCAATAATAATTGTTTCGCCTTTGATGCATTGTTCTAAAATCTTTGCAGACACTGGGCCTTTGTTGAGAAATTGTTCACTCAATCCATAGCTGGCAACTCTTTCAAGAATATCTTTTTCTTTGTTATGAAGTCGAATCAATGCGCCTTTGAAAAGATAGGCCTCACAAACTTCAGCGGTCAGGATATGTAGGATTGAATTGATATCCAGGGTGGAATTCATGCTGGTGGTTAAATCCAGAAATAATCGAGTGTTGGTTTCAATTCTTTCGTGCAGTCGCATATCATTAATTGCCATAGCCGCTTCATCCGCAAGGGCTCTGATAAATACGACCTCAGATTCATCAAATAAACGCTTCTTTTCTGTAAACACTGCAAGGATACCAATAAACTCATCCTTAAATGTGATTGGGACAATCAGCTCGGATGCAATCCCTTCTTTCTTTTTAATATCATGATTGTCCAGTCGGGGATCATTGACCGCATCTTCACTAAAAAGATAACCATCATTTTCAAGCACACGAATCAATTTATCGGGTCGTGTGCGGCCATGTTTTTGATAGGTGTCAGAAAGGCCCCTTGCTACGACTGGTACCATTTGTTCATGGTCTTCATCCTGTAAATACAGGCTTGCTGCTTTGACTGACATCAGCTCAACCGCGTGATCCAGTATCAGATTTAATAGCTCATCATGGGTGCTGACTGTCCCAAATGCTCGACTGACTTTGCATATTGCATGGAAAAAATTTTTTATCATAGTTAACTATCCCTTTCTTTTAGCCACGAAGAAATTCGTGGTGCAAATGCTTTTTGAAATTTTGAACTGACATATATTCCAATGTGTCCGGTGGCCAGGCAAACATCCTCAGTATCAGAACTACCGACATGTTTGGTCAGTTGGTTGGCAGCTTCCGGTGGAACAAGGTGATCAAATTTTCCAAAAAAATTGATCAATGGCATGGTGATATTTTTCAACATCACTTTTTGACCATTTAACATTAACTCACTTTTTATCAGCAAGTTTTGTTGATAGCAATCTGTTACAAATTGTCGAAAGGTTTCAAAAGGGATATCTGGACTGTCAAATATCCATTTTTCCATTCGAACAAAATTTTCAACAAATGCTTTTTTGTCCATATTTTCAAAAAAACTAACATACTTATCCAGCATGAGGCGTGCTGGATTAAGCAATAAAAAACCAAAATTCATTAAATCTGCGGGCATATTGCCATAACACTCAGCAACCTGAACCATATCCAATTGTTTCATCCAGATATGAAGCAATCCTGTATCAGTATCAAAATTGGTCGGTGTGACAGTGGTCACCAGGGCATTGATTTTTTCAGGATAGAGTGCAGAATACATGACACAAAATGCACCGCCCATGCAAATGCCCATGAGATTGATTTTGGGCAAATCATGTTTATTTCGAATAAAATCAACAATATTGTTAATGTAGCCATTAACATGATCATCAAGTGTGATAAACTGGTCTTTTCGGGTGGGATATCCCCAATCAATCATGTAAACTTCAATGCCGCTGTCCAAAAATGTTTGCACAACACTTCGCCCGGGTTGCAGATCCAACATGGTTTCACGATTGATCAGTGCATAAATCACCAGAAGTGGATATTTGTATTGGACTGTTTTTGGGCGATAGTATTTCACACGCACCCTGTCCTCTTTATACACATTTTCATAAGGTGTTTTGGCAAGATCAACATCAAGGGTATCCATCATTACTTCAGATGCTTTTTGAACACGTTCCTTTGTTCGTTCAGTGTTCTCAGCAACTGATTTTAAAATAAGATCGACATCAATTATGGGTTTACTCATGGATTGACCTCCTGAATATGGCTTTCAAGGAATTGAAAGCAAGTGATTAATAGTTCGATGTCAGTGACTGGACTGTTTTCTTTAAAGATTTAATGGTTTGTTTTAACTCATAAATGTCTTTGTATAGTTCATCCATCTCTTTATTGGTAGGAACTGGAATTTGTTGAAGCAGATCAATCATGACATCATCTTTGGCTTTTTTGTATTGCACATATGAACGAATGGTATGGTTGAGAACATCAGTATATTCTTTTGATTTCAACAAAGACATGAAATGACCTTCCAAAATACGAAGCCATTGATTGTAATGTTCTTTGACATTATTGGAAAATTCTCCCTTTGCCATTTTGTTTTCCAGTTCTTTTTGAAAGACCTGGGTGGTTTTTTCAAAAGGTACATAGAGCATATACATGAATTCGGTCATGGCTTCATTAAAAACATTAAATTTATCCATGGCATTATTGACCCGCTCTTGATAATAGCGAAACAGGCCAATAGTGGGTATCTGAAAAAGATGTTGGAATTCTTTTTCATAAATATTTTTCCAGGTCGTGAATATTTCCTTATCCATATCATCAAAACTGTATGCTTTTGTTTCTTTGCCAATACGCACACATCGTTCAATCCATTGCGTTTGCATCTCCATTATGCTATCAGTAATTTTTTGCATGATATCAATTGATGCCGATGAAATGGCATCGGATTTTTGAAAAGTGGATTCAATGTTATCAGGTTCAAACAAACCGGCAAAGGCCAATTGAATCATATTCATGCTGGACATAAAAAATTGATCAGTTTTTTTTGAACCGGTAAATGATGATTCGGATGTCTTGAATGGTGAATCACTTTGTTGGGTGTCTGCCATTTTTTTCCATAAATTCATTGCAGACTGCATCCATTCCTGCATGTTGATATTGAAAGATTGATCTTTTTGAGACGTTGTCATGTTTTCTCCTGCTTTGCTAAAATTCATTAATTTCATCAACCAGGGCATCAACCAGTTTTTCCTGAGAAATTTTTTTAATCACCTTTCCTTTTTTAAACAATACCCCGGTCCCATCACCGCCGGCAATACCGATATCTGCTTCTTTCGCCTCACCAGGTCCATTGACCACACAGCCCATGATTGCAATTTTGATATCTTTTGTAAGATGCTGCACGCGCTTTTCAACCCCTTCAACAATGTCAAACAAAGCAATCGCTGTTCGTCCACAAGTGGGACATGAGATAATTTCAGGCCCGCGTCGTCTGATATTTAGAGCGCGAAGAATTTCATAGGCCACGCGAATTTCTTCTTCAGGATCACGTGTGAGAGAAACGCGAAAGGTATCACCAATACCATCGGCCAATAGCATACCAATTCCCAGTGAAGATTTGACTGTACCTGATATCAATGTGCCTGCTTCGGTAACACCCAGGTGAAGCGGGGCATCGGTTTGTTCAGCTAAAAGCCGATAGGCAGTCAGTGTGCGGAAAACATCAGATGCCTTGATTGATACTTTAAAGTTGTCAAAATCCAGTGCATGCATCAATTGGATATGCTGCAATGCACTTTCTACCATTGCTTCTGATGTCGGCGCACCATACTTTTTTAATAAATCAGATTCAACTGATCCGCTATTGACACCAATGCGAATGGCCAAACCATATTTTTGTGCCGCCTGAACCACTTTTTGAACAGCATCGATACTGCCAATATTTCCCGGGTTTATTCTGAGTCCATCAGCGCCGCACTCGGCAGCTGCGACAGCCAGTTTGAAATCAAAGTGGATATCAGCAATCAATGGTATTTGTATGTGTTTTTTTATTTGTGAAATTGCCTGTGCTGATACCATGTCAGGCACAGCAACACGAATGATTTCACATCCGGCAGATGTCAGGCGTTGTATTTGTGAAACTGTTGCAGCGATATCTTGTGTCTGTGTATTGGTCATGGATTGAACAAGAATCGGATTGTCGCCGCCTATCTTGATGTTTCCCAGATGAATGGTTCGTGTTGGTTTTCGCGTAATATGTGTCATTGGAAAAAACTGGCTCCATATGTTTCAGTCCTTTTCAGGAGTTTTACCGGTTAAGCAATAATGAATGAATGCAAATCCTACTGCCATTAAATGGATATCACATTTGTATGCTGTTTCTATTAGTTCATTGGAAATATTCATTTCTGGCAGAATACAATCATCAATGAGCAAGCGAAAGTTGTCAAGGTTGTAGACAGCACTGAACAGTAATCGAAAAAACTTCATATTCATACCAGTTGACTCAAAGGGATAGCTTTTCAGGATCGTATCAATAGAAATCCACTGGGCATTCATATCATTAAATACTTTCATGCCGCCATGGTCAATCCATTCTGACAAACGCCACTGCCTGGAGGCATCATGCCCCCGGCAATAATCATGGCGAACAAGATAATATTTCGACTGCTGGGCATCTTGAGAACATGCCCGAGAAACACTGCGTGCCAGGGGATATGCACGACAGGCAAAAGGACGATCTTCGTAAACTGAACAGCCCTTTTGGGTTAAAAAGGGGCATGCATCTTTATCTGACATTTTTAATGTCAGATGTGGAAACCAACAGCCTTCATCAAATTCAATGCTTGTAAATTGGGCTAAAAATGCCTCTGAATCTATGTTCAATCGATTTTTCAACAAAATGATATCATATGGATACAATGTCATTTCTATATCATTGCAACAATCGGTGAAACAGGAAATTCCTGGATGACAGTCAAATGAAAAGGTCGAATGGTCATTCAATGGGTTATTGTAGTCTCCTTGAGTCATTTTTGTTTCTTTGGTTCAGATTTCTGACTGTTGTTTGTTTTCTGCGGTGTTATGGGCTCAGGCTCTGAAACAATTGTTTTTTTTGTATCTTTTTGGGTTCCGGTTTTTGATTTTTTTGATGCCATAATATGAATTGGATGTAATTGATATTCATAAGGCAGTTCTTTTAACGAATCGCTCATCAACTGAAGTTCGGTGACCTTGAATTTTGTATCAACAGGCTTTGGGATCACTTTGTTGATCTCAAAATATAGGTTCATGATAGACTGATTGTTCACCGGAACACCGCGAGCGCCGGCCATTACAATTACAAGTTTGCCTGGATGCTTATCATTGACAATATGCATGAGCGAGGCTGTTGACTTTGTTTTTTCGCTCTTGACATATGTTAATAAATCCTTGTCAAATTTCAGGGCAAGTTTGATACCTGCCATATTTGGCACATGATCCAATATAACAGGGATTTTAACTTTTTGGCCTGGCACAACTGACATTTCAGAAAAGATCAATTGTGCTTTCTTTTCTGCGCCAAAAGTCAGGCAAACCGATCCAATAAAAATAAGGCATCCAATAAGAATAAATTGCATAGTTTTCATTTGTCAAAATTCCTTTAACTGACAAAAATTGCACAGAAAAAATCGTTATGTCTGTGCATGTTTAATATGATACTGGTTAATTGTTACCCTGCCCTTTGGAAGTGCCTGAAAAACATTTTTGGCCTCCTCCAGCCCATTGACATCAAAATTCAGTATTGTCGAGACCCTTTTGCCCCGCTGATGTTCTTCAATTCGATGAATTGTCAAGTGATCTTCTACTGTTGCCAGGGCTTTGACAATTGACAGGGCGGTTGTTTTTTTTATTTCAACAGTAAAGGTCGTTACCGGCCATTCACACACAACCCACTGAATATTTAAATATTTTTCTGTTGAGATGTTTCGTCGTTCAATTTCAGAACAATTTTTATAGTGAAAAGATACCCCACGTTTACTTAAAAGTCCAATAATATTTTTATCCCCTGGATAGGGGTTGCAGCATTGGGCAAATTTATAAAAATGATTGTCCAAGAAATCCACTGAAATTGTTCCCAAAGACTCTTTGTCTGTTTTAATGGCGCCATTGTTCAGATAAATATCAGCAAGGTAATATAAGAGTTCCTTTGGTGAGAGTCTGTCCTGACCGATACGCTGATAGGCATTTTGCATATTTTCAATATTGAGAAAATCTAGGATAAGTGCAGTATCGTGTGTTTTAAGAATTTGAATATCCAGGTTATTTTTTTGCATATGTTGAACTAAAATTTCCCGACCAATTCTTTCGGAAAATGCATTAAGCCGATAAGATTTTTGACGATTCACAGCTGAACGTGCTTTTGGTGTTCGACATTTTGATTCCAGCTCTGGCGGACGTTCCTTGAATGAGGCATCTGTTAAAATATTGACAACCTGACCATCGGAAAGAGAATCATCCACCTGAAGCCGCTTTCCATCGGCAATGGCACCAATGCATTTTTTGCCGATATCTGAATGTATTTTATAAGCAAAGTCCAAAACAATGCTATTGGCAGGAAGGCTGACAGGGTCGCCTTTTGGTGTAAACAAATATATTTCATCTGATTTTGAATCCTGAATAATTTTTCGCCGATCCACAGCAGCCCCATCGTATGCACCAATAATTTGAAATTGTTCTTGAATGTATTTAACATAATTATCTGATGGCTGATTATGTTCTCGCCAATGGGCCAGAATCCCTTGATTGGCCAATTCATCCATTTGCCTGGTGCGAATGACCATTAAGTAGTTTCTCCCAAATAAATTATGTCTCACATGAATACTCTGATAGCCATTTGATTTGGGATTGGCAATAAAGTCTCTAAGCTTTCTGGGAACAGGTCGAAATTCACAATTGACAACCCCTAATGCTTTGTAGCAATCCAGAACATTGTCTGTATGAACAATGATATTAAAATCTATAATATTTTCAGCATTATTGATAGAAAGGGTTTTTTTGACCGGATTGTAAAAAGCTTCCATACTTTTGGGTCTGGCCCGGATAGTGACGTGCATGGACTCTTTTTTAAATGCCTGTTCCAGGGTTTTTTGAATGGTTTGGACATCATCCAGGTTGAGATCATTTTTTAAAATATTTCTGATTTTTCGGGTATTTTTGGGAAAAATGTACGCCAGAGCTTTCTCAAACAGCAATTCTCTCAAGGGCATAATATTCAATATTGCAGCGATGGGTGCATAAATATCCAATGTTTCTCTGGCGATTTGCTGACGTTTTGGCTGTGGCAAACTATTTAATGTGGTTAAATTGTGAAGGCGATCTGCCAGTTTGACCAAAAAAATTTCAGGGCATTGGGATGCAGTAAGCAAAATTTTACTGTGGGTTAAATCTTTCAAGGTGTTCGTGGGCATGCGAAATCGACGCAACTTCGTACACCCATCCACAATCTCAGATACTTTTTTACCAAACTGAGTTTCTATATGCTCAATTGTGATATGCTCCAAATCTTCGACAACATCGTGCAAAAAAGCGGCTGCCAACAAGTCTGGAAAGTCAAGCTCCAGATCAAAGAGCAATATATCAACAACTGTACACGGATGAATAATATATGGCTCTCCAGATTTACGTGTCTGGCCGCTGTGTGCTCTATAAGCAAAATCCAATGCCTTTAATATCAATGTTTGTTCAGTTGTTTTTTTATCAAGGGCATCAGACAGCTTTTTGCGATATTGATCTATTTGGAATGGAACTCCCACATTTAAAACCTGATTTGTTGTTGATACGTGAAAAATGTAATCTTTTTCACGTATCAGCTAATATTAAAGGTTAAACGAACAAGACAATTAAAAAAAAGGGTTATTCTTTCTCAAAATCATCTTTTGATGCACCACATATCGGACATTCCCAATCATCGGGAACCTTGTCAAAGGCTGTGCCAGCTTCGACATTGTTATCCGGGTCACCATTTGTTGGTTCATAGACATATCCACAAATTTTGCAGGTAAAGTTGTCCATAATTCCTCCTTGATTGTAATTAAAATGAACAGTTACTTTTCATGGCATTGACTGCAACTTGTCGGGCCATGAGGTTTATTCTTTTTTCGTAATTGTTTATGGCATTTGATACATTGCGTGTTCATCACTTCTTTCCCTTTTAGTTTTTTTTCAGAAATCATCTGCTTGATAATCCCGATTTGTTGAGGAAATATGTGATGACAAACATTGCAGTCATCAGCCAGCTTGTTTTGGTGCAATCGGTGTGGAAATGGTACTTTACCCCGCCGACCACCATCAAGGGTTATGTTTTCATTTCCTTTGTTAATAGCAAAGACAATTGAAAACAGAAGTAAACTACCCATTGTAAAAAAAAGTATCTTTTTCATAGAGCCATCCCTGTTATGTTTTTTCGAATGGGGATCTGGGGTCAGACCTTGATTGTTGACTATTGGGTTGACTTATTTGCCGGGGCAAATAAGTCAACCCAATAGTCAACAATCAAGGTCTGACCCCAGATCCTCCCCCTGAATTGTCAGATATGGTGGTATAACAGTTTAGAATAATATTGTCAAACGCCAATGAGCAGAACGACTGGTTGATCGAAGGAGCACCCTATTGCCTCGGAAAGTTGTCTGAATAAAACATTTCAAAATCAGAATGATTATCCTTTATAATGAGGCATTCTGTATGACTTAGCTCGTTCACCAAAGCAATGGCATCCATTTCCCCCATGACCATCAATGCTGTGGCCAATCCATCAGCAAATGTACAATTATCAGCGATAACCGAAACACTGACCACCCCATTATTTACCGGATGACCGGTTTTTGGATTGATAACATGGGAATATCGCTTTTTGTTATCAATAAAATAATTTCGATAGTCACCACTTGTGGCAATAGCCTTGTTATTTAATCCTAAAGCGTAATAAACATCATGAATGGCAGCGTCGATTTGAGGTCGATTAATCCCAACCCGCCAGGGCTTACCATTAGTTTTTGTTCCTTTAGCAAAAACTTCACCGCCAATTTCCACCAGATAGCTTTTAATGTTATGTTTTTCCAGAACCTGAGCTATTTGATCCACACCAAAGCCCTTGGCAATGGATGCCAGGTTCAATTCAAGATCTGGGATCTTTTTTTGAAGGTGATGGTCTGTAATGACAATGTGTTGAAATCCTACCCTTTGAAGCGTGCTTGTGATGCGTTTACTATCTGGTTCCTTTTGGGGATGACTGGTATGACCAAAGCCCCATAAGTTGACAATGGGCTTAACTGTGCCATCCCATGCCCCATTGGTGATTTCATAAAGCCTTTGGGCCTGCAACATCACCTGATAAAAGGCATCGGATATGGGCATGATTGTACTCGTATCGTCAACTTGATTGAATGTAGATATCTCACTTTTTGGATCGTAAGTGGACATGCTATTATTGATATCTTTCAGCTTTTTGGTAATTGCATTTTTTAGATCTTGATGGTCAAAAAACAATCCCACATTATACTTGATATGATACGAAGTGCCCATGGTTCGACCAGATATCAAACATTCTCTTTGATAACGACATCCGGACAGGCCCAAAAGGAAAATACATAGGACTAAAACAATTCTGACAATAAGCGGCCTGGATAATTTATCCATGATATCAGGCATGGAATAGCTCCTTTTTTTATATTTTTGGTTAAATCAATACCTTCAATTTGAAATGGATTCTTTGTTATGGCACAATTGGGCCAATAGGATTGAATTTTAAGGGTGACTGACTGGTAGTCTGCATTTGAAAATGTTATCATTGAAGGTATCCTGACCCCTTTGAATGTTTGATATTGGTTGAAGTGAACACGATATACTAACTTATTGAAACTATTGTACTTTTCAATTGTTTGGATCCGAATATCAGATGCGTCAAAAACAATTCTATATTTTGTTTTCCACAGCAACCCTTTTGAAAGTAGCAGTGTTTTTTGTAGGGACTGATTGTCAAAAGCAGCATGCATTGTGTTGTCAATGGGGAGTTGGGCGTGAATATAGGAAATCAATTCCTCTGGGTGGATCTGTATGGGAAGCATGTGCTTAACGAAAAAAGCATTGGATTGTGTGGAATAATATGGTTTTTGCAGGAATCGACTGGAAACATAGATCTGTGTATCATTGCATATGAGCAAAAATGGTGAACCAATCACACCAAAGGGGCTCAATATTTCAGCACGTAAATTATTGGATTTTTTTGATATAAAGGCAATACGTTCATTAAGCTTGAAATTGAACCCCTGAACCGATATTTTTGCAATGCCTTTACAGGAAGTGAGTGCGTTGTTTCTTTCAACAAGGTCTGCAAGGCATTGGGCGGCAGTTTCTTTATACCGCATTTGCTCGGGCTTGAGTGTTGAACATCCATGAAGAATGATTACTATTAAACAGATAGCAATACTATTTAGAGTTCGCATTGATATCATTAAGCTGAACTTCTTTTCCATTTTGTGATTGGTTATTTGAATATATTTCTTGAATTTTTTTTTCGATAGTCTGACGACTTTTCACTTCCTTTTGAAATTTAAGGGCTTTTTCATAATAGGTAATGGCAACTTCGGGCTGATTGAGCTTGATATAAACATCACCAATATGTTCGAGAATAATGGGATCTTCTGGCACAAGGGAAATGGCTTTAATTAAAAAAGTTTTCGCTTCAGCATACAAGCCGCGTTTGAAATAAACCCAGCCCAGGCTGTCCATAATATAGCCATCATTGGGTTTTTGTTCCAGTGCTTTTCGGATTAAAACTTCGGCTTCATCCAGGTGAATGCCAGAATCCGCATAGGTATATCCCAGGTAGTTGAGTGCATTGGCATTATTGGGATGCAATTTGATCACACGTTTCATTTGAGCCATTGAGTCTTCTTTTCTACCCCATTTATCATAGACAACTCCCAGACGAAAAAGCAGTTTATAGTTGTTATCATCCATAGCAAGGCCCGATTGAAAGGCCTGTTCTGCTTTAGCGAAATTACGAGCTTCTTCATGAATAGAACCAAGAAATAAATACAGTTCTGTATCATCAGGGGAGGTCAAAATTAATCGTTCAACCAAATCAACCGCTTGTTGAAATTTTTCTTTTTTCTGAAATAAATATGCCATGCGAAGCAAGGCGTTTTCAAAATACTCAGAGTTCTCGGCGATGCGTTGATATGATGCCAAAGCTTCGTCATCCTGGTTGTTTTCTTCGTAATGAATTCCAAGGTAGTAATAAATACCATTTGACTGTGACAGTTCTTTTTGAAACGTCTTAAGGGCAAAGACAGCAATTTCATTTTGTTTTTTATCATAAAAATGTGCAGCAATCTTTTTAATAAACTGGGGGTATTTTTTAAGTTTCTTGACAATACCCAGAAAGGCCTGTCTGGCTTTCTTATGATGATTTTTTGTATAATACCACGATCCCAGTTCAACCATGGCCTGAACATTATCGGCATCTTTATCTAAAATGGACTGATATATTTTAACGACTTTTTTGTGGTTATTCTGTTCTTGATAAATTTCACCCAATTCAAACATTGGCTGAAGCGTTTTTGGAGATAATTTGATAACCTGTTTGAATTGCTTAATTGCGTCATTTGTATTGCCTTGTTGTCGGTTAATTTGTCCCAGAAAAAAGTATGCAATATGAGATTTTGGATTTAATTTTATCAAGCGATTATAGATATTTTTGGCCTCATCCAGCTGGTCATTTTTTTGATACAGTTCCGCGATAAGTAGATAAATATTTTCTTTATCTGGTTTAAGTTTCATTGCGGTTTCATAGGATAAAATGGCTTTGTCCATCTTATCCATGGCCTGATAAATGCCTCCCATTAATAGCCAGGAATCAAAGTTATCTGGCGCCTGAATAGCTATCATTTCAAGTATTTGCAAGGCCTTTTCATACTGTTTTACCTTAAGATAGGCATTGGCAAGTTCTTTTTTCAGAAAGACGCTGCTATCCATTTGACATGCATTTTCCAGATGGAAAATATATGCGTCTAACTTTTTTTCATTCTTTTTAAGTTGAGATTCCATGTAATGATAATATGCATTACCTGGCAGGCTTATTTCTGGCTCAATGATTTCAGGTATTGATACAGTTTTTTCATTCTGTTTTACAGGTGCTTCATATGCACAGGATGCCATTATAAACACAAGGCTGACCGCACACAATTTCATCATATATAATGATTGATTCACAATGAATCTCCTTAATAATCGGATTCAAAATGGTCATTAAATGAATCAAAATCTTTGATTTCACTACGAAAAAAATCTTTCATTTTTTTGATAACATTTTTTTCCACCTGGCGCACACGTTCCCTGGAAATGCCATAATTATCGCCAATTTCTTGAAGGGTAATGGGGCTATCGGAAAAAATACGATTATCAAAAATGAGCCTTTCGCGATCATTTAATTTTAATCGAAACTCACTGACCTTGGCGCGTAAAATAGTTTCCATTTCTTTTTTGGCCACCTGACTTTCTGCTGATTGTTCAGTTGTGGCCAAAAAGTCGATTCTTTCAGTATCCGATTCATTTTTCAATGGTGCATCCAGTGACAAATCATTACTGTTAAGTCGTTGATCCATATCAACTATTTCACGTTCTGTCACCCCCAAACGTTCGGATAATAGATTGGGTTTTGGATCAAATCCTTGATCAATCAATTTTTGCTTTTCTTTTTTTAGCTTGAAAAACAGTTTCCGCTGTGCCTGAGTGGTACCAATTTTTACCAGGCGCCAATTGTCCATGATAAATTTCAATATATAAGCTTTAATCCAAAAAGATGCATAATACGAGAATTTTACATTTTTATAAGGATCAAATTTTTTTACCGCCTGCATCAATCCAATATTGCCTTCTTGAATGAGATCCAGCAAGTTTTGCATCCAGATACGCTGAAATTCCATTGCAATTTTGACAACCAGACGCAGGTTCGATGCTGTAAGGCGGTAAGCAGCGTCAGGGTCTCCAGTTTCCTGCACCAGTGTTGCCAGTTCAATTTCTTCTTCGCGTGTCAGAAGCTCGTACCTTGAAACCTCTGCCAGATAGCGCTGGAGAGGATCATATTGAACAAGTGCATTATCACTGCGTTTTTTTAATACCAAGTCTTTTGTTTTAGTTGCCTTGGTTTTTTGTTTTTTTTTCATTGTTTTTCCAAATTGGGAAGCGCGAAACGCTTGTTTATATGGGTGAATTTACTAACCTGTCATTTCACCCTTTAGTAATATTTTTTTCTTACACCGAATCATTTTTTTGTAGACATACCATCAAGTTTGTGGTATTCACTTGAGTCAATTAAGCGCCTGTAGCTCAGTTGGATAGAGCAACGGACTTCTAATCCGTAGGTCGCAGGTTCGAATCCTGCCAGGCGCGTTTTTGATAACTAGCATTATAATTCAATAAGGTCAAGGGGCTAATCAAAAAACTTTGATCAATTTTTTACCCTGAAAAATGGGAATTAGGGGCAGCCTATAGCCCATTTCCTCCTTCCCAAAATCGTATTTCATCCAAATAACAACCAAGGGCCGAATCATAGTCCATCATAAAAATCAGACGAATCATAGTTCTGATTTTCATGATGGACTATGATTCGGCATCATCACATTAAGTGGGGGAAAACTGGGAATGGGGAAATGGGATCAGTCCTTTATTTATTGTTGACTGAGGGGAAAAACAATCAAGGTCTGCCACCATTTCGCCCCCACAATGAACAACATAGGGGCGAATTTTGTCTTGTATACATAACTCCAAATTCTTTGGGACAATTTGGAGTTATGTAAAAAAATTTCTCAATAGAAAAGCGATTAAAATGTGATTTGAAATTGCGCACCCGCAATGACAAACGCACCGCGCTCCTCATCATCGTATGTACCATCACCATTGTCTGTAAAATTTTCACGTTTACCCAGATCGTAAAACATCACTTCCGGTCGAATTTTGAAATTCTTCGCAACTTTAACCGGAATACTAAAACCAAACATCATGACAGTCTGTTGAAAGTCATCTTCATCAGTATCGGGTTCCATATCGTTGGTATAGCTTTGAACACCCAAAATAGTGTGGACCTCAGCCGCTCCCATGGATATGCCGGCATCTATCCAACCTGCAAACATTTCGGTGTCTTCAATTTTGTTACCACCAATATCTAATGCAGCACCATAGTTGCTACCACCACGTAAATGTTCTAAACCAATTGCAAGTAAGTCCTGATTTCCCCAGTTTTGACCAAAATTTATTTCACCTTTGATACAAACTGGGCCTGCATTTGCTTTGGCAGCCATAGACAATATATATGTTGTTATACTGTCATCAGCATCATTATCAACATGTGGTTTTAATTTATATGTTTTGTTTGCAAACATAAGACCCGGATAAAGGGTTAGCGGGCCGGCTTTTATTACAGAACTAATGTCAATACGAGGTAATGATGTATCATTGGTGCCCCATTTTATTTCATCGGTAAATTTTACTGTTGTTAAGTTAGGATCTGAAAAAGACACATCCAATTGAAACATATCTGTGGGAGTAAGTGTAAACCGCACCAATGGAACTCTACCAGAATACACATCTCCAAAACCACCACCGATAACATTAAGATGATAACTATCTGAACCCAACAATTGTTGGGGGTTCAGTGGAGAAAAACCAGTCACTGTCTGACCGGCTGTTATTTTCAACAAAGGATTGACCTGCCACCATCCACAGGCATGGCGTGTGACGACATCTCTTGTGTTTACACCATGACCTCTCAGGCCCAATTCAATCCACATCCCTACATTATTACTATCATTATTCCATTTGCCATAAAGACGTGTAATATTGGGAACTTTTACATTAAAGTTGGCAGAGTCATCTCCAGTCGGTGAGTTTTCTTTATCCCGAAACTCGTACCATGCATCGGTGAAAATGATTCCGCCCATTTTTACACCTGCCATTGTCGGTATAGTATAACCAACAATCAGCACACTCATACAAAACATGATTAACGTTTTTTTCATTCGATTCCTCCTAATCTTGTTTACAATTGTCAATCTTTTGAACATTTGCTTGAAATATTCCCTATCCATTCAATTCATAAGTTATTTAGACACACAATCACCTCCTTCAATAATTTGAAATACGCACTAAATATTCTATTTTATTTGAATTGTAAAGCAAAATACAAATATTATTGTTTATTTTAATAAAAAAACCACTTGACAATTTTTATGGAAATGTTTAGGACATGCTGTTAAATAGTTTATTTTCTTAATTTTTTAAGTAATTCGGAATAAGTGCTCGCTTATCTCGGGTTAAAAATGAAAGGAGAGGCTTAAAATGAGTCGCATTAGATGGATTTTTTTTATGTTGGCGGTATTGTTTGTAGCCAGCCCCTCAATGGCTGCAAATCTTGCTTTTCATGGTGACATGAATCATCGGTTTATGCTGTATTCCAATCATCTGGATTGGTTCAAAGGGCAGCGCCCATCAGCATTGCATCATGGCAATGTTGAAGACAGCTTTGCTGAGGTCAAATATCGGCTTTGGACAGAAGCAGAAACCAATGAAGGCAAGGTAAAAGGTGTCTATGCAATAGAGATGGGTGGCTTGCGTTTTGGCGCCAGCGGTTCATTGGGTAAAGGGACCGGCGGTACCTATTCAGGGGATTCGGTCAATATTGAAACCCGATGGGCTTATATTGATTTTCAGGTGCCATTTGTTCCCAATAAATCTCGCATTAAAATTGGTCTTCAACCATTCAAGTTGAACTCAAGGTTATGGAGTGAAACCATATTAGGCGTGAATTACACTGAAAAAGTAGGCGGACTTTTTACTTATCAGGTGGCATGGCTGCGAACCCATGATGAACGAAACTGGAATAATGAACAAATGAATACAGATGATATTGATTTTCTCACAGCCAGGTATGATATTAGCCTGTTTGGAAATAAATTCAAAGGCGCTGTATTTGGTCTGTATGGATTTAATGATGATGCAGGGGAAATGAATCCAGGTATGATTCAATCCAGCAAGTATCAGGTGAAAAAGTTTTCCAAAGAAACTGGATTGCGGTTATGGTGTGTTGGTTCTGATGGTGGCATTAAACTGCCAATGACATTACCCATTGTAAATGAAATTAGTTTATTTGCGAATTGGGATACTATTTTTCAGTTTGGAAAAATCAAAAATGCCCGATTCTATGATAATGTTATCAACCCGGAAAAGCTGGTGCAAACCGACACAAATGGGAATAAATACCATGCTGAGGGTGATTTTGATATTTATGCCTTTACCGCACATTTAAACGCCGGGGTTAATGTTGGACCTGCAAAACTCACCTACACCGGTTGGTATACATCTGGTGATAGGGATGCCACTGATGATTCATTCAATGGATACATGGCCATTGATATGGATGCTGAAGATAGTATTGTTTTATTTGAGGGCAATTATGCAGATGATATTGCATTTACTGATGCCCATTATATTTTAGACAAAGGTTTTATCATGAACAAGGTGGCTGCTGATTATCAGGTACTTGATACACTGAAAGTTGGTGTTGCTGGTTTATATATGATGACCGCCAAAGCTATGGAATATAATGATCCGGTCACAGATGAATTATACAGTGCCCGCTCTATCGGGTATGAAGTTGACACATATGCCAAATTGAACTTGTATCCAAATCTTGAATTTGCGGTTAATGGTGGATACTTGTTCAGCGGCAATGGAATGGATGTCTTTGAAGAAGATGCCATTCGCAATGGTGTTGCTGATGAAAATATTTATATCATTGCCTCTCGGGTCAGGTATAAATTCTGATAGTATTTCAAGAGATCCTTTATTTTATACATACCATTTCTTATCCTTTGGATGAGAAATGGTATACTTTATTCAATTATTATCATATGAAGAAAGATGACTCTGTATACCTTAATCGTGATATTAATATTATGGACCCAATCAAGGAATACCTTCATATGCATTTAAAACCAATTCAAAACACACATCATTGTCATTGCAGCATTCAACAATTACGTATTAGTGGTTATTTGTTTTTATTTTTGTACTTGTTTTCTCAGGTAACGCTACCTTATGCTGGCACAATAAATTCTGATATTATTCAGGATTTATCATCCATATCCGGATATATCGTCAAAGTTCAGGGCCCAAAAACTTGTATTATTGATCTGGATGAACAAGATGGCATCACAACCGGCGACTTGTTTTCAGTGATTACAGAAAAAGAATCTCTGAAACATCCCATCACCGAAAAGGTTATTGGTCAAATACACGATATCAAAGCCATCCTGCGTGTTTCACAGATCAGAAAGGGCTATGCCTTTGCACAATTAATCCGGTACTTCAAACGCCATTCAGAAATTTTTCCTGGGGATCGCGTTGTTCGCTATGACCGAATTTGTGCGAAATTCATTGATCATTCAGGCAATGGAAAACACATTTATACCAGTCTGATAAAACAACTGCCCCACCTGAAATGGAAAGCTTACACTCCTGAAAAGACGACAAAAAATGAAATTTCACTACTTTTGCATTATGATACAAAAGGACTTGAAGTAAAAGACAATGAAAACCGATTGATTCACTATTACCCCCACCCGGAAATCTATGTACCATCTGTTTTACCCATGGATACATATCCATCATACGACAACATGATCACCTCAAATATCGCCCCCATAAAGACCATAGGAAAAATTACCGGATTAATTCAAACAGCCGATTTTTTAATGAATGATAATCAGTTGTATATGGCAGCAGCAACCCATGATCAAATAATGATTTACCATATAACACCCCATCACATTACATCCATTGCTAAAAAACAGACCCCTTTGCAACATCAGCCCATATATTTAAGCTGGTGGCGGCCGGCCTCCACATCAAAACCCCATCTGGCAATTACCTATTGGCATAATCAGGATATTGAATCCAAAATATTGGTCTTTGAAAATAAATCGATCAATACCCTGGCCTATGGCATTAAATTTCATCTTGCAGCCTTTGATCAAAACCTTGATAACAACCCTGAAACACTTTTAGGACAGCCAATGGATCGTGATTCTTTTTGGGGGGATAATCAAATTTATCGACTGGCCTATTTTGATCAGGCGCTGCGCATACGTAAGCGATTCAGAACGCCTTTCTCATTTACACTGTGTGGCAGTACAATCGGGGACTTGACTGGAGATCGCTTTATTGAAACCATTTGGATAAGACGTGGGGTATTGCGTATTTATCAAGGTAAATCATTTCTATACAAAACCTATGTGGGCAATACGCCCAATCAGCAAATCACTTATGATATGGACCCTGTGGCAAAAAAGACCTTGTTTCGATCTGTTTCAATTTACCCCAGACCACTGATTTATGATTTAAACAATGATAAGCAAGCAGAACTCTATGTGATTCATGCAGAACGACCATTATTGAGTCAACTGGGGTTTCAAAGCCAGGCACTGCGGACCTGGATAAAATGCATTCAATATCAAAATAACATGTTTTTCAGTCAGCGGCGTTCTCGTGTTTTTAATGCAAACATTCACGCTTTTACTATTTACAAAAAAGCCTTTATTGTGCTACTTGGGGTTGAAGATCGTGATTCAGAAAGCAGCTTTACAAAAATTGTTCGCTGGCACGTTAAGTAAGGGAAAGTATATTGTGCAAGCATTGTGAAAAAAAACAAAGCGGATTGTTTATAACAATAAAAGGAGAGCTTTATGGCATCAAACTTTGAACCCCAATGGACAGAACAGCCCCCAAAAAAAGGGTCATTTCGTTCTATTTTTAAATGGGGCGCACCCAATCGGTTTAAGCATCCCAATAAGCGACTTTATGCCATGCTAAAAGAGGTGTTTCAACTGACAGATGATGATTTTAAAGAAAAACGTGATGAAGGCCATGAAACAGTTGTTTGCAAACATCCTGTACAGTTGGATCAAAAACATATTGACTGGTTTATTGACGTGGTGGGCCAAAACAATGTGGATACTGATGATTATTCTCGCGTAAAATACTGTTATGGCAAAACCCTTGAAGAAGCGCTTAACCTTCGTCAAGGTATCGTATCTAACGTACCAGATGCAGTTATTCATCCCACTTGCAAGGATGATATTGCAAAAATTGTTGCCTATTGTCACACAGAAAAAATTCCCATAACTGTGTTTGGCGGGGGATCATCAGTTACATTTGGCCTGCAATGTCCACAAGGCGGTATTTCACTGGTCATGCAAACTCATATGAATCGCGTGATTTCATTTAATGAAGTCAACCAAACCATTACTGTGGAAGCTGGCATGATGGGCCCGGAGTATGAACGTTGTCTGAACAATGCACCAGAAACACTCAATGCCACACGAAAATATACAGGCGGTCATTTCCCACAGTCATTTGAATATTCATCTGTGGGGGGATGGGTAGTGACCTTGGGATCAGGTCAGCAATCATCTTACTATGGTGATGCCTGCGATCTTGTGGTGAGTCAGGAATATGTTACGCCATCAGGTGAGTTTACAACCCTGGATTATCCAGCAACTGCCACTGGGCCTAAAGTCAATGATATCATGAAAGGCAATGAAGGTCTCTTTGGGGTACTGGTCCATGTGACCATGAAAGTATTTCGATATATGCCCCAAAATATTCAGCCATTTGCATTTATTTTTCCTTCCTGGGACGATGCAGTTAATGCCACACGTGAAATATCACAGGCAGAGTTTGGGATGCCATCTGTATTTCGCATATCTGACCCTGAAGAAACAGATGTGGGACTAAAATTGTATGGTATTGAAGGTACAGTCTTTGATTCATTGATGAGCCTTCGGGGATACAAGCCCAAAAAACGATGTTTGTTAATTGGTCAGGCAGATGGTGAGCGCGATTTTGCAATCAATGTGAAAAAGAAAATCAAAAAAGTATGCGCTGATAACAATGCCATGTATCTTACCGGCTATCCTCTCACGCAATGGTCTCATAGCCGATATCTTGATCCTTATATGCGTGAAGATTTAAATGACTATGGTATTTTAATTGACACACTGGAATCCGGTGTGACCTGGGATAAACTTCATGCCCTGCATCAGGGTGTTCGAGAGTATATTAAAGGCTTTCCTCAAACAGTTTGTATGACACATGCATCCCATTTTTACAGCCAGGGAACCAACCTGTATTTTATATTTATTATTCGATGTCAGGACATTCAAGCTTTTGTAAAATTTCATCGTGGCATTATCGAAAAAATTCTCGAACATGGGGGATCCCTGAGCCATCATCATGGTGTTGGCCGATTAATGGGGCCAATGATGGAAAAGCATTTGGGCAAAAACCAGATGGATATATTGCAGGCTCTGAAAAATCATTTTGATCCCAATAATATCATGAACCCAGGTGGCACAATGGGACTTGATGATAGCTGACACATCCATATTGATCATCGCAGCAGTCTCCCATGAAATAAAGCCAGTGATGGACAGATTGAAAAATCCACAAAAATGCATCCTTGGCGGTCGTCAGGTTTTTTGTGGCACATTATTCAATCATTCGGTTATTGCTATTGTATCTGGAATCGGTATGCTAAATGCAGCCCAGGCAGCGACATCGGTTATCGAAAAAATGCCGGTACATCTGGTGATCAATACTGGATGTGCCGGTACTTTTTCAGAAAGGGGCTTATCCATTGGGGATATTGGCATTGCTACACAAGAAACAGATATTCATTTGGGTATTGAGTCCTTATCCCCTTATCGCTTAATAGAGCCATTATCCTTTCCAGTGGTTCAAACTGATACCTGTCAATCTTTTGGTGCATATAAAACATCGGAAAAGTATAGCAAACTGGCTTATGATATATTGTGTCAGCAGTATTTATCGAACAGTATTCAGGTAAAACTGGTGCCTTTTATCACTGTCAGTACCATAACAGCCAGTGAGGATCGAAGGAAAAGACTGTATCAATTTTATCAGGCCGGTATGGAAAATATGGAAGGTGCTGGTATTGCGCATATTGCAGCACATTATGGTCTCCCTTTTATGGAAATTCGCTCAGCATCAAATTTTGTTGGGGATAGAGATAAAGCAAACTGGCAACTGGCGTTGGCATTTGAACGCGCCACCAATGCGGTTTTATTGGTATTGAGGTTGATATAATATAATAATTGGAATATGAAGGATACCATATATCAGGATAGTTTGAAAAATCCCCTCGTTCCCACGCCGGTGCATGGAAACGATAGCAAACAAACAGGCAATAACAATGATAGCATATTTTGACTGCATATCAGGGATCAGCGGCGATATGACACTCGGCGCATTAATAGATTCAGGTCTATCCATATCTGTCCTGAATCATATGATACATGAATTAAATCTTGAAAATACAGCAATAGAACAAAAATCAATTACTGATATGGGCATTACCGGTACCAAAGCCATTGTAAAAACAAGGGCTGCACCAATGCGACATTTCCCACAAATCGTTGATTTAATAGAGAAAAGTTCTTTGTCTGGGCGGGTTAAAACACAAAGTACTGCCATGTTTGAAAAACTGGCGATTGTTGAAGCCCGCATTCATGGATGCGCTATTGAAAACGTTCATTTTCACGAAGTGGGTGCTGTAGATTCCATTGTCGATATAGTGGGGGTGGTCTGTGGATTGGAGGCCCTCGGTATTGATCATATCGTATTTTCACCTTTGCCATTGGGAACTGGATTTGTCAATTGTCAGCATGGCCGACTGCCTGTTCCAGCACCTGCAACCATTGATATTCTAAAAGATGTTCCGGTTTATGGCACACAAATTCCTTATGAACTGGTCACGCCAACAGGTGCTTTGTTTGCAAAATGCCTGGCACATTCATATGGTTCCATTCCGCAAATGCAAATCATCAAAACCGGTTATGGTGCAGGATCTCGTCAATTGGATGATCGTCCCAATTTATTACGTATCATATTGGGCAAGGCTTTACCAGCCGATGGATCAAACACAGTCTGTGAATCTGTGGGGCTTATTGAAACCCAAATGGATGATATCACCCCCGAATGCTTGAGTCATGCCATGTCTCAACTAATGTCTGCCGGTGCCCTGGATGCGCTTATCATACCTGTGCATATGAAAAAAAATCGCAGTGGACATCAATTGCAGGTGATTTGCCGGCCATCAGATATATCGCGCTTGACAGACATGATTTTACAAGAAACATCATCTATCGGCGTGCGCTACCAAATTGTGCAAAGAAAAGTATTAAAACGCCAGATAAAAACTGTTCAAACAAAACTGGGGTCGGTTCAGGCAAAGGAAATTATTCAACCTGATGGATCCATCCGGTTGACACCTGAATTTGATAGTTGCCAGAAACTGGCCAAAGAAAAGGGAATCAGTCTTCAAGACATATATAAAGTGGTAATATAAATAGCGAGGACTTCATGCAAAAAAAAATTAATCAATATACGCTGGCTATTGATTTGGGGACATCTGGACCCAAAATTGCCATAATATCTATGAAGGGTGATATTATTGACAATACAGTGGAATCCACTCACTTGCTTCTCAAACCAGATGGTGGAGCCGAGCAAGATCCAGATGAATGGTGGATTGCAATTAAAAGAGGGGTTCATCGCATTCTTGCATCAGATAAGGTATCCAAAGATCAAATTGTTGCCATTTGCTGTACTACCCAATGGTCTGGAACAGTTCCAGTGGATAAACAGGGCAATCATTTAATGAATGCAATTATTTGGATGGATTCTCGTGGCGCACCATATGTCCGGCAATTAACTGCTGGATGGCCGGACTTAAAAGGGTATGGCATGTGGAAAGCAATGAACTGGATTTATCTGACAGGCGGTATTCCGACGCATTCTGGAAAAGATTCCATTGCACATATTCTTTATATAAAAAATGACCACCCAGACATATACGATCAGACACATCAATTTTTAGAACCCAAAGATTATCTGAACTATCGTTTAACCGGGGAGTTTGCATCATCCTATGATGCCATTGCGTTACACTGGTTGACAGATAATCGCAATATCAATAAGATTTCCTATTCCAGTAAATTAATTGACTGGACGGGTCTTGACCGGGAAAAACTACCCGACCTAAAAGCATCTTCTGCCATTTTAAGCACTATCCTTCCGGAAGTTGCTGATGAACTGGGATTATCACGTCATACAAAAGTAGTCATGGGGTCACCGGATATGCACGCAGCGGCTGTTGGTTCTGGCGCTATTGAAAACTACAAGCCCCACCTCTACCTGGGGACATCATCCTGGATGACCTGTCATGTACCCTCTAAAAAAACCGATATTGCACAAAATATGGCCTCTCTACCATCCGCCATTCCAGGCAAATATTTTATTGCAGCAGAGCAGGAAACTGCCGGTGCTTGTATCAATCATTTAAGAGATAACCTGTTGTTCCCTGATGATCCATTAGCGCAAGAAAGCGGTGTGCCTGATGATTTTTATGATCGGCTGGAAAAAGCGGCATCATCGGTTTCACCACTGGATCAAAAAGTCCTGTTTACTCCTTGGCTGTATGGTGAGCGAACACCTTTTGATGATAATCTCATTCGGGCAGGCTTTTACAATATTTCATTGCATACCCGGCGGGCCCATATGGTAAGAGCTGTCTTTGAAGGTATTGCATTCAATGCCCGATGTTTGTTAAAAGGGGTAGAATCCTTTACCGGTCATACAATGGATTGTATTCATATTATTGGCGGTGGCGCACAATCCGATTTGTGGTGTCAGATTCATGCCGATGTTTTGGATCGAGTCATTAAACAAATCAGTGATCCTGTTATGGCCAATGCACGTGGCGCTGGATTTATTGCTGCCATTGCTTTAAATGAATTGGATTGGGATGACATTGGGGATTGTATTAAAATTCAAGGGATGTTTCATCCGGATCCGAAATATCGGAATCATTATGAGGCCATGTTTGATGAATTTATGAATATTTATACCAATAACCGAGATATGTATCATCGGTTAAATGACATTCAAGGGGGATAGCTCATATGACAACACAATCAAAAAATATTGGAAGAAACGATCCATGTCCATGCGGTAGTGGGTATAAATACAAAAAATGCTGCATGTATAAAACAAAAAAAGAAACACAAACGCCATATATGGAGCATCCGGATCATCCCTGGATGAACAATATCGGGCTTCCTCCTGATGTTGCCCCTGGTGAAAAACCCACCCAAGAAATGGTGGATAAAATTTCTCTGATTTTTCAACAGAAATTCCGGAATTCACCATTTTGGGAGGCAATGGTCGATGACCTTGGTGAAGAAAGAGCCAATGAAATATTAAAGGAATACAGGCCAACGCTCAAATAGGCCTAAAAGGGCTTAATTGACCGCCTCACATTTATCAGTTCTTCAGAACTTGATGAGAGAAAACAATTTAGTATTAGTTAGCAAGCGGGATTGTGAATAATTCATAAATCAATCAGTCAAGCACGTTTACCCAAAGGACACTATTATTATAAAGTTGGGCATGTAATTGGGAAAGAAAGGGGGCGCATCTTAATTATTAAGAATAATTAATAATTAAGATGCGCCCCCTTCCTTTCCTCATTTTTTGATTAACATTCTTTCCAGTCGTGCCACCTGCTTTTTCAGATCAGGCAATTTGGGGATAATATTTTGAACTTTCAGCCATACTTTATGCGGCATGGCAACATTACCACTCACGACCTGATGGTCTTTGAGTGACTGTGCCACTCCCGCTTTTGGGCCAATTGTTACCTGATCGCCAATGGTGAGATGACCACTGACACCAGCCTGCCCGGCAACAACACAGTGTTTTCCCAGTTTAGTGCTACCAGCAATTCCCACCTGAGCGACCAAAACCGAATTCTCGCCAACAATCACATTATGGGCAATATGCACCTGATTATCAGTTTTTACCCCTTGTTTTATCCATGTTTGCCCAAATGTGGCCCGGTCAATGGTATTATTTGCACCCAGTTCAACATCATCATCAATGCGAACAATTCCGGTTTGGGGCACTTTTTCGTAAATGTCACCATCTGGCGCAAATCCAAAACCATCACAACCAACAACTGTTCCAGAATGAATTATGACACGCGCGCCAATCTGACAATGATTCAAAATCGTAACATTGGGATAAATCAATGTATCATCGCCAATCGTAACACTATCGCCAATAACAGTATTGGCGCGTATAGTTACATTATTCCCAATACTGACATTATTGCCAATCACTACCCCCGGATGAATTGAAATGTTACTTCCCAGTGAAACTGATTCCCCCAGAGTTGCACGATGATGCACTCCCAGGGCTGGTTTTTTGGGTGGAAGAAACAATCGGGCTGCTTTTGCAAAGGCGGCATAAGGATTATCCACGATAATCAATGCTTTTTTTATATCAGACCGATTTTCAAATTGCCTGCCGCAAATGATTGCATCAGCACGAGTATCATTGATACGCGGCAGGATTTTTTTATCAATGGCAAAGGTAATCCAACCAGGCTGTGCGTGATCGAATGGTGCGATACCCTCAATGTCCATCTCTGGATTACCATTTTTTAATTGCGCTTCCAGTTTTTTTACAAGGTCGCCTAGTTTTGTGGTCATACTATTTCTCCACTTTTTTGTTGTATAATCGAATGACTTTTTCTGTAATATCTACTGTGTTTGGACTATATAATACACCAGCCTGATTCTTTTCCATGATTAACAAATACCCATCCTTTTTTCCAATATCCTCAATAATATCGATTAATTGTGTTCTAATTCGATCAATCATGCGCGCTTCAAGATCCCTGAAATCAGACATATATTTTTTTTGAAGGGCTTTGATATCATTAATTTTAATTCGGATTTCGCGTTCCCTTTCAGCTCTGGTATCGCGATCAATGACCAAGGCATCTCGTTCAAGTTTTTTCTTGAGAGCTTCAATTTCAGCCCCTTTTTCTTTGAGGGTTTCTTCCATTTTTTCACCCTCGCTTTTAATTTCCTTTTGTGCAGCTTTGCCAATCTTTGATGTTTCGAGGATTTCTTGAAAATCGACCACACCAATTTTGTTTAAATCGTTTGCAAATGTGGGCATAATCATTATTAAAATGGTTAGCAAAGATAAAAAAATAATTTTGATACGTTTCATAAATAAAAGCCTCCTTTTTGGTTCTAAATAATCTTAATTTGTATTTGTTTCTGGTTAAATAATCTTAATTAATTTGTATTTGTTTCTGGTTATTGTTCGGAAGGCGAACATAAGGGTCGCCCCTACATTGGTTTTGCTCATATTTTTCCAAAACATCGAGAATTTTTGCTCTTATGACTATTTAAAGGACTGACAATCCCTTTAATATATCAACCCTGCTTTTAAAATGTTTGCATAATTTTTTCAAAAAATCAAGTAAGTCGTAAATATCTTCTTTCAAAACATTTTCTATAAATTTTACTTTTTGATAAGGATTCGTTAGAATTCGTTATGTTTTTTGATTCTTTGTAGAAAGGAAAATCATTTGGAATTGTCTCACAGCCGCTCTTCAATAACCATAAAGCGAGATTAGATCTGTACTAACATAAGTAAGCGATCATAAATTTTCGGGTAGATCGTAGTAATCAAGATCCAACCAATTTCCGAAACCAATGTAGGGGCGAACCTTGTGTTCGCCCGCCGAACAAAAACCGGTATCAAACATATGAGCAA
>Ga0272440_1000639_pt1 | contig 29396 bp, 25 predicted proteins | sample SSMMMBAug17_FD_192440 | JGI IMG/M metagenome (GOLD analysis project Ga0272440, IMG submission 192440) | Marine sediment archaeal communities from Little Sippewissett salt marsh, Falmouth, MA, United States - SSM-MMB-Aug17 | ecosystem: Environmental > Aquatic > Marine > Wetlands > Sediment ... | reverse complement strand
CTTTTTTATTGAACGTTTCAATATCTACCAGCTGATAGCCATTATTTTTCAAAAAAGAGGCTATGACGCCATTGCCTGATATCAATGTGTGGCTAAAAGTTCCGTCGTAAATGCCATTGCAGGAGCATGATGGACTACGCTGTTGGGTTACAATCAATGATGGTCTTGTCCATTGAACTATTTTTAAAATATTGTTCAGTCCATTCAAGAAGAGATGCGTGACGTCTGTGCCATTTTCAGTAATAATGGGTGCTCTAAGGGCTAATACATCATCACCATCACCGCCACTGATTTCTACAGGCGGTCTTGGCGTTGGAAAACCAGCGATCTGTTCAGGACAAAAAGGAACAAAACAGATCGCCTTATTTCGCTGCCAATGATCATCCAAGAGTTGCTTTGCCTGTTTACCATTGTATGTACTTCGAATTCCTAATAGACAGGCGCTGATCATTACTATTTGCATGTTGTTGCTTTTTCAGCATTCTGACAAATCGTTTTTAGTTCTCTAAAATAAACAATATCCGTATTCAAAACATGATTCAGAAGCCATCGCTTGAGAAAATCAAGCACACTATATTCAAATATCGCATCATCGGCATCAAAATCTCGTGTAAATTGAATCGTATTATTGACAAATTTCCAATGTTCTTTTCGATGAGCTTCGAAACGAGGATGATCTTTCAAATATTTTTCTTCACAGGAAAAATGGGTAGCTAAATAATCTCCCATTTGTTCAAGAATTTTTTGAAGATCTGCTTTATTGTTTGTCGTTTCATAAGTATCTTGAAGTGAATTAATCATTTCAAATAGTTTTTTGTGTTGCTGATCAACTTCTGGTTCCCCAACCATATAAGCTGTCTGCCATTTCAGTTTTTTCTCCATGAAGATTTTCCTGTTTAGATAATTTATTTTTTCATTTTTATGACCTGGAATCCTGAACGTCTTTTAATAAAGAATTTTAGCGACTTGCCATCTTCAACAGACTGAAGGATAGAATAGAAATCATTAACGGTTTCAACGGGTTTTCGATTAATTTCAACAATAATATCTCCAGGTTGAATACCAGCTTCTTCTGCTTTACTCTCACTTTTAACATTAACCACTATGACACCTTTATCGACATTATTCAATTGAAATCGTGACGTTAGATGATCATTAATTTCTTCAACATTCATCCCTAATGCATTATCTTTCTTCGTTGAAGCAGCTGATGAGAGCTCGCCAAGTTTTGAGTCATCACGTTTTGCAATCACAACATATAATCTTTTTTTATGTCCATTTCGAAGCACATCAACTGAAATTTCCTTTCCAACAGAAGTCTCTGCAATTATTCTTGATAATTCACGTGTATCAGTTACAGGTTCGCCATTAACCGCAACGATGATATCTTGAGGTTTTACACCGCCTTTATCTGCAGGGTCACCATCATAAACCTGGCTGACAAAGACACCTTTTGGCTGATCAAGATTGTAATAATCAGCCATTTCTTTGGTTAAGTTCTGAATTCCAACGCCTAACCAGCCTCGAGTAACTTCACCCTCATTTTTTAACTGATCAATAATACCTTTTGCCATATTGGTTGGAATGGCAAAACCAATGCCCTGACCACCAGCGATAATGGCTGTGTTGATACCAATAACCTCACCCTTTAAATTAATCAGAGGGCCGCCACTGTTTCCTTGATTGATAGAAGCATCCGTTTGAATAAAATCATCATAGGGCCCAGAACCAATGGTTCTCCCTTTTGCACTGACAATACCAGCTGTAACTGTTTGTTCCAGTCCAAAAGGGCTTCCAATAGCCACCACCCAGTCGCCTACTTCCATTTTTTTGGAATCGCCCCAAGGTAAAGGTTGTAAGTCTTTTATCTTTGGAATTTTGATAAGAGCCAAGTCAGTTTTAGAATCACGGCCAACCACTTTTGCCTCGAATTCTTCACCATTGGCGAGTTTGACTTTGATATCATCTGCATCTTCAATAACATGATTGTTCGTAACAATATAACCGTCACTATCAATAATAAACCCTGATCCTAAACTTCTTTGTTTATAATCACGTCCAGAACCGTTTTCATCTCCAAAATATCGGTTAAAAAAATCATCAAACTGATCATTCCCCCCAAAAGGATGTTTTTGTTCTCCTTGCGGGCCCCCAAAAAAATATCTGAAAACCCTTCCACCGCCTTTAATGGTTTTTTCGGTTCGAATGTTGACAACCCCCTGACGGGCGATCTTTGCAAGTTGACTAAAATTGGCAGGAACCATATGGGTGTCATATGATCTTGCCTGTACCAGTGGTGAATCTCCACACCCACAAATAAAAACACCAATGACTAAAATGCTTATTAAGTGACGATTCATAAAAAATTTCATATTGACCTCCTTTTTTTTATTAAATTTTTTAATAAAATAACGTTGTTTTTCCATTCGGTCAACCACTGTAAAAAAATTTTTTTTGATGAGATCATATAGTTTGATAAAGTTAATGCAGTACTATTAATTAATACATTATATTTTGATTTCATTATCCAACCACCTCTCATCATCACACCATGCAATGTTATGCTTTTTAAAAAACGATAACGCATCTTTTGTAAAACCTCTTATTGAATAAACAAATATCAACGCTTTTTTTACGTTTTCCAGTTCCATTAAGTCATCCGCTTTTTTAAAAAACGTTTCAGCTTCATCCACAGAAAAAGGATTCAGCCTGTTTTTTACTTCTCCAATAAGCGAATATTTATCTTTTTCTGCCTTTGCAAAAACATCTATTTCTATATTTTTTTTAAAAACAGGCGAAGCTGTATATTTCCAAACAGTTTGATATTCTACAAAGCTAAAATCATCTGGCAGGTTATTCATCATTGAACAAAACAAATCATTGTTGTTAAACGCTCTTATTTTTAAATGATTGGTTATCATATACTCAGCAAAACGACCTTTTAAATTGCCATATTTGCCACATATGATATGAAAATTTTCTTTCCATTTTTTAAATAACTCTATATATTCATTGGTTATATCTGCTGGGTCAAAATTCTGTATTTCTTTTTGATAAATACCTCTGAATACTTTATCAAAAATGTGATCTCTAATGCCTTGAAAATCGCAATTAGTGGCTCCTTGATTAATAATATCACTTTCAACAAGCGCTGTCATACGTTTTTCCAAATCATACTCAGGCATTTTCAAGTTAAATTTTTTTCGTATTTCACCTCTTGAGACTTCCCGGTGTTTGTTCTGGCATAAATAAAGCACAATATTTTTTGAAAGATCGTGATCTGTTCCATTTATTTCTCTAAAGGCATATGACAAATACTCCATCCATCGGGCTTTTATGTCTCCGCCTTTATTTAGCACTTCATGCTCTAATGTTTCCCTTAAGCCATCTTCGCTTGTAAAATCCTTTCCGGGATAACTTGAATAAAATAATGCGCTGATATAACAAGGATTTCCTTCTGTAAGCTCAAGCATTATCTGGGCGATTTCGTTTGTGATTGGGACATCTAATATATTAGAATATTTGAAAATAGCTTCAATGGCTTCGTCTTCAGGCAAATTATCAAGATAATAATCTTTTCTAAATCTTCCATGAAGCATTTTTGAAAGATCACGTAAGAGCCATCCAACCCAGCTTCCGGTAATTAACAGTGGTGCGGATTTGTATTCTGCTGTATGAAAATAGCTGCCTGCCAGCTCATCAAGTCGTAAGGTGCAGTTTTTATCTCGATAAATATAACGATTAATATACTGAAATTCGTCAATGAACTGGGCAATTCGCTCATCTCTTGTATTTGCAATTGATCTGGGTATTTCTCGAACGGTATTCCATATGTTGATATCTTCTTCTTTTACCTGATTTTGTACAAATCGAATATAGTCAATCAAATAGTTGAGATTTTCCTTTTGAGCGATATCTGATGCCAGATTAAAGCTCATTAATCCAGACATAAGGTAATTTTTTTTCCTGGTTTTAAATGTAATATATTGATAAATAAACGTAAGAAAGAAATCCTGACTAAAAGAAACAATCCACTGATCAAATTCTTGTATTTCATAATAAAAAGGAATAACCCCATCATTTTTATTAAAAACAATATTATATAGTCTATGCAGTAATGCTGTTTTTCCAGTCTTTCTTCGAGACAGCATGGCTGTACTTTTTGCTAATTTTGATTTTATCATATCGACCCATTTTAATAATGAAGTCAGTTCGTTTTTGCGACCTGTAAAAAGATCAGGGTTGCCAATTTTTTCATCTAAATAGATTTCCATTTTTTATCCTTTCATTTTTTATAGCAAACCATTTATATTTTTAAGGATATCTCATTATATCTTGATTTCTTTATTTTACCACAAAAAAATAAAATTTCTTGCGGGCGTATGTACAAGTTAGGAGAAGTATCATAAAACAATTATTCCTTTTTATTTGTTAGAATCAGAATTTACAAAATTTTAGGATTTTTCAGAATTAAGAATAGAAGAATATAACACCTCTAATATTTTCTTAATTCTGAAAATTCTGATTCTATGCACGGGCGGCAGGAGGCGCCAAGATATGCATTCCCAAGCAGAGCCTGAGAACAAGCCTCCTAATGATGTGTGTTTTTGGTATAATTATTTCCGGAAATCAACTCATTAAGGCGATTTCCAAAACAGGATTAAATCAAAAAAGACAACCAAATTTTTTTTATACCTGTTCTCTGTTTTTGTTTTGATATTTCGTTAAAAATAAATATTTTTGAAAAGGTCAAATCGAACAAACAAATGTTACTCTAACTGAACTTATTGTTGATGGTTGAGTACAGAACAGATTGATAATAACTCATCAAAATATCAGACTGAAAGCGTTTATCATAGTCAACAACAGCAAAAATAAATTTGCCATCCACATATATTTCATTGTTTTGTTGGATACGAATTGCATATGAGTAGGCATCAGAACTTTTTGCAATAAGATGAGCTGTTATCAAAAATTGGCCGGAAAGCAAGTTTGTAGAAAAAATTTCACAGTGTTTTATTTTCATTAAAAAAACATGCCGGGTGCAATTCATTAAAGATCGAATGTGATATGCACCCAATTGCGCGCATGCCTCTATTGCCAAAAACGATGCTTCATCGTTAAATTGCTTGATGCCCGAAATATTATCAGGTTGGATATCAAGAATACGATCTATCATTACAAAGTTAATAATATCACCTGAGCATATTTTTTTACGTTAAATGGATACTTGAAGGTTTTTCCAGTTTATATTCTTTCATTTTTTTATACAAGGTCGGACGACTGACACCCATCATTCGAGCGGCTTTGGCTTTGTTCCATCCTGTTTTACTCAGTGCTTCTAAAAAAGCTTGGGCCTCGTCAGTAGCATTTAGAAATTTTTTCTTAGGTGCATACATTTGTGACGTAATAACCATCTTTAACTCGGGGGGTAAATGTTCTACAGCAATCGTCCGATCACTACACAAAACAAAGGCATGTTCAATGGCGTGCTGCAATTCACGAACATTACCAGGCCAGTGGTATTCCATCATAATACGAAGAACTTCATCAGACAGTCCATCAATGCTTTTATTAAATATTTTATTGAATTGTTTACAAAAATGGCTAAACAACAGGGGGATATCTTCCAATCGATCGCGTAAAGGGGGCAAATTAATTTCAACCACTTTTAAACGATAATACAAATCTTCCCTGAATTCACCCATGCGCACTTTTTCTTTTAAATCTTTATTTGTCGCTGTTAATACACGAACATCCACTTTATGCGTAATCGTATCGCCTACACGTTCAAACTCTTTTTCCTGTAACACTCTCAACAGTTTTAATTGAATTAATGGTGAGATATCGCCAATTTCATCAATAAAAATAGTACCACCATCAGCCGCCTGAAATCTGCCAATACGACTTCTGATAGCGCCAGTAAATGCACCTTTCACATGACCAAATAGTTCACTTTCCAATAAGTTTTCAGATAGTGCAGAACAATTCACTTTAATCAAAGGTTTATGGGCTCGTTCACTTCCATAGTGAAGCGCTTTAGCGACAAGCTCTTTACCAGTACCGCTCTCACCATTAATTAAAATGGTCGTATTTGTCCCGGATAAATTTTCGAGAAGCCGATAAATACTCTGCATTGTAGAGCTTTTTCCAATAATATTATGAAATTTGTTTTGTTCAATTAATTCCCTTTCAAGGTCATGCATTTTGGTGGTGTCTCTAATAACCAAAACAGCGCCAAGAACCTGATTATGTTGATCTTTTAATGGGGATGAGGATAAAACAACTATTTGTCGATGTTTTTGTTGATGTTGACATTCGACCCGATATTCCTGAATAACATTTTGTGTGTGAAGCGTTTCCTCTAGAACGGTTTCACATCCTTTATTGCAATGAGAAAATATTTCAGTAAAAGAACGCCCAATAATTTCACTTTTCGGTACACCGCATATTTCAGAAATTGCTTCATTTGCTTCAATAACATGTTTTTCTTTATCAACAGTTAATATTCCATCTTTGACACTTCGAAAAATGGCTTCAAGATGGGATCGATATTTTTCATTTGCAATTTCTGTTTCTTTAAGCCGCATGACCACACGAATTTTTGCCAGCAGTTCTTCTTTTTTAAAAGGTTTTGTAATATAGTCATCAGCCCCTACTTCATACCCTTTCAGTCGTTCTTTGAGCATGGCCATGGCAGAAACCATTATTATTTTGACTAATCGAAACTGTTCGTTATCGCGAATTCGTTGGCAAACCTCATATCCATCCATGCCTGACATCAGAATATCTAAAAGTATCAAATCTGGCTCAAACGTTGGCATAATGGATAATGCGTCTTCGCCACTGGCTGCTGAACGAATCACATATTTTTCTTCTTTTAAAATATCTTCAAGCAATGAAATGTTAATGGGTTCATCATCAATAATTAATATTTTATTTGATCTCATATATGTCCCTTTTTAATAATTACACTTGCGTTTTTGAATATTTGGTCTATAGATTTTGACTGTACAATTCAGTCAAATTTTTATAAATGGCCTGTAAATTTCAGGCAAATTGTTATTTATTCAGGAGATGTCTAAATGAAACGAACAAAAGTTAAAGATTGCCTCAGTCAAACAGAACCCAAAGAAAATATACTGGTTAAAGGGTGGATCCGTACAAAACGCGATTCAAAAGAATTTTCATTTATAGAAATTAATGATGGATCATCATTAAAAAACCTCCAGGTCATAGCTGACATAAATCTCAGCAACTATGAAGATATCAAAAAATTAGTTACCGGAAGCGCCCTTGCTGTAAAAGGTCTATTAACACCTTCACCAGGAAAGGGTCAACAGTGGGAACTTGTGGCTCATCATGTTGATATCATTGGACTCGCACCATCCAATTATCCGCTTCAAAAAAAACGTCACACTGATGAATTCTTAAGAACCATTGCTCATTTAAGGCCGAGAACCAATAAGTATGGTGCAATGTTTCGAATTCGGTCAGAATTGGCCTGGCAAATTCATTCTTTTTTTCATCAACAAGGTTTCCAATATATTCACACTCCTATTATCACAGGTTCGGATTGCGAGGGTGCTGGAGAATTATTTCAGATCACAACACTGGATATTGCAAACGGCAATAAATTACAAGCAGATTTTTCAGATGACTTTTTTGGAAAAGAGGCCTTTCTATCTGTTTCCGGACAATTGGCTGCTGAAATGTTTGCCTTATCGTTAGGTGAGGTATATACTTTTGGACCTACTTTTCGAGCTGAAAATTCAAATACCCGTCGCCATGCGGCAGAATTCTGGATGGTTGAACCAGAAATGGCTTTTTATGATTTAAATGAAACCATGACACTGGCTGAAAACTTTATCAGAACCATCACCAATGAAATCATGAAAAACTGCTACGACGATATCCAGCTTTTTGCTCGTTTTGTTGATAAACAACTGAATGATACATTGAATACATTGATTCAGAAAAATTTTGAAAGAATTCCATACGAGGAAGCCGTTCAATTACTAAAAGCTTCCGGTAAACAATTTGAATATGAGATCTCCAGTGGGAACGATCTTCAAGCAGAACATGAGCGCTATCTTACAGAAGAATACTTTAAAAAACCTGTTATTGTTTATAATTATCCTAAAACAATTAAACCATTTTATATGCGTTTGAATGATGACCACACAACTGTTGCCGCAATGGATATATTAGTTCCCCACATTGGTGAAATCATTGGGGGAAGTCAACGTGAAGAACGATATGATATTCTTTTGAAACGCATGAAAGAAACGGGCATCCAGACAGACAATTATTCATGGTACCTTGATTCTCGTTCTTTTGGTTCTGTTCCTCACAGTGGTTTTGGATTAGGCTTTGAACGATTCTTGATGCTGCTGACCGGAGTCCAAAATATTCGAGATGTTATTCCTTTTCCGCGTACTCCTAAACAGCTATTATTCTAATATCTTAATAGCCACTGCAGCCATCCTTTTTGTGTTTTGATCGCTGCTTCTGGACATATTTCCATACAACAGAAACACCGAATACATTGATTATAATCATATCTGGGAATTTTTTCGCGTTTTTCTGCTGGTTTTATTGCCTCTGCCGGACAAATGCGCATGCATTGATAACATAAGGTACATTTGTCAATTTGTGGAGCAGGTTTTTCAACCAACAGTTGCTTAAAAACAGAAGATGTAAACGGCCATCGCACTGCGTTAGAAAAAATGCTGTTTTTAGAAACTTTAAACGATGATAGTTGAACCTTGGTCAGATCATCTCCCACTAAATGAATTTCTTCAGGAGATGAAATACAATATGATCGTTGAAAACCAACGTTCAATGTTGGAATATCATTACATGGTATATTGACCACTTGTGCTGATGTCCAGTCAACTGCCAATGGATCACGACTGCTGATAATTACACCAATAGGAACTGGCGTCCCCGAAAGCCCAGGGCCTTCACCTTCCATACCAACAATTCCATCCATAATGTGCAACAATGGTTTGGGTGGATCAAAACCATTTAGCAAAGCACCATACAAATCCATCATAAAATTTGAGAAATCATCACGCGAAGGCGCTTTAAGATGCATACGAGATTTTTTTAGCCCCGGAATAGTACCAAAAAGATTTTTTAATGCACCCGTCATAACTGTCAAACCATGTGTTTTTAGCTTGGGAAGATTAATAATCATATCAACATCAAAAAAAGCTTTTGAAATCTCGATTCTTTTATACTGAAGTGCATCATCAAATGGTACAAGCTGTGTTGGCGTCATATCAGGAACTTCAATATTCAGCGCCTGGACAATTTCACCATAGGGTGTTTTTTTCAGCAAAGTATTCAGTCCATGAACAGCTGGGTTTTCAACAAGAACAGGAATGCCTTCATGCTCTTGAATAATTTGAACCACATTTTGAAAAAAAATAGGATGGGTTATAATAGCTCGCGATGGATCACTCGGTATCAGCAAGTTAGGTTTTAATCCAACCCGCATCCCTTTAAATAATTGAGGGTCAAAATCAATATTAACAAGGCTTTTTAAAATTTTATCTTTTAAATCAGGGTCATCATACGATGAGCAGGATAATAAAGAAACTTTTTCCAAAATAAATACTCCTTAATAGGATTCTTTATAGCAACAGACTGATAACTAAAGAGAGGAAGCAAAAAAAAACGAATCTGACATGATAAATATTTATTGCTCCCTCTACGATCATATCTTTAATTTTTTTTCAACAGTCATTTCTTAATGATGACTGTCTTCAGATTTTTCTGTGGGTTCAGTTTGTTTTTCAGCCGTATTCTTATCCTCTTTTGATGGTTCATCTAATTTGGTTTCTTTTTTTTGAACAGGCATCGTTTCAAGAAGTTGGAGACGTTTTTTGATCATATCTGTTTGATAATTCTTTTCCGCCAGCCCCTGAGCTTCTTTAATGTATTCTTTCGCCTTTTTCAAATCTTCTGATGAACCTTTTTGAATTGCCAAATCAGCTCTTAAAACAAACATCATAAAATCAATTCCATTCAGTCGTTTTTCTATCTCTTTACGCGCTTTTTCATCAGCATATTCATAAGCTTGTTCTAAGCTTTCTTTAACCTGATCCAAATTAGGAATACTATCTTGAGAGAGTATTTCATTTGCCCGATCCAAAAAGAAGGCACACACCAATGGATAAACTTCGGATTTTGTATATTCTGGTAGAATATCTTCAGGAAGTTCCATTCCCCGTAAAGTAACCACATGTGATTTTCCCATAGGTGAAAAATCGCCTTGCCATAACTCAACACCCGATTTTCCATCTAATAAATAGAATTTTTTATAATTGGATGAACTGGCCATGTACATCATAAAAAATAATACCAGTACACCAGCAAATACTAATTTTAATGAATTTGACATAATGGGATTGTCCTTTTTATCATCAGTAAAGATGACATCATTTACAGGTTGTTCAACCGGTTGATTCTTTTCAACCGAATTGGATTCTGTTTTTTCCACAGGTATTTTCTCTTCAGCTATTTCTTTTTCTGGAGTGATTTCTGTTTGAATTTCATCTGTTGTGGCTTCTTCTTTTGGTTTGGGAACAGGAACTTTTTGCGTAATTTCTTCTGGTTTTGTATCAACTGTTGTTTCTTCTTTTTCTATTACAGGCGCAGGAATATCAGTCATGTCTATTTTATTCAATAATAAAGCCTTAATTCGTTTAATTTCATCTGAAGAACCTTCAATAAATGGAGGAGCGTCTGAAATATTCGGAGACACAGATGTTGGTGCTGGCTCAATGGGAATTTCAGACCATGGTGAAAAAGTTTTTTTAATCAACTGAGATATTGGAATAACCGGTTTTGGCTTGGGAGGTTCAGGTTTTGGCTTGGGCTTACGTTCTTCAACAACCTTTGGTGCTGGAATCTGGGTCATATCAATTTTTTGAAATAATAAAGACCTGATACGCTCAAACTCTTTTGAATCAGAAATATCAACAAATGGAGGAGAATCAGAAATAACTGTTTTCTTTTGAGGCGCAATCCAAACATCTTTGGGTTTAACAGCAAACTTTTTTTTGAGTAGTTCTGATACAGATACTGTTTTTTTAGGTTTTGCAACTGCTTTTTTCCCAGATTGTTTTTTTGGAGGTGACATATCTGTCATATCAATCTTTTGTAATAATAAAGATTTCAATTTTTTTATTTTTTTAGAATCGTTTGTATCAAAAAAAGGTGGAGATTCAGGTACGGATTCAAAGGGGTTGACATTAGATGCAGGCGCTATAGCCGTATTATCTGGCTTTTCAAATTGCCTCATCAAAAGCTCTTTCAATGAAACAGTTTTCTTTTTAACCGTTGATTTTTTTTGAATTTTTGATTGATTTGTTTTTTGGGCTGTCCCCTTTTTAGCAGCCGATTGCTTTGCTTTTTTAGCGGTTGATTTTTTGGTTTTATCTTCTGTCCGGTTTGATTTCGCAGCAGATTTTTTCTTTGCTGACGTTTTAGTTGTTTTTTTCTTAGCCATAACATCCTCTCTTTTTCAGCCATAATGGTAAACACATAACATCATCATTTCGTGGCAACCTTCTGCAATGCAATGCATTATTCAAAAAAAGGTGTTGCAATGATTCATAATCATTATGGTGAAAGTTATTTACAAAAAAAAATATTCAATACAGTCTGATAATATTACCATTTTTCACGTTGAAATAAAAGGGAAAATATCAATAGTTTTTTTATCCAACTGTCATTATAAAAAAAAATTTTTTTTTTAATGAAAGAAATTCATTTTTTTGGTGTCTATTTATTATAGATACAAATCTAAATCGTATGACAATCAATCTGGATCTTCGGCTAAATTTATGTTATTTTTGGCATATTTTTTGCCTTATCTCAATTAAAAACAGATCGTCATTAATGAAAACAAAAGAGGTTTAAAATGAAAATAATTGATAGTCATTTATCAAATACGTCTGAAAGCCCTACCTTTCTTAAATCACTTCAAAATATATTGAAAGATTTAAAAAATTATTTCATATTTTCGATTCTCGTTTTAGCGGGGCATTCTATTATTCTATATATCGGAAGTTATATATGGGTTAATTATAATGGCGTTTATGAATCACAAGCTTTTATACATGCTTATATTCATATAAATTTTGATATTGACTATCTTTTCAGCCATAATTTGTGGTGGCTTTCTTTGAAAGTTCATTTTGTGATCAGTGTAATTTGTTTGCTTAATGCCACTATTTGCAAATTCTTTCTGATCAAAAATTATTTTTACGAAGTAACAAGTGTCATCGGCCGTTTGGTGATATGGATTTTGCCTAATATACTGGCAGCAGCAATTTTTATTGAAGATGCTTACATTTTTGATTACCAGACATCTGTGCTGATTTGTTTGTTACCGGGACTATTGATGACTCATCCTAGTATGATCGTTGTGCAATCAATCATTCCGGATATCGGAGATATTCATCGTTGTTTATTATGGTGTATGTATCGCAACAAGATAATGATGCCTCAGCAGATGATGTAATTGTTCACCCTATTCATTCTAACTTAGATTTACACACATTTTGCCCTAAAGATATTCCTTCATTAATATCGGAATATTTGTATGAATGTCTCGCAAGAGATATTAAACATGTTAGAATTGTTCATGGAAATAGGGCTGGCGTATTGCGTGACGCTGTGCATAAAATACTGCAACAATTGCCTGTGGTGGTTGAATATGCAATTGCGCCGATTCATGAGGGAGGATTTGGTGCAACCATTGTATCGTTGTGTTAAGGATGCACAATTGAAAAATAAGTTCCCCATTTATAATTGTACGTTTCATGGCTATAGAACGTAGAGACAAGGCATGCCTTGTCTCTACAAACAAGAAGCGACAATGTAAAATTAAGAATGGGGAATTTATTTTCAGAGCATTCCTAAGGAAATCTCTGATTTGTATCAGTCAGGCAAGTCTGACTGATATCCAATTGGGATTTTTTTCGAATGATCCAAAGGTTCCTAGTCTATCCAATGAATTCGAGCTTTATCACGTCTGACAAATGAATCAATACGTCCTTTAGGATAGCCTAAGGTTAGAGACGTTATTATTTTAAATGGTTCTGTAATTCCGAGACTTTTCTTAAAGTCTGAATGGAACTTTAGTGCTTGATCAATAAGTCCAACATAGCAGGTACCCAATCCCATTGCATGTGCAGTGATAACCATATTTTGGGTGCACATACCAATATCCAATTCTGTTCCTCCAATAGCACGTTTGTCAGAAAGAATAAGTATTAATGTTGGGGCTCCAAAAGTGGTATCAAAATCAGGATCACTGGTCACTGCATTTACTCCGCCGCGTGCACGAGGGTCAGCATCACCTTTATACATCATTACCAGAAAAGGTAAAATAAGTTCCTGCCATTTTGCTAATCGCGATTGTGAGTCATGGTTGCCATGGTTGCTTTCTTTTTTATTCAGCCATTGATGTGGAAGACTTAAATATGTTGCAAATTTTAATGTTTGATGGCAGAGTTGGCTTATTTTTTTTATGGTGTCTTGATTTTGAATAACAATGAATTTCCATGGCTGGTTATTCCCAGCAGATGGTGCGAATCGTCCCGCCTCAATGACGCGTTTGACCATTTGTTTAGGCACTTGCTTTTTCTTATATAGCCTTATACTTCTTCTTTTATAGATAACAAACTCTGTTTCAGTCAATTCATCATTGCTTAAATTATCATCTAAACACTCCGGATAAATTTTACCATTGTCATAAAGGCCATCGTTTTTCCAATATCCTTCATTAACTCTGTAATCTCCTTCAATTGTAATGGCTTTTTCCGGACAAACAGCCATACAATTTTCGCAATTGATACATCTGAAAGCGTCGTAACGTTCGTTCGATGCAGCTTTGTTATCAACAATCGTTAAGAGTTGAATGGGACAGGCTTCGACGCATCGTTTGCATCCCTTGCATTTTGCTTTATCAACCAACAATTTTGGGAATTGCGTTGACGGAAAAGATGTATGTCGGTATTGATCAAATATCATAATAAAAACTACTCATTGTTCAAATCGTTTAAATATTAAGCAAGCATTGGCTCCACCAAAACCAAAGGAATTATTCATTGCAAACGTTATTTTTTGAGTTCTGGCTATCTCAGGCACGTAATCCAGTTGACATTCAGGATCAGGGGTTTCTAAGTTAATCGTCGGCGGAATGGTTTCATGAAAAATAGATAACGCACAAATAGCACTTTCCAATCCGCCTGCCGCACCAAGCAAATGTCCGGTCATTGATTTGGTTGAACTAATGGCCAGAAAGCTCGCATGATCACCAAACACATTTTTTATTGCGGCTGTTTCAGAACGGTCGTTTAATCGAGTCGACGTTCCATGTGCATTGATATACTGAATATCTTCGGGGTTTATCAAAGCACTTTTGATCGCTTGTTTCATGCAAACCGATGCACCATCAATATCGGGAGCACTAATATGATAGGCATCACAATTCATTGCACATCCAACCATTTCTGCATAAATATTTGCGTTTCGTTTTAAGGCATGAGTCAACTCTTCAAGAATTATTATGCCAGCACCTTCTCCAAGAACAAAGCCATCTCTGGCTAAGTCAAAGGGTCGAGATGCTTTTTCAGGTTCGTTGTTTCTTTTTGACAAGGCTTTCATGCCATTAAATCCAGCAATGCATAAAGGGCTGATAACCGATTCAATACCACCAGCAATCATAATATCTGCATCTTTTCGTTTGACCACATGATATGCTTCGCCAATGGCATGAGCACCTGATGCACATGCTGTTGAAATTGTTGCATTAGGGCCTTTTGCTTTTAAATGAATCGCAATTTTACCTGCGGACATATTACTGATAACAGAGGGTATAAAAAAAGGATTGGTTCGACGGGTTGTTTTTTCTAATAGTTTAATATGCGTTTGCTCAATTCTGTAGAGTCCTCCAAAACCACATCCTGAAAAAACACCTATGCGATGAGCATTTTCTTTGTTGATATCAAGAGCAGCATCTTCCACTGCCATTCGAGATGCAGCAACACCATAGGCTACAAAATTTTCAACATTCCTGGATTCTCTTTTAGAAAAAAAATCCAGGATATCGAAATTATCCACCTCAGCAGCTATTTGTGTTTCCAAATCTGAAGCATCAAAGCGAGTGATTGCATGAACGCCAGATTTACCACAACACAAAGCTTTCCAGGTTTCATTGGTCCCTATTGCTAAAGGGGAAACAAGACCTATTCCAGTAATTACAACGCGTCGATTATCGGGTACTGTTGGTATCATGATGTCATAATTTAATACAAACGATATCAAATTATAATCAAGTATGTTTTTCCAGGTAGTCTAATACGTCTTTTACTGTTTTAAGTTGTTCAGCATCTTTATCATCGATATCAATATCAAAGGTTTCTTCCATGGTCATGATTAATTCAACCAGATCCAAAGAATCTGCCCCTAAATCATCAACAAATGACGCACCAGGAACGATTTCTTCTGGATCAACATCAAGTTTCTCTGCAATAACTTTGAAAACTTTATCTTTTAATGACATAAAAACACCTCAAAAAAAACGTTATTAAATAATATTATTTTTACATGCTGAGTCCACCACAAACATTAAGTACCTGACCGGTTATATATCCGGCAGATTCAGATGCTAAAAAACGAACAGTTGCTGCAATATCTTCCGATGTTCCCAAACGATTCAAGGGAATTTTGGAGAGTAATTGTTCATGTTGGCTATCATTCAACTGTTCTGTCATCTGCGTTTGAATAAATCCCGGTGCAATCACATTTGCTGTTATTTGTCTGGAACCAACTTCTTGAGCAACTGATTTTGTTAAACCAATTAATCCAGCCTTGGAAGCAGCATAATTACTTTGTCCGGCGTTCCCATGAACACCGACAATGGACGAAATAGAAATAATTCTTCCCCATCTCTGTCGAATCATTGGTTTTAAAACTGATTTTGTACATAAGTAGGCACCACGAAGATTAACATTGATGACATCATCCCACTGCTTTTCATTCATCATAGGAAGTAATCCATCTCGTGTGATACCCGCATTGTTTACCAATACATGAATGGCACCGGCTTGTTTATGAACATCTTTAAAAAATGCTTGAACATCATCTTTATTGGAAATATCAACCTGCCGGCCTTTACAAAACCCACCATTATTGTTGACAATCGCTTGAGTTTGTTCTGCATCAGTATTATCTGAAGAAGAATAATTAAAGTATACTTGCATACCATCATCAGCCAATGATTGAACGATTGCGCGACCGATACCTCTCGATCCTCCTGTAACAATGGCTATTTTTGTATGATTTGTTTCGCTCATGTTTACCAGATTATTTATTCTTCAGTGTCAATAACTGTTCGACCTTTATAGGTTCCGCATCCTGGGCACATATGATGAGACAATTTTGCTTCGCCGCATTGTGGACATTTGGTTACATTGGGCGGAGTCAATTTTTGATGCGTTCTGCGTTTGTCCCTTCTTGATTTGGATATTTTTCGCTTGGGTAAAGCCATTTTATTTTCTCCTTACATAAACATCATTACTACAAAAATTTGCTAATATAAATAAAATCTTTAAAAAAGTCAAGAAAAGGTGATTTCGGGAAATCACCTAACAAATGATCTGATTATTCAAATCGAAAGCCAATCTCTCCAAAAAAACCTTGCATGGTTTGATCAGCCGTAACGTCTTGAACATCATCCAGTTTAAAATCCTGATATCGATATCCGATTCCCATAAAAATAAACTCAGAAAATGGCGATAAGTGAAGTTTTGCAGTAACATCATACCAATGGTTACCACTATACGTCATTGCCATGAACTCACCATTAAGTGAAAAACTACTCATTGGAGCAATATTAAATCCAGCTGTTAATAACGGCATTGGGGTTGAAAAACTTCTGGACTTTGAATCCAATGTTTGAATTTCATCAATAAAGGCTGTTGCGTTAAGAAACCGGAATGTCATGCCATAAGTGACATCCAAGCCTTTCAGTGATGCCAGTTGAATAAATGGTAAGTGATTGTATAGTTGAACATCAATTATGTCCATTTCCAATTCACTATGAATGGCCTCATCAAAATTTTTTCCACCAAAAATAAAGGGGCGATTTGGCGTATTGTTATCGTCAACTTTTATAGGGGTGTATTGAATTTTGATATCCGGTAGCATGGGTACCGGATGCTCAACGCGGAGCCAGAGATTCATATCTGTTCGGTCTTTTAAAGATAAATCTGAATTTAAATGAACATCATCGCCCTGATAGTTGATCATTCCATTTGGGTCATGATTCCAGACACCAATTGCTCCTTCAATTTTAAAAGGTAATGCATAGGCTGAGGCTGTCATAGTAGAAAAAACAATGACCAACAGAGATATCACCTTAATAATTGGTTTCGTTTTTGTTTTCATAAATTACTTGCTCCTTTATTAAAAAATTTCAATCATTCGTTCCACAGCATTTCGTGCACGTTCCTGGATATCAGGTGGAACACGAACTTCAGGGGACAGACTTTCTATTGTATTTACAATATCATTTAAGGTTATTTTTTTCATGTCCGAACAGATCAGAATATCAGATGCTGGATAAAACGTTTTGTCTGGATTCTCTTTTTGCAGCGGATAAATTAATCCTGATTCTGTGGCCACAATAAACTCTTTTTCTTTAGATTGTGCAACATGTTTTAGCATTCCTGACGTACTGAGAACAATATCTGCTTTAGCCAAAACTTCTGGTTGACACTCAGGATGTGCCATTACAATTGCTTTTGGATATTTATCTTTTGTGGACAGGAGCATCTCTGATGTTAAATTATTATGAATGGGACAATAACCTTCCCAATAATAAACATGTTTTTCAGTATGTTCTGAGGTGTATAATGCTAAATTTTTATCCGGTGTCATTAAAACAGATTGGTCAGTCAAGCTATTGACAACCTTTACTGCATTTGCCGAAGTGCAGCAGATATCGGATAATGCCTTTACTGAGGCAGGAGAATTAACATAAGTAACCACCGGAACATTAGGAATTTCCTGTTTTTTTTGTAATAACGCCTCAGGTGTAATCATATCTGCCATAGGACAACCAGCATCCATTTTAGGCAGTAGGACAGTTTTATCAGGAGATACAATCGATGCGGTTTCAGCCATAAAATGAACACCACAAAAAATAATGATATCAGCATCTGTTTTGCTTGCACGGATTGACAGTTCCAAAGAATCGCCGCACATATCAGCAACATCTTGAACGTCAGGAGGTTGATAGTTATGCGCCAGTAAAATAGCGTTTTTTTCCTTTAATTTTTTTCGGATCTTATCTTTCATTGAGTTTCTCCGTTTATTCTATTGCTCTAATTGAACGACATCCGTTCCATCGGGTACTTTGAATGTAAAGGTTTCATCGCTAATATTTTTAGTGAATGTAACATTTTTAAATTGAATACGGGTTCGATCTCCGTATGCATTTAGTGTAACCAATTCATTTATATCACCGGTTTTGGGATCGACCACAAGATAGAGCTTTTCAAAGTCTGGATGTTTTTTATGGGGAATTAAAACAATCGATTGAAAAGATTTATTCACTTTGGAAGATTGAGTATCATCCATCGGTGCCCAGGAAACAGTAAAAGAAGATCTTAACAGGTTGATATTGGTCAAAAAACTTCCCCCTTTACCTTTTCCAAAATAATCGGGAGATTTCCCAACCATAACCTGATGATCAGATGGCCGATAAATCCAAAGATCATTTCCGTTCGTAACAATTAATTGTTTTTCTGGTTTTTCATATGACCAATACATCATGCCTGGCCATTTGAAACTTGCTTTCCCCTCAGCGACATCTGTCATATCCATTGCTTTTAATATTGACTCCTGAAAAAAATCTGCTGTAAAGGATGCCTTTTGATAACGGGTTTCAATGGCAGACAACAATTGATCTAATTTTTTAGATGCGTCTGATTTATCTCCACAAAACGCAAATGATGGCAAAAAAAATAGTAATTGTATCCATATGATAAAACGAAAAATCATTTTTTCCTCTGTATCTGAAAATTTGAATATTTTATTAATGGTGCTTTCCAGATAAAAGCATTCCCTCAATGAATTGATCAATCACGCCATCGAGAACATTATTGACATTTCCAACATCCAGATTGATGCGATGATCTTTGACCATTTGATAAGGATGAAGCACATATGAACGAATTTGATTTCCCCAGGCAATATCTTCTTTAGCATTATGGATAGCGTTCATTTCATCTTCTTGCTTTTGCTTTTCACGTTGATAAATTCTTGCTTTTAATACTTTCAGAGCGATCTCTTTATTTCGATGTTGGGATTTTTCCTGTTGGCATTGAACCACAATACCAGTGGGAATATGTGTTACTCGAACAGCGCTGCTGGTTTTATTGACATGCTGTCCTCCAGCGCCACTGGCACGAAAAACATCGATACGCAAGTCTTTATCTTCAATGTCAACCACAATTTCTTTTGTTAGCTCTGGAAAAACAAACACCGATGCAAATGATGTGTGTCGTTTCCCATTGGCGTTAAATGGCGAAATCCTTACCAATCGATGAATGCCTGTTTCTGATTTGAGATATCCAAAAACATATTCGCCATTGGCTGTAAATGTTACACTTTTTATTCCTGCTTCATCGCCAGGTTGAAAATCAATTAATTTAGATTGATACCCTTTTCGTTCAATCCACCTGGAATACATCCGAAAAAGAATTTCCACCCAATCTTGAGCATCTGTCCCACCGGCTCCAGCATTAATTGAAATAATGGCATTGTTCTTATCATTTTCTCCATTCAGCATATGCTGAATGGAAAATGATGTAATTTTTTTTTCAAGTGCTCCCAATTCAGACTGAATACCATCCAACGTTTCAATATCATTTTCGTCTTCAGCCAACTCTAGAAGCAATTGGTTATCATCAATTTCTTTTATTAGATGTGTCCACTCGTCAATAGAAGTATTTAATTGCGTCCGTTCTTTTAATATTTCTGTGGATTGTTCCCGATTGTCCCAAAACCCATCTTTACTAATTATCTGTTCGATTTCTGTTAATCGTTCTTTTTTATTTTCTAAGTCAAAGACAACCTCTAAGATTTTCCAATTCTCCTCTCAATTCGCTCAACTTTGTTTTAACCTCTCCAAACATATGTTTCTCCTTCACTTATTAAGTGTTCTTTCTAAAAAGCTTCGAGGATAGCATAATGACTTTATTTTCACAATATGAAAAAAGATAAAAAATACAATAAACCTGGTTATTATCTTGATGGCATGCTTTTTGTTAAAAAATATATAGATCGTTTTTAGATAAAGGATTTATTAATGAAAAAAAACTATATATATTGGGGAAGCCTTTTCATTCTTATGATAGCGTCCCCTTCCTTTGCATATAATTTTCATTCATTAGATGACATACAATTACATGGCTTTATATCTCAGGGCTTTGTTTGGAGTAAAACGCATAATTTTTTATTTGATGACCTTGATCATGGATCATTTGAATTTAATGAGATGGGGGTGACAATTTCTAAAGATATTAGTGATCGTCTTCATTTAGGTATACAGTTTTTTTCACGTGATCAGGGAGATGTCGGCAATAATAATCTCATGGTCGACTGGGCATATGCTGATTATCACGCTTTGGATACTATAGGGATTCGTCTGGGAAAATTAAAGATGCCAATGGGCATGTACAACGAAACACGTGACATTGACCTTTTAAGAACATCCGTATTTTTACCCCAAAGCGCATATCTGGAGTATTATCGTGATGTGCTGAGTGGGCTTCATGGTATAGGTTTATATGGGAATATAGCTTTTGATTATGGCGGCAGTATTGATTATCAACTACAGACAGGAACATTAAAAATCGATGAAAATGGCGGTGTAGGTACACTTTTATCGAATGAAGCCAATTTTGAAACGCATCCCATGATGAGCATTCGTTCTTTTTCTGTTGACCGTTGCTTAAATGGTCTATTGGTATTTAGCCCATTTCCAGGAATTCGTATTGGATCAAGCTTTATCAGTACAGCAACACAAGTGAGTGCTGATCTGAACCAGGAATTGGAAACAATTTATGCTGATGAAAAAGTCTACGCAGAACTTTATTACAAAGGTTTAGTTGATCCTAATACAGTTAGCAAAGATCGTGTAGATAAAGGCACTCTTGCACTGCTTGCAGGTACAGCACTTCAGGCTGAAGTTTCTGATGTATTGGCACATACTCACACGTTGGAGTTTACAATTGATCAATTAACTGTAATGATGGAGTATTATCATTATACCTATCATATTTATATTGGAATGCCTGATGGCAAAAGTTTGTTTGATGATGATTTTTTTACTGAAGGCTATTATGCAAATATAGTGTATCGGTTTAATGATCTGTTTGAAACAGGCATCTATTATTCATGTTTATATGATAATGGATGGGATAAAGATGGTGAACGATTTGCCAATAAAGGCGAAAAAAATTATCAATCATGGCTGAAAGATCTTGCCTTATCCTTTCGGTTTGATATCACTGATAACTGGACAATTAAGTTAGAAAATCACTGGATGGATGGGACTGCTTTTCTGATGTATGCCAATAACCCGGATAGACGACATGGTTTAGGGCGTTACTGGCAAATGTTTGCTGCGAAAATGACATTTCATTTTTAATCCTGACTATCTTTTTTTTCAACATACAAATCTGTAATCAAAAAAAGTAATGAACAATGTTAAACTATATTGATAAATCCTACTTTAATGAACTATCCAGACGATCGCCACAAGACATATGCAAAATTATATCATGTCAGTATGATATTGAAAAAAAGAGATATATCGTTTCTGTCTGGGGGGATCACTATGAAATATATCCTGATCAATTAATAATCGAAAACATTAACAAAACCGGTTCTTTTTCACATCCTCTTTTTAAATTATTTATCTTATATTATCTATTGAATGTAAAACCAATAGATATTACAAATGAATGGGTTTCTGAAAAAGATTTACCCTCTGGTGCTGCTTTTTTTCGTGGACCACATACCATTCCCACACACCTGATCACTGAACGATATCAAAACGATACCCGGTCATTTAACCAAAAATGTAAAAAACTGGGTGGCATATCCATAAATATGGCAGATACTTCATATCGGTTCGACATTACGCCCAAAATACCTGTCGCTATATTATATTGGGAAGGGGATGAAGATTTCCCGCCAGAAGCAAAACTATTGTTTGATAAAACAATTTGTGAACACCTTACCTTAGACATCATTTTTTCATTATCTTTAGAAATTTGTTTTCGTATTGCTGAAAAAGTCCATTAACGTAAAGATAAAAAACTGATGAATTTTCTTGACAAAAATAGAAATGGTTGTATCGTAATTCGATTTTTTTGGTTAATGGTTTTCATATTGAGTACCATTTTATTAATTATTACATTTCAGTTAGAAAGGAGAAATGGAGAAATGAAAAAAACAACAGGAAGAATTTTAGCCATTGTTATTGCGGTATTTATAGCGATACCTGCCTATGCAATCGATGTGTCGAAAATTGATTTTGGAGGTCAAGTAAGGGTTCGGGGATATCAACTGGACAACATGTGGGATTTTAATAGCGAAACAGATGGCGATGATTGGTCAACGTTTCGTATCAAATCAAGTCTTAATGCTAAAGTTGATTTAGGTGATGGCGTAATTGGTTTTGTTCAATTTACCAATCAGACTTATGGTGAAGGGATATCCGATGCTGGAGATAACACAAGTAATAAGGTTTTTGCTGATAATGCATATATTCAGGTTAATCAATTTTTAGACTTGCCGGTTACTTTAAAGTTTGGTCGTCAAAATTTAATGTATGGTTCTGGATTTGTTTTGTTTGATGGACAATCTCAAATGGCATCGACATCTGTTTACTTTGATGCTGTCAAATTAACATTTAATTTAACCGATAAAATTTTGTTGGATGCCATATATGCAAAAGATCAAGAAAACAGTCGTTCAGATGCTCAAGAAGACGATATTACATTATCAGGTCTATATCTGACGGTAAAAGAATGTCCTGTGCTGAAAGCACAAAATGAATTGTATATATTACGTAGACAAGACGATACATTGGAAAAAGATATTGCAATGTTAGGTTTTCGAACGTCCAATCGTTTGCCTGTTGGCCTGGATTATTCTTTTGAGATGGCTTATCAAATGGGCGATGCCAGTAAAGATCTTGATCAAGAGGCTTTTGGCGTTAAATTTGAGGGTGGTTTCACCTTAGATATGCCCTTAAAAACCAGACTTTTCGCAGGTTACGTGATCAATAGTGGTGACGACGATCCTAATGATGATGAAAGCAACCGATGGGATGTCTTTTATGGTGGATGGCCTCAGTATGGTGACCTGTTAGCATGGCATATGCTAAATCTTGGCGGTGCAAATGTTCATCAACAAGTGGATGCTAACTATAATGAGCTCAGTTCAGTCATAGCTGAAGCTGCTTATTCTAATTTACAAATGATCTCCATTGGAGCGAGCAGTTCATACAAGAATTTTTCAGGAAAAGCAACATTGGCAAAGCTTTACTTTCATAAAGTTGCTGATACAATTGATGATAAAGAATTTGGTAATTACTTTCAATTATCAGCCAAATATTCCTACACAAAAGCGTTGAGTTTCAGTATGTATGCTGCACTTTTACAACCAACAGGTGCCTTTGAAGAAATCATGGATGACCCAGATGATGCAATTGAATTTTTCTGGGAAACAAACATTCGCTTCTAAATCGCTAACTTTTCACTTTTTAAACTCAGTCCCATGATACATAAATGGGACTGAGTACTTCTCTAATCTAAAAGAATGAATATGCTCATTCCTTTAAACATTCCATTGCATCAATTATAATAATAAGGAACTTAATAAAATGTTTTTATTCAGAAATTATTTCATTTTGCTTTTCATTTCATTTCTTGTCATAGGTATCCCAAGCGCCTATTGCGATATTAATTGGATCACAGGGCAAACGATTGAACAAAAAGCCATGCCTCCTGAAAATATTACCGGAAAAGTGATGTTTGGTGCTACAGTGGCTATTTCAGACAATTATGCCATTGTTGGAGCAAAATTTGATGATAATAAATCAGGTTCTGTATTTATTTTTGAAAAAGGCGAAGAAAAAAAATGGACAATGCGTCACAAGTTTATCAGTGAAAAGCCAACGAAAAATGCTTATATGGGAGTTTCCGTTGCCATAACCGATGAATTTGCTTTTGCAGGTGAAGACTCCTTTGATATAAATGAAGAAAAGGATGATATTGGTGTTGTCTATGTATATTACCGACAACCGTCTACAGGAATCTGGGTTCAAATCCAAAAATTATTACCCAATCCAATTGAAGGAACCCATCGATTTGGAAAATCAATGAGTATTTTTGAAGATACTCTTGTTATCGGTGCTTATGGCAATACTGATGAATCTGGTAAGGTTTTTGTTTTTCAACGAGATGGCAACCAATGGATTCAGGTACAGTGTTTAGAACCAACAGAGCCTATTATTAAGGGAAGATTTGGAAACGCTGTTAATATTTTTTCTGACTACATTATTGTTGGTGCTTACATTGAAACCGGCTATTTAGGTGCCGCTTACATTTTTCAAAAAATCGATGGTATATGGCAACAAATCACTAAATTAACTTCTCCGGATGAGCAAAAATATTCATATTTTGGTTATTCAGTAGATATTAACAACGATTTTGCAGTTGTTGGTGCTTATGGTACTAAAATGAACGAAATTAATAACACCGGTGCAGCTTATATTTTTAAACGAACTGATACAGGTTGGGAATTTTTTAATAAACTATTTGAAATTGATTTGGAAAAACATGATAAATTTGGTGTCTGTTTGGATTTAGAAGATGACATACTTGCAGTTGGTTCTACTAAAATTAGTTCTGAAGACAGCGGTACTGTATATTTTTATAAATTAAACGGAACGGAAATTACAAAAATAAAAGAATTACGAGCATCAGATCCACAAATAGATGGGAGGTTCGGGCAAAATATTGCACTTAATAAAAGGCATATCATTATTGGAGCGAATCTTACAAATGATATGGGGGTTATAACCGGAGCTGTTTATTTTTATGAACCTGCAGTGAGATCTCCTTATGGTAAAGATGGCGTTGTATCCATTGATGATGTTATCCATTTATTTAAAAGATTGATTTTTAAATAAATATCTACTAAATGAAAATACTTTCAGTAACATTCAAAAATATTAATGCCTTAAAAGGACGATGGCATATTGATTTCACAAACCCTCCATTGAAAGAGGCTGGTATTTTTGTCATTTGTGGCCCAACCGGATCTGGAAAAACAAGTATTCTGGATGCCATCACTTTAGCTTTATATGGCGAAACCGATCGACTTCAAAAAAAAAACATCGACAATATCATGACCCGCCATACGGCAGATTGCTATTGTGAAGTTGTTTTTCAAGTCAAGCAAAATATCTACAAAAGTCATTGGAGTATCAGACGATCAAGGGGAAAACCTGATGGCAAAGTTCAGGTTGCGAAGCGATTACTATATGATATGAACAATGATCCTCCCTTGGTCATTGCTGAAAAAATATTGACAGTTCAAGAACAAATTGAACTGATTACAGGATTAGATTTTAAACGGTTTTCTCGCTCCATGATGTTGGCTCAAGGTCGCTTTGCTGAGTTTTTAAATGCACCAGACAGGGATCGGGCTGAATTACTGGAAAAAATTACAGGAACGGATATTTATTCAAAACTCTCCATCAAGGCTTTTGAACGAACACGTGAGGAAAAGGAAAAACTTACAAATCTTCGCGCAATTTCCGAACAATCTTTTTCCTCGCTTTCTCCTGAAGAAATAGAAAATTTCCAAAAAGAACTTATTTCGACAAAAAATCAAGCCTTAGATACAAAAACGATTATCCAGTCACTTCAAAGACAAAAAGAGCAACTGAAACGCATTGACCGATTGATTGAAGAAAAAAAAAGAATCAATGAAAACCTTTCACTGGCTCACAAGCAGGAAATTAATCTTCAACCCAAACAATCAAGGCTAAAACGATCTAATCTGGCGCGTGAATTTCAGTCAGACATAGATTCAATCGATACCCAACAGAAACGATTCAATGGATTAACCAAAGAAATTGAATCCATTAATGATCAGCTCATCAATCTTCAATCACAATTAAAAACAATAACCATTGATCTTGATCATATTCAAAAACAGTTTGAAAGTGCACACAAAAAAAAAGCAGAGACAGAACCTTTGATTCAAAAAGTTTACGTGATTGATAAAGAAATTGAAACCTACCAAAATCAATTCGAAATGATTCTTGCTGAACATCTTAAGCTTTCTTCTAATTCATCTCATCTTAAAACATTAAAAAAAAATACAGACGCTGAGCTAGAAAAAATTATTAGCGCTCAGAAAAAAAATACAGAATGGTTACATAAAAATGCGCATAATGAAAATCTGTCAGAGCATATTCCCTATATTCAAGAAAAGCTTTCTGAAATTCAAGAAATCAGGCAGCAATATATCAGCCGCCATAAAAAAATAGCTGAGCTAAAAAAACAACTGGAAAAATTTCAAAAAGAAATCAATAATAAAAAACGTTTATACCAGAAAAATCAAAAAGAGTTGGACGAAATTATTCAACAGATCAAAAAAGCGGATACCTCTTTGAGAAAAAATTTAGGTGATCAAACGATTGATGAACTTGAATATCTGTTCAATGAATCCAGATATCAAAATCAAACCCTTGAGAGTCTTCAGAAAGTATCAAACCAGTTTATCGAACTTCGCAAGGCTATCAAAACAAACCGCAAAAACCTTAAACAATCTGTTTTATCTCGATTTACAACTCATAAAAAACTTAAGCATTCAATTGAACGTATTGAAAAAGAAAATCAAACATTAAACGCACTTGCCCAGGCCGTTCAACATGAACTACTGGTAGCCAACTATAGTGATCACAGACATTTACTTGAATCTGGAAAACCTTGCCCTTTATGCGGTTCACCACATCATCCATATGTTCAGGAGAAAAAAATTTCTTCAGAAACAACCATTCAAAAAGAATACGAAAATAAAAAAAAAGAAGTGGAAAAGTTGAATCAGAAACGAGAATCTTTAAAAGAAGAATGTGTTAAGTATGATACATTGATAAGCTCACAAATCAACATGATTTCACAAAATACCACTCGTCAAATTCAACTCAATCAGGAATGGGATTCCGCAACAAACGAGATGTCTTTTTTGCCACTTATACATCAGTGCGAAGAAATAAATCGATTCATTAAAGAGACTGAATCTCGGACAAATATTTATCAAAAACGATATCATGAATCCAGGAAGATAAATCATAAGAACAATCAATTAAAAAATTCACTACAAGAGAAAAAAGAAAACAATTTTACATTAAACGATGAGATCAAAACAACCGATTATAAAATAAAAAGAATTTCTCATGATATTCAGGAAATATCCATAATTTGTAATGATATTCAAGCACGCGGAGAAAAACTATCTCAAATGGCTTCAGAAAAACTGTCTCGCTATCAATTGAATGTACCTGAATCAGGTCAAGAGATTAAATTCATTAAAAGTCTTAAGCAAAAAGCTTCTCAATATAAAGAGCATTTATCTGTTTCTAAAAAACTGGAAAACGATATTCAAAAATTAGGACAACAATCCAAAGAACATGAAATTGAAATAAAAACGCTATCTCAGCAAATCTTAACAATTGATGAGAAAAAGAAGCAGTATGAAACAAAACTGAAAAATATGAGAAATGATCGGTATCAGCTTTTAAAGGATAAAAATCCTGACCAAGAAAAAAAACGACTGATAGATACTGTTGAAAAATGTGAAAAACAGTTGAAGGAGTATCAACAAATATATCTTGCTTCGGAAAAAAAAATCAGTTCAATGGAAACATTAAGAAAAAATAAGCAAGAAGAATCTTCTACTACACAGCTTTTGCTTGATCAGAAACAACAATCATTAATGAATCTTATTGAACCAAAAGGCTTTGACAGTATCAAACAACTCAAAAAATCCATTCTTTCTCATGAAGAATCAAAAGAGATTCAACGTCAGTCTGACAGTGTCCAACGTATGATTCAAAAAGAACAAACCCGATTGGATGATATCTCTGAACAACTCACACAAGAAACAAAGAATATTCTGACAGAAGAGAGTCTGGACGCTTTAAAAAGTAGACTTAGTCATCATGAAACAGAGTATGAAAAACTGACCCGGCGAATGGGTTCAATTGAACAAGTATTAATTGAAGAAAATAAACGCGCTGATGCTCGCAAAAAAACAATTCAAGAATTAAATGAACAAGAAAAACAATTCAATAGGTGGAATGATTTGAATGCTTTGATTGGGTCATCTGACGGAAATGCTTTCAGAACATTTGCACAGGGATTAACTCTCAATCGCTTAATTGATTACAGCAACCAGCATTTGAAGACTCTCTCTGATCGGTATTTACTTCAACGCCTTTCCCCACAATTACTAACATTAAATATTATGGATACTTACCAGGCCAATACCTTAAGACCGACAAATACTTTATCTGGCGGAGAAAGTTTTTTGGTCAGTTTATCAATGGCATTAGGACTTTCTGATTTAGCAGGTAATAACATTCGGGTTGAATCTTTGTTTTTGGACGAAGGTTTTGGGGCTCTTGATGAAGAAACACTTGACATTGCCTTAAGTGCCATTGAGCGTCTGAATTTAAGCGGAAAGATGATTGGTGTTATTTCTCATATTGAAAGCCTTAAAGAACGTATTCCTGTTCACGTTGAAGTCTCTAAAATTGCTGGTGGCAACAGCCGAATCGATATCGTTTCAGTTCTATCTTAATCATTCAATTCTTTTTGATCTCCTACAAAATCATCATGTTAATCACTATCAATATGTTCAGCATATATACTCCAGTTACAATCAATGAATATATTACCATTAAGCAAAAATTTGACGTAATTTTTCAATACTATCTACAGATTTAATTTTTTCCTGAATAGAAATGAGAAGATTGTTATCCTTTATATTCATAATTTCCGGTAATAAGTTAAGACCTGGTTCACCAAATTTTAAATCGAGTCCAAGTGCAATACCTTTGATCAAGCCTTCTCCCAATCCCTTTTCCACGCCTTTTTCCATACCTTTTTCCATGCCTTTTTCCATGCCTTCTTCCATAGCAGCAGACAATTCTGAAATTTTGTTTCTGAGCGCCATTTCTCTAAACTCTGCTTCTTCACGTGTCTGTTTATCTTCAC
>Ga0272440_1000638_pt1 | contig 29404 bp, 45 predicted proteins | sample SSMMMBAug17_FD_192440 | JGI IMG/M metagenome (GOLD analysis project Ga0272440, IMG submission 192440) | Marine sediment archaeal communities from Little Sippewissett salt marsh, Falmouth, MA, United States - SSM-MMB-Aug17 | ecosystem: Environmental > Aquatic > Marine > Wetlands > Sediment ... | reverse complement strand
ATAAATTTTGGTTTTTCGCAATTTTCATATAATTCTCTATCAATTTCTTTATTAAAGACTCGTATTTTATTTGATTTTTTTGTATTAAAATATCCTGTTTCATAATTGCACGTATTGTAATTACCTGCGTTACAATTACCAGTGTTGTAATATCCTGAATTACAATTACCTAAGTTGTAATCCCCTGTGTTATAATATCCTGTGTTATAATCTCCCGTGTTGTAATCTCCCGTGTTGCATTCTCCTGTGTTATAATCTCCCGTGTTGTATTTTTTCATATTAATTATTCCCCTTTCAAGTCCTCAAACTTATCAAAATTATTTTTCAATCTTTCAATATACTCTTTCATTACTTTCTCATTGTAATCTTTATCTGTAAATACAAATTCTTCATCACTTTCAACAATTTTAGCATCAATTATATTTTTGTTTTTCAAAATTTCAATCTCTTTGTTTAATTCTTTATTTTTAGCTTTTTGTTCTTTTAATGCTTTTTCAAGAAAAATATTTTTTCTTTTCTCTTTCGATAACTTTTTATACATTTCATTAAAATTAGAGCGTTGTTCGATTGCAAATAATACAGCAACTACAAACAAAAATACAAAAATTAAAGTTTCCATAACTTCCTCCTAAATTATTTTATTTTTACATACTCCATTTCTTCTACTAATAATTTATTTTCTTTAAAGTCATCAACTTTGCCTTTTTCTCTTGTGTCAAAAATAAAGTTAGGGCACTTTCTTATGATTATGTGACCGTCTCCTAAGCTTAAATAATCAGTTCCCTTAAAAATATAAGTTGACCCACTCAACACTTTTTTACACTTACTAGCAAATAAGCAATCTCCACAACTTATCGCTTCTTTTTTGTACTTTTTTTTACATCCAGCACAAATAGCCGTTTTTCCTTCTAATATCTGAATTTTTTTATTACAAATAATGCACTTTGCGTCAATTTCAATTTCAACTTTTTTTACTTTGTTTTTTGCTCTGCATTCTGAGCAACGTATACTACCACCATGCTCTTTGAACATTTTCCTGCAATCTACGCATTTTAACATATTAACCTCCTAGTATTTTTTACAATATGTTGTGCTGTAAATACTACTTGAAATTAATCTTACTGCTAGCTGTTTTTTCTCTTTCATTTGAATTCTAATTTCGATCTTTCTCTTGATTTGTTCTCTGATTTGATTCAATTTTTTTAACACGTTCTGCATCCTCCAATAATTTTAATATAGATTCGTCATAACTTTTTGTATCATTTTCGTTTTTATGTTGTCTAAGCTTTTTTAATGTAATTGTTTTGACCTCGACTGGATGTCTTTGTCTAACTTTCATGTGTTCACCTCCTTTCTTATACATAGTTTACATCAATTACATTATTTTGTCAACAATTTTTAAATATAATTTAATAAATCATATTAATAATTTTTTTCTGTATTTTAAATAATCTTTTACAATAAAATCAATCGCTTCAATCAAGTCATAATTATATGCTTCTGCAAAATCTAAAAGCTCTTTATTTTCATTCAATATTTTAAATTTCTCTTTCATTTGTTCAACTTCCGCGTAAACTACAGCAGATTCTCTGATTCTGGCAATGCTTTCTATTGCTAAATTTGAAACTTCTGACATTAACAATTCATTGTCTTTTAACATTTTTTTTATTGCTATTTGTAGATTTTTATCAAGTTCGATTTCAACTTTTCTCTCTAAAAATGCATTTAATCTTATAATTGCTTCATTTTTTCTCATAATTATTCTCCAATCCTAAAAGTATTAATTTCTTCTACTGTTACATTCACGTACTCTTCTTCACCGTAAGTTTTTTTAACTGTCAACTCAACAACTTGTTTATCATCATCATATGCTATTCCGTTCAAACTGTCTAAAATAATTTTCGCCACATTGTCAATATCTGGTTTTTTATCTGGTCTAAGCGCACCGCAAAGCATTTTCTCTCTATTCTTTTTGCTTGTAGACTTAGGAATTGCGTGCTGTATGTGCAAATGTGCTTTTATATATCCAATTAGCTTGCTTTTTGTTATATTTCTATAACACAATTTTACCCAATTTTCGTATTGTATAGTCTGTTGTGGAGTAAATGTGCAAAATTTAGTCACTCGTGGTCTTTGCTTTCCTCTTATTTTTCCAGGTACTTTAAAAGTTATTTTCACGTTTATTCCTCATTTATAAATATTTTTCTCTTATCCGAACTAAACTATCGCCAATCTCTTTGTGCTTCTTTCTGTCTACACTGTCATAATATAAAGCATATTCTATTTTATCTATTAACGTTAATAATTCATCGTCTATTTGATTTAATTGTGCATTTATATGACAAGCAATATCCTCTAACTTGACTTTTAAATCTCTCATTCTAGCCCCTCCGTATATATTTATTATTGTACTTGTTTTTTCTTTGCTTCAACATGTTTCCTCATCCTCATCTGTTATTTCAAGATGAAATATTACTTTTCCTTTTGCAACATCAACATAATACTCTAATACATTTATATTTTTACCTTTCAAGTTGTAACCACTAGCAAAATAAGTTATTACAGTACTTAAATTTACTACTTGTGTTTTTATTTCTTTCATATTCTCCCCCTTAATTATTCGCTTACACTTTTTAATCCATTGCAGATTATTCATGTTAGACCTCCAGATTTTCGAATTTTGTATATTTTGGTACAAACCTTATTGGATATATACCTACTCCACCATTTCTTTGTTTTTCTATTATTAATTCATAATTTCTAAATTCAACATCTCTCTTTGTTGGTTCTGGATCAAATAAAATAATTATATTATCTGCATCCTGTTCCAAGTTGCCACTATCTCGTAAATCCGACATTCTCGGTCGTGGATTTGTGTTTTTTGCTGGTCTGGAAAATTGAGATAATGCAACTACTGGGATATTATAATCTTTTGCAATTGATGTCAATTTACCTGATATATCGCCGATTTCGTTGTTTTTGCCTTGTATCATGTAATCTGATGACATTCTCTGGATATAGTCAACAAATATTATGTCAAAGTTTTCTTTTCTTTGTAAATTTCTTATTTCTCCAGGCTTTTTTATTTTATCGTCTATTATTATTTCATGCTCCCCTAACATCTGATAATATTTAGCTGTTGCTTCAATGTCGCTGTCATCAACGTTGCCATTTTTAATTTTTTGGATATTTATTTTCATAGTATTCCCAACCATTCGCCTAAGTAATAGTTGTTTACTCATTTCCAAGCTCACTATGAGTATTTTTAAAGGACGTTTTGCAAATCTAGTTATTTTGAAAGCGGTTTGTAACATAAAAGAGGTTTTCCCGGTGCCCGGATATGCTGCTATTAATGTTATTTCACCGCGTTGATAACCAGAAGTTTTTAAATCTAACTTTTTTATTCCTGTCAAATACTCTTGTATATTTTTCTTATCTCCGTTTTTAATTGATTGCATTTCTTCTAGTAACTCAACTACAAGCTCTCGGGCATCTTTTCCTGTCGTACTACTTTTAAGTTCAATACTATTTGTTTTGCGGACTAATTCGTCTTTAATGCTATCAATATCAATATCAGCATCTTTTAATTGATTCATTGATTCTTGCAATACTTTTAATATTTGTCTTCTGCATGATTTTTCTTTAACTATTTTAAAATGTGTAGCGGTATTCTGTAGTACAGCCACATCAGATATTTCTGCTAGGTATTCGAAAGCCTCGTCGTTATTTTGAAAGGTATCTGATATAGTAAGTATATCAATTTCCTTTTTGCTCTGTAGGAGCTTCTTGAGTTGCTTAAAAATGCTTTGGTTAAATTTGTTGTAAAAGTCTTGCTCATTTAGATTATATATATAACTTTCGTTTTCTTGTGGTTCCGTTACTAATTTACCTAATAATATTTTTTCGGCTTGCTCGTTATAAAACATAGAAAAACTCCTTTTATTAATATGGTAATGAATCTAATTCCTCTTGAGATATCTTACTATATATAGCATTCTTTTTTAAATACCCTGTTTTAAATATATCTGCCATAGTAGGTGAATATGAAACTGTTTTTAATACTGTGCTTACTGCTTTTTCAAAAGATTCTTCGTTATAATCTTTTATTTCATTGTACCATTGATTTATTCTCGCTTTACTCATTTTAAAATTCTTATCTTCATATTCTGTTTCCAGTCTTTCAATTTGTTCTTTAAAAAATTCTACTCTCATATCAAGTCACCCCATCTATCTTCTTTTTTTTCATTCTCGTTTTGTTGTGTTTCTTCATAATTCTCGTTTAAATAATCAATATACCTAGTATTAAAAAAAGTACTTCCATTTAAAATATATTGTTCTTCTTTGCCTATTATGTCCTTTTTGTAACGTTCTATACATTTTATTATAACTTCTTCTCCGTATTTATATAGTTCTTTGCGTTTAGTAAGTTTAACAGATGCTTTCCCCTTCTTTCTAGGATATAATGACCATAATTTATCAAAAAAAACATTATATATATTCTCTTTATTTATCTCTTTATCTATCTCTTTCTCTATCTCTTTCTCTTTCTCTATCTCTATCTCTGTGTTACTTGTAACGTTACATTTGTTACCTAGTAACTTTTTATCGTTACATTGTAACGATTTTTTTTCTCTATGTCTTCTTACTCTTTCAGCTGAATCACTCTCTTTTCCTATACTTTCACAAGCTCGAGGTAAAACATAATCATTATCGACTATTTCTAATAATTTGTGATTAACTAGATAAGATATTGTTAACCCTATGTTTTCTTTATCTTCGTCGAGTTCAAGTACTAATTGTTCTAACATTGTATCTTCTGTTGCCTCAAATTCTATTTTTCCTTCTGTTTTAATGCTTAATAATTGCATTTTTAAATAAATTATTACAAAAGTGTCTCCACCTGCAATTTTTCGTAATTTTTTTATTTCACGTTGATTAAAAAAATTGTCTTTAAGTTTTAGCCAATAGAACTTTTTAGCCATTTAATTCTCCTTATTTTTTATTTTATAAAAATTGTAAATCTCCCATACTAAATCATTAATGCTTTCATTTCCTTTTTTTATTGTTTTTCAGAAAATTCATTAATATTAATATAATAGCTTGTGTCTTAAATGTTATAAAGTTTTCTATCATGTATCTTTCTAAAAGTTCATCCAACTCTTTTGGATAATTTAACAATAATTGTTTCACTAAATCACCACCTTTCTATATTTAGATTATATAATCATTATATAACTTCGTCAACACTATTTCAAATAAAATCATAGGTCTTTAGTCCTATAAAAAAAGACCCGAAGGTCTTATGGGTAACCGCTTTCATCAAGCTATTTACTCATGTTTATTCCTCTTATTTTGTATCTCTATTTTTTCAAACTCATAAACTAAACTTTCTTGTTTTAATTCGTTTATGAGGTCTTTAACTGTTTCATTCTCGTCAGTATTTAAAAATTGCAACATTTTTATTATATCTTCACTTTTTATTCTTAACATGTTTATTCCTCCTTTGATTCTTCATATATTTTTCTTAATATATTTGCAGTTTCGTCAAATCCAATTATATAAACTATCTTTTGTATTTTTTCTCTTGATTCTCGCAATTGTCTAGCTTTCACGCTTTCAACCTCAGCAGGTTCTAAACCCATCGCAGACCAGTACGCTCTATGTCTGTTCATAATTTATCCCCCAATTTTTCAAATTTAATTTCATTTTTTTTTAAAAACTTAGCCAACAATCTAAATTTATCATCATCTGCTGTAATTCTCAATACTATGCTTTTTTCTTCTATGATTTCTCCTGTTTCAAAGTCTACTTTCTCAATTATCTTCTCTTTGACAACTTCTTTTTGCTGTTCAATAGCTTTTTCAGTTTCTTCTTGCAATTTTTTTAACTCTTCTTGCTTTTTCTCTTCAAGTTGATTTTTAATTCTGTCTTGGGTCTCTTTTCGTCTTGTAGCTTCTTTCAACAACTCTTGCGACAACTCCATGTAGTTTTCATCTGTAATCTTATTTGATATTTCGTCAAAAGTTAAAATTGATTCTAACGCAAAACTATTATTTAATGTTGCAATTTGTTGATGCAATAATTCTTTGTTCTTTTCTATAGCTTCTTTCTTTTTAACTAGGTTGTCACATTGAAAAGCTAATTCTTCATCAATGTGCTTTTTAGTTGTAGTTAGATTCAAAAAAGAATCTTTGATTTCAAACAGTTCTTTTTCAAGATTAAATTTTTCAGACAAATACAATATTTTTCCTTCTGTGTAACCCAGCTTTTTCGTTTTTATTTTATCGTTAAACACTTCTATTCCTGCTTTTATTGGCTTTTCTGTGTCTTCTATTATCCCAACTAACTCTTTGCACTTGTCTTCAAACAACTTGATTGGTTCTGACATTTCTTTTTTTATGTCTTTTCTATATGTGTCTACTTTCTTTTTCAATCCAGCAAGATCTCTTTGCGTTTTCTTACTATCCTTCAAGTTTTCTTCTGTTACTACTAGTGTTTCATATGCTTTCAAATTTTCTTCAAGTTGTGCCTTCACTTCCTCGAAATTGATATCAATTTCAGGAAGTTGTTTTTTTAAAATAGTTAATTCCATCATTCAGACTCCTTAATATTTTTTACAGCATCTTCAAACGAAGTTACTATTTTGTTATAATAAGTAAGCTTAACATCTGCAGCTTTTTTATATCCGTAAGTTTTCAAAACAGTCTTGAAAATTTCTGGATTTCTTTCAAACAACTCTTTAAGCTGTTTAACGTGTTTCTCAGTCACTTTATCTTTAAGTTGAACATTTGTGCTAGTGACGTTGTTTCTTGATGGTGGCTTTTCTTGATGTGCGTCTGGATCATCTTTATCAGTTGCAATATTAAAAAACTTTAATAAAAAGTATTTTTCTGAATAAGTCAAAGCTTTTCCAACACCCTTTTCTCCATTCGTGTCAAGTCCTTGACCATACCACATAATATCAATTTTTTCGTCTGGTTTTTCTGCGTTTATCCATGTATATTTTATTGTTAATTCAGTTAAAATATCAATTGTTACGTTACCTTTTGAATTTTTACCCTCTATCAAATTTGTTATTTTTGTATTAGTTATTTCTGGAATCAATAATAATTTCATTTCGTCCATTTTTTCCCTTAACGCTAACAAAGTTTGGCTTGAGCTAACATATTTGAATTGAAAACCGCTATTGTTCTTTTTTAAGTAGTCAGCTGTCTTTCTTACTTCTACTAATTTTTCATAAATATTCATTACTTTCCCCTCCTTTGTTCATCTTGAAATGCTTTCTCGTCTTCCTCTGTCCAATCAAACTCTTCAATTGCGTAATCTTCATTCATTTTGAATCCCCCTTGTTATTTTTTCTGTCTTCATTATACTATAAATGATAGACAAATGTCAAGCGTTATTGTCTTTTTTCTCTAATGTTTTCATTCCCACATTCATATAAAATCTAGCAGCTGCTGACCATCCAGCAAATCTCCCTTCTTTCAAATCTTTTTCAATAATTTTTTCTTGCCCTTCATCTAATCTAATTTCAATTCTTTTTCTTTTCATTTATATAACCTCCAAATTATGTTTTCCAGCAAACAAGCTAATATACAAAACAAGCTTGCTACTGTAAAAGTTAAAACTAATAGTAACATTTAATATCCTCCTAAAAATTTTATTTGATAAGTTTTGTTGCCCTCTCCCTTATCTCTAAATTCATTATACAACAAACAATAGACAAATGTCAAGCATTATACACAAAAAAGTTTAATTATTTTTATTTTTTATAAATTTCAATTCTAAGCTATCTATCGTGCTCATATTTAAAAACTAAGTGTAATTATACTATAGATGTATATAAATCTTTGTGACAACGTTCTGTGTGCGTAAAAATTGTTTTAAAAGAAATAAAAAAAGACGTATCTTCCATCGACTTTGGAAAATACGTCATATCTATTATTATTTATATTATATGTTAAGAAAAAAAGAAGAAGTAATGAATATACTCACTAAATCTTCTGACGATTCAAACCTTCTTTATTGTACAATAACTTGACAAAATTGTCAAATAAGGTATAATATGAATAAATCATCATTATTAGCTTTTAGGCGATCTTTTTAAAAGGTCGTCTTTTACTGTCTAATCTTCTAAGTGATCTTTTAATAATTCTTCTAAATGCACGATTCTTTTTAGCAATTCATCTATTAATTTAAAAGTTTCACCGCGATTGATTGCATCATCAAAACGCATTTCGTGTAATTTTAATCCATTTAAATTTATTGAATCAAAATGTTTTTTTGCCCAATGTTCTTTATTTTCTTCTTGTTTTTCTTTAAGATTAAAGTACCTTACAATTGTTTTAAAGTATGCTTCAACTTCTTCGTCAACGTTTACTTCGTGTTGTACAAACTCAAATTCGCCGATTACTGCTGGCATTGTTGTCTCTCTTATAACGTGAAAATAATCACGTTCTTTTGAGTTAAATTTGAAAAACGCTCCACGATGTTTAGTTTTATATTTTGAGAATTCTTCACATAGTATTTCAGCAAAATGCTTACCTTTTTCGCTGAAAGCACTATAAATAGCTTCATATCCTCGTGCATTTGAAATAGATGAATTATGATGAATTGAAATAAAAATGTCTGCGTTTAAATTATTAGCATAATTAGTTCTATCGCTGAGTTCAACAAAAGTATCTGTTTCTCTAGTTGTTAATACTTCGACGTTATCAAATATTTGCAAACGCTTTTTTAGTTTTAATGTTACTTCTAAATTTATATCTTTTTCTATATACTTTCCAACACCGCCAACATCCTTTCCACCATGTCCCGAGTCTATAATTATTTTTATCATCTATTTCTCCTTTCTTGGAAATGTGCTGTAAATACCGCTACCAATTAGCATGTATGATATTAAATCAGCACCTAGTTTAAACATTTCTTGATCTATTTCTACATTGAAATGTTTTAATATTTGATACGTAAAACCTGCTATTGCTGCAATAAATAACGGATGCTTTAATCTATCCAACATTTTTAATCCCTCCTTGTAAACATTGTCTAATTTCTTTGATTTCACTTCTGGATTCTTTTTGTTCTACTTTTATTTCTTGTAAAAGCTGTGTGTTCTCTTTATTATTTTTTTCTAAAAAATCAAAGTGTTTCATAATTCTGTTATGCTGTTTTAATACTACGTACATAACAAAAGTACACAATAAAAAAAACGCTAAACACCATATTCCCTGCGTAACTACAAAATTTAAAATCTTTTCTAACATTCCACTTTCTACTAATTGTTGTTGCATACTCATTTCCTCCTGTTAAAAATTCTATCCCACATCTTACTGAACCAGTTACTTCTCCGTTTCTGAATCTTTGGAGGTTTCGGTGGCTTTGGTGGCTTTGGTGCTATCCACATTATTTTCACTCCCTTCTATTTTTATGTTTTGACTATCAATTACTGGATATTCTGTATAGTTAAATACTTGAAAAACTAAAAATAAGCAAAAAATGTAAGATAAAAGATTAAAAAAAATACTTAGACTCAGTATAACTGCTACTAAGCCTAATATGATTTGCATTGCTAATTTTATAAGTGACTTTTCCGTCATTGTCTACTCCGTAATTTTGTCTTTTTCAGTTTATCCCCAGGCCCTGCATTGCTCTACATATTCGTTGTACTCTACAAACTCCGCATTTGTTTTATCTAAAATTCCTAGTCGCAGCATTTTCGATTCTTTATTTATGTCGTACTTCTCACGTATCTTTTCAACTACTTTTTCGTCAATTTCAGCTTCTGTTAGTAATGTATTTACTTCACTCGCATTACTTAAAATACAAGTTTTAACATTATCAACTATTTCTATTTTGTGCCCTTTTGTTCTAAATGTTTCTAAATCAATGCCTTTTAGTTCAATGATTTCAAGCGAATCATCTTTAAGAATCTCATCTGACATTTTAATTATTTGTAAATCTTCATTAATTGCTAAATACATTTTTTATCCTCCTATTAAGAATTTAATCCTAGTAATAGCTTGCCTTTGACATTTCCTGATTGTAACTGACAAGCGTTCCCTGAATTCGAAGTCTTACCATAAAACCTAATGTATACAGTAGTGTTGATGTCGACGCTGTCTACGCTTATGGCTTCGTCTGTATAAGATATACTACTATCTTGAGCAAATGTTTCGTCAATAATAGTTGTTTCTGCTCCTGCGCCTATTTGATAAGTTATTTTCCCGCCAAGCGTAGCAGTTGGTGAAACAGTAAATTGAGAACTAAATAGAACGCTAAATGAACTTAGAATCGTTCTTCTTAGTTGGTTAACGTCCGAAACAATATCCGCTGGCAATGTAATTGTTTCGATTAGGGCATAAGTTGCAGATGTTGTTGAACCTCCCGAAACAGTATCAAGTGTTCCACTTTGGTCTACAAAAAATATTGTATCACCATTAACTTTTAAGTCTGTTGCGTCTACTGCCCCTTGTGCTGTTACGTTACCGTTACCGTCTACTTCCCAAATCTTTGTTCCTGAACCATAGTTGCCTTTCCAAAACTGGAAACCGCCTGCACCATTTTTTGTAATGTGCGAATTATTTGTAGCTGTTGCGCTGTTACCAAATTGAATAGCTTCGTTCAAGTGTAAATCAATAATAGGGACAATTCCATTTAAACCCAAACGACTTTGATTTATTTGATGCCCAGATGTGTTTAATTTTATTTTTTCTACGCCATTTATTAGAAATAGCACATCATGATTTGATATCGAGCCATATTGAATGCTCCCATAGTTCGAAGTATCTGAGCCTGCTTTAAATATTCCATTTACAGTGTTATTAGTACCTTGAGCTTGATATTCTACAAATCTGTTTTGCCCTACTACAAAATTTGAATTTTTAATTATATTGTAAACAATTCCATTTTTATCATCTTGATTTAAAATATCTCCAGCTACATGTAAAGAATAAGCGGGTGTTATTCCTATGCCTAGTCTTCCGCTTGTGTCTAATCTCATTTTTTCTAAATTGTTTATTAAAAATAACAGATTATAATTATCTGTTAATCCAAAGCGTCTATCTGCTCCGCTCACAAATGTCAGATTATTTGCTAAACTTAGTCCTCTTGTGTCACCACTTTGCAGTAGTGCATTTTCAGTACCATTTTCATTGTTGTTTAATAATGCAGCAGTAATGACGTCTCCTGTACTCCAAGTTGTTTTTGAGTATGCCAATTACATCACCCCCAACGCTATATCTATTTTTTCCAATTTCATTATTTTTTGTATTGTTTCTTCATCAAGTCCGCTCATCATGCCAAATTTGCAATTTAAAGCCTCTTTTGGCAAGCTCGTTTCTATAATATCTTTTTCAATAATTATTTCTTCTTCTGTCATTGTTTTTAAATTTTCTAAATACGATAATCTAACATTTTGAAAATCTATTTCATGTTGTTTATTTACGCTTACTGTACCGCCAACTTTCGCAATAACTTGTTCATTATTCTTCAATGCTTCTATTTGTTTTTCTATATGCTTTTTTTTATTTTCAATCGCTTCTAAATTTACCATAATACCTCCTATGTCGTAAAAGTTATATCCCAACTATAAGTTACAGCTACACTTGAAGTTTTAGTAATACCGCTATGTGTTACTCTTGCAAATAGTGTCCCGCTATCTGTTGCCCCTGTTGCGTTGTCTCCAAACAACGCTGCTTCTGTAAGCTCGTTTCCATTTGCATCACTAGAACTTAGAAAATATTTTATATTAATATTATTACTTGTGACTGTAGTTTGAGTAAAAGTATCTCTATATACTTCTGTATCTAATGTTGTATCTGCTAATGCTTCTGTTGTTGCTCCTATTCCTAAAGCAAAATAATTAAGTCCTGTTACTCCGCTAGTACCATTTAGCAAATCACATATAAGCGTTTTACCAAGCGTTACTACAATGTTGTGCTCTTTTATTACTTCTTTCAATTTACCATCTTCAAAAACACCTATTTCAACATTCACATTACATTTTATATTATTATTCAAGCTCCCACCTCCGAAAATCCGACAATCGCTGTACCAACTCTTGTCAATGGTGCTGCACTACTTGCAGAAAATGTTTCTACTGATTTTAAATTATCTTTAAATTGCCTTAATCTTAATAATACTTCGTTTTCTCTTATTACAAATTGTTGTTGTTGTTGTGTCATTTTCTTAAAAAAGTCTACCCAACCGCCAATCTTTTCTCCGCTGAGTGCTGTTACTTGATAACGCATTATTTCTTGAGTTAAATCACTCATATATACATTACTTATTAAAAAAGTCTCATTTAAATTGTGTATAGTGTTCGTTATGCTTATTAATTGACCTGCTTTTAAACCGTATGTGTCAGTTTCAAATTCCACTCGCGTTTGTATTTCTCCGTATTTTCGTAATAATGATACTGCACGTTCTTCCGCGTAATCGTCAACATCGATGTTAAGTTCATCTTGTACGTCTTCATAAATACCGCTACCACCTTCAATTGTTGCTCTGTCGCTGATTTCAGTATCTTTGATCGCTTGAACAATAATTGGAAATAGTCCTTGATAAGTAATATCCAAATTGTCCGTACTTGATAAAGTTGTACCGCTATCATCTTGTACTATTTGTTTTTCTCCTTTATTCCAATAAAAATCTTTTCCAGTCTCAACACCAAAAATTCCTACTGTTTGACTCGATGTTCCCACCGTAATTGCAGATGGTACCTTTGCAACTGGATATTTTAAAGTCCAAGATCTTCTTGCATCATCACCAACGAAATTTTCCGTTCGAGGATCTGTTATATCTTGACCTGCTCTTACGTATTGAGTGTTTCTGTAATCATCTATATTTTTTATAACTTGTATATTTCTATAATTACCACTCGTGTCTGTTAAAGCAAATGGTGCAGTATTTGCAGAACGTTCAAAAAAGTTTAAGTCTTTATCAAAGTCAACATACCAGCTGTATCCAATTAGTTCCGCTAGCTCATCTAAGCAGTCGCTAGCTTTTCTGTAATTAAATATCGCTTTTGTTATGCTTACACTTGCGTTAACGCTTGCAGTTGTTATAGATTCGCCAGTAACAAAATTGTCAACAATGTCAAATATTACATTTTCTACTGTTTCATTTTCGTATATTTCCGCAACTCTACGTCTATCAAATAGTTGATCGTATGCAACACATACTACATCATAAGCAAGCCACAAAATGCTTCTATGTAAGCTAGCCTCGTTTAAGTTTGATATTATACCACCAAAAATTTTAGTCCCGTTTAGCTTTAGTACAGCAGATTGACCGATTTGCGGACGATAACTTGCTGTAGTATCTACAAGTCTAAAACTACAAGTAGTACGCTGATTTAAAACATCTTGTTTATTAATAGTATTAATACGTAAAAGTGAAGTCTTGTCAACTCCTGCAATTTCTAGCGTAACTGACATTATCTCACCCCCGCAACTTTCAACTTGTTGACTAGCATATCACCAAGTCTGTCAGCATCTCTATCGTTCATAATATTGTTGCCTGTCACGTTTACTACTGTTGTACTTTTACCAGATAACTCCGATAAAGATTTACCGCCTAAAGTTATGTTTCCAGTGCTTACTCCGCCAAATTCATTTTCTCCTCGTTGACTAGCTAACATAGCAGTCGCAACACCAAGATCAACTCCACGCTCTCTGCTTATTTTGTTTATTGCATCACGATTTGTGTTTTGATATTCTTTATAAGCGTTTCTTGTTGCTGTGCTTGTGTCTACTTCTGTGTATATGTTAGATTTTCCAACTCTTTTGTAAAGCTTATCATTTTCTTCTATAAAATCTTTTAAGACCGAATTAGCCTTCATGTATTCTTTTGTTACATTTGCAACCGCGTTTTGAATTCCTTGCATTTGTAATTTTTCTTTTTCCAACTCTAGCCATAACTTTCTAGTTTCATCCGCGTTTTCGCCTTTTTCAATTTTCATTTTATTATATGCAACTGATAAAGTATCTACAAAAGTTTTTTGTACTTTAAACTTTTCTTTTAGAGCTTCCAATTCTTTTGCTAATATCTTTATTTTATCTTTTGCAGAATCCATAGTAGTTTTAAACGTTTCAAAACTCATTTCTAACTTATCAAATTCAAGTTGTGTTAATGATCTAGCCCACGCAAGTGCTTTTGCGATTGTCTCCGCAACTTCTTTTCCCGCTTCTGCAACTGATGATTTATTATTGCTTACAGCACCCGCAAAATCTGTAGTTACTTTTTTACCAAGCTCTTTTATCTTAGCAAAAAATCTTGTTTCACTTAAATTTTTTTCTGCACTTTTTTTAACATCGTTTGATAATTTTTCTACTTGTATTTTTACATTGTTCATCCTTAACTTTAATCCTTGTGTCCAATCAACGTCTAATCCGTTTTTAATTCCTGATACCATAGTATGCCCTTGCTTTTTCATAAAGTCTTTTAGGTCGCCACCCGTAATCGCTATTTTTAAACCTTCCAAAATAGTTGTTCCAATTTTTTTAATGCTATTTATCATGTTGCCTATGTTTTGTTCTATGCCACTTATAACAGCTTGCAAAATTTTCTCACCAAATGCTACCATTTTATTAATGAACCAACTTGCAAAAGATAAAAATATAGCTTTTTTATCTTCCCAAAGTTCTTTGAAAATAGAAAGTAGCTCACGTGAAGTTACCGAAAAAACGCTTACCAAAGTATTTAACAATTTTGCTCCAATTGCATATAACACAACCGCCGCATTTTGCGTTATATGTTGTATTTGTTCCCAAATACCATCCCAATCTTTCTCAACTATCATTCCAAATATTTTTACTACACGTTGTATAGAGTCTAATATAGGTGGTATTATAATTGCTATTGCTTGCCAAGCTTCCTTGACTATAAAAACAGCTGTTTTATAAGCAAGCCTTACAAATCTTTTTATTTCTTCGCCATGTTCTTTCCAAAAGATATTTATTGTATTTAGTGTTTCTTTAAAAATTGCTTTTATTTTTGGCAAATTCATTTTTACTATTGTTTCTATTCCGTTTACTGCATCTTTTATATTTTTTAGCAAAGAGTTTCTAAAGTCTTTACTTTTAGCAAATAATGTTGCAAATGATGTTACTAATATTGCACTAATTGTTGATAAATAAGATAACGCTCCTGCTACCGCAACTCCTTCTATCGTTATTGCTTCCAAAAAAGCTACTAACCCACTTCCTAAACTTACTAACGCGCCAAATGCAACTAAAAGTGGCGGTATAACCGCAACTAAAGTTGTAAAAATAATTAATACTTTTTTAGTTGCTGGTGATAAAGCTTTAAATGCATTTGTTAAAAATCTAATACCATTTATAAACTTATCCAACAAACCTTTCAAGTCAAACACTTGTATTATTTCTTTACCTAACTCACCAAGTGCTATATTAACATTATCAAATAAAGTAGATGCAAGACCAGCCATAGTAGTAGAAAGCTGAGCCATTGCATTCTCAAACATTCCACCTTCTTCGGTAGCGAGTCTTAACGCTTTTACAACCTCTTGAAAGCCAACTTCGCCTTCTGAAACTAAATCTTTTACTTCTCCTTCTGCTACATTCATACTATCAGCTAAAAGCTTTATTAGTGGCACATTATTATTAATCATCTGATTTAAGTCTTGACCCATCAATCTACCAGCTCCTGCAACTTGAGAAAACGCCAGTGCTATACCTTGTAAATCTCCACCAGCTCCTGCCGATACGTCACCTAGTAATTTCAAATAGTCTAAAGAGTCTTCAACGGAAACTCCAAATCCCATCATTGTAGTAGTAGCTCGCAATAAATCTTTCATTTGAAACGGTGTTCTTGCAGAAAATTTCAACAATTTTTCAAATGTTTCAGCACCTTTTTCAGCGCTGCCTGTTAGTACGTTTAATTGAGTTTTAAGCTTTTCAAAGTCTGATGCTGTTTTAACTGCTGCAATACCAAGACCTGCAATTGGCAATGTCAATGCTGCTGACAATGTTTTTCCAACATTTTTTATTTTATCTCCTGCATTACTTAGTGTTGTTCCCAATCTCTGCATGCTTCTTTGAAATTGTGTTGTATCTGCCAATATATTTACATACATTGTTCCTAAGCTACTCAATTACTTCACCTCCTGCTCTAATTGTTGCTAGTTTTAACGCCTCATACATAGCCTGAGGTGTCATATTTTGTTGTTTTTTCTTTTCTCTCATTGACTCTGGCATAAAATCATCAATTTCGTAAGCTCTAGGACGTTTTTTTGAATCTCTGTTAATGTTTGCCAATAAACATAATACACTTGCTGTTCTTTGCCACTCTAACTTTTGTTCTATTTCAAATCTTCGTATATTTTCACTTACAAATATAGTATATTCCCTATAGGTCATTTTCCAAAATTTTTGCGGTCTAATTCCGTGAGAATAAGCAATTTTCTCACACTCTAAAATAAAAGAGCGGGAGGAAGTTTCCTCTACTTCTCCCCCGCCTTCAAGTTTTTTCCGAATGCACCGCTTTCTGTTATAGCTTCTGTTATTTTAGTTACTAAATTTTCAAGCTCTCCGTCTGCATTCATGTATTCTTGTATTAATTCTCCCGCTTGCTTAACTGTCATTCCTTCGTTGTTGTGCTTTAGTCCACCCCACAACAACAGTCTTATCGTAGATACTCCCATGTTTTCTGTACTTGCAATGTGCATTATAGATTTACCGCTTTTTTCTTCTATTTCACATACTGCGTTAAAATCATATCTTAGTTTATATTCTTTATTATTAATTTCAATTGTCCTGTGTGTCATTTCTTATTCCTCCTTGTTTTAATTATTAATTATACTTGTGATAAAACTGGTTTTCCAGTAATTTTTAATGTTGATGTAAATGGAATTTTGTCATCAATTGGTGCTGATGTACCAAGACCTGTTGCAAATACGTTTGCTACCCATTGTGAGTTGCTTGGTTTTGTCGGTAATGTAATTGTACAACTTACGAGCGAAGTTGTGTTAAACTGAGTGTAAAGCTCTGTAGATGTAGAAGTAGTAAAGTTCCCCTCGATTGCAATTTCTCCACCATCTCTTAATCCTTGTATAAATTCTCTGTATCTGTCTGGTGAATCGTGATTTGTTACCTCAATCGCATCTGCTGACATATCTACTCCGTTTATTGCTGTTAATTCTGTTAATGTTGTATCTGAACCTAATTTTAGCGTACTTCCATGCGCAAATGTTGCTTCTGACATAATATTACCCCCTAATTTTTATTTTTTATTTAAAGTTATTAATGTGCAATAACTCTATATCTAACATTCATTAATCTTTTATCGCCATCTCTAGCAGTAAAAGCATTATCTAGCATACATATTACCATTGTGTAATTATCCATGCTGAGTCTTTTCATATTTAACAATGTATTCATTCTATCGTATATTGCTTTTATATTGTAAGTGCCTAAACCACCTGACTTATCATATATTGTAAATATTGCAGTAGTTTCATATCCTATTTGGTTTAATCTGTTTTCTCTTATTTCTGTTGATTCACCAATCACTACAAATGGATATTGCTCATTTGTAGGTGGTTCATCATAAATTCTATTATTTATTAATGCCATAAACGTTGAATCTTCGGAAAGTGTATCATATAAAGCTTTCTGTGTTTCCCACATAGCTGACATTATATCACCTCATTTGCCTTATAATGTTCATCAATCTTCTTTTCAATTCTGGTTTTGCTCTTTCTAACGCAGGAAATAGAAAAGGATATCTAGCCTCAATTGTTTTCGCATATTCAACATTTGTACCGACAACAACTTCGTTATCTTGTATATCAATGTTTAAGTCTCCGCTGAATCCACGTCCTGCATCGTCTGTATAATCATAGATTCTACGGGCTTTATATTCTGTGTGGATAGACGATCTTAAACGTCCTGTATCAACTCGACAATTGCGTTTTGCTTCTGTCTCTATTTGCGTTATAGCTGTTTCAATCATTTCTGTTAGTATAGATTCTTGAATTTGCTCTGGTAAATCTCTCAACCTTCTTCTCAACTGTTCTTCTCCACTTACTTCGATTTGAATAGCGTTTGACATTTGAATCCTCCTTCTCTATTTCTTTTAATGCTTCTTTTAAAACATCGTTTAAATTATATTTCACTTTGTTCTGGCGGGAAATCATCTGCTGTTAATTCTGTTTCTATGCCTACACCATTCATGAATTCAGTTTTCCATAAAGCAGGTACTTGACAAGCTACCCTACCATCAAGCATTTCTTTTCCATAATCCCACGCACTAGTAATTTGTGGGTTTACAGATACTCCTAACTTTCTATCATACTCAGGTGCTTGGCTTCTAGCATATAGCCATCTGCCGTTCGCTTCTGCAACTTGCTTGTGTGTATCAAATACTATATAATTCATATTTACACCTCCTAAACTGTTGGCGGACTAGATTTGTATGGGTGCAATGCTGGTAAGTTACCTTCTAACCCCCATTTGTGCGCTAAATAACCCTCAAGCTTTTGTCTATCTGATTCAGATAGTATATCATCTACAACTATTATTTCTGCTATGTCTCCATCATAATATTGTTGTCCATTGTATCTACCCCCTAGAGTAATTCCATCCATATCTTGAGTCCCAACATCTCCTTTAGCGTCAGATGTACCATCTATAAAAATTTCAGAGCTATTAGAGTTATACACTGAACCCATCATATGTGCATTAGTATCTGAAACGCTACCAAATAGTAAACTTCCAGCGAAACTAAAATATTTACTATCTGCTAAATAAAATGTAAAAGTGTGTCTGTTTATATCATTAACCCCATCAAAAAGAAAACTATCTAAGTTTTTTCTTTTGAAAACTGCGAATACAGAGTTAGGTTGTGTTAATGTTGCTTCAAAAGTTGCATTCATTAAGTCTGACCCATCGAAATAAATAACATTCTTACTATTTAAAGTATTAGTGTTAGTTAAAGGTTGTAGCGAACTATTAGCTTGTGATACATTATTCTCATTACCACTCTTATCAGCCCACTGACTTACTGCTCCACTTGATTCTGTTATAGTGCCTGAATCACTAGCATCTAGCCATAATTCTGTACTTAATTTAGCTGGTGTCCATGCTCCACCATTGACTGTAAACACTTCCGTACTTCCTAAAAAGGCTTTTTGTATTTCTGTACTTCCTAAGTATAGTTTACTTATTGATGTACTACCTAGTTTTATGCTCATATAAACCTCCTAAGTAGTAATGATATATAATGTATTAGTACCAGGTGTTCCTATTGCATCATATTCAGCTTGTGTACATGTGTAAAATTCAACAAATGTACCTCCTGTTGATGTGTTTGTGTCTTTAACACCTAATACTTCACCTTCTATTTCTTGCCCAGTTAATGTCAAATTTAATGTATTTGTATCACTTACTGTAACAGCATTATGTCTTGCACTTGTATTAGCTGCTACGTTAGTATTATTGCTTACTTCTGTATCAAAATCACTTATAGTTGATGCTGTTTGCGTTCCTGTGTGATTTGCTCTTTTTTTTAAGTTTGCATCTGTGTCATTCGCTGTTGAATTTTCTGCACACGTGTTAGCTCTAGTTATCCCTGCATCTATTTGCAGTCCAGTAAAACTACTTTCATAATCTGCCATCAACTTGCCTCCTTTATCTTAAACGTTTTACTATCTCTTGTAACCAAACAGTCTGACCCGCTCGGCACAAACAATACATAAGTAACTTCTTCTGTAGCAGTTGTTTGTTGTTCTAGTCTACATTTAATTTTTTTCATTCTGTTTCTATACGTTGGATCACCTTCGTCTTCTATAACGAGTATATTATTATTAAAAAGCAATCTATTTCTATTTGTCAAATTTACATCTTGTCGCATTATAACGTTAACATATGTCATTTGTTGATTTTTTTCTTGTGAGTATGTTTCTTTTGACTTATCATCAAATTGTACGTTTGCCCACTCTGTCGAATCTGTTGTCCAACTCGATGTATATGCGCCACCTTCAAACTCTGTCCTTATTTCGTTTTGTACTACTACTCGATGTGGTAATCTAGTTAACATTTAACACCTCCTACAAACCATCTATTGCATTTTTTACTGCTGTTATAAATGCTGTCATTACACTTGCTGATGTTCTTAATAAATCTCTTTGTCCTTTTGAAATTTCAAGCTGCAAGGATTCGCCTAGAACACATTTGTTTGCAATATTTTCTCGACTTTTTCCATCTAAATATTCTGGTACTTCACTTATAGTAAATCCAGCACTTACTAATTCTGTTTCAGTTGCTGATCTTAAAGAATCGTAACTACCGCCAACGTGAGTAAACAATTCGTCTCCGCTAACGCCATGAAAACTCACGCATCTATCAGAATTTCGCACTACTTCTACTACATCTGGCACATCGAACTTAACGCTTGTAATGTGCATGACAAAGTTACCGCTAGATTTTAATCCCTCAAATGATGCACCTTGATATCCTGTAAGAGTTTGAAAAGCTTCTTGTGTCTCTTGACTACCTCTTTCGATACCTCCACCATGTATAGCGATTGCACAATATGCAGACGTGCCACTTTGAGTATTTATTTGATAATCAACACCATCAACCTCATATCCTTGCAATATTCTGTAGTTTGAGTATTCTATATTAAGTGTTTTTATCTCTCCTGTTTCACTTCCGCAAATTGCTATACGTGTTCCGTTATTGTTTGCCCATAAACCTCGTGGTGTGTTTTCTACTGTACTTATATTGTAATCATTGCCAGTTATTTTAGACCAGTTAGAAATATCGCCTCTCACATCTAAAGCGTTTATTGAGTCAGTTTCAGTACCTATTATTATTGCCTTTTCATCGTTTAAAAAATAAATATCTTGAGGCGCACTTTCGATTGAAGATATATCCTTAACACCTTCATAAGTTCCGCTTGATATATCTGTTACATCAACGGTATACCTATATATACTGTCTGTAGTAGCATCAATTATATTAAGTTTCAAATCTCCATTTGAAAGTGATATGCCTTGACACCCTGCCACTTTTGCACTAATGTCTAATGTCTTGCTAGCGTTTCTACTTGCTCCGTCTAGCGTGTTAGCTGTTGCAAGTTCTATTGTGTGTACTGAGTCGCTTGTAAATCCTCCCACAAGCATATACATACCACATCGACTCAGTGTTAAGCTTGAAGGGTTTGATTCAAAACTGCTACAATCAAGACTGTTTCCGCTGTAGATTGCGTCTCTAACTCTGCCACTAACAGTTAAATGATATTCATATATAATAGCATTTTGAGATCCTACAAACCACATCTTTAATCCTCTTATTACTACTGCTCGTGGTGTGTTTTCTACTGTACTTATATCTAGTACATCACCAGCATTGTATAGCTCGTCTAAATCAAAGTTAGCAACATATTTGTTTTTTGCTTTTTTGCTTAAGTTTAAACCTAAACTATTATTCAACATTTTTTCACCTACTCTGCTGCTAAATAGCCGATAGCTTCGCCACTGTTAACAGTTATGCTATCAAATTTTCCATAAATTGGTATTCCTGCGGGAATGCTTGTAAATGTTGTTAGATCTGCATTTGTTGCCCCTGCAACATTCCCCTGTGCTGATACTACAATATCTGCAAGAGGTACTATCGAAAAAAATAATAACCCGTTGGTGGCGTAACTGCTCCCCCTGTTGTTATTTCCTTAGATCCAACTTCTCCTAACGCTTCTGCACTTCTGTTTCTTACTCCCACTTAAATCAACCCCTTTCCCGTGTGATATGGCATGATTAAACGCTTAATCCCACTCGGTAATTCTTTATCATAAGTTACTGACCATTCACCTTCTTTAATATTTGTTATTCCTTCCTCTCTTTGTTCGTACAACCAAGCAACTGTTCTTAAAATTGCTGTTTTAAAAACATTTAATGCTAGGTCTGTAGACGATGTGTAATTACTTGCCGTAAAGTATCCTGCCTCATACTGTATAGTATAGCCATCACCATTCCTACCTTCTTCCCAGTATCCATTCACATTATAAAGTTCATTTTGCACAACTCTATAATGTGTTGTCGCTGTTATATTTGTAGCTGTTACAGTCTCAAAATTTTCATAATAACTCACTGTAGGAGTGCCAATTACTGGCACTCTCATAAGCTCTATAGTCTCTACACCGCCTCTTTGATACTGAGTTATTCCTGTTGGTACTAATGATAAGCCACCAAGCTCTCTTTCTATTATACCTTGACTTGCACTTATTAAATCTTCTACTATATCATCATCCGTTGTATCGCTTGACATTTTCAAGTAATTTTTTGTTTCTGTTTTACTTACTAGCGTTAGAGTTGGTGCTGAGGTTACTTTTAATTTAATATCTTGATAAGGTTTTTGTGTTATAGTTTGGTAAGGATCGCTCACACCACTTCTTCTATTCCAATTATTTGACATGCTTCACCTCCTAGTTGCACGCTCCTCTTATTGTTTGTATGTTGTACGTAAATGCAAATAAAGTATCTCCTGCACTTACAGTTTCATCTGTTATAGTCGCAGTTCTGCCACATAATGAATACTTAAGTATCTCATTAGATTTTCTCTTAATACAGTAAATGTATTTTTGTTCGCATCCAGAATCAACTTTTTTGTTTTCGTCTACTGTCAAAGTAGTTTTTTCAATTGCTAAATTATCAACAAACATATTCATTCCACCTTTATGAGTTCTATTCCAGTTTCAACCGTTACATTTTTTTCTTTATTATCAAATCCCAACACTCTGAATTGTATATCAGATCTAGAAGGAATAGGTGAAATTTCAGGTATAATATCAAATTGATCTTGCACAAAAAATGGGGTGAATTTAAAAAAAAAATCAAATCCCGGCGGTCTTACAGCAAATTGAATTATTACACCGTTTCTTCTGTTTACAGCCGTTACTTCTGAATTTACAGTAACTTTTAATGATCTAATAACTCCTAATACGTCTGTTGGTATTGTAAAAATTCCTTCTCGTGAGTCAGGGTCATTATAAAAAGTTCCTTCACCAATCCCTAATAATTTATGATTTGGAACTCCATTTACCCAAGGGCCTAAACCACACCATATATTCCCAACTTGTATTTTATCGCCTGTATCAGGGTCTGTATTACTGCCGATAGAAAATACAAGCATTTCTAAAAATCTTATATAATCGCCTTGCGTAGAAACTGGATTTTGTCCATCTAACGCCAAAAATTCTGTATACAATTCATAATTTTCGTTTAATCCTGCTGCAATGACTGCTTGTGCTCCTATTCCATTAAAGTTATCATCGTTGCTTTCGCTGGCAATAGTCATTTTTGTTGGAGTGTCTAAGTAAGTTCGTGGCAAATTTCTTATATCATCCGAATTTGAAAGCAGTTCCCATTTTTTGCTATCGCATATACCTCGTGGCACAAATACTATTACGTTTGTGTAAGGCAAGTTTCCAATCCCTTTAAATAACGTAAAATCTGCAATAGTTCTATTAGTATTTAACATTATACCTCCTCCTCAAAAACAGATATTATTGATGAGTCTGCTTCCGTAATACCCTTTATATTGCCTTTATAAATATCCGTAACGAAAGAACCACCGTCTCCACTTCTTATTCCGCTTGCTGCTGGCAATATCATTCTATAGTTTGTTATAGATACATCATCACTAAAATTTAGCAAAATAGGAGAATTGCCTTGGTTTTGTATAATCAAATTACGTCTGTTGCTGTTTGCGCCTACTATTTCAACTCCATTTTCTGTAGTATCAATTGTAATCAAATTAACGGACGATACTCCAGTAGAAGGTTTTTCAAATATCTCCACGCCACTCCCCCTTAATATTAACTTAGAATTGACGTCTAATTCAATTATTGAATCAATAAATTTTATCCAAATATTACTAATCTCTTTTTTTGTTTCTTGTCCAGTTAATGTAAATTGTTTTATTTGAGTTCTAGGCACTTTTTATCATCTCTTTTTTGTTAGTTTAGGTTTATCAACTTTCGTTTTTCTATCTTCCACTTTTTGTACTGTTGTTTTTTTAGTTTCTGCTTTATGCTTTAATACTAGACTATAAACAGTTATGCCATACATATTATTTTTAATTGCGTTCTCTGGAATTTCATTGTTAAACTCACCTTCAACAACTAATCCTGCTTTTTCTGCTTTTTCAATTAATTCTTTACAATTTACGCTAGGATAATCACTAGTAATAACAACTAAACCATAATTTTTAAGTAATTTCTTAATGTTTACTAGCTTTTCATCGAGTCTTTCTTTTGTTTGTTCTAATGTCGAAATAATAAAGATTTTGTCAAACTTTTCTTTATATTCAAAATCTAATATATCGCCATGAACAAATTCAACATTTTCATCTTTTATCTCTGTTACTAGCTTATTTGTGTCTAATGCTACTGTTTTTTTACAAATACTTCCTAAATAATGTTTAAAAGGGTGTTCCATCCCGCACCCAACATCAAGAACCGTTTCGCCTTCTTTTACAAACTCCATTGCCCAAAAGTATTCGTAAGGTCTTGACCACCATACACGCGGTAATTTAAATTTACCTACGTGCGTTACTTTTTTATCATCAGTAGTAAAAAACTTATTCATTTATTCCACCACCTTTTACAAATTTCTCATACTCTTCTTCGCGATATAAATGTATTGCAGGATAATTTGTATCTGTCCATATCTCAAATCCCGCTGCTGCAGCTCTTATGCAAAAACTTCTGTCTTCCCATGAACTATAAGATATATTGTGAATTGGATTCCAATTCACAAACTTTTCTTCAAATACTTTTCTTTTTATTAAAGCACATGCTCCAGTCATTCCTACTCGAAAATAATCTTTTTTCTGACTTAGTGTATTTATGAATTCATTGTTCATGCCATATTGATCGAATAACCACGAATTCGGCATTTCTGGATAATTGTTATTACTATTATCCCATTTAGTCCAAAACACCTCAGATATAATATCTTTATCAGCGTTTATTAGGCTGTTTAATGTTTTTTTATGCAATATCAAATCACTATCAACGTAAAATATATAATCAAAAGATTCGTTCCTTGCAACATCTAACAAGTAATTTTTCATTCCTACTACTGCATTGAAATTTTCTTGTTCCCAAATGTGTGTTCTTTCTTCTTTTTTGTAATTAACTTTATCATTTAAAATTTTATAGTATTCATTTTTTCCTTTATCAAGATGTTTACTTAAATGTTCTGAATTGTGCAACACAAAAAGTTTAACAATCTCACAATCTTCTGGAACTTCGATATCTCTTAAAGCTTTTATATATTCTTTAAATATTTTTTCTTTTTCATGAACTGGCGCACATAATAGTATTTTTTTCTGTTTGCCAAATTCAACAAGATTAGGCTTTTCATATAAAATACTTTGATACTGTTCTATCCAACCAAACTCACCACATGGATCATTTTTCATATATCTTTCATACTTTTTCTTTCTGTCTTCTTCTCTGCTCCAACCCATGTGTTTTATTTTAACATTACTTAACGCTACTTTTGTTTCTCCATCGTATGGAAAACGCCCACAATGTAAATTCTTTTGAGTGATTTTTTGTTCTTTGCTTTTGTCGTATCTTACAACAAAGCCCCAAATACCTTTATGTGCTTTCCAATATTGATCATCTCTATAATGTGTATCACTCCACATATCATAAAGTCTATAAATAATTCCATTAGCATCGGAATTATTCTCAAAGTGTTTCAACTCTTTTTTAAATAGCTCTAAATCATCAATCAACTCGTCTGCATCAAAACAGATTATTATATCGCCGTCTTTTGCTTTTTCTGTAGTTATATCCCACAACTCTTGTCTTAACTCATATTCTTTGTTGTGCCATTTTCTTTCTTTTGCTTGATATGTCATATTTGCGTATCTTAAGCATATGTCAAATGTGTTGTCTGTGCTACAATCATCTAATACTATTAATCTATCTGATATTTCCTTTTGTTGTTGTAATACCTTCTCAAGCCATCTTCCTTCTTCGTTTCTAACTATCATCATTGAGTGAATCATTTTGTAACCGCCCCCTCTCCAAATATAGGAGAACCGCTGTTGTTCTTTTTCCACTCTTCGTAACAAGCTTTATAATGCGTTTGATGAATCGGCATTGCTGAAATGTGACCTACGTCTAATTCTAAATCACAAACCATATTTGCTCCACACTTTCTAGCTACTAAACAAAATGTTAAATCTTCACCTAGATTTGGAAAAGGATAGAAATAATCTGTTTTTTCTTTCTTCTTTTCATCTATCATGTCAAATACTTCATTCTTAATTGTACAACACGCTAAACCCATACCAGCCAAAGGTAATAGCCCTTTTTCTGGAAATTCAATTGGGCTTGTAAGTTTTGGCTTTTTCTCTTGTAAGTCATAATTTAATTCTGTATAAAAACACGGTTGAAATGGTGGCGTTCTTTTAAATATTGTGCCTGTCACCATGTGTATATCTTCTTTTTCCTCTAATAATCCTACTGTTCTTACTAAAAAATTTTTAGGCACTACCATATCACTATCAAACATAACCGTATATTTAGCCTTTTTTTCTCTTGCAAATTTAACTATTTTTTCTCTAGCATCATAAACAAGACTATTACCTATCATGTGATATAAAACTTTAAAGCCATTTGGTATTGATAAACCAAGCAAGCTCATTGTTGTTTGCCATAGGAATTCCCCAGTATGTGGAAGCCCTATCACTATTATATTTTCATATTTACTCATTTTATAACCCTCCTGAATAGATTAATTGCCTGTAAAAATAAGGTGGCAGGGGCACAGGACAACCCTTTTCAATGTCGACTATCTAGCCACCACTGTCTTAATTATACTTCGTTTCTTGCTTCGTCTCTTTCAATCACTGCACAAACTTCTGTTGATGTACTTGATACAACATAAGCGTAAGCGTATCTGTAATCGCTGTTAGAAGTCATATCTGCTGTGTCAATCTCTGCTTGTAAAATTACATTAGAAGCAGAAGTAATAGATCCAGTCGCAACACTTGCTGCAACCTCTTGACCGTTTAATACTGTGTTTGTAGTTTCATAGATACTCGCAGTAATAACACCTTCACCCTTCTGATCTGGTAATTTATGTGCAAATACTTTAACAACTGCGTGTCTGTAAGTTGACATATCGACAACCTCCGAACCCGAAATTGCAGCACTTGCAGTAGGATAAACTTGTACGCTTGTAGTAACTCTTTCTGCAGTTAATTTCATTTATTTTCACCCTTTCTATGTTTTATTTTAAGATAATGCTATAAATGGAGATAATGTAGACCCACCATTTCTAGGAGTAATAGCAGATTTTAGCCAAGGTTGACCATCTACTCTTTCAACACATCTGTACGCCATTTGATCGTTTTGGAATTTATAGTGTTGTGAGTAATCAGTTCTTAATCCGCCTCTATCACCAATTAAGTAATGAGACCAATCGCAAAGCATTAAGTCTCCTTCTGTTCCAAGAGCAGGAGCTTTTTCAGTAACAACCATAGGAATACCGTATAAAGTACCCATTACTTTTGTTGCTATCGAACCACTCATACCTGGATGCCAAATAAAGTTACCATTGTCGTCTTTTAGTTGATAAATTTGAGGTAATGCAGATTGATTAACAACAAACACTGCTTTGTCTAAGTTACCTCTGAATCTTGAAATCATTGTGATTGGGTCTACTGGATGTATTTGTGATGCTGTTGCTCTTGAAACTGTAACAAGTGCTGGTGCAGCCAAAATACCAAGAGGTTTATTTACTCCATCACCATTGATAAATGCAAAGTCTTCTTCAAACGCTAACACCTCGCCATACATAGTAGTTAACAACTGCCCCATGTTTACAATAGCGTCTTGCTCTAACTCGTTTGGATCCTCAACGTAAGCAGTAAGCTTATTTGCTTCAAGTTTAACGTTGTCAAATGTTGGGTTAGATTCTGTAAAAGATGCGTTTTCATTGCCCCAATATGCAGCAGCTCCACCATACAAAAAACCAGCAGCATTTGAACTCATATCCAATGCAGGCATTTGTACCATTGAACTATTCATTTGAATAATTCTAGCACTATTGTTTCTAACAACACTGTTTTCTAATTGCACTCTAAGAATCTCCGATTTAAACTCTTCTGGAACTAAGTAACCACCTGTGTTACCTGCTCCTTCGGCTAAATCTTTGATGCTCATATCTCTTGCTTTTACTTTACCAACAAACTCACCAAAATCTTTAAATCTTGCTTCTTCTGGAGGTTTTTCATAATTTGCTTTATTGAATCCCTCTGTAATAGCTTGACTCATTTTGGCAAGATGTTTCTCCATGTTTTTCTCCATACTACCCATTTGCTCGTCAAGTTCTTTATCTCTGTTGTCAATAGCGTTTTTAAGTTCTGCAAATGCTTCTTGAGATACTTTACCATCGCCGATTGACTTAATTTTTTCTAAAATTTCTGTGATTTTATCCATTTTTTTATCACCCTTTCAAATATTTTTGTAATTGTTCTAATATTTCTTTTTGACCTTGCTCATTTATTTCAAGCGACTTGCTTAAGTTATTTTGAGTGTCATTAGACGGCTCTTCTTTACCTACAAGTGCCTTTATGCTTTTTAATAACTCTAATGCTACTATATCCATTACATTGCCCTTGCTATATTGATACTCTTTAAGTAAATGTTTAACATCAGTCAACTGTGCTAAAGGATTGCTTGCAAAAGTTACTGTGCTTATTTCATATAATTTCAACTCTTTTAAGCAGTTAACATTCTTCTTTGAGTCGTAATCTTCTTTTATTGTGTGATAACCAATTGACAATTCATCCATCACACCATCACGCATTAAAATCATAGCCTTTTTACCAATATCAGTGTCGGAAATTTTTGCTTGAAAAAACAAACCTTTTTCATCCTCATACATATTCAACATTTTTCCGATAGGCTCTTTCACATCATGTTGCCATAACATTTTTATCTTACTTTTTCTTTCTTTAATAGTTTTAGTAAAAGCACCTTTCATCACAATATCTTTATGACTGTCCACATTCCCAAAAATGCTTCCATATCCACTTATAACATTAGTTTCATTTTCTGTTTTTATTTGTGTTGATATAGTTTTAAAATTCATCTTATTCCTCCTTTCTTACATATCCTATTGCACATCTACATCTAATCACGTTTTCGGGCGAACCATTAGGGTCTCCTGGAAACTCTAACAAATCACCCCCAACGCTAAACTTATCTTTTAACGCAATAGGTGGGTGACTTTCAGCTCTAGCGTGTGCATCTCTTACCCTACTATCAAACGTACGTATCCATATTTTATTCACTTTGATGTTTAGCTGTTCTTCTGCTTGTCTAGCACCTGACAAACTTCCAAAATTACTTGCAGATA
>Ga0272440_1000637_pt1 | contig 29416 bp, 19 predicted proteins | sample SSMMMBAug17_FD_192440 | JGI IMG/M metagenome (GOLD analysis project Ga0272440, IMG submission 192440) | Marine sediment archaeal communities from Little Sippewissett salt marsh, Falmouth, MA, United States - SSM-MMB-Aug17 | ecosystem: Environmental > Aquatic > Marine > Wetlands > Sediment ... | reverse complement strand
CAGGGGCATGTTGTTAGAACCTGATGTCAAATTTATCAAGGAGCTTGAAGGCATTGGCGGCGATTCAGTCAAGAAATGTTTTCAATGCGCAACCTGTTCAGTGGCCTGCCCCATATCCCCGGATAACAAACCCTTCCCTCGGAAAGAAATGATAGCTACAGCCTGGGGGTTAAAAGACAAGGTGGTCAAGAATGCAGATATCTGGCTGTGTCACAATTGTGGTGACTGTTCCACCTTATGTCCGCGAGGGGCAAAACCGGGAGATGTACTGGCCGCATTAAGAATGTACGCGATCAAGGAATACGCATTTCCCAGGCAACTGGGTGAAATGGTCAATGATCGATCAAAACTACCAATTCTCTTAGCCATTCCAGCAATGATATTTTTAATTGTGGGTATGGTATGTAATATGTTTGTTGATCCCAACTGGTTAAATTTCAGCCCGGGTGGTCATGAGATCGCACATCATCACTTTTTCAGTTCATGGCTAGTGGATTTAATTTTTGTACCGCTTGCCTTATGCGTTGTGGGTGTATTTGCAAGGGGCGGTTATCTGTTTTTAAATGATATTCATCAAAATGCTGTTGTTGAAGGAAAAACAGATAAAAAGGATATGGATTACGTGGGCATTCTCAAGGGGTTACCACAAGTCATTTTAAGGATTCTGAAACATGAAAAATTCGATCAATGCGGTGAAAATCAAACCCGTTCCACGCCACATATGTTGGTATTGTTTGGTTTCATTGGCTTGTTCATCGTAACAAACATATTTTTTGTCGTTCTTTATGGGTTTGGCATTCATGGCCCTTATTCTCAGTTAAATCCTGTAAAATGGCTGGCAAATATAGGCGGTATCTGTCTTGTCATTGGTGGATTAGTGATGCTTAAAGAACGAATTACTCAAGATCCGGATACACAAGTATCAACATACAAAGATTGGGCATTGATTGGTCTCGTACTTGCCCTGGGACTTTCAGGCTTACTCACTGAAATGACCCGATTGGGCGAACTGGCAACATTATCCTATGCCTTGTATTATATTCACCTTATTTTTGTATTTTGTTTGTTTGCTTATGTGCCCTATTCCAAGCTTGCACATTTGTTTTATCGAACCTTGGCGATGGCTTATGCAGAATATGCAAATCGGGAATAAGTGATTTCATACATAATTGAATTTGTTTTTAAGGCGGTTTCTGTTTTAAACAGGAACCGCCTTTTTTATTTAAGGAATTCCCGAAAAAAACTTCCCCATTTTCAAAAATCGGACAGGTCAGACAAGCTATGTTCACTGATGCGTAATTGTTTTTGAAGCATATTTTGCAGCTTGAATTGCTGCGTAGAATTTTTCCTGACAGCTTCCAGGTATTCAAGAAACGAAAAAATCAAATCTGTTGTCAAATCATCAAGTTGAAGGCAGTTTGTCTTTTTGTTCAAAAACTGGGCTGCAAATGGCAAAAAAAATGAAAAAGTAATGACAGTGCATTGGCAGAATGTATCCAGACTTGAAAAATTTGAGGTGATGTTTCAATAACCATTCGGCCTTTTTTCCAATTACCATTCTCCTGTTGATGTTTCAGGATTGTTGACCAATCAATGCCATCTATAATCAGACACTGTATGCTTGATTTTCACACATAGATTGATTTTCACACATAGATTGATTTTCACACATAGATTGATTTTCACACATAGATTGATTGACACAAGTTTTTCAAATACGGCTATTAAAATCCCTGCCCCAACTCATTCATAACCCTTTCAGCCAGACGTTCAGAGATTTGAGCCATTGCTGAATTCTGGGCATGCATGGTTAATGCGTGGCTTTGACCAGGAAAAAAGGCCTCACGTTCAGTAACTTGAGTTTGCCAGATTTTTTTTCCATGATCATCTGTAATGTACACTGAAAGCATAATCTCTACATATTTTTCCTGAGGCGTGCCATCTGATGAACGACTGAGCGTATCCACGCGGACTTGCTCAATTTTTCCGCATAACACGTTTTCCACTTTCCCAGGTGATAAATTGACCGACCGAGATTGACGTAGTTTTGCGACAATATCATTGGTAAAAATAACATCCAGATCAGACCATCTGCTTTTGTTTTCAAATATCCTGACAGTTACAGATTGAACGCTGCCGCTCAACACGCCCTCACCGCCAGAAAATCGATATCCACAGGCACAAAACAGTAATGATACAAGTAAACAGATACACAGCTTTCCCTGCATTATACCACCACATTCACCAGTTTATTTTTTACAAGGATGACCTTACGTATGGTTTTACCATCAGTAAATTTTTTCACTTTTGGAACATCCATTGCCATTTGTTTGATTTCATCATTGGGCATATCAACAGGTATTTCAATTTTTCCACGAAGTTTTCCATTGACCTGGACAACAATTAACAAGGTGTTCTTTTTTAATGCATCTTCCTGATGTGTGGGCCAGGGTTCATTGATAATCCCAGGTTTATGACCAATTGATGTCCATAATTCTTCACAAATATGTGGAACAATGGGAGAGAGCAATAAAATGGCAGACTCTATTGCGAATTTCAGCACTGAGGGATAATGCGTGGCATTTGTTTCAGTGTATGCAAATATTTCATTCACCAACTCCATTACCGCACTGATTGCCGTATTAAAATGAAATCGGTTTTCAATATCCATCGTAACTTTTTTGATGGTTTCATGGGCTTTTTGATATAATTTTTTGAGGTCTGGGGTCAAATCATTCATTTTGCCATCAAAAGGTTTTGCCTGAGTCAGTGTGGAGAGGTTCATTTCAACAGCTCGCCACAGTCTATTGAGAAATCGATAGCCGCCTTCAACCCCCTGTTCGCTCCACTCCAGATCACGTTCCGGCGGTGCGGCAAACAAACAAAAAATGCGCATGGTATCTGCACCATATTTTTTGAGCAATTCATTGGGGTCAACAACATTCTTTTTCGATTTGGACATTTTTTCAATGCGGCCAATTTTTACAGGCTGATGGCACATCCGACAAGACCGGTTTTTGCCATCCTTTTCAACCTCTTCTGGAAATAAAAAACCATGCTCCGGACAGGTGACAGTTTCCTTGCATACCATTCCCTGGGTCAACAGGCGTGTAAAAGGTTCTTTGTATTTCACCAGTCCCAGATCATTGAGTACCCGCGTGAAATATCTGGAATATAACAGATGCAATATGGCATGTTCAACGCCACCAATATATTGATCCACAGGCATCCAGTAATCCACTTGTTTTGTGTCAAACATGCCTTGATCATATTTCGGACTACAATAACGCTCAAAATACCATGACGATTCAACAAATGTATCCATTGTATCTGTTTCACGACGTGCATTTGGATTCCCACATTTTGGGCATTCTGTTCTGGCAAAATATTCCAGTGTTGACAAAGGTGACCGTCCGCCTTCAAGTAAATTGGCATCTTCGGGTAGAATAATGGGAAGATCAGATAGTTTCGCTGGCACTGTTCCGCAGGTGTCGCAATGAACCATTGGAATGGGTGCTCCCCAATATCGCTGGCGAGATATGCCCCAATCTCTCAATCGAAAGTTGACTGTTTTTTTGCCCATATTGTTCTTTTCAAGATATTCAGCAATTGATTCAAGGCCTTGCGTATTCAAGAGACCATCAAATTGACCCGAATTCACCATTTTGCCTTCACCCGTATACGCTTCAGTCATTGTTGATGGATCCAGGGGGGCAACATTTTCTGGCTGGATAACAACTTGAATATCCAACTGATATTTTTTCGCAAACTCAAAATCACGTTGATCATGGGCTGGAACAGCCATCACAGCACCAGTACCATAGTCCATCAAAACAAAATTTGCGGTGTAAATCGGCATGCGGCGACTGGTCATCGGGTTGATACAGTATGCACCTGTAAAAACACCTTCTTTTTCATACCCCTCTGCCGAACGTTTACTTTTGTCCTGATTGGCCATGCGATTCACAAAATCCTGAACTATTTGTGCCATACGTGTATTTTGGGATAATTCAATGACCAATGGATTTTCAGGTGCCAGACTCATAAAAGTTGCACCAAAAACTGTATCCTGCCGTGTGGTAAAAACTGTGATATGTTCATCACGATTTTCAAGGGGAAAATGAATTTCAGCCCCATAGCTTTTGCCAATCCAGTTTTTTTGCATGGTAATCACTTTTTCTGGCCATCCAGGAAGTTTATCACAATATTCAAGGAGACCATCGGCATAATCAGTGGTTCTAAAAAACCATTGCGGCAGATTTTTCTGTTGAACTTCTTTACCACACCGCCAGCATTGGCCTTGTTCTACCTGTTCGTTGGCCAAAACTGTCTGGCATGGTTCACACCAGTTCACATAAGATGCTTTGCGATACACCATGCCTTTTTCAAACATCTGAATAAACAACCATTGTTCCCATCGATAATATTCTGGCCGGCACGTGGCAAGTTCTCGACTCCAATCATAGCTGAACCCCATTTTTTTCAATTGATTGCGCATGTAGTCAATATTGTCATAAGTCCACTGGGCGGGATGGGTCTTATTTGCAATGGCAGCATTTTCAGCCGGCATGCCAAAGGCATCCCATCCCATTGGATGAAGCACGTTAAATCCACACATGCGTTTGTATCGGGCCACGACATCGCCAATGGTATAATTACGCACATGCCCCATGTGAATTTTTCCTGATGGGTAGGGAAACATTTCCAGGAGATAATATTTTTCTTGCGTGTCATCATCATCCACTTGAAATATTTTTTCTTTTTCCCAATATTCCTGCCATCGGGATTCAATTGTTTGCGGATTATATTTTTCTTTCATATCAACTATCCTCCTGAAATTTTATTATTATTCCTTTATCAAGGGCTGCTGTTTGGGCAATTTTTCCAGTTCTGGATCTTTGGCTTCTTCTTTTTCAGGTAATCTTACAGCAGCAGTAATACGTTCAGCATCATCTAAATCCATGAGTTTGACGCCCTGTGTATTCCGGCTGATCTTTGAAATATTGCTGACATGTAATCGAATCAATTTTCCTGCTTCAGTCATAATGATAACATCGTCATCATCTTCAACCAGAAGAATTGATACCACCAGACCATTTCTCGCACTGGTTTTAATGGTAATTAACCCCTTGCCGCCACGTGCCTGAAGTGTGTATTCATTAATGGACGTTCGTTTTCCATATCCATTTTCAGTGGCCACAAATAATGTCTCGCCATAGCTGAGAACTTCCATACCAACAATTCGATCACCGGCTGAAAGATTAATCCCCTTAACACCTTTTGAGGTTCTTCCAGATGCCCGAATATCAGACTCATGAAATCGAATTGACTTGCCCAGACATGATGCCAGAAATATATTGTGTGTGCCATCAGAAATCCGTGCAGAAATTAATTCATCACCAGGCACCAGATTGATTGCGCGAATACCATTTGTTCGTGGCCGACTGTAAGCAATAATATCTGTTTTTTTCACCAGGCCATTTTTTGTGGCCATGATCACAAAATGGCCAGGGGTGAATTCTTCAACCGGAAGGACTGTCGCCAGTTGTTCATTTTCAGTAAAGTTGAGCAGGTTGACAATGGCCTTACCCCGGCTGACACGTCCAGATTGTGGAATATCATAAACCTTGCACCAATACACCTGCCCCATATTGGTAAAAAATAGAAAGGTATGATGGGTTGATGCCACAAACACATGTGCGAGGAAATCCTGATCTTTGGTCTCCATCGCTGTTTTGCCTTTTCCGCCCCTGTGCTGACTGTGATAAACAGACAATGGTGTGCGTTTAATATATCCGCCATTGGATATTGTGACCACCATGTCTTCTTCAACAATCATATCTTCCATGCTGATCTGTTTGGTCTCTGAAGTAATTTGTGATCGTCTCTTATCACCAAATTGTTCTTTAATTTCAACAAGTTCATCTTTAATAATGTTAAAAACAATTTGTTCACTTGAAAGAATTTCTTTATACCAGGCAATGTCTTTAAGGAGCTGGTCATACTCAGCATTAATTTTTTCACGCTCAAGACCTGTGAGCCGTTGCAAACGCATATCCAGAATTGCCTGTGCCTGAATTTCTGTCAAACTGAATCTCTCAATCAATCCCTGTTTGGCTTCAGGTGGCGTTTGTGATTTGCGAATCAGTGCAACAACTTCATCCAGATTGTCCAGGGCGATGATTAAACCTTCAAGAATGTGGGCACGTTCTTCAGCTTTTCGAAGATCATATCGGGTGCGTCTCACAATGACCAGCTTACGATGATCAATAAAGTGCATCAATGCCTGTTTTAAATTCAGCAATTCAGGGCGATTGTTCACAATTGCCAGCAGTATAATACCAAATGTATTTTCCAGTTGCGTATGTTTGTAAAGCTTGTTGAGAATGACATCCGCCTGATAATCTTTTTTGACAGCAATGGCAACCCGCATACCGCGACGGTCAGATTCATCCCGCGCATAGCGTATACCCTCAAGCTGTTTGGCTTTGATCAAAGCAGAAATCTTTTCAATCAGTCTGGCTTTATTTACCTGATAGGGGAGTTCAGTGACAACAATGATCTCTCCTCCCCCTTTTTTCATTTCTTTTTCTATGGAAACCTTTGCGCGAATCCGAATGATACCCCGCCCAGTTTCATATGCTTTGACAATGCCATCAACCCCATAAATAATGCCACCTGTTGGAAAATCTGGCCCTGGCAGATATTTCATTAAATCAGTAATGGTCAGATGTGGATCATCGATAAGCGCGGTTAAGGCATTAACAATTTCCGAAAGATTGTGCGGGGGAATATTGGTGGCCATTCCAACAGCAATCCCGGATGAGCCATTGATTAAGAGATTGGGAACACGTGATGGTAATACTGATGGTTCTTCTGTGGATTCATCATAATTGGGTACAAAGTCGATGGTTTCTTTGTCCAGATCTTTCAGCAATTCGTGAGATATGCGCATCATGCGTATTTCTGTATAACGCATGGCAGCAGGCGGGTCGCCATCGACAGAACCAAAGTTTCCCTGACCATTGATCAGTGGGTAGCGAAGAGAAAAATCTTGTGCCATACGAACGATGGCATCATAAATAGCACTATCACCGTGTGGATGGTACCGACCAATGGTTTCACCTACAATTCTGGCAGATTTTTTGTAAGGCTTATTCCAGTCATTTTTCAACTCTGACATGGCGAACAGAATTCGCCGATGAACCGGTTTTAAACCATCCCGAACATCCGGGAGTGCCCGCCCGATAATTACGCTCATGGCGTAGTCAAGATAGGACTTTTTCATTTCTACTTCAATACTGACTTTGGGCGAGTTTTCTGGGGTTAACATTTTGTTTTTTCCTTTAATAATTACGTTTAGGTTTGCGGCAGCATTGAGTGTCGGACAGTTACAACCTGTCCGACACTGCCAATTAAATTATTGTAATTTCAGCCACTCACAAGACTTCCAGCGACCAGTGCCAATAAAACTTCATAAATAATCACCGGATGATAATTTCCACCAAACAGCCAATACATAATTCCGCCGCCAATAATTGCGGGTACACCAAAAACAACAAGTATTGAAAGTTTTCTTGGAATTGACATATTTTCCTCCTTTCAATTGCTTCAATTATGAAGCATTTTCTATAATCATTGCCATTCCCATACCACCGCCGATGCACATGGTAATCAATCCTGTCGCATAAGAATTTCGCTGCATATTATGAATTGCAGTCACCATCTGGCGTGCACCTGTACAACCAATGGGGTGTCCCAATGAAATGCCGCTTCCCAGCTCATTGGGTTTTTCAGTGGGAATATTCAGTTCTTCCATGCAGGCCAGTGCCTGTGATGCAAAAGCCTCATTAAGTTCAATTGTGTTGATATCCTCAATCACCATACCCGCCTGTTTCAATGTTTTCTTTACTGCTGGAATAACGCCAAGCCCCATATAAGCAGGATCCAAACCGCCTGATGCAAAGCTTTTTATTTTTGCAATTGGTTTAAGTCCCAGTTCATCAGCTTTATCAGCACTCATGACAATTACCGCAGCCGCGCCATCGTTGATACCTGAAGCATTCCCCGCAGTAACAGTACCATCAGGTGTGAAAGCCGGTCGAAGTTTGGCCATTTTTTCCAGACTGGTATCCATTGGACGTTCATCAGTATCAAAAACAACTTCTTTTTTTCTGGATTTTATGGTGACAGGAATAATTTCTTGTTGAAAAATACCATCTGTAATGGCTTTTCGGGCACGTTGATGACTCAGTACGCCAAGTTCATCCTGAGCATTACGGCTGATATTGTAAGTATTGGCAATATTTTCAGCCGTCATGCCCATGTGATAGTCATAAAAAATTTCATACAAGCCATCAAAGACCATTAAATCCAGAACTTCCCCGCGTCCGGAGATTTCCATGCGGTGGCCCCATCGGGCTTTCGGTAAGGCTAGGGGAGCCATGCTCATACATTCCATTCCACCTGCAACAATAACATCTGCCTGACCTGTCATGATAGATGTCGCTGCCAGGGCAATGGCTTTGAGGCCAGAGCTGCATACTTTATTTATTGTAAAAGCCGGTGTTTCTTTGGGGATTCCTGCACGGATCATTGCCTGGCGAGTTGGATTTTGTCCCTGGGCTGCCTGCAGGACATTGCCCATAATTACTTCATCCACAGTAATCGGTGTAAATGATGAATCCCAGTCGCCTGCTTTTTGTTCAAGTTCTATTTGTCCCTGATCTTTGAGTTTTTCAGGGATAAATGATTTCATTTCATCACTGATTACCGGACGCAGTTTTTTACGTTGTAATGCTTCCCGAATAACCAATGTTCCAAGATCAATTACAGGAACAGTTTTTAGTGCGCCACCAAATGAACCTATAGGTGTGCGAACACCGCCAACGATTACGACATCTTTCATGAAAAACTCCTTTGTTATGATAGATGATTTTTTATCTACCTTTTCTTTTAAATTATTTGTTTCTCAATCATCTCTACAAGAAATCTCCTAAATTTCATGAATTTCAAAGACTTCCTCGTTTTGTGCATTATATTCTTTTACCTTCTCCGCACCAGTGACAACACCCACAGTCCCTGTTGTACCCAGATCCAAAAAATATTTTTGAGCAGTATCAATCACCTGAGAACGTGTGACTGAAAGAATATTTTCTTTGAATGTTTTTCTGAGTTCATCAGTTAAACCAGTTAATTTCCGCCAAAACGCTTTTCTTGCCTTTGCTGCCGGGGTGTCTGGCCGATCAATATCCGAGCAAAGTTGAATAATGGCTTCCTGAATATCAGTGTCATTGTAGTCGCCATTGCACAGATAGTTGGAAACATTGGCATAAGTATTCAATGTCTGGCGAATGTGGGGATCCCGATAAGAAAGCAAATGGAACAAACCATCTTCTAAATCAGCTGTTGCAAAAGCACCATATGCCCCCCCTTTCTCACGAATTTCTTTATGGAGATAAAGTGATCGCAATAGCTTGCTGATGACTGCAACAACCGGTGCATCTGGATGCAGTCGTTTAACGCATGGAAACGTCTGGGCCACAAATGACACGCTTGATGCTGTTGTCCAGGCTTCAAGCCTCGGCTTTTGTGATAAAGAAAAATTCAGGCTGTTAATCAGGGAGTCATGTCTGCCCCGTTCAGGTAACTGTGCATGACAATTTTTGACCGGCATACCGATTTTACCCAATGCCTCAGATTCACCAATCACAGACATATGCATCTGATCTTTTGCAAACAATAATTGCGCCATTTCTGATAAACTTTCGGATAAAGATTTCAGTGCGTTATCAGACAGGTCCTTTGTAATTTCCTTAAGAAATTTGAGTTGAGATAAACCATGCCAGCAATCTTCAAGCATTCGGGCTGAAGATAATTTACGACTGGCAACCCCCGCAGCATATTGATGTCCATTGGAAATCACACTGGATTCAAATGCAGATTTATATTCCAACAGTAAATGTTTGAGACGTTTCGTATTTGAAAAGTCATGTCTGAAATACAGACTATTGACAATATCAAACAAGGGAGAAATATTTCTTGTCAGGCATTTGGCATTGAAATTAAATATTGACAGTGGAGACTGGTTTACAGTAATGGGTGTTCGGATAATTGACGATGCTCCCAGCCTGCCGGTATATCGGTCGATACGTCTGGCCAACTCGACATAATCATAGTCTTTTGTGCCAATTCTTGAAAAAACAAACGCAAACAGCGGCACATACATAATGTATTTTTCTGGCAAGGCATTTATTTCCTGAGCTGCACCAAAATATACAATACCTCTTGTTGGCTGTTCGTAGTATGAGACATTTTTTTCAGTGTGTTGGGTGTTTTCATGAACAATTTCAATACCAGGTTGAATATCGTTGACTGTCAACGTTGGTAAACTTGAGAGATCCTCAGGGGCATCTTGTAAATCTTCCAGTAATTTTGTATCAGTATTGATTGTTTTAACATCAGTATCTGAAAGGGTTTGTTGTTTTTCCTGTAATAATGCGCGCGTTCTTTCTTCAGTTTTTTCCTGTAAGGATTGATCAGGTGCCAGAATAAATCTCAAACGATGCGTGTTTTGAATAAAATATTTGTTGATCAAAGATTCAAGGAAAGGGCCGGCTTTAAGATCTTTTCGCAACCGGTCAAGGTCTTTTTCAATACGTAATGGTCGAACAGGATCATTGGTATGGAACCATGAACCGCATGCATGGAGTAACAACTTAATCCCATATGGATAAGGTGTGTTGGTCACTTCTTTTCGATGGAATTCCATTTGATGGATGGCTGTATCAATTAATTCTTTATCAATACCATTCTTTACAAGGTCATTAAAAACATTAAAAATAACTTTTTCAATGGCGTCTGCATCTTGAATTCGAACATCTTTGAGGCCACATGCAAACATGGTGTCTCGTAATTCAGGGTCGTAACCGGTGCCATCAGAAAGTGCTGTGCCCAATCCAGATTCGATCAAGGCTTTCCTCAATGGTGAAGCGGAATTTCCCACAAGAATTTGTTCCAGCAGGGAAAAGCATAACACCTTATAGGCATCTTCAATGCCGTTAAGAATCCATGCCAGACAAACCTGTCCTTTTTTATCCGGGGCTTCATGGGCTGACAGGGGATAATTTTTTCGTGTTTCGCGAGTTTTTTCCCATCTTGGCTCTTTTGGGACATCTGTTTTGGGGTCAATGGCACTGAACTTGGACAGCACAGTATCATTAATACGCGCTAAATGATTTGTTAAAGGAAAATTGCCATAGGAATAAAAAAATGCATTTGAGGGATGATAATATCTTTGATGAAATGCTTGAAAGTCATCATAGGTCAATTGCGGAATTTTTTCTGGATCACCACCAGAATTAAAGTGATAGGTTGTGGTCGGGTAAAGGGCATTCATCAGGCCGCGTCCCATTATCTGTGAAGGTGAGGACATTGCGCCTTTCATTTCATTATATACAACACCTTTGAATACCAAATTACCCGATTCATCAAATTCCAGCCGGTGTCCCTCCTGCTTGAATGACAATTCTGACAAATTGGGAAAAAAGGCGGCATCAAGGTAGACATCCATGAGGTTGTAATAATCTTTAAGGTTTTGTGTGGCAAATGGATACATGGTCCAATCTGAAGCTGTAAACGCATTCATAAAGCTTTTCATTGAACGACGAATCATGGCGAAAAAGGGGTCCCGAACCGGATATTTTGCGGAACCACATAATGCCGTATGCTCCAGAATATGTGCCACGCCGGTATCATCAAAGGGCACTGTTTTAAATGCAACGCTGAATGTATTTTCATGATCACTATTGCTGATATGAAAATATTTGGCATGCGTCTTTTTATGTTTTAAAATATAAGCAATTACAGACATTTCTTTTATTTCATTGATATGTTCAACGACAAAGCCATGAATTGTCTGTCCCTGAATAATTTCAGGATTATTTGTATCATGAATCATTGGATTTATCTTCCTGATTATTGGCAATAGTATACTGCCCGCGTTTGACTGTTGTAATGCGTCCCAATTTATTTAAGCGGTAGATCACATTGCGAAGAGACTTTTCATCAACTCCGGATTTGTCCTTTAACTGAGCATATGTCATCGGAGATTCGCATTGTCCCAGAATTTCAAGAACCTTATCAGAGATGCGTTGATTTGACGCAGCTGGTTTATTTTTTCGATTCGTATGTGTAGTGCTTTCATTGGTTATTGATACAATCATTTGCTCAAGTTGATCAATACGTTCCATCAAGCTTCTGACATCTGACTTGGTTGCCAGCTCCAGTTTGCATAAGAAACCAGATATGAGTGATTCAAAATTGGGGTAATCTTTTGGCATTGCCTTTTTCCTTTCTTGACAATAATCGTTCATCCTGATTTTAGAATCAGAATTCTCAGAATTAGTTAAGAAGTACATTGTATGTAGTTCTAAAAATTCTGATTCTAAAGAAAAGGTCAAATAATTGTTGATGCTTTTCTTATCTTTTTTCGAGCTTTGTAAATCTTCATTCTTAACGCTGATTCTCTTTTTAATTGAAGGTGAAAAAAACAAAATATTGTATGAAATTTTTTATGAAAAGTCAATTTGAAATATTTTATATTTTTTTGTTTGCAAGGTGTAAGATAGATCCATAGATAATTTTCATTTTTATTTTTTTATATTTGTGCTAGTATACTAATTAATCATATTGATAAAAATTATCAGGAGGTTCAAATGAAAATTAAAAAAATTGTAATGTCTATTACGTTGACATTCTTTTTGGTGTCCGGTGCATGGGCTGCAACTGATTTCATTAAAATTGGTTTGATGGCTCCGATGACAGGTTCATGGGCCAGTGAGGGAATAGAAATGAAACAGGTGCTGGAATTACTGGCTCAAAAAATTAACACATCCGGTGGATTGATTGGAAAAAATGTTGAAATTATCGTGGAAGACGATGGCGGCGATCCCAGAACGGCTGCTCTTGCCGCTCAACGACTGGCAACATCAGGAATTGTTGGTGTCATCGGTACTTATGGGTCGTCCATTACTGAAGCCACGCAAACTATATATGATGAAGAAGGCATTATTCAAATTGCCAATGGCTCAACAGCTGTGCGCCTGACAGAAAAAGGCCTGAAACATTTTTTTCGAACCTGTCCGCGTGATGATGAACAGGGACGCGTCGCTGCACAAACGATTCAGAAATTGGGATTTAAAAATATTGCTATCCTGCACGACAATACCACTTACGCGAAGGGACTGGCTGATGAAACAAAAGGGCATTTACAATCAAATCAAATTAAGATTTGCTTTTTTGATACCCTTACGCCGGGTGAGCGTGATTATTCAACAATATTGACGATGCTCAAGGCAAAAAAGCCTGATGTCGTTTTCTTTACAGGTTACTACCCTGAAGCCGGATTGTTGTTGCGTCAAAAAAGAGAACTGAATTGGAAAACCCCATTTATTGGTGGTGATGCCACCAATCATCCCGATTTAATTAAAATTGCCGGAAGAGACGCGGCTGAGGGATTCCGGTTTGTCAGTGCCCCTTTGCCAAAGGATTTACCTTTTAGACAGGCCAGAACCTTTGTTGAGGATTATCAATCGGCCTATGGTAAAAAACCCAATTCAATTTATGCCTTACTCGCTGGTGATGGATTTCGGGTGTTAACCCATGCCATACAAAAAACGAAGTCTTTGAAACCAAAGATGATTTCAGATTATTTGCATCATCGGCTCAAAAGTTTCAGGGGGTTAACCGGACGAATTACGTTTAATGATAAAGGTGATCGTGTTGGTGATATCTATAGCAATTACATGGTTGTTGTAAAAACAGCATTTGTTTTGCAACAGTAGGCATATGGAACAATTCTTTTTACAATTAACCAACGGCCTGACTGTTGGAAGTATTTACGCGCTCATTGCATTGGGCTATACAATGATCTATGGTGTGCTGAAATTAATCAATTTTGCCCATGGCGATCTGTTTACAACAGGAGCGTACCTGGGATTTACAGTGCTGGCTTCCATAGCATTGACTGATCGTCTTGGGCAATACAGCGGCATTATTGTACTGGCAATCATGGTGATGGTCATGGTTGGAATCATTGGAATTGTCCTGGAACGAGCGGCGTATAAACCGCTCAGACAATCATCGCGACTATCGGCTGTTGTTTCTGCTTTGGGTGCATCAATATTTATTCAGAATGCAATCATGTTGATTTATGGGGCAACATTTTATTTTTATCCGCAGGATATCCTTCCCAGGTTCACCATTAATTTTTTTGGTATTGCGGTTCCAATTATGCGATGTATTGTTTTTATGACATCTATTGCATTGATGATTTTTTTATATGTATTTATCCAACGAACAACGATTGGTGCAGCAATTCGAGCCGCAGCAATAGATCAGGATGCGGCTCGCCTAATGGGAATCAATGTGGATCGTGTGATCAGTATTGTTTTTTTTATTGGTCCGGCCCTGGGCGGGGCTGCTGGCCTGATGGTTGGCATGTACTATGGTCACATAAATTTTACAATGGGATGGGTGTATGGATTAAAAGCCTTTACAGCAGCAATTCTGGGAGGTATTGGCAATATACCGGGTGCCATGCTGGGCGGTTTGCTTTTGGGCGTCATCGAATCCCTGGGCGCAGCATATATTTCGTTTGCATGGAAAGATGCTCTGGCTTTTTGTGTATTAATACTGATACTTATTTTTCGTCCAACAGGCTTGCTTGGCGAACGTGTGGCAGATAAAATATGAAACGCTTTATTTTTACAAATAATTACATCCTCTGGCTGATCATTATATTATTTTTTTGCAGTCCAATGGTGCTTAATCGTTATTGGGTAGATGTTTTAAACAATGTGGGCCTTTACGCGCTCCTGGGTCTGAGTCTGAATATCATTTTGGGAGATGCCGGTTTATTTCATATGGGGCACGCTGCATTTTATGCCATTGGGGCGTATTCATCGGCAATATTGAACACCCAATATCATATCCCAATGATATTCCTTATTCCTGTCGGGGGAATAATGGCTGCTTTGTTTGGTGCTGTTGTTGCACGTCCGATTATTCATTTGCGGGGGGACTATCTGCTTGTTGTAACAATCGGGCTGGTTGAAATTGTTAGAATTGCATTGATCAATGATGTTTTTGGATTAACCGGTGGGGCAAATGGAATATTTGGCATTGATCGCATGGTGATTGCAGGCCTGAAAATACGAAAACCCCATCATTTTTTTTATTTCATATTTATGTTTATCATATTTTCTGTGTTCATTTTTTCGCGTTTGAAACAGTCAAAATTTGGCCGCGCATTGAATTACATTCGGGAGGATGAAACGGCTGCACAGGGAAGTGGTATTCATACCGCACACTACAAGCTTTTGGCATTTGTTCTGGGTGCCGGATGGGCGGGGATGACCGGTGTCATCTATGCCTCAAAAATGACCATTATTTCGCCTGAATCCTTTAGCTTCTGGGAATCGGTAATTGTGTTTATGATTGTTATCCTGGGAGGATCTGGAAGTATTGCTGGTGTCATTCTGGGAGCTTTTTTGATTATTGGTCTGCCTGAAGTATTTCGCGGTTTTTCAGAATCAAGAATGCTTATATTTGGCGGGGCAATGATGATGCTGATGATTTTTCGGCCCCAGGGTATCATTGAATCAATGCCGCAAATGTATAAGATCAGGAATAAGCCATGAATTGTCTGCAATTGAAAGAAGTGACAAAAAGATTTGGCGGACTGGTCGCTGTTAAGGGCGTTTCATTTGAAATGCTGCAATCACAAATAGTGGGGTTGATTGGTCCCAATGGTGCCGGAAAAACAACGATTTTTAACCTGATCACTGGAAACTATGAATTAAATGGCGGCCAGATATTTTTTTTCGATCAAATTATTTCAGGTCTGCCCACATATCGCATTGTTGAGTTGGGAATTGCCAGAACGTTTCAAACAATTCGCTTATTCAAAAATTTATCTGCTCTGGAAAATGTACTGGCCGGATGCCATTGTCGCATGACATCAGGTTTGTTTTCAAGTATGTTTCATACACGAAAACATAAAATGCAAGAAAATCAAGCCATTGACAATGCGATGCATGCATTGGCTTTTGTTGGTTTATCAGATCATCATGATCAAAAAGCAAAAAACTTTTCATATGGCAATCAACGCCTGTTGGAAATCGCACGCGCAATGGCAACATCGCCAAAGTTGATCATTCTTGATGAACCGGCAGGCGGCATGAACGAACAGGAAACACTGTCCTTGATACAATTGATTAAAAAGATACAGGCGCAAGGCATTTCAGTCCTGTTAATAGAACATGACATGAGATTGGTGATGCGGGTATGCGAAAACATTGTTGTCGTGGATTATGGTCAGAAAATTGCAGAAGGAACACCAGAAAAGATAAAGAATAATTCCAAAGTTATCAAGGCATATTTGGGGTCTGATATGGATTCTGAAACGAATCCTGTCATGAACAATTTTTAATACCGAATCAATAAAGGAGAAAGATAATGATTCGATTTAAAAGCAAGCGTTTGATGACACGGCTGATATCCTATTTTTTTATTATCGCCATCATGTCAATTTTGATGATCTCGCTTATTACATTCTACAATTCAAAAAAAGCATTGCAACATGCGGCGTTTAATGAACTTGCGGCTGTTTGCAAAATTAAACAGAAACAAATTCTAGACTATTTACAGAACAGGGAAGGCATCATCAAAATTCTTTCTGAAAGCGATGATACCAAACAGGCATATACGCTTTTAAAAAAATATCATGATGCCGGTGGTGGCGACCCCAATGGTCCTTATGATGTTCACTCAAAAGAATATGAAGACATATATCAGCAGATTGGCAGTTATTTTCGTAATTTTCTAGACACATTTGGGTTTAAGGATATTTATTTCATTTGCGCGCCGCATGGTCATGTCATGTATACAACATCAAGAGAAAGAGATCTGGGGACCAATCTTGGTGTAGGGCCGTATCGAAAATCAGGACTGTCGTCACTGTGGTCTTATGTTGTAAATCAAAAAAAAATAATATTTGAGGATTTTTCAATATATTCTCCGACAGGCAAAGCGGCTGCATTTATTGGTGCCCCATTTGTTGATAAAAAAGGCAAGGTGGTTGCGGTGATTGCCATGCAAATTGATCCCAAACGTATTGATGTGATTATGCAGGAAAAAACTGGAATGGGGCAGACAGGTGAAACATATCTGATTGGCAGTGACAAGTATATGCGATCTTCATCACGATTTGAATCCAATTCTTCTATTCTGGTCAAAAAAATGGATACTGTTGCCACGCGAAGCGCACTAAATGGGAATTCCGGACAACAGATAATAAAAGATTATCGTGGTGTGAGAGTTTTAAGTTATTACAGTTCGATGAACCTGAAACAGTCTTTAGGATGTGACTTTGAATGGGGAATTATTGCTGAAATTGATGAAAAAGAAGCTTTTGCGCCAATCTACAACTTACTTCAAATAACAGTCCTTTCCGCCATTTTCATCTTGATTGTTTCTTTCATTATTGGTTACATTGCAGCCAGGTCCATTGTGATACCGGTAAAATATCTATCTGAAAATGTAAAAAAGATTTCTCAGGGTGATCTGACTGTCCAACTCGATGTCAAAGATCGTGAAGATGAAATTGGTGTAATGATGCATGGATTCAAGGATATGTTAGAGACCCTTCGTGCCCAGACCAGTGATATGCTTGAGGGTGCATCAACACTGGCATCCTCTATCAGCCAGATTACTGCAACAGTAACTCAAATGGCAACCAGCTCGACAGAAACATCTTCCTCCATCGCAGAAATTACTGCCACTGTTGAAGAAGTACGTCAAACTGTTCAGGTCTCAAGTCAAAAAGCCAATCAGGTGGTTGAAGTTGCCAGAAAAGCTTCAGATGTCTCTGACTCAGGTAAAAGTGCCACGAACGATACCATTCAAGGAATCAAACGTATCAAAGATGAAATGGAATACATTGCGGACAGCATTGTAAAATTGAGCGAACAAACTCAAAGTATTGGTGACATTATCAATGCGGTTAACGATCTGGCAGATCAATCAAATCTATTGTCTGTTAATGCGAGCATCGAGGCTGCAAAAGCAGGTGAGCATGGGAAAGGATTTGCTGTTGTTGCCCAGGAAGTAAAATCGCTGGCTGAACAATCAAAGAATGCAACCAACGATGTCACCTCCATATTAAGTGATATTCAAAAAGCGACCAGCGCGGCTGTCATGGCCACTGAGAGAGGCGGAAAAACTGTTGAGGATGGCGTAACTCTGTCCGCGCAGGCTGGCGATGCCATTGGAATTCTTTCTCAAAATGTAACTGAATCATCTCAATCTGCACTTCAGATTGCAAGCTCAACTCAGGAACAACTGGTGGGGATGGACCAGCTTGCTGAAGCAATGGAAAATATCAAGCTTGCAAGCACACAAAATGCTGATGGTGCGAAACAGCTCGAAGATTCTGTCAGGAATCTTGACGAGCTTGCGAAAAAAATGAAAATGATTTCCAGTAAATTTCGGGTTTGATGATCTTTTTATTGTTTCTGGCAGAACAGTTTGATCAGCCAGCAAGAATATTGCATAAGGAGAGCAAATGAAAATCAAAGGTGCAATTATTAAAGAGCAAAATGTTAAATTCGCTGTGGTTGAAACAACCACAGCAACACTAAAGTCCCAATCTAATATGAATACCATCAAACAAAAATTTTCCCTCCTATTTGGCGGGATTCCGGTTGTGTTTATGGCAAGAAACGCCAAAGGCATACCTGTTTTTATTGGACGAAAAGATATTGTTGATTTTCTATCCAATAACGATGTTAGTAAAATTCCATGGCGGGAGTTTGTATCGTCGTAGGAATACTAAAAAATATTTCTTTTCTCTTGTTTCTCTCGTTTTTATCGTTCCCACGCAAAGCGTGGGAACGAGACATAATGAGATGACGTGGAAACGAGACAACATTGATTTGATTTCAGTTTTTGTTTGAGGGGCAAACACAAGATTTGCCCCTACACTCGTTTTTGGACATAGGTTCGATTCTGGTATATTACGAGGGCAGGCACAGGGGCCTGCCCCTATAAATAAGGATCTTATTTTTATAGCATCCCTTAGTACAAAATTCTTTTTTCAGTTTTCAGGTTTTGAAATGGAATCTATTCCCCTATTTAACCCATACACGATGTCAGACGATCTCATTCTGAAAGTGCAGACAGCACACGAATCAGATTTCAAAAAAATCCTGTCTATCATTCAAAACAATCAAAAAAAAAATGCGCCAAAACATATTGTTATTTATGGTCCGGGGGGAATGGGGAAATCTTTCCTGTTAAGACGGCTTCAAATTCATTTTAAACCTTATAAGACAATTGGTTTCTTTTTATTTCCTGAGATTTCTTCACACATGTTTTGTGCAAACGACTTTTTAAAACATATCCAACAATTTCTGTACCTTAAAAACAGCACCTTTGAAGAATCAATAAACCATTTCAACACTTGGGAAGAAAACTGTTTGATTATTGAGCAACTGATAAAGAAATTACAATACAGGCATATGGTTGTTGGAGTTGAGAATCTCCATTTACTCTTAACTGATCAAGGCATTTTTTCTTCCCCAGATCAAAGAGATCGGTTGCAAAAGCTGTTACAAAAAAAAACATGGCTGACACTCATTACGACACATTCCGGTAAAATATCTCAAGATCTAACTGATTTTTTTGAAGTATTTACCAGATGCGATCTTTCTGACTGGACAGAACTGGATCACAAAAAATACCTGAATAAAATATTCACCATGCACCAACGAAAAGATACAGAATGTCCAAAAATCAAGGAACATGCCCTGCCCGAATTTACCGGTGGATTACCCCGTCATACAGTTATCATGACAGACATTCTTCGTCACAAAGATATCTTTTCTACAATCAGTGCCATTAAAACAACGATTGATTATTTAACACCTTATTTTCAAAACCAGTTTTTCTCTATTCCGCCACCTAACCGATTAATAATTGACGCCCTGATTCATCGCAATTCCCCAGGCACCACAAAAGAACTGGCAGATTATATGCATTTGAATGAAACAGATATTTTGCAAAATATATCCTGGCTCCTTGATCATCAATATCTGAACGAAATACCTCAGGAAAACAACACCATCAAATATTCTGTTAAAAATCGCATGTTTGTTCTTTACTACCGAATGCGTCATGGGAAAACTCCCTCTCTGTTTAATGATGAATCTCTCACACTGGTAAGCGAATTCTTAACAACCTTTTACGAACATCATGATCTGATTAATATGGCCAGAAAATGCTTTTCTCAGGGCAATACTGCTGTTGCAATAGAGTTATTGCATATTATATTATCGCATATGGGATTTTCTATCAGCCGCATTCCCTGGAAAAATGATATTCCCTTACTTTTTCAAGCCATTGAAATATCTTCTTCTCTGAATTTTCAATTACCCACAAGTGAAAAGAAAGCCGCAGTAATTCATCAACAAATTCGAAATTTATTTGAAGCCAGCCAATATTCTCCCAATGATTTAAATATCAATCAATTTTCAAATCAAATGACAGGTAACTTGTTTATCAATGAAAAAATGTGTCGATTTTTATTTCAAAAATGCATACACAACCACTTATCAAAAGATCAATGGATTGATCTTGAGATATTTTTAATCAGGCAGGAATTTAAAGTGCGCATGGCGTATGGCAATTTTTTGATGCCACTGATGAAACGCATTCAAGATAATGATATTATTCCTGATGTTATTCGTGAAGCACGTATGAATCGATTAAAACAAAATGATCCAGATATTTATCACGCATTAATTGCCTTTTGTTGTGACCGATTGCCATTTACAGTTTCTTGTAAGGATCATCTTGAAGCCCATCGCAACTGTCTATCGTGGACAAGCCGTATAGAATTTCAGGTCGTCCATTTGGAACAAATCGGATGGCATCTGGGATGTTTAAAAATGTATGATGAAGCCATTAGCTTCTTTCAAAAGGCTCTGATCATTCGCAAGAAACAACATAATGTCATTCAGGAGGCATGGATATCAGGACAACTGGGATGGTGTCATCAACGCCTGAAAGCCTATGATATTTCCCTTAATTATCATCAGAATGCCGCAAGGATCTACCATGATGCCAACGATGTGATGAATTATACATGGAATATAGGCTGCATTGGCCGAATTCATGGAAAATGTAGTCGATATGAAGCCGCACTCAAAATGCATTATCAAGCAATAGATGCGCTGAAAGATCATACCGATATCAAACAGATTGCCTGGAACTGGTCGCGAATTGCACGGAATCAAACCTGCCTCAGACGCTATGATAAAGCGATGAATGCCCATCAAACCGCCCTGGCCTTACTGGAAAAAGATAGTGATAACGAATTGAAAGCCTGGAATCTTGAAGGTCTGGCATGGATATATGGTAAAATCGCGCAGCATGATGATGCCATCAAAGCCCAGCAGCAGGCATTGAAATACAGAAGTCAGGATGGCAATATTGCACAACAGGCATGGAATCTTGAAGGAATAGGGTGGAGTCTGGGGAAACTCGGACGTTTTGAGGAAGCCTTAAAAGTATTGAACAGGGCGTTAAAAATCAGGAAAAAGACAAATCATAAAAAGGGTCAGGCATGGAATCTTGAAGGTATTGCTAGATTTCTGGGGCGTCTTGGACGTTATCATGAGGCAATTGCCGCCCACGAACACGCATTGATTATTCAAAACAGTGAAAATAATTATGATCGACAAATATGGAATTATCGCGGAATTGCTTGGAATTACAAAGAAATGAAGGATTACCAACAATCCATAACTATTTTAAAGCAAGCTATGAAATGTGCAGAAAAATCGGAAAATACCTACTGGCAAGCAGCCTTATGGGCCTTAATTGGATGGAATTTACATCACAATCATCGTCTGGCGGATTCTATTAACGCACATGAAATGGCGATATCTTTTTATCAGACTGTGAACAATAATGATGGCATAATTGAAAGTGCCGGTCAAATGGCAATCAGTTATTTTATTTTAGGGCAGACTGGACGTGCATGGCATGTTATGGATCATTATGGGGCTGTAACGCACTTTCCCAATAAAATGATTGCGCGAATTGGTGAGGTTATCATTTATTTAAAACGGAATGTGCGTCAAACTATAGCATATCGAACGTCTCTGAATATAATAGATGGCTTGTTATTTCGCCGAAATCAATGGGATATTTCGTCCATCATGCAAACGTTTTTGATGTCATTAATTCTGGCGGATTTAGAAATAAAATTTATTCATACACTTGCCCGATATATCAAGAAACAGGTTCAAGCTGACAGACAGTTACAAGCTATTTTCGACTTGATTGAATTTATTTATCAAAAATGGCAGCCCGAATATCTGGCACAATTGGATGTCAATCGACGACAGGATGTTGAATCTTTGATAAATAAAATTTATGTCTGACTGAAAACAAGTTGTTTGATAGTGAAATAATAAATAAACGTTGATTTGCTTGACAGTATGCCCATAAAGGTTTAATAAGTTCATTATCAATAAAGCTCTGCAAGTAATTAATAAATCAGAACATTGTATCAGAAATGCACATTCATAAACGAATAAAAAGATTTTTCACCTTTGTTTTCTTAAAAATAAAAGGTCAGGAACCCATACGAACAGGCCAATGCAAGCAATGCGGTCAGTGTTGTCAGTCTTTTCGTGTAAAATCTGAAGGACAGTGGATAAAGACGCAATCTCAGTTTCAATGTCTGATTCAACAAAAACCTGAATATTCCCGATTAATCAGTAAGGGTGAAATTGATGGCGATTTATATTTTACCTGTTCATGGTTAACATCAGATGGTATATGTAAAGATCATCAAAACCGGCTTCTTATTTGCAAAGAGTATCCATCAACGACGAGATTTTATACTGGCAACAAATTACCCAATCATTGTGGATATGCAATTGAGGCAGTGGTGCCATTTGAGAAAATATTGAAAAAAAAACTAAAATATCTTGAAAAATAGATAGCTTGATGTAACAAAGGAGTAAATTATGAAATCAATGGGATATACAGCATATAAAGCTACTGAAACACAGTTTACAGATAATAAAGAAAAAATACTTTCAATGCTCTTTGAAGGTGCGATCCGATTTACACGATTTGCCATCATGGGAATGGAAAAGGAAGATCCCCGCATTAAAGGTGAAAATATTTCAAAAGTTCTTGCAATCCTTACAGAATTAGATTGCGCACTGGATCGTGATCAGGATAAAACGCTGGCTGATAATTTAAATGAACTATATCAATATATGATGAAACGCCTGACACAGGCCAATTTTTACAATGAAAAAAAGGCACTTGTTGAAGTCAATCAATTATTATCTGAACTCAAAGATGCATTTGACAGAGCGATTGAGTCCATTGCCGCCGAACTTGATACAAAGCAACTGGCTTCTGAGAAGAAAAAAGACGCTTCCGATAAGGTCAGTCTGGCAATATAGTATTATCAAGTAAAAAAGGAAAAAATGTACACACAAGCTTTACATAAATCGTCTGGCATTGAGGTGAAGTCACATATTCAAAGATTTCCCCGGAAGTCTTTTTGTCAGAAACTTGACGTTGAACAAGTTCTTGTTCAACAATCGGATGCCGGGTTAATGGTCAATGAATTTGAATACTGGGATAAGTATTACCATGACACAACAGTTCGATATGAATGGAATAATGGAAGATTGGAGATTAAAGATATGCCAACATATATCAGTATTGTGTGTATGAATTTTTTTCTGGATTGCCTTGAACAGTATCTCATCAGTAATCCAATTGCAACCTTGATAAAATACGACCCTGCATTTACAATAATAGATCAACCCAAAAAAACAATTCGTCGTCCGGATTACTCAGTCATTTTAAAATCAAATCCGGTTCAGATCGCCAATGCCGATTGTACATATTCAGGTACTTATGATATCTGTATTGAATTGTTATCAGACAGCAAAAAAAAATATATTTCAAAAGATACTGTGGCAAGAAAAAAAGAATATGCAAAAGCCGGGGTTTTTGAATACTATATTATCGATATTAATAAAAGAACCCACACTGCTTTTTATCATTTAAATAAGAATGGGAACTATGTAAAAATTCGTTCAAAAAATGGGGTGATACAATCAACTGTTTTGCCTGGATTTCAATTTCGAATTGAGGATATATATCGTAACCCGAACCTTATCGATTTAATTGATGATGATGTTTATAAACATTATATGCTGTTAAATTTTCAAAAAGAACGGAAAGAAAAAGAAATCTTGCTTCAACAGCTTGAAAAAGAACGTATTGAGAAAGAAAATATACAAAAGGAAATTGAAAACTTAAAAAAACGATTAACACCTTAAATTTTGTTAAAAGAAATATTATCAAGGAGTTTACTAATGAAAAAACAATTTTTTACATGTATCTTAATGGGATTCTTTTTTACCACAACACTTCTGGCCGCAGGAAATGAACAAAAAGTTGCACTCGTTATGAAAGCCCTGTCAAACCCTTTTTTTATCAAGATGGAGGAGGGTGCCAGGCAATATGCCCAAAAAAATGATATCCCCCTGGAAGTTTTTGGTGTGGAGAGAGAAACAGAAGTAAAACGTCAGATTGGTATTGTCGAAAACCTGATTGCCAGAAAATATGGTGCCATAGTTATTGCCCCCACTGACTCCAAAAAATTGATTCCAGTTTGCAAAAAAGCTCTTGATCAGGGTATTGTTGTTGTTAATATAGATAATCCTTTTCATAAAGAAACGTTAATTGAGTTGAATATCGCTATTCCATTTGTAGGATCTGATAATTATCAGGGTGCCAGCCTTGTGGGGAATTATCTGAAAAAAAAGTTGGGACAAAACGGGCGTGTATTGGTGATCGAAGGAATTCGTGGTGTTGAAAATGCGGAATTAAGAAAAAATGGCTTTATTGATAGTATTACAAAAAATAGTAATATTAAAGTTGTTGCCAGTGAAAGTGCCAACTGGCACACTGATGAAGCACTTTCCCGGGTAACAAAACTGATTCAAAAACATACGCAGATTGATGCCATTTTCTGTGCAAATGACAGCATGGCAATTGGTGCAATACAATCATTAGACATGTTTGGGCTTACCGGTGATATATTAATTGGCGGCTATGATAATATTGAGGAAGCCCGATTTGAAATGCGAAATAAACGTATGCATGCCACTGTTGAACAACACCCCGAAATGATGGGTGAATATGGTGTGATGCTGGCGTCAAAGGGGATGCACCGCAAAAAACTTCCCAATTTGACAAAAACCCCTCTTGATCTGATTACATATGACTGTTTTGATAAAAAGGTATCCTTATCACTGGCAGATGGCACACCTTTTTTTAAACAATTGCTTGATGGTGCTTCTCATGCCGCTGCCCTGTTTGGCCTGCAATTGAAAACCACCATTGCCAATAATGATGATGCCAGGCAATTAATTGATATTCAATCCTTTATTGAAAAAAAATCCGATCTTATCATCATTAACCCCACACATGCAGAAAGTGTATCTCCGGCAATTGAACTCGCACATGCTGAAGGCATTCCAATTATGACTGTGGATCGAAAATCAGCAATCCCTGAAAAAGTAATCTGCCATATTGAATCCAATAATGTAGATGGCGGCGCAATGGCAGCAACATTCATTGCAAATAAACTGAATCAAAAAGGAAAAATTCTGGAACTTGAGGGTTCACCTGGAACATCCGCAGCACATGATCGCGGAAAGGGTTTCAATGATACAATAAAACAGTATCCTGATCTGAAAATTGTTGCCAGAGAAGTTGCATTTTTCAATCGTGATAAAGCGCGTGATGTCATCAATCATCTCATGAAGAAAGGTCTTCATGTCGATGCCATCTTTGCACATAATGATGAAATGATTATTGGCGCAATTCAAGCATTACAAACATTAAACAAACCAGTGCCTGTAACAGTCGGTTTTGATGCAATTCCTGAAGCGATTGCAAGCATTAAAAAGAATCAACTATCTGCAACAATTGCACAGAATCCATATAAAATGGGCTTTCTGACAATTAAAAATGCGGCGCAGTATATGCAGGGATCATATTTAGAACCTGTTGTTCTTGTAGATTTACTGGTCATTGATCGATAATTGGAATCATAATGATTGTCAGTACAAAACAACGTTTTTACCTGATTGTAGGCCTGTTGGTACTGATTTTTTGTGTGGGCTACATCGAGCTTGCGATTTTTATTAAAGAATTATCCACAGGTGCAGAAAAAGTACAGAAGGCTGCCTATATTGAAAAAGATATTCAGAAAATCAAACAGGATTTCTGGAAGCTTCGTTTTTGGGAACGGGCGGTCCAAACCCAGAGTCATGTTGAGGCAGACAAACAATTTGGAACAACCATTCAACAAATTAGAGAACAATTAGACAATTTTAATGCCAAGCCTTTTGATCAGGAATTTGCAGGAAAAACAAAACCGGTTATTGATGTCCTGGTACGTTATGAAAAAGCATTTAACCGTCTGACTCAGTTGGAAACAGATCAACGTTTGAGCCAAACGAAAGTAGACTCAAGCTTTCAAGTGTTGAGTTCTTCGATCTGGCGGACCAATGAGTATTCACTTCTCAAACCGCTAATGAACCTGGATCGCTTTTTGGACAGATACATACAGAATAAAACCAATTCTGAATATCAGGCATTGCGAATGGTTTTTTCTTTTTTTTCGAAAAAGCTTGAAAAAACGAATATTATGGATGACCGTATGGCTTCCTATATTCAAAAGCTTGACAACCTTATCAATAAACACTTCCAAATAGAAAAAGATATTCGTATAATTAATAATCAGTTTGATGAATTAAGCCGGGAGTTGATGGATCGCTTTTCGGTTATTTCGCAAACCGCTGAAGACCTGGGACGTCAAACAATTACAATGGGCAATCATTTGAAAGAAAGCATTTTTCAATGGATGATTATTTCTATTGCTATTTCAGCGATTATTTTGCTGTTTATTATTGATATTATTGCAAGAAAGGTCATCAAACCCATTCGTCGTCTTTGGGAAGTTGTCATGAAAGTACAGGCAGGAAATGAACAGGCGCGGTTTTATTCCAAATCAAAAGATGAAATTGCGCATCTTGGATTTGCTTTGAATAACATGCTGGATACAATCAATAAACATCGCTATCGGCTTGAAGAAATTGTCAATGAGCGGACCAAAGAACTGACAAAAACCAATGATCTCATGCGTCTGGAAATCGAACAAAGAAAGAAAGCGCAAGAAATGGCCGATAAAATGGCTTTTGAAGCCGAGGTTGCCAATCAGGCCAAAAGTGCTTTTCTTGCAAACATGAGTCATGAAATCAGAACTCCCATGAATGCAGTGATCAACATGACTGATCTGGTACTGGACACAAAGCTTGATGAAAGTCAGCGAGAATATTTATCGATAATTAAAACTTCAGGCAATTCGTTATTAGGCATTATCAATGATATTTTAGATCTGTCGAAAATAGAATCCGGAAAGCTGGAATTGGAGCAGGCACCTTTTAATGTCCAGGATCTCTTTCATTCCATTGCCGATATGTTTCGTGACAAGACCGCACAAAAAAATCTGGAACTTATTATTCATATCCCGGCAAATGTTCCGGACAACCTTCTGGGAGATTCACTTCGATTGAAACAAATTATTGTGAACCTGACAAATAATGCCATTAAATTTACAGAACATGGTGAAATATTTATTCAGGTCATGGTAGTTCAGAAAACGTCCAAGGAAGCGCGTCTGGCGATCTCTGTAAAAGATACAGGTATTGGCATTTCAAAAGAGAGCCTGAAAAAATTATTTGAGCCATTCACACAAGCCGATAATTCAACAACACGAAAATATGGCGGAACAGGTCTGGGGTTAACCATCAGCAAACAACTGGTTGAGTTGATGAATGGACAGATATGGGCAGAAAGCATCGAAGGCAGAGGCAGCACCTTTACATTTACTGCCAGTTTAGAATTGGATACATTGATACCATTCCCTCACAACTTACCAGATATACAAAACAAGCGCATTTTGATTGTTGATGACAATCCACGCACACTGACTGCCATTGATGAAATGATTCAATCCTTTGGTTGTATCACGGAAAAAGCAAGCTCTGGTGACGAAGCCATTGCAGTTTTTTATTCTATGGTCAATGATCAACGTCCTATTCATATTATTTTTATGGATTCTCATATGTCTGACGTTAGAAAAATACTCGAAAAAATGAAGAACTCTCCTGAAATGAAATCTGTGCCTGTTGTGTTGATGGGTAATATGAACGGTCAAAGTGAATTTGAAAATATGTCAGCCGATTATATTTTTAAACCCCTCATGTTGCGTCGAGTATCAACTGTGCTTCAAAAAATTGTTTCTGGAAAAACAACCACTCTGGAAATTTCTGATAAACCTGCTGAAAATGATAATCAAACCTATGAACATATTGCTATTTTGCTTGCTGAGGATAATATATTCAATCGTCATGTGGCCCTTGAAATTCTTAAAAAAGCAACATTCACACAGGTGGACACTGTAGAAAATGGCAAACAAGCCATTGAATCCCTTCATAAAAAACAATATGATATTGTTTTAATGGACGTTCAAATGCCTGAAATGGATGGATTGACTGCCACAAAACAAATTCGTAAACAATCCGCTTTTAAAGAAATTCCTGTCATTGCCATGACTGCCAACGCCCTGAAAGGCGATAAAGAGCAATGTTTTGATGCTGGTATGAATGATTATGTGTCAAAACCTATTGATCGCAAAGAATTTATTAACAAGTTGAAACAATATTGTATTAAAGACGCTTGATAAGATCACAGCGATCAAAGGGTGCCTTGTAGGTTATAGTTCGTTCCACAGGACCAATCATTTCACGATTCACAAAACGATAGCAATCGCATACAGTAATTTGCCTTTCCTTAACTCAAAATTTCGGAGTTCTTCTCCGATACTCCACCTCATCACAGTCAGGCACAAAATTTGTCCTAGGCAAATAATCATCTGGCAGAGTGGTAAGGTCGAGTCGAGGATATCATAATGCGAATTTTGAGTACATTAGATTCTGGGGACACCTTACTTTACTTAATTTATTTCAAGCTCAATTTTCAAGATTTTAAATCCAAGGGACACCTAACTTAAAAATAAATAAGTAAGGTGTCTCCGGAATTTAAAAGTCTTCAAGCCTTTGTTGTTCATTGTGAATAATATGTTGCGTTAGCTTCTTTATTAATTTTGACTTTAAATTCCAACAATGCCAATAGAGTTTCACTTGTATATGGCAATCAGGAGATAGATCAACTATCTGTC
>Ga0272440_1000636_pt1 | contig 29465 bp, 21 predicted proteins | sample SSMMMBAug17_FD_192440 | JGI IMG/M metagenome (GOLD analysis project Ga0272440, IMG submission 192440) | Marine sediment archaeal communities from Little Sippewissett salt marsh, Falmouth, MA, United States - SSM-MMB-Aug17 | ecosystem: Environmental > Aquatic > Marine > Wetlands > Sediment ... | reverse complement strand
TCTTTTAAAGTTCAAGGACACCTTAATAATTAATTAATAAAAGAACCGCCTAAAGGCGGAACTACAAACAGCTTTCGCCCTTATCGGGGTTTAAGAAAAAAATCTCCAACTTTTTTGTGTTGCACCCGTTCAAAGTAATTATTTCTTTATGAAAATTATTAATTTTTTTATTTTTGTCTTTTCAGAAAATCCATTAGCCTCTATAATATTGTTTTTTTTAAAATTTAGTGTTTTTAAAGTTAGCATTCTTAAAGTTAGTTTTTTCAATGTTGCTACGTCCTAAATTTACCAGGATGTCTATTTTAATACTTTTTCCCTCACTTTTACTTCCCATTTCATGAAAATCCTTACCACGAAAGAGCATTTTAAGTTACTAAAAAAACACAATTCTATCGTGTTCTTGACATCGACAAAATTATTCCATGGTACTTATCCGGTTCAGCCAAAAAGATATTATCCCGATATGTTCGTCCTTTAAAGGATCTTCTTCCTGAAATGTTTCCTGAAGCAGTTGTGCTTCCTCCTTTCTATTTGACAGGAAGGTAAATTGAAATAATAATTTTCGAATAATAATATTTTTTGGATTTTCCTGATGCAGTTTTTTGTATTGATGATATCCCTGTTCAATGGCATCAGGCATTTTCTTGATCGAATCAACCAGTTCAGTATAAAGAGAATCTTTATAAAGCAATTCTGAAAGACCAATGATACATCGCAATGCCAGCATGAATGCATCGTTATCATGTGCGCTTATTCTCGCCATTTCAAAATATGTTTTTGCATTTTCTGTCTCATTGAGCATTGTGTAAATTTGAGCCAGTGTAAATAAAATATTGGGATCTTTACTACGTGTCAAAGATAAATTGGCCTGATAAGAGATTTCAGATTGTTTTAAATAATAATCTCGTGTTGAAAGTTCAAGCAATTGACTGTCACTGTAAGCCTTGTAACAATATCCCAATTTTTCATGTAAAAGGGCATGATCTTCTATTGACGCTTTTTCCAGATCGCTTTGAAGATTTTTTATTCGCTTTACATGCTTTTCATCAATTCGTCCAAGCATGGTATGAGACATAAATCGAACTTCAGGGCTGTCATCAGCCAGACATTGTTTGAGGATGCGAACAGCTTCTGGCGTACCAATTCGTCCAAGATAATCAACAGCGCCACGTTTCATATCCGGATCATCGCCGCTTAAGATATCACGAATGGGTTCAACATTCAGTTCACTAGACATAAATGCTTCATGATTCTTGACAGAATCGGGTACTTTTTCATCATCGACAACACGTGCTGTTTCTTCCTGATAATCTTCGGCCAGCCCTTTGGTTGCCACAAAGCTGATAATGGAAAAATACACACACAGACAGCCCATGATGCCAATGACAGGCATAAAAAAACTAATCCAGCCTGTGATATGAGAAAAATAATAAAGACGTCGTATATCCTGAACTTCATCTGGAGGATAGTTGTGCATTGAATATTTCATGACCATATTTTTCGATTCCAGATAGGGTTCCTTGTCGTTTTTGTCCATGTCATCAAGTTGTATCACAACGATTTTTTCCACAGTTGCCTTAAAATCTTTATCTCCAACAAATAATTGATCATTAATGTATTTAAGTCGATCAACAACCGGTTCCCAGGTTTCTTTTTCTTTTAGTAAAACAATTAATGAATCTCTCACTACAAATCGCGCAAATAATGATGCGCTTACAATCGTAAACGAAGTCAGTGTATGTAGTATTGATATAAAGAACAATGTCAGATTGCCAGATGCTTCATGATAAAAATGAAATGTCATCAGTAAGGCCAGACCTTCCAAAAGAATTGACACAAAAGATATCAGCACTGTGATTAATCTTCTGTTTTTTTTATTATATAGCTTTTGGGGGATTCTCATAATTGCATTGCTTTCTGAATATGTTGATAATGCGTAAGCTCCGGTTTATATGGCAAAACTGACGAATGAAATTCTAATTCTTTTTTGTCTCCCCTGTAAGGACACATATGGTAATCACTGATTTCATCTGTAATCGACATATTTATCACTGTTGCGGCATTAAATGTGGTATCTGGTAACAGAATGATATATGAGGCATCAATGTGATACTTAAGTATCATTTGCTCATTTTCTTGATAATGAAAAAAAATTTCTTTAAGAAATCTAAACAAATCTTTTCTAATGGCCTGGGCAACCTTGTTAAAAAATAGAATTTTAAATGAAAGTATGCAAAATGGCATTTCTTTTTTCTGCGCATCCAGACAGGCATACCATACATGTTTTGTAAAATACAGATCTTTATCTGCTCTTTCAATTAGTTCTTCAGGCAGGGTGATGTTATCATAAAGCTGTGACAGACCAGCTTCAATTTGAAGGCTTTTGTCTTCGTAAGTATATGGTTTGAACTCAAAAGATCGAATCGCACTCAATATTCTTGATCGCATTTGCAGGGCTTCATGAATATCAATATGAAATAAAAATAGGATATGGCGTGAAGGTGCGCTATCATAAAACATGATATCCATATCACCGAGCATATTTTGAAAAATTAAACTGAGTGATGATATAATATCCTTTTTCTTATCTTCTGAAAAGATTTTATAATCAGCGACTTCAACAACCATGACAGTTAAAGGGTCATTGCCTAATTTAGCATTATCAAATTTATAGCGAAAAACCAGCATTATTTCACTGTTGTACATTTTATCAAGTACTGCCTGTTTCCATCTTTCAGGCGTTTTCATGTCTATTCTTGCCCGCACTGCACCAGATAATACAAGCAGATCTTTTTGATTATCTTCATAGGGCTTGATTTTAAATGCTTTTATTTCATTTACAATTTGCTGCCCCAATTCATTTACAGCATGCTGATCTTTATTGGCCCAAAACAATGCATACATGGCAGAATTTTCAAGATTAAATAGACAGGTACTCTCATTTGTGTAATGTGCCAGAAGTGGTTCGACAATGCTTTTGATATCCTGTTGAACTGTTTTAGAGAATTTATCATAGTCCATAATTTCAATAAGCAATAATACCATTTGATCATCAGATGCACAGGCATGCTCAAAACTCTCATTGAGCTTTTTTTGAAAATTTAAATCCAGAAACGCAGCACCTAACAAATCCATATAACGTGTCATCGTGGTTGACATCCCAGCAGCACCTCCGATTACAGCCATAGAAACTGGCTGATCCTGCTCATTCGTAAAAACAACGCCTGACATCTCTTGAATTAATTTGTTGCGAACAACGCGACTTCCCCAAATAGGCGTATTGGGCAACACTAATATAAATTGAGACCGATCCTCACCATGAAACATCAAATCAATATTTCTTAGCTTTTTTTCAATAATTTTTTTAAATCTTAGCAAGATTGTCTGTTGCAGCGCAATTTCACATCCATAAAAGGATTGAATTTCAAAAATAAGAACGCTCATGGTATATCCATAACGTCTGGCCCGAGAGAATTCTTCATCAAAACGCTCCTTGAGATAACTGTATGTCAAGACACCTGTAATTTCATCAAGTACCATTTTTTGTCGGGTCAGTTGGTACACACGGGCTTTTTCAATGGATGCGCCGCATCGGTCAGAAATACTTTTTAGCATGTGAAACGATTGAAGTGTCAGATTATTAAATGGAATCTGATTAATCAATATGATCCCTAAAGGTCGATTTCGAACGCCTCGAATTGGCGCACACATTATTTTATCTTCAAAAAAAGGATGTAATTCAGGGCGGGAAATCAAATCATTGATCGCTAAAATATGTCCTTTATACAGTACTTCATGAATTTCACTGGTATAGATATCAATTATTTCAGGTTGTTGTGCAATGCTGTCATTTTTTAAATTAATGACCTGTTTCAATTGAGATTTGTCATCAGAAAAGGTATAAATGGCTGCTCCAGTGACAGACAGATATTTTTCCAATAATTGGATAAGCGCCGGATATATTTTGGATTCATCCAGTGTATTGACTTGTTCCTGAGCTTTATAAAGCGATGAAAAGGTATCTTCTTGTGAAATTATTTCCGAATTTTTTTTTTCTTTATATTTCACAAGGGCTTTATATTCTGTCAATAACGATGAAAATTTTTTTTCTAAATGTGAAAAATCCTGTTTTTTCTTGACATGTTCAGTGCGGCGAATTTCTCCAACCAGTCCGATAAATAAAGATACCAGTAAAAAAATGAGTGCATGATTATTAAACGCCTCATAAAATGATATATTTGTGTAAATAAAAAGCAAAATATAGAGTTGGACAATAAATGCAGTGAGACCTGCTACTGTTCCGGCAATCAATCCATACCGGACTGCAATTGGAAGGAGTATAAACCAATAGGGATGCGGATGAAGCCCCAAAAAGCCAGGATTGTCCTTAAACCAATAATAATTAATGCCAAGCAGGATTAGAATCCCAAGAACGCCTTCAAGTGCTTCAGCACGTAGCAAAAATGATAACCTTGACGATGTTTCAGTCCTTGAACCCATTTTTTCTTTGGATTCAAAAAGTGCTTTATCGCCAATTTCAAGTTTGATATCGGGTAACATATTATTTTTAATATATATATGCGTGTATAAAAAGGATGTTTATTCAGGCAATCGATTCAAAAATTCGGCCCAATAAATATAAAAATCCAACAGACTGGGATAACCATCAGGGCAGTTTTCGCCAAAATAGCGCAAGGCACCAATAATGTCCGCATGATCGCATGATCCAAGTACGCCCATATAATTCCACTGTCCCTTTTTCGGCGTGCCATCAAAGTCGGAAATGACATCAGTTGAACCAATAGTGGGGCCATCCATAGAACAGGTATTTACCACGCCATCATTTTTATACCAATTTGAATTGATTGGAATTTTATCCGGCTCATTTCGAGAGAAGGTTCCCATAAAAATTGCTGAGGGCATCCATATCAGATCCATTGTTAATTCTGGATACTCATGATCTGAAAATGGCGATTTGAATGTTTCTTCAGTGGCATATGAAAAATAATAAACATCCTCTTGCGCATGTGCCCATTGATTTAGAATTTTTGCGCCTTCAGGAGATAAATCGAAATCACTGGTATCTTTTGTGCGACGCCAAAGGCTGTGACTTCTTAATCGTCTGGCGTACTCCCAAAAGGTTTCATTTTCTTTACGTTCAATTTCCCATTGATCCATTTTGAAATCATAGATAATTCCATCAACCTGATGGCTGAGCATGCTTCCAAAGCGAACCAGGCGTTGGCCAATGGGGAAAATTTTGTTCATCATATAGTTTACAGTCATGCCATCATGAGGGGTAGATAGGGTGGTCAGGCTGTGAACCCAATGATTTCCTCCTTTAAATAATGGTGAAAGATCGTATGGCGCGGTGTTCGTTTTTTCTTCTGCCGATCCTTGTTCCAGTAAGCTGATCAGCGCACGTGATGTTTGTCCTCCCTGACTATGGGCAATAAGATGGATTTTATTTCGTTTACCAGTAATAGGATTTATTTCTCCCCATTGTGGATAAATTCCTTTGTAATACCTGGAATATCTGCGGTGTTGGCATTTTTTAGAATGCATTTTTCCATAATCTACATATCCGCCTTTGATATACGCATACAGCTCACAGGCACGATCCCAGTTACTTGAAAAAGGTCCAATGGCTGCTGAAAAGACTTGATAACCATGATTTTTTAATTCTTCCTGAATATCAGAAAACCCACCCCAATATTTATAACCAAACAATTCATCTCTTCCAAATCCACCAAATCCATGAACTAAAACAATTGGATAATAATTCAGCGTGCCGATTTCATACAGTGGTTTGCCATCAGGCAAGTAATACAATTCGCTGACTTTGCTTTGTTGGCATGCAATAATGAACATAATAAATATGATTATAAATATTTGTAATTTTTTTACATGCATTTCTTTTATCTCCTGAAAATGGGCTTTGCAAATACTATTCCTTTAAATGAAGAAAGTTTGAATTTATCAGATCAGAACCAGTCAGATGAAAAATATTAATTTGACATGACTTCCTCTATTCAGCTATAATTCATCAAATTGACTAATATTATCCAAATGAGGTAAATCATGGCATTTAAAACAGTGCTATTATATCCCCCTATTGCAGATTTTACACAACCGCATCCGGCGATACCTTATCTTGCAAGTTTTTTACGTAAACATGGCGAGAATGTCATTATAAAAGATGTCAATATTGAAGCGCATGATACAATGCTGAGCGAACATTTTTTATTGTCCTGCCAACAAAGGATTGAATCAAAATTTAACCAATTGGACAATCAACCCTTTTTAAATCTTTCAGAGCATTCACAATACCAATCATTACTAAAAGCACTGGGTGTGGATTCGACTATCATTACAACTATCGCGCATATCAAACAACGTTTCAAAGATCCGGATCATTTCTATAATTACGAACGTTATGTGAAAAATGTTGATGACCTGAAACAAGCCTTACAAATTATTTCAAGCGCATATCATCCTATGAAAATTGAACCTTGTGAATATTCAACGCCTTATTTCCTGACCTGTCCTGAAGATATTGAAGAACAATGCCGGGTGGAGATTAACCCCTTAATGTCCTATTATCAGAAGTTTTTGATTCCCTGGATTCAACAAGAAAATCCAGACATGATTGGTTTTTCTGCCATCTATCCAACGCAGATTTTACAAATGTTTGCATTGGCAGATCTTATTCGAAATCACTTTCCAGAGATTCATCTGTGTGCAGGCGGCGCGTTTATATGCCGGATTGCATTACAAATTCCTCAAGATAAACACAGTATGCTTTTTATGAAATATTTGGATAGCATAATATTGTATGAAGGAGAATCTGCTCTTTTAAATCTCATTCAGCATTTGAAAACCAACAAAGCCAATCATAAAATGAACAACACCATATTATATAATCGAAAGACAAGAGACATTCATTATCCTGCTGACCAGACTTTTCTGGAAGATATTGACAGCATTCCGCCGCCTGATTACGATGGTTATCCCCTGCATCTATATTTATCTCCTGAAATCGTATTGCCTTATGCCCCTACTCGAGGCTGCTACTGGAATCGATGTACATTTTGTCACTATGGTGCAACACGAAAGGGTACGTTACAATATCGTGAAAAAAAGGTTGAACATATCATTGCAGATCTTGATCTTCTCAATCAAAAATATGGAACCTATCATTTTGCATTTTCAGTTGATGTTATCCATCCCAAGACAGTACTGGCAATTGCTGAAGAAATCATTCGCAATAAACGATCCTATTTGTGGACCACTGATATTAAAGTTGACGATTTTTTTACAAAACAAAATTGCATGACCCTTAAAAAAGGGGGATGTTTGTCTGTTGCAATTGGCCTGGAATCTGCAAATCAACGTATATTGAAATTGATGGACAAAGGTATTTCAAAAGATCAGGCCGAAAATTGTATTCGCAATCTATCCAAAGCCGGCATTTCCACACAAGTTATGACATTTCTCAACTTCCCCTCTGAAACTGCCAGTGAAGCCTTGGAAACCATTCAATTTATTCAACATCATGTGGCGGATATTTCCCTTTTTACAATGGGTGATTTTATTCTGCATGAAGGTGCAAAAATATATCGTTCACCTCATAAATATGGCATCGCCCGTGTTTATTACTTGAGCCATGATCAACTAAAACTACTGGTTCAATATGATGAAAAATGGCCATCCAAAACACATAGCGAAAATATGAAAATTGAATCTGCTTATGAAGACGTTGCAATGCAATATGTACCTCAGGAATTTCCATTTGTCGGTGGCGTAAGTAACAATCATACACTGCTATATTTTGAACGATTTGGAAAAAATATTTTAAAACAGATAACCGCGGATACACAGGATTATGATATCAAAGCGTTTAACCCCAAGGACATTCCGATTATCAGGCCAGAAATAAAGGCCATATCGACCAATTATTGTCTTTCGGAGCTTGCGCATGTTATTGAATCAAATGCTTGTTCACTGGATCGAACGATTCAAAATAAAGATTCAATCGATACATCAGTCAGGACATATCCGCATAAAACGATGTATTTATTAATCGAAAGTATGAACTGGATAGAAACACCGCGACAAGCGAAATTTCTACTTGGAATGTGCAATGGTAAAAATACTGTGCAAGATATTGTCAACAGTATTGATCCGGATGCATGGGATTTTGTATCCAGTCTACTAAACAATTTGTATTCGTATAAAATTCTCGATATGAAACTATGAAAGCGATCTACTTAACCCAAAAAGAAAACCCTGAAATCAGGCATTTTTTAACACAAAAAAATTGCCCGGTCATGTTGTGTAAAACAGTTCAGCAAATGCAAATACGCATTTGTCATCAGTCTTTCCTGTTTATTATTGCTGATTTTGCGAATCAAGAACAAAAACCGCTTGATATGATCAGGCATATTTTTTCAGAATGTAAGTCCTTTCAACACTTTATTCTCGGCGTGATATCATCTGATACACATTCAATAGATATATCACAGCTTCTTGACGCTGGAATGAATGATTATTTGAATCATCCAATAGATTTGCGAATATTTGAGAATCGGTTTAATATCATTTCACGCAATCAAATGGATTTGCTGGATCAACTGATGGCTGAAAGCGAGCAACGAATACAAACGTTATTAAAAGCCATTCCAGATCTTGTGTTTAAATTCAATCAGACAGGGACGCTCCTTGATTTTCACATGGGGCGAAAGGATGAATTTTTTAAATATCCCAATGATTTTTTAGGCAGCCTTATTTATGACATGATGCCGCCTTCAATGGCAGAAAAAACAATGGATCATGCTAAAAAGGCCTTTGAAACATGCAGTCCGCAATTATTTGAAGCACAAATCGAAAAACACAACATCCACTTGTATTATGAATGTCGAATAATGGCCTCAGGTTCCGAATTTATTGTTATTGTTCGCAATATCACCACTCGAAAGACTGCGGAAGCCCTGCTGAACGAAGCGCATGAATATCTGGTGCAGGCTTTTCATACTGAGCTTGTTGGCATGGCAATTCTGACAAAAGACACAGAGGCCTTTCTTGCTGTCAATCCTGGCTTTGAAGTAATGACCGATATATCACGTGAGGAGCTGATCCATAAAAAATGTCAGGATACTGAAATTTTTTCTGAAGCGCAATGGTCGTATATTGTCTCCAATCTTTCTGGAAAAAATCCCCTGCATAACCATGAAATGGGTATACAAACCAAAAGTGGAAAAAGAAATGAGCTGTTGTTTTCTTTCGCTCCAATCAATGTGGGACATCGAGATTGTTTTCTCATGGTCATGGTGGATATAAGCCATCGAAAGGCAATCGAGGAAAAATGGCATAAATTTGAATTCTTGTCCAATGCCTCAAAAGAATCCATGACATTGATTGATCGTGATTATCGCTATGAAGCTGTCAATCGCACATATTGTGAGGCACAGGACAAATCCTGGGATGACTTTGTGGGAAAAACTGTTTCCGATGTCTGGGGGCCTGAAGTATTTGAATCGACGCTCAAGCATTATCTCGATCAATGCTTTTCAGGCAAAGAAATTCATTATGAATCCTGGTTTGAATTTGGCACAACCGGAAGGTCCCATTGTTATGAAGTCAATTACTATCCATACTATGATGACAACAATCGGATTACACATGCTGTGGTTGTTACCAGCGATGTCACCCGCTATAAGGAAGAAATTCGTGAACGTAAACAAACAGAAAAGATTCTTCAGGAAAATCTCAATTTTGTCAATACCCTTATGGACACCATTCCCCATCCCATTTTCTATAACAACAAATCCCTGCATTTTGAAGGGTGTAATGCTGCTTTTGAATTTGTCATGGGCATTGATAGTGAAGAAATAACTGGAAAATCAGTTTATGATATATTTCCAGCACCCGCTGCCCAGGAAATTTATCAAAAAGACAGAGAACTCTTTGAAAATCCAGGGATTCAAGTTTATGAAAAAGCAATCCGATGTGCGGATGGTACCACTCGAGAGTTTATTATATATAAAGCTACTTTTTTGGATACAGCAAATGAGATACGCGGCCTGGTTGGAATGATGCTGGATATCAGCGAGACAAAACAGGCTGAAGCTCTTCTGAAAGCAAAAGAGTTAGCAGAATCGGCCAATCAGGCAAAAAGCGAATTCCTTGCTCATATGAGCCATGAACTTCGTACCCCATTAAATGGTATTCTTGGTTACACACAAATGCTGAAAAGGGATAAAAAATTATCAGAATTTCAGCAAAATGCAGTACAAGTGATTCATAATTGTGGGGAACATCTACTAACAATGATTAATGACATTCTGGATTTATCAAAAATTGAAGCACGAAAAATGATTTTGGAACCTGTGGATTTTGGTTTTCTAAATCTGTTGAACAGTATTGTCGAAGTTTCACGAATCAAAGCACGTCAAAAAAATATTTACCTTTCGTTTGTACCATCAAAGGAGCTTCCTGAAGGTGTTCATGCTGATGAAAAACGATTGCGGCAGGTATTACTCAATCTCATTGGCAATGCCATCAAATTTGTGGACCGAGGCGGTGTCATTTTTCGTGTACTTACCAGAAAAGATATTATTCGTTTTGAGATTGAAGATACCGGTCCAGGCATTGATTCGCATAGCATCAAAGAAATTTTTCTTCCTTTTCACCAGGTAGGTGACCCCAACAAGCAAAAAGAAGGCACAGGCCTTGGTCTTGCAATATCACAACGCATTGTTCGTATGATGGGCGCTGAAATCCATGTCAAAAGCGAGCTGAATAAAGGGAGTTTATTCTGGTTTGAATTGTCGCTTCCCGCTGTTTCATGGCGAAGTAATTTGACGCAGGATGATATAAAAACGATTATCGGCTATAAAGGGAATCGACTCACTGTTTTGATCGTTGATGACAAGGCTGAGAATCGGGAAGTTCTCAAGGATATCTTGTTTCCCCTGGGCTTTGATATCATGGAGTCGGGGAGCGGTGCTGATGCTATAAAACAGGCAACAAACAGACGGCCACATATTGTTCTTCTGGATATCAATATGCCTGATATGAATGGTTATGAAACAGCCCAATGTTTTCGCAGTGATATATTTTTTGAAAAAGTTCGGCTGGTGGCTGTTTGCGATACGTTGACTGAAAACATACAAACAATGTGTCAAAAATCCGGTTTTAATGGATATACATTAAAACCGATTCATATCAATCATTTGCTATCGACTATTCAGGAACATACAGATTTGGAATGGATTTATGAAGAAGACACCGCATTGATACCTGAAAATCAAACAGAAAAAAAGCAGGCGCTCATTACGCCACCATCAGAAATTATGAACAATTTATTTCGCCTGTCCAAGCAAGGTGATCTAATGGAAATACAACAACAGGCCAAAAAAATGATGCGAGATAACCCTGAATGGGCCCCTTTTTGCGAACAGATGATTACGTTTGCCAGTAAGTTTATGGTGAATAGATTGAAAGCATTTATTGAGGAAAACCTGGATATGCAGGACGATAATAATAGATGAAAAAATCTCTATTAATCATGGTGTTGCATTGATGCATTATTCTACATAATGGCATTTGATGAAAATGTTGATTGTATTTTTAAAACCAATTCTGTATAAATCTAATTGTGCAAACTGAACATAATAATCAACAAAATAAGGACTAATCGATGAAAATAGCAACTATTATTCCGGCAAGATATCAATCCAGCCGATTTGAAGGCAAACCATTGGCCTTGATTCATGGAAAACCCATGATACAACATGTTTATGAACGAGCGGCACGTTCCAGAGCTGCGGACATGACTGTTGTTGCGACTGATGATCAACGTATCCAGGAAGCTGTTGAAGCGTTTGATGGAAAAGTGATTATGACAAATACCGTGCATCACTCTGGTACAGATCGTCTGGCAGAAGCGGCCCATTTATTGGAATTGGGCATGGATGATATTGTCATTAATGTACAGGGAGATCAGCCTTTAATTGATCCGAGAAGTCTGGATCAGGTCATTTCTCCTTTTGAAACAGACAACAGACTTGATATGACAACTCTGGCTTTTCGAATTATTGATCCCCGAGAAAAAATCAATCCCAAAGATGTGAAAGTTGTTTTTGATAAAGATGGCTATGCGTTATATTTTTCACGTGCACCCATTCCATTTGGTCGAGATAAACCTGCGGAAGACATGTACAAGCATCTGGGTGTTTATGCGTATCGTCGGCGATTTTTAGATGCATTTAATCAGTTTCCACAAGGCATCCTCGAAAATGTTGAAAAGTTAGAGCAATTGCGGGTATTGGAGAATGGCGTATCCATTCGAATTGTCGTTACCCCATTTGATTCTCCTGAAGTTGATATTCCTGAAGATATTAAACGAATCGAAACGATAATCAATAATGCGCTTTAATTTAATGTCACTTCCCTGACGCCATCAGACAAAGTACAGTTTTCTGGAACAAAGCTGATTGCCCCTTTGGTACGTTGCACATAATCTATACATTGAGAATATTTGTTAAACATGACAGGCATCATACCTGTTCCAGTAAATACTTTTTTTCGCCAATAGTTTCGATACTGATATAAGGTTTTACGAACATAGTGCGTGATAAAAGTTTGATACGTATGCTGTTCAGTGAACAATACAAAACGAATGCGTTGATTATTACTCCATTGTGTTTTTTTTCCTAAAAAGATATTGCGAATATCATTATCAGATATAGTCTCCTGAACATCAGGATGAACAATAATTTTAACATCAATGGCGTGCGCACTGAAACAATTAAACAACTGAAAGCCTATGTTTATTATGAACAATATGAAGTAAAAACGTAACACGCATATATTCATAAAATTATATCCTCCTGACTGCTAAAAGCTAAAAGACAGTTTTAGTAATAACAATGCAGTTCTTTGTTCAACGCCTTGCGGATTATCTTGAGGCATCATTAATGCGCCTCCATCAATAAGATGAGTCTCTGTTTTGAACGTTAATGACTCGGTAATATCAAACCGGAAACAAATAGCAGCTTCCTTGTGCCAGGCCAAAAAATTTTGCGGTAATGTTTTTCCATTTTTATCTGATGTATCCGGCCAAAAAACAGCATAATATCCCCCCATTTCAAAAAAATCAGTCATGCGGTATGTCATGCTTAAATAAAACGCATCAGTCTTGATTGGCATATGAAATACTATCGGTTGTACTTCAGGGGCCAACGTTTTAATTATTAGATCCCCGCGAAATGTCATGTATTCAGCAGCAAATATCATTTCACGAAAGGTATATTCCAGATAATTGACCATAACTTGAAAATCATTCAATTGATATATAAAGTCAGGTCCGGCAATATGATATTTTTTTTCATCATCAGCATTGATATGGGCCGTATGTTGTAATGGAAACTTATGTATTTCTGCATCGGCATCAATTTCGAAAAAAATATTTGTAACACCCAATCGTAATCCTTCAATATTTGGAGACCATGTTAATTTGGCACATCCTGCATAGCCAGTATCAAAGTTTGTGATATCCATACCGCGTCGTTCCATGTACCGGCTCCAGCCACTGTCTGTCTCAATGCGTTTTGCACCATTTAAAATTTGATATTCAAAATTACCGAATGTTTCACATTGATAATTGCCATATATGTCCAGTCCATTCATTGCATTTATTGTGCTACGTGAAATATCATAATACACTGGCGGTAAGAAAATAAATGTTCGCAACATATCAATATCGCGTGTTTCATTATACAAACCATGCGGGATTTTAATTTTTCCAAATCTAAACCCAACAAGGTCTGTCATTCGATAATCTGCTAATGCCCAGTCAATTTCGAGTTTGTTGTTGCCGACATCACCAATATCACGGCTATACACCTGACATCCAATATGAAAATTGGGATAAAGCTGCCTGGAAAAGTTAATCGCAGCATCATTGAACTCTAAAGTACCTGTATGTGTATTTGCCAGATAATTATTTCTATCCGAAATCATATATCCCTGGGAAATAAAGCCATGTATATGGATATTTTCATATGTTAAAGCATATGCATCAGATATGATAATCAAAAATAAAACAAACACATAACAACGAGATACCCGGCGTATAATCATATTTTCTCCTTTGATAACGTTTCATATGCTTGAACCAGTACGTGCAATTCTGTTGCCAGTCTGTCCAATTCATTTGCTGATGTATTCACACGTTGAATTTCCTGATTGCTGTCAGAAGCCGCCTCACTGACAAGATGATTATTTTCGCTCACATTTTTTGCCCCTCTGGCTATTTCAGCAATATGAACAGATACATTGTTGGCAGCCTGTGCCAGTTCTATCATTGCATCAGAAATTGCCTTTGAACGAGAATCTGCCTCATTTGCATTATGAGATAAATTATCTGCTGCTCTGGCCTGCTCTTCAACAGTCGATAATATGGTTTCTGCTGCATTGTTCATGTTGTCAATAATTTTGGAAATATCCAGAATAACCTGAATGGCATCTTCAGTATTGGTCTGAACACTCAAAATTCGCATGGCAATATCTTCTGCAGCTTGATTGCTCTGGATTGCAAAGTTTTGTATGGCATCAGCAACAACAGCAAACTCTCGTCCGGAATCTCCGGCAGCAGCGGCCTCAATTGAAGCATTCAATGCAAGGAGATTTGTTTTGTAAGCCAGTCGCTTGATAACATCAGTAACGCCACCAATTTCATCGGCAGAGCTTTTTAGCAAATTCATTGCATTTTCAGCCGTGTTTGCTTTGGACAGTGCCTCAGCCGCAATACTGGAACCCAGACGCGCATTTTCCTCAATGTTGGACATGGATTTGGACATGTTATCTACTGACATGGCAATGGAATTTACGTTGATAGACACCTGTTCAGTCGTATTACTCACATTGTTAATGCGATAGCTGATATCTTCCATACTTGATGCTATGGAGTCTATACTATTGGACATATGCCTTGATGTTCCTGCTACAGAATCTGCCTGTTGACTCATTTTTTCGGAATTATCTGACAATTGCCCAGCAATACGAACCATATCCTCAGATGATTGCGCCAGACGAAAACCTTTGTCTTTGACATCCGAAACAATTTTACGAAATGAAACCACCATTGTATTAATGGCTGAGAGTAACTTGCCAATTTCATCATTGGATTCTTGCTTAAGGGTTTTGGATAGATCGCCATGTGAAACCTGCTGTGCAAATAAAACAACCTGATCAATTGGGCGAGTAAACCATCGACTTAAAAAAATCCCAAAGCCAGCGGCAGATACAACACAAAACAAAATAAAAAATATGATAATTCGTAATATCAATCCAAATTCATTTTCTGCATTTTTGCGTATTTTATTGGCCACAAACAAAAACTCATCCACAGGTACAGTTGCTGATAGCGTATACTGTCGGTCTGCAATTTGAAATGGCAGATAATTAATGAGATGATCCTTGTTTTTAAAGGAATAGCGATCCTGTCCGCTTTCACCTTTGAGCATGGAATTTTTCACAATGGCGGATAATTTTCCATATTTAATATCGCTGAAATCAACCGGATCTAAAATCGAATATTTCGGATGACTTACTACGATTCCTTTATCGTTGATCAAAAATGAAAATCCGGTCTGACCATATTGATAGTCGGAAATCACCTTGCCAATAACGTCCCAATCTAAATGAAGGGATATCAATCCCTGACATTTATTTTCAATATAAACTGGTGAATATAATATCATTTCAATTACCGACTTATCCTCAGATTCAAATATTCCCGGATGGCAGACATCCCCTTTTTTGGATTTCAATCCCTCATGAAACCAGTTTGCATTTTTAACATTGGGTAATTCTTCAAACGAACCTTTGCGAAGGGTCAATAAATTCTTTCCTTTTGCGTTATTGAAACAAATTCTATTGATGGTATAGTGGGTTTGATTATCAATTTGCACTTTTGATGAAACATAAGCATTGTATATTTCTTTTTGAAGCAACTCAGTTGACCTGTCAATTTCTTCCTGCACAATTTCATCAAGGAAACCATTCAAGCAGATAATCCAATCCCGATGCGGATAATAGGCATAAGCTGTATACATGCGATGGCCATCCATTTCGTAAAAAAATGTTTTGACACCTTTGTCGTAAGAGCTGTCCAGTATTTGTTTGAAGGGAATCAGATTAAGATCATGGATAATATTCTTGTTTACTTTACTTGCATCAGGATGAACCAAAATATCGCCCTTAAAATTCATTACAAAGGCATAACCATTTTGGCCGATGTTCGTTTTTTCAATGGATGAATACAGTGTCTCGTTTTTTTCAGGAACACCCACAAAAAAAGCACCCAATAACTTTCCGGAATCATTAAAAATAGGCTGATATATTGAGATATATCGGCTATGATACTCGTTTGAGATACCGCGATATGAGATACCATTTTTAATGCTTTGTACAACAGCATTGGGTTGACCATTGGGATTGATCGCTGGAATGTAAGTTTCAATAGCTCTTTTGGAACCATCATTTTGAACATTTGTTGCAATACGCAGTAAATCATAGTTATCATTCATGACTTGAAAAATTGAGCAATGAACGCCTGTCATCTCCTGGACATCATCAACTATTGGCACAAAGCGGTCAGAATAGGAAAATACTTTTTCAATTATTTCGATGCCAATATGAACCACCGGCAATTCAACAGTCTTGATTTCACCGGAAATCTGGTTCTCGGCATGCCATGTAATGACTTCTCTTGGAGACATGTAAAATTTGCCAATATTTTGAAAAATGTATTCCGCACTGTAGAGGCCAAGTGTCAATTTGTCTTTAAGCATCTGAAACTGAATATGGCAATTTTCAAGAAGTCCTTGAACAACCTGACGCGCTTCTCTTGTAGCTCTTTCTATGGCCCTTGGCTGCGAATTGATATACAATGGCAAATTGGCTGAATTTCCCAGGCGGCGGGTTAGTGTTATGGCAGAGGATATCAGGGGCGCAACGTGTTGTCGTTCAGATTCCAGGCCAATCTGGATGTTGGCATAGGCTTGTGCTTCAAGACCCTGATAACTTTTTAGAATGGTTTGTTTGGCAAAAGAATCAAACTTGAATATGCTGAAACTGCCGATAAACAAAACCGGAAGTACCCCAATGAGAATGCTGACAATTATTAACTTTAAACGAAGAGAACGTTTTAACATGAGAGATCTCCTTTCATATAATCAATTTCAATTATTAAATGAAACGAAACTGTAATTTCAATGATCAATGATAACATGGTACTACAAAAATAAAAAAAAACAAGAAAAAATTTGTATCCTTCCTATTCGCTAATTAAGGAAATCTCTCATAATAACTTGATATTGTTCGTTTTGAGATAAGTGTACTGAATATACATCGTATGCGACGTAACTTTATAACCATATTTTTATTATACGATCACGATAAAATGAATTTGTTATTTTTAGTGTTTTCCTATGTCGTTAACATTTTCTATTGTTAAAAAACGATCAAGGAATGTGCTGGTAAATGAGCATGTAAATTTTCAGGCATTCATATAAAATATGGGCGCATTCCAAAAAAGTCGGACATTCATTGATGATCATTGAAAAATGATTTATTTCGGCAAATCCAAGAACAGCGTAGGGCTAAAGCCGGCTTTAGCTCTACGCTGTTCTTGGATTTGCCGAAATAAATCATTTTTCAATGTTTCTCTCTAAAAAAGTCCGACTTTTTGGGAATGCGCCCTAAAATATTGATGCCATTGCATAAATTTTTCAATGGCTTTTTGATTATAGTGCGATAATTCCCAGATAATTTGATCAAGTGATTTTTCCACATTATTTTCTGTTTTTGAGAAAAACTTATCTGCATAGCAAATGATCATCTCTTCAAGTGTTTCAGGCTGCATATCCATTTCTGGCAAAGGCAGGTTTCTTTCTTTAATCGTTTCTATTGACAGGCCGACGCCTACATGTCTTATACAAACCTGGGCATGTCGATACAGCCCCTTTTGTTCCAGTAAACGCATTCCCTGGTATCCATGAACGATATATGGCAAACTGCCATAACAATCAATTCTGGGTGCATATGTTAAATAGATACCGATATCATGCAATAATGAAGCTTCACGAATAAACTCGTGATCGACATCAAAATGTTTTGCACAAGCCAGTGCTTTTTGCGCAACCTTTTCACTGTGAGAAATCAAACAATTGTATGGTGGTGATGATTCTTTATAATATTCTTGAATAATCTTATAGGGGTCCATAATTATTATATAATTTCTTAATGGTTAATTTTGTAAACCTTACATAATCCACAATTATCTGTATGTTTAAAAAAATTCCCATAATTATAAAAAATATCAAAAAAACAATTCCTGTCAACACACAGCCAATCATGCAATAAAGTAAACTCACAGGCGGGAACCATTGTGTAAACAAGTGACGACATCCATAAACAATAACACCAATTGGTATGGAAATGGCGATTACTTTCATAAAAAAGATGTAAACATGACGACACTCAAAATTATTTGTACGCCTGTTCCACAATTCATATAGCAGTACTATTTGAACAATTGCCGAAACTGACATGGCCAGTGCAATGCCAAAAACCCCCATGAATTTGATGCCCCAAATATACATGGGTATGCTGATACATACTGCGAGTGTACTAAAAATTGCCGGAAACAAAGTATTTTGCATGGCATAATAACCGCGAACCACAACTGTTTGTGCGGCAAAGGCAAATGCACCAATCATCAAATACATTAATAAGGTTGCAGCCAGTTGGGTATCATCGGATACAAATTTTCCCCTTTCAAACAATATAAATATAATTTCATGTCTAAGAACTGCAATGAGAACTGAAAAAGGGATTATCAACGCAATATAATTTTTTAATGTATCATTTAGAAGTGTATTCATTCGCGTGATATCATTTCTTGCAGCCAGTTGCGAGAGAAAGGGAAATGATGCCACACCCACAGCCTGACCAAAAAATCCTACCAGCATAAACATCACGCGAAATGCATAATTCAATGATGCAATATTACCTGAAGGCAGGTACGAACCAAAAAATTTAAAGCATATCTCTGTTGAAAACAGCATGGTCAGGCCGATCATCAGGGGAAGGGTCAGGCGGATATACTTTTTGAAATCCGGATGCTTTATTGAAAAGGCCAAGGAATATTGCATCCCAACACCTCTCGCCCCCCAGACTTGCAAGGCAAAACTGCCTAAAAAGGCACCAGACAAAACCCCATATGAAAAGCCTTGCATGCCAAATTTTTGTCCCAAAGCAATGCCGCCAATGATAATTCCCAGATTATATATTAATGGTGCCAGGGCAGGAATAAAAAACTGCTCCTTTGCATATTGAACTGCCATCAACAAGCCACCCGCAAAAAAGAAAAACTGTGCTGGAATGATAATGCGTGTCATGCAAACAGCCTTGTCTATGGTCTGAATATCTGTGATTCCTGGTGCCAATAAATATATCAGGTGATAGGTAAACACGGATGCCAATACAATTAATATCACAAGCACTGTGCCAATGGTGTTTATTATAATTGAAAATATGCGCCATCCTTCTGTTTCATTGTTATCAGAAAGATAATGCGTAAAAATTGGAATAAAGGTGATGGATAAAAAACCGCTGGCCGCAACATGATTTAATATTTCTGGAATCATGAATGCCAATTGATAGGCATCAACATCCGGCCCGGCCCCCCCGATATAGGCAATGGTCATTTCCCGAATCAATCCAATCACACGACTTAAAAAAATGGAGGCCATCATAATTAATGCTGCCAGACCAACCTTTTGATTAATTGTTTTTTCCTTTTTCATTACCGAAGGATCTCTATATTATTTGTCCCAAACAGGTAAACCATGTCCCCTGCCAGGATTGTATTATCTTGACTGGAAGTGTATCAAAAATTGATCTGATCTTTAAGGCTTGGGAGTATAATAAACCAGATATGACAAAATATTTGTTTTGGAGAAAATTTTCAGATTGCACCAATGAAATCAACACATCATAGTGAATATTGGCCACCCATAAATCTACTGCACGGACCATTAAATGCATGGCATCACCCAGTACAGGCAGCACACGATTGTCCAGGTGATTCATACGAATATTGTTTTGTGCAGTCTGAACAGCAAGCGGGTTTAAATCCAATGCAAGGATTTGTTTTGCCCCTTTTCTCGCACCAAATAAGGATAATAATCCAGTACCAGTACCAATATCGATCATGGTTTGAATGGAATGTAACGAAAATGCCCTGTCAATTGCCTGAAGGCAGTCATATGTTGTTGGATGGGTTCCTGCACCAAAAACAACTCCCGGGTCCAACCAGACAGGATGTTTATCTATTTCAGAAATTCTGTGCATCCAGGGTGGTGCAACAATAATGTCACCAATAGAGATCACTTCAAATTGGCCACCACACCATTCTTCATATGTCATTTGGAAACTATCCAAAAGTGTTAATTCAGGTTGTACAGCCAAGAGGGCATCAATTTTTTCCTGTGATGAACAAGTAAAAAATAAAAATGATGTGTCTTCCTCAACCCAGTTGCCAATATAATGTTCCAAAAATAATTGTTTTTCAGAAACTGCTTTTACAATGCCTTGAATATAGTAAATATATAAATATTCATAGGGTGGGCAATAAATATTTTTGGGGTTCATCGTTTTATCCTTGAGGCGGATTAGGGGATTCGTGCTGAGAACTTATTTGACAATCCCCCCTTTCAAAAAGTATTGGACCCTCATTTATCCGACAATACTTTCATCAAGTGAATAACTTCATCCAGGCCTGTAACACCATCAAAGGGTAAGAGAAATTCCAAAGAATAATAATAGACAGCACCGCTATTTTGTTTATACGCTTCTGAAGCAATTAAAATATTATTTTCACAGAATGCCAATGCGTTGCTAAATCTTGAATCTATATTAGGTTCTTTTGCAGATATTTTCCGCAGTAAAACAAATTGATTTTCTTCGATTCGATATATACTGGCTGCACCGCAATCTACAAGATTCGCGTCCATTTTGGTTGACCCCACAGCCAGTATGCTGCCCTCTAAATCAATCGATACGCCAAATTTGTCATCTTTCTGCAAATCGGGTTCAACTAATTTTGGCATCTGTTCCCATAAGTTTTCATTGTGTCGATATACATAGACTGCGCCAGTATTTCGAATATTATTTTGTTTTTCACTCTTACTTCCAACAACTGCAAATTGTTCATTAATGCTGACAGCGTAGCCAAAATGTGTAAAACTATCCTGAGAGGGTGATATAAGTAACTCTATTTGTTTCCATGCGCCTTCTTGCTTCTGAAAAATATACGCAGTCCCTTGATAATCATAGCCCAGATAAGCCCCTACAATCGCATAATCCATATTGATATCAACCGCAATACCAAATCTACCACCAATGTCAGGTTCAATGGGTTCAAGGGTATGGCGTTGAATCCATTGATTGTTTTCTAATTCAAATATAAAAGCTTTACCTGATTCCTTCGTATTGCCATATGCGCCGATTATGAGTTGATTATTTTCCGCCGCCATAGAACAACCCAAATAATGAACGCTTTCAATTGGATCAGGCATAAGTGTTTGAGTTTGTGTCCAGTTACCAGAATCCTGACGCTGATAAACATAAACAATTCCAGTCTCAATGTAATTTTCATCCCGATCATAGAGCATCGCGCCAGCAAAGGCAAAATTGCCTGTCAATGCAACTGATACCCCTAAAGAAGCATTCGTTTGGGTCGCCTCAAATTTTTTGACAAAAACCCACTTTCCATCAATTTTTTCAAAAATGTATGCTGAGCCGCCATTGATATCATTTTTTGATCCGATAATTGCGTATTGATTTGAAAATGCGACTGATGAACCAAAGAAAACTTCATCAATTTGGTCTGGTGGTAAGAGTATTTGTTCATGTAATGATCCTATAGACCAATCCATTTCAGCCCTAATATGGGGTATATAGCTAAAATAAATGCATAAGCACAAACATACGAACAAAGCACCTTTTTTGATAAAAAACATTATTAGCTCCTCCTCTTATGGATTCTCTGAAAATAACTTCCCCATTATTGATATTGTTCGTTTTGAGGTAATTGTACTGTAGAGACGTAGCATGCTACGTCTCTACACGACCTTATTTTTTTGTACGATCAAGAAAAATGGGTATGTTATTTTCATTATGGATTTTTAATCAATTTATTATTCTCAAACCGAATAACTGATCCGGCATTGTTATTAAAAAAAACATCTGGGCCAAGCTCATTTTGCAGATAAGCGCCTGATGTCAATCCTGTACAATGAGATACGCCCACTTTTTGAATATTCAAACGTTTGATTTCACTAATAGTTTGATCCATACGTTCTTTTGGCGCATTGGCAAGGTGTGTGCCGCCAACAACCATGTAAATATTATCAATGCCAGTAACTTTCTGCGCATGATGAATAGTGTTTATCATCCCCCGATGGGCACATCCCAGAATAATAACCAATCCCAGATTTGTTTGAATAAACAATGCGAGATCATCAACCATCTCAGCATCAAGTTGGAAGTTATCATGAACTTTGTTGAAAAAGTTAAATCCAACACTTTCGTAGTCATTGATCATAGGGATTTCACCACTGGTCATGACGTTTTTGCCATCCAGTTCAATTGGATCTTTAGATAGAGAAAAATCTGCATTGTATCGACGAATCTCTTCAACAGAAAAAGGACATCCAAAAAATCGGTACGCACTGTTCAAGGCAGGTGATTTTACATATGTGGGTTCAAGGGTTTTTGGATGACAATTAATTAAAATTTTATCAGATGTTTGACATGCACGCTGAGATAAAAAGTATCGTAATCCTCCGGTATGATCCTGATGCGCGTGGCTGAGAACCATACAAGAGATCTTTGATGGATCAACGCCCATAATCATCATGTTATGTCGCAATACATTGATATTTCCCGCACCTGTATCAAATAAAATTTTCTGGCGGGCAATGGATATTTCCATGCTTAAACCCCATTCAGCCATAACCAGAGGGGTAGCAGCAGTGTTTTCACTGATTGTTTTAATCTGAATATCATTGATTGATATCATAATCTCTCCTAATTAATTTTGGGCCAGGGACACCAGGGAGGTGTTTTCCAACGATTATGCACCCAGAACCATTGTTGCGGATATTTACGAATCATGGCTTCAATATTTTGATTGTATCGTTTCGTGTTTTCAGCCAGATCCCAGTATTCATCACCAGTAGATATCCATGGGATTTCAGGCTGAAACTGTCCGATAAAGCCATTTTCTGTACGAATGACATACAGGGGAACCACCGGTGCCCCTGTTTGTTTGGCCAGTTTTGCAAGACCAACATTGGTACAGGCCAGGGAATTGAAAAAATCGACAAAAACGCCCTCATACCAATCAACACGTTGATCGTTCAGCAATACCACATTATTTTTATGGGATTTATCAGAGAGTATTTCAAGGATTGATTTATATGTATTTTTTTTGGTCGGCAGAACACGTGTGCCCAATCTCGATCTGACCTCCAGGAAAAAACGTTCCAGGGGCTCAAAATCCAAACGTCTGGCAACTATGCTGGAACGCCATCCATATTTTTTCAACACGAAATATCCTGCTTCACGTAAGAGTTCCCAATTACCAAAATGAGCAGTTAAAATTAATACACCTTTACCTTGAAGATAGGCGCGACGAATATTTTCTACCCCCTGGACTTCATAGTGATCCAGCGTCTTATTGGATACTGATATCCATCCAATATCAAAAAATATCCGGCCCAGATTTTTGAAACAACGTTTACATAGCGCATGAAGTTCCTGTGATGATTTTTCCTGTCCAAAGGCAATATTCAAATTATTGAATACGACTTTTCGATGCCGATGGTCCAACCGATAGATCAACATGCCCAGTTCATCACCAAGGCGATCTCGCCATGATTTTGGTAAAATGCCCATACATGTAAAAATTAATTTGATTATCAAGTAGGGTATTTCTCGTAACATATTTACATCCTTTTTTTACATCTTTAAACGCGAAATTTTCTGATCTGATTATTGAGTGTTTCAGCCAGTTGACTCAAATTCAAGGCACTTTGTTGAACCTGATTGCTATCTTGAGACACAGCAGTAGCCGCCTTATTGACACTTGCGACATCACTGGCAATTTCTTTGGCGACAGCAGTTGTCTGGCTGACATTGCTGGAAACCTCACTTGTTCCGACAGATGCCTGTGAAACATTGGATGCAATCTCATGAGTGGCTGTTGATTGTTCACCCATTGCCACAGCAATGGTACCCACAATATCATTGACCTCCTGAATAATTCGCGTGATTTCAACGATTTCTTCAACAGATAACGATGTAGAACGTTGAATGGCATCAATCTTTGATCGAATTTCTTCAGTTGATCGTGATGTCTGTTTGGCCAGTTCTTTAATTTCATTGGCAACAACTGCAAAACCTTTGCCAGCTTCACCAGCTCTTGCGGATTCAATAGTTGCATTTAAGGCCAGCAGGTTGGTCTGTTCAGAAATTTCGGTAATTGTCTGGGTAACTGTACCGATTTCTTTTGCTGAATCGCCCAGTTGATTGACACGATCTGATGCTTTTTTGGCTTTTATCACAGCACTATCAGTAATTTTATGGGCTTTTTCAGTATTTTTGGATATTTCATTTATCGTCGCAGTCATTTCTTCAGCGGCTGATGCAACAGTTGCGACATTGGCTGATGTTTCTTCAACAGCGGCCGCCACAGAGGTCATGCTGGCACTCATTTCTTCAGCCGAACTGGCAACGTTGTTTGACAAACCTGATGTTTTTTGTGCATTTTTTGCAAGGGCTTCAGATACAGCTGACAGTTCGGTCGATGATGATGAAACAGTATCCACACTGTTTGTAATTTCTTTGATCATAATATTGACCTTGCGGACCATTTCATTAATTGCTTTTGACAAATCCCCCATTTCATCTTTTTGATTAATATCCAATGTGGAGGTAAAATCGCCATCAGCCATCAATCGTGTAAAATCAAGGCTTTTGACAATAGGTCGCAACACCCCTTTTGTTATGACAAAAGATATCAGTAAACCTAATCCTACCGCAATCAATACAATGACAATAACCATTGTCTCTGTTGAGCGAACACGATCTTCCATTTTTTGCGCTTGATTGTCAACTGAATCCTGACATTTTTTCTGTGCATTCTGTGCAGCATTCAGCATATTTGTCTCGGAAATCTTTTGTTTTTCAGTCAATTGGACATATTCATTAAAAGTTTTAAAATATATATTTACAGATGAAATAATCCTGTCAATTGTCGAAATATCATCAATAATTGTCAATCTACTTTTAAGATCATTTGCAATTGTTTGAATTTCATTGATATTTTTCTTGACAGCATCATAATATTTATTATCACCAGAAATGATGACTTCTTTTTCATTTTTACGTGCATCAATAAACCAATTCACAATAAAATGGGCATCGCTGACAAGAGCTAATTGATTATTCAGCTTTGTTTCAAATTCATTTTGAGCAAGGGTTAATTGCTTTCTTTGATCATTACGAACACTTTCAATTTGTTTCATAACAGATTCGGCAGAATTCTTCATCCTATCAAGGGCACCTTTATAGTACTGGATAAAGTTTACAACTTCAGTTTCATAAGCCTTATATGTGCGAATTACATTTTGAGCCAAAGCGATATTTCTCTGATTGTGAAAAGTTTTTTGAATATCCTGTGTCATATTAATAATCTTGTCGTTCTCTGCTTTCCACAAATCGACCTTGTCCAACTCGCCCCTTAACATGGTCTGACGCATACTTTTTGCCTCATAAGCAAAGCCGAGCAAACGATCAATTTGCGTTATTTTCTTAAAGCGTTCTACAATCAGAGACTGATTGGTTTGTGTATAGCCACTTTGTGCTTGAGAAATAAGATGATCCATATAAGTTCTTTGCTCTTTTTGCAAATTTTCCAGAGCTTTAAGGGCAATTAAAGCGTTTGTTTCAATTTGTTGTCTGCTTTGTTTATATTGCGTTATAAAGGAAGAAATTTCATTTTCATAATTTTTGTATTTTTCAATAATAACTTCAGTTTCCTGAATATTATGGGGCGTTTTAAAATGAGACTTCATGCTTTTTAATAATTGATAGACATCTGTATTAATAGACTTCCATTTATCAACAACATCAAGATTGCCCTGCATGATGAGGGTGCGATAATATCTTGCATTCAGTGCCATCTTGACAAGCTGATTGGCATCATCTGCGCGTGCAATCTTATGTTTGATAAAAACAGCATTATCCTCTCGCATCTTTTTCAACTGGTCTACCTGTACTTTTTCTATTGTATCACAATACGTGCGAACAGATTTTGCCTTATCCCTCATTTCCTGCATTCTTTGCTCTTTTTGCTGTCTTAAGTTACTGAATTGATTAAATGCATTTTCATAATTTCCAGCAGCCTGAATGACCTGGTCCATATATTCAATCACTTGTTTATCATTGAATATACGCTTGAGTTGTCTCGCCTCATTTGTTAAATAAGACAGTTCCTGTTTTAATTTGTCTACATAAGAAGAATCCTTTCTCATAATGAAGTTTTTTTCGTGTTGTCTGGCTCTATAAAAGCTTTGAGTTAATTTTCCAACCTTGTCTTTGTTACTTGCGCGATGGACAACACCTGACAACCCATTATAACTAAAAATAGCCACAATGATCATCAGTATCAATACGATTGAAAAACCGCCAAAAATCTTTACACCCATTTTTAAATTTCTAAATGTTTGAACCATAATAATCTCCTTTTTGTTATTTAAGTAAAACATCAGCAATTTCGATTCTTGCACGATGTGTTGATGACCCGATTAATTGAATAAACTTCGCATTAAAAAGCATCTGTTCTACCAGATGATTATCTAAAAAAACCTGGCCGCCCAAAATATTCATACATTGGCTTGCAATTGTTTCAGCCGCTTCCGAACAAAAAACTTTGGCACATTGATTCATTACAAGTTTTTCTGAATCGTCTGTGGCTGACATCCATGCTGCACGATAGGCTAAAAGTTCTGCTGTTTGCTTTAGCGTTACAGTTTCAGCCAAAGAAAAAGCGACAGCTTGATGCGCAATCAAGGGTTTGTTTTCAGATTGATTTGTTTTGGCAAAGTGGGTTGTTGTTTCTATACATTTGTCAATCATTCCCAATGCACATGCGATACATGCAAAATTTTCAAAGTATTGAACTTGCGAAATTAATGTATGTATCTGTTTGGGATATAGAACCATGTCTTTTGGCACCGGGCAGTTCCTTAAGCGAATATTTGCTATAGGCAGTTCAGGAAAAATGCGTTTGTTTCGCAAAAAAATAAATTCCAAACCTTCGGATGGTGTGGATATAAAAACGACACAATCCTTGCCATCAATATGCCCATTTACAGCAATATATTTTGCGATGCCAGCGTTAATGACAAAGCTTTTTTCTCCTGAAATAAGATAGTAATTATCCATTGATTGCATGGTGAGTGCTGATTGCTTTGTGTCGGTTTCAACAAAATTTTCACAAAAAGCAAGGGCACAGGAGAGGGTATTGTCAATTTGTAAGGATTGTTTGGATTCTATCAAAATTTGATGCATTTCAGAAAAAATGCGGTAACCAAACTCAATACCCAGGAAAAGTGAGGGGTGATGTCTGGCAAAAATGCGCATCATTTCCAAAGTGGCAACTGGTCCAAAGGATGATGAATCGTTAAAAGCTTTAAAATAGCCCGTCGATGAAAGCTTTTGCTTGACAGCAATCAACGCTCGGGCAACATCATTTTCAGTTTGAAGCGCGCCTGGCATAAAGAATTGATTTTCTTGTGTAAGCGCGGATTCGATTTCTTGAAAAAGATTTTTTTCGTTGTCAGAAAATGTAAAATTCATGTTTTACCTCAGATATTTCAGATGAGTTTTGAAATGATCTTTTTTTGAATTTCTGATGTGCCGCCACCAATTGGGGCCAGGCGGTTGTCTCTGAAAAGCATTTCCATGCCATACTCATGACAATAACCATACCCACCATGAATGAGCATGGCATCATTGGTAGGATTTAAACTCCAATCGCCAATAAAAAGCTTGGCCACCGCAGCTTCAAGATGATTTACCGCCTGTCCCTGGTCTTTACACCAGGCAATGCGATAAACGAGCGATCGGGCTGCTTCAAGGAAGATTTTCATATTTGCCAGTTTATATTTGGTCGCCTGAAAATGGCTGATGGGGCGATGAAATTGATATCGCTTTTTTGCATAGTCTGAAGATTGTTTGATAGCGTAACTCATGCCACCTATCATGGGGGCCAGCAATGCACTTCGGTCCCATTCGACAGTCTGCATGGCATAAAAGAATCCCATACCTTCCTGCCCCACAAGATTCGCTACAGGAATTTGGCAATTATTGAAAAATAATTCACTGGTTTGAGATGTCCGCATGCCCATTTTTTTTAATGGCGCACCGGCAGAAAATCCTTTCGTTCCTTTTTCAACAATAAATGTAGAGATACCTTCGTGTTGTTTTTCAGGATTGGTTTTGGCATATACCAGGGCAAGATCTGCAATGGGCCCATTGGTAATAAAAATTTTACTGCCATTAAGCACATAATGATCACCATCCCGGATAGCAGTTGTTTTCATTGATGCCACATCAGAGCCGGCATCAGGTTCGGTCAATCCCATACAGCCAATCCATTCACCGGATATGAGTTGCGGCAGGTATTTTTGGCGATGTAAATCTGTGCCATGACAAAAAATGGTATCTGCACATAAAAAACTGTGCGCGCCATAAGCCAGTGTCAAGCCGCCATCGACACCAGCCTCTCCTAGCGCCTCCCCCGCAATGATCGTTGTTAAAACATCTGCACCACCTCCACCTAAGTCTTCAGGAAAATGAAGGCCTAAAAGTCCGAATTCCCCCATTTTTTTAAATGCTTCAAAATCAAATTCGTTCTTAAGTTCGTATTCCTGAACACGCGGTGAAATCTCTTTTTTGGCAAAACGAATCACCTCTTTTTTGAACATGCGTTGTGTTTTCGATAATTCAAAATCCATGATTGACTCCAAAATGGTTATAATTCTTTGAAAAAATCTGTTTATTCACACTTTAATAATCCAATATTGAAAATTAGTCAAACATTGATTATGAATATATTTCAAATTTTTAGAAAGGTATCTGAAAGAACTTGTGCCTGATAAACTTGAAATTATATTCCATTTTATCAGATCTCATATGTTAAGTAAGCGGTCATAAATTTTCGGGTAGATCGTAGTAAATTTTTTGTTATTCGTCTGGTTGGTCGAACCTTATGTTCGCCCGCCGGACAAAAACCTTTATCAAACCTATGTTCGAAAATGAAT